>VOFC01000749.1_pt1 | contig 10533 bp, 14 predicted proteins | sample 5384161 | NCBI WGS metagenome assembly VOFC01 (sample SAMN12384722, study PRJNA508395) | human gut metagenome | isolation source: healthy gut B | host: Homo sapiens | reverse complement strand
TTATTATAAACCATAGATCGCCAAATATCAATACAAGTATAATAAATTCCTTTTGGAAATAATAACAAAAGATATTATTGTTAAAAAAGGAGGATAATGGTGATTAATAAGGTAGAAATTAGTGGAGTAAATACCTCAAGGTTACCTGTATTAACAGCAAGCGAAAAAAGAAGAATTAATAAAAAAAATAAAAAATGGAGATGAAGAAGCAAGACAAACTTTTATAAATGGAAATTTAAGACTAGTTTTATCAGTTATACAACGATTTAGAGGAAGAGGTGAATCTGCAGATGATTTATTTCAAGTTGGATGTGTCGGACTAATAAAAGCAATAGATAATTTTGATGTAACACAAGGCGTACAGTTTTCAACTTATGCTGTACCGATGATAATTCGGAGAAGTTAAAAGATATCTAAGGGATAATAATAGTATAAGAGTAAGTAGATCAACAAGAGATTTGGCTTATAAAAAAAAATTTACAATTATGCAAGCTTTGAAAAAATTAAATCAAAAAGAAAAGGATATAATTACAAGAAGATTTTTTGACTGTAAAACTCAAATGGAAGTGGCAGAAGAAATCGGAATATCACAAGCACAGGTTTCAAGATTAGAAAAAAGTGCGATAAACCACATAAAAAGATTATATAGGTAACTTTTTTTTCCTTTTGAATATAATATTTCAAAAGGAGGATACATATATGCAAGATAAAGGGATGGATTTTAAAAGAAAAGAAGTTATTAATATAAAAAATGGAAAGAGATTACGGATTTGTTCAAGATGTATGTGCTGATTTAGAAACAGGAAAGATAACTTCTATAATTGTACCAGGAGGAAAAAATAAAATAATAAATTTTTTGAGTAGTGAAAATGATATTATAATAGAATGGAATAAAATTAAATGTATAGGAAGATTTGATTTTGATTCTATAAATAGTTACAGAAAGAAAATTAAAAAAAATAATAAAAAAAAAGTTAAAAAAAGTGTTGACAAATGTCGAATAAATGTTAATATAAAAACGTACCAAAACAAACAGACAAAAAAAAAAAAGATAAAAAACTAAATTAGTAATTAAAAATTAAACAAAAAAAGAAAAACACATATGGAATATTACTAATTTTTTTATGCCTAAAAATCAGAAAAAAAAAGTTTTAAAAAAAAAATTAAAAAAATGCTTGACAAAAAAAAAAAAGCGTAGTATAATAGCAAATGTCCTTGAGAGAGGAACACAAAAAAGTACATTGAAAAGTAAACAATAAAATCCTTTAGAGAAGAAACCAAAACGGTTATTTTTATACCTAAATATAAAGTACCAAAAAATAAATTCTTTTAAAAAAAAAGCGAAAAAAGCTTTTATTAAAAGTCAAAGATTAAATATCTTAAATTTGATTATATAATAGTAACGAAAGTTACAAAAATATAAAAACCAAAAACAAGAGAGTTTGATCCTGGCTCAGGATAAACGCTGGCGGCGCACATAAGACATGCAAGTCGAACGGACTTAACCTATTCTTAACGATTAGGAGCGGTTAGTGGCGGACTGGTGAGTAATGTATAAGCAACCTGCCTATCAGAGGGGAACAACAGTTGGAAACGACTGCTAATACCGCATATGCCACGAGAATCACATGGTTCAAAGTGGGAAAGGAGCAATCCGCTGATAGATGGACTTATATCTGATTAGCTAGTTGGTGGGGTAACGGCCTACCAAGGCGACGATCAGTAGCCGAACTGAGAGGTTAAACGGCCACATTGGGACTGAGATACGGCCCAGACTCCTACGGGAGGCAGCAGTCGGGAATATTGCGCAATGGAGGAAACTCTGACGCAGTGACGCCGCGTGCAGGAAGAAGGTTTTCGGATTGTAAACTGCTTTAGACAGGGAAGACAAAAGACAGTACCTGTAGAATAAGCTCCGGCTAACTACGTGCCAGCAGCCGCGGTAATACGTAGGGAGCAAGCGTTATCCGGATTTATTGGGTGTAAAGGGTGCGTAGACGGGAAATTAAGTTAGTTGTGAAATCCCATGGCTCAACTGTGGAACTGCAACTAAAACTGATTTTCTTGAGTACTGGAGAGGAAAGTGGAATTCCTAGTGTAGCGGTGAAATGCGTAGATATTAGGAGGAACACCAGTGGCGAAGGCGACTTTCTGGACAGAAACTGACGTTGAGGCACGAAAGTGTGGGGGAGCAAACAGGATTAGATACCCTGGTAGTCCACACCGTAAACGATGGATACTAGGTGTAGGGTGTGATGAACATTCTGTGCCGTCGCAAACGCAATAAGTATCCCACCTGGGGAGTACGGCCGCAAGGTTGAAACTCAAAGGAATTGACGGGGCCCGCACAAGCAGTGGAGTATGTGGTTTAATTCGAAGCAACGCGAAGAACCTTACCAGGGCTTGACATAAACAGGAATATATAAGAGATTATATAGCTCTTCGGAGTCTGTTTACAGGTGGTGCATGGTTGTCGTCAGCTCGTGTCGTGAGATGTTAGGTTAAGTCCTGCAACGAGCGCAACCCCTATTCTTAGTTGCCAGCATGTAAAGATGGGAACTCTAGGAAGACTGCCGGTGATAAATCGGAGGAAGGTGGGGACGACGTCAAATCATCATGCCCTTTATGTCCTGGGCTACACACGTACTACAATGGCTATCACAGAGAGAAGCGAAGCAGTGATGTGGAGCAAAACTCAAAAAAGTAGTCTCAGTTCGGATTGTAGGCTGAAATTCGCCTTCATGAAGCCGGAATTGCTAGTAATGGCAGGTCAGCATACTGCCGTGAATACGTTCCCGGGCCTTGTACACACCGCCCGTCACACCATGAGAGTTGGGAATACCCGAAGCCCGTGAGCCAACTTGTAAAAGAGGCAGCGGTCGAAGGTAGAATCAATGATTGGGGTGAAGTCGTAACAAGGTAGCCGTATCGGAAGGTGCGGCTGGATCACCTCCTTTCTAAGGAGAAAGAGTTTTAAATTTAAAGGAATTTTATTGTTTATTTTTCAATGTACTTTAACAGTACATTAAAAATTTAAGAGTGAAGCTCATACCGAAAATAATCGACAAGGAACTCTTACATATGGGCTCATAGCTCAGATGGTTAGAGCGCATGCCTGATAAGCATGAGGTCGATGGTTCGATTCCATTTGAGCCCACCAATGAAAACTTAAATGTTTTCAAAATAGCACATTGAAAAATATATAGATGAAAAAAGGTAAACTAGAATAACGAAACTAGTAGACTAAAATAAGTTTTAGGAAAATAACCAAAATCTAGATTAAAGATGAAGAAAAGAGGTTAAGCTACTAAGAGCGTAGGGTGAATGCCTTGGCATCAAGAGCCGATGAAGGACGTGATAAGCTGCGAAAAGCCACGCGTAGATGCAAATAATCGATAAAACGTGGATGTCCGAATGAGGAAACTCAATTAGAAGAAGAAGTCTAATTATTTATACATAAGTAAAGTAGTGTATAAAGGGGAACGTTGGGAACTGAAACATCTTAGTACCAACAGGAAAAGAAAGAAAACTCGATTTCCAGAGTAGTGGCGAGCGAAATGGAAAAAGCCCAAACCATAAGAAGTAATTCTTATGGGGTAAAGGACTGCATAATTGATTTAATGAGGATACAAGAATTATCTGGGAAGGTAGACCAAAGAAGGTGAAAGTCCTGTAAGGGAAATCCAAATTAACATGGCAGTATCCAGAGTAGTGCGAGACACGAGAAATCTCGTATGAATAACGGGGGACCACCCCCGAAGGCTAAATACTACTTGATGACCGATAGTGAAGAAGTACCGTGAGGGAAAGTTGAAAAGAACCCCGGGAGGGGAGTGAAATAGAACCTGAAACCCTATGTTTACAAGCAGACAAAGCACGTTAAGGTGCGATGTCGTACTTTTTGTAGAACGGTCCGGCGAGTTATTTTATATGGCAAGGTTAAGTACTGAAGGTACGAAGCCGAAGGGAAACCGAGTGTTAATAGCGCGTATAAGTCATATGAAATAGACCCGAAACCGAGTGACCTAACCATGTCCAGGATGAAGCTTGAGTAAAATCAAGTGGAGGTCCGAACTCATAGACGTTAAAAAGTCTCGGGATGAGGTGTGGTTAGCGGAGAAATTCCAATCGAACTCGGAGATAGCTGGTTCTCCTCGAAATAGTTTTAGGACTAGCCTTGAGAGAATAATGCGCGGGGGTAGAGCACTGAATGAGCTAGGGGTCAAACCTGATTACCGAACTCTATCAAACTCCGAATACCGTGTAGAGGAAACTCAGGAGTCAGACTGCGGGAGCTAAGTTCCGTGGTCAAAAGGGAAAGAGCCCAGATCGTCAAATAAGGTCCCAAAGATATAGTTAAGTGGAAAACGATGTGATTTTGCGTAAACAACCAGGATGTTGGCTCAGAAGCAGCCACCCATTTAAAGAGTGCGTAATAGCTCACTGGTCGAGTGAAGTTGCGCGGAAAATTACCGGGGCTAAACTATACACCGAATTTGCGGATTTGTTACTTGAAAGATAGTAATAAGTGGTAGAGGAGCATTCTAAGAGGACGAAGCATAACTGAAAGGATATGTGGACGAAATAGAAGAGAGAATGCCGGAATAAGTAGCGAAAGCATAGTGAGAATCTATGCCATCGAAAGTCTAAGGTTTCCTGGGGAAGGTTCGTCCGCCCAGGGTAAGTCGGGACCTAAGGAGAGGCCGAAAAGCGTATCCGATGGACAGCAGGTAGAGATTCCTGCACTACGATATATTTAGAAACTATAACTGACACAGGAATGGAAGATAAGCGAGGAAGAGGAAAAACTCGTATCGAAAGATATAGTGAAAATAAGTAACGAATTATCAAGAAATACACTGGCGAGAAAAAGGTTGTAGAAATTGTATATAGTACCCGTACCGCAAACCGACACAGGTAGATGAGGAGAAGATCCTAAGATGAGCGAGAGAAGCATTGTTAAGGAACTCGGCAAACTGACCCCGTAACTTAGGGAGAAGGGGTGCCAAGGTAAAATTTGGTCGCAGAGAATAGTCCCAAGCAACTGTTTAACAAAAACACAGGTTTCTGCTAAATCGAAAGATGAAGTATAGGAGCTGACACCTGCCCAGTGCTGGAAGGTTAAGAGGAGATGTTAGAGTAATCGAAGCATTGAATTCAAGCCCCAGTGAACGGCGGCCGTAACTATAACGGTCCTAAGGTAGCGAAATTCCTTGTCAGGTAAGTTCTGACCCGCACGAAAGGTGTAATGATTTGGGAGCTGTCTCGACAATGTACTCGGCGAAATTGTAGTACTAGTGAAGATGCTAGTTACCTGCGACAAGACAGAAAGACCCCATGGAGCTTTACTGCAACTTGATACTGGGTCTAGGTAATTTATGTACAGGATAGGTGGGAGACTATGAAACTTTGGCGCTAGCTGAAGTGGAGTCATCCTTGGGATACCACCCTTAAGTTACTTGGATTCTAACCTGCCGTCATAAACTGGCGGGGGGACAATGTCAGGTGGGCAGTTTGACTGGGGCGGTCGCCTCCTAAAGAGTAACGGAGGCGCGCAAAGGTTTCCTCAGCGCGGACAGAAATCGCGCGAAAGAGTGCAAAGGCAGAAGGAAGCTTTAACTGAGAGACTGACAAGTCGACCAGATACGAAAGTAGGTCTTAGTGATCCGGTGGTTGTAAGTGGAAATGCCATCGCTCAACGGACAAAAGTTACCCTGGGGATAACAGGCTTATCTCCCCCAAGAGTTCACATCGACGGGGAGGTTTGGCACCTCGATGTCGGCTCATCACATCCTGGAGCGGAAGTACGTTCCAAGGGTTGGGCTGTTCGCCCATTAAAGTGGTACGCGAGCTGGGTTCAGAACGTCGTGAGACAGTTCGGTCCTTATCTGTCGCAGGCGGAGGATATTTGAAGGGAGTTGGCCCTAGTACGAGAGGACCAGGCTGAACGAACCGATGGTACACCAGTTGTCTCACCAGAGGCACAGCTGGGAAGCTAAGTTCGGAAGGGATAAACGCTGAAAGCATCTAAGTGTGAAGCCCACCCTAAGATAAGATATGCCATACCGTAAGGTAGTAAGATTCCAGAAAGACTAACTGGTAGATAGGTTGGAAGTGTAAGTGGTGAGAGCCATTAAGCTAACCAATACTAATAAATCGAGGGCTTAACCACAAGGTTAAAAAAAATAACAAGGTCTTTAACTAGATTGGAAAAGCCTAAAACAAATTCATCTATGTATTTTTGAGTGTGCTAAAAAATTGCATACAATAATTTTCTAGTGATGATTACATTGAGGAAATACCTGTTCCCATCCCGAACACAGAAGTCAAGCTCAAATGTGCCGAAAATACTTACGGGTTACCCTGTTGGAAAGATAGGTTGTCGCTAGATTTTTTTATTTTATAAAAAGTAGAAATCAGATTTAATTTTTGAACATAAATTGCAAATTTAATTCATTTGATTTGTGCTTTTTTTGTATTAAGGAGTAAAATTATATGTCAAAAACAATGTGGAAACCAGGAACATTTATTTATCCAATACCAGCTGTTATGGTATCTTGTGGGGATATGGAAAAATCTAATATAATAACAGTTGCATGGACAGGAATATTAAATACAAATCCAGCAATGGTATATATATCAGTTCGACCTGAAAGATATTCATATAATTTAATAAAAGAACAAGGCGAGTTTGTAATTAATCTTACAAATAAGGAACTTGCAAGAGCTACAGATTGGTGTGGATGTAGAACAGGAAGAAAATTTGATAAATTTAAAGAAATGAATCTTCACAAAGAAAAAGCAAATTTTGTAAAATGTCCAATGATAAAAGAAAGTCCTGTTTCTATTGAATGTAAAGTAAAAGAAATAAAAGAACTTGGAAGTCATAATATGTTTATAGCAGATGTTTTAGCAATAAATGCAGATGAGAAATATATAGACGAAAAAGGAGCATTTGATATAAGTAAATGTGACCTAATATCATACTCAAATGGTGGATATTATACTCAAGGTAAAAAAAATTGGAAAATTTGGATATTCGGTTCAAAAGAAAAAAAAAAGTAACACATATAACTTTATATAAAGGAAATAAAAGTAGAATTTTATATAGTTAAATTATATAGTAAAAAAATTAAAAAAAATTACAGATAAATGCTAAAAATGGTTGACATATTGTACCTAAAGTGATAAAATACTTAGGCATACGTAACTTAGACACGTATGTTCACATCGTTTAAATAAAAAAAGGTAAATTAATTCGGAGGTGTATAAAATGGCAGCAAAAGGACCAAGAGAAAATATTATACTAGAATGCACAGAATGCAAAAATAGAAATTACATGACTTCAAAAAACTAAGAGAAACAATACAGACAGACTAGAATTAGTTAAATACTGTAAATTCTGTAAAAAACGTACAACACATAAAGAAACAAAATAATTAAGCTATTTTAAGGAGGATATAAAATGGCTAAAAAAGAAAAAAAAGAAACAAAAGCAAAAAAGTAGCTATTTTAAAGAAATGAAAGCTGAGCTTAAAAAGTTGTTTGGCCAACACCAAAAAGAACTTGCAAATAATACAGCAGCAGTAATAGCATTTGTTTTTATTATTGCGTTAATAGTATTTATTTGTGATTTCTGTTTTGATAACTTAAACAAATATGGAATAACAAAAATGCAAGAAAAGGTACAATCATCATTCCAAACAACAAACGATTCAGAAAACAATACTTCAGAAGAACAAAATGAGACATCAGAAAATACTGATGAAAATACAAATAACAGTGAAGAGAATTCAGAAAGCAATTCTGAGGAAAATCTTGAAAATATAGAAGTTAATTCATCAACAGAAAATCAAGAAAACAATACTGAATCAAACGAATAAAATAAGGGAGGCCAGACAAATGTCTCAAAAAGATTATGATATGGTTCCAAGATGGTATGTTGTACATACTTATTCAGGCTATGAAAACAAAGTAAAAACAGACTTAGAAAAAAACTGTTAAAAATAGAGAGTTAGAGGACTTCTTTTTTTGATATAATAGTTCCAATGGAAGAACAAATAGAAATAAAAGAAGGACAGAAAAAAAATCTAAAAAAAGTAATTTCCAGGTTATGTTTTAATAAAAATGATTGTAACAGAGGAATCTTGGTATATAGTAAGAAACACAAGAGGTGTTACAGGATTTGTTGGTTCAGGTACAGATCCAATACCATTATCTGATGAAGAAATTAGAAAAATGGGATTTGATAATGTTCCAATAAATGTAGACTATAATATAGATGATAATGTTAAAATTCTTGGAGGTCCATTAGATGGATATACAGGAATAGTAAAAGAAATTAAAAAAGAAATAAGAACAAAGTAATAGTTTTAGTATCTATGTTTGGTAGAGAAACACCAGTAGAACTAGAATTTTCACAAGTTCAAAAACTAGATTAATTAAGGAGGTGCCATTATAATGGCAGAAAAGGAAGTAGTTAAACAAATTAAATTACAAATAGAAGCAGGAAAGGCAACACCAGCACCACCAGTTGGACCAGCATTAGGATCAAGTGGTGTTAATATTATGCAATTCGTTAAAGAATTCAATGATAGAACAGCTAATCAAGCAGGATTAATAATACCAGTTGTTATTTCAGTTTACAAAGATAAATCTTTCGACTTTATAACAAAGGTACCACCTGTAGCTGTATTAATTAAAAAAACATTAGGTATTCAAAAAAGGTTCTGGAAAACCAAATAAAGACAAGGTTGCTAAAATTACTAAAGAACAAGTAAGAGCAATTGCAGAACAAAAAATGCCTGACTTAAATGCTTCTACAATAGAAGCAGCTATGAGTATGGTTGCTGGAACAGCACGTTCAATGGGTGTTGTTGTAGTTGACTAATATTATATTATGAGAAAATATTAATAATGAAGATTATAAAGTAAAAGTCAATAATATAATACTTATAATTAATTATGATATAAATTTAAAATTTATATAAATATATTGGGAGAGCAAAAGCTCGATAAAACCAAAGGAGGATTTTTAAAATGAGTAAAAGATATGAAGAAAGTAGCAAATTAATTGAAGCTAACAAAAATATTCAATTAATGAAGCACTAGAAATTATCGAAAAAATGCCAAAAGCAAAATTTGACGAAACAGTTGAATTACATGTAAGATTAGGAGTAGATTCTAAACATGCTGATCAACAAGTTAGAGGAACAGTTGTACTTCCAAATGGTACAGGTAAAACTCAAAAAGTATTAGTATTTGCTAAAGGACCAAAAGCTGACGAAGCTACAAAAGCAGGAGCAGACTATGTTGGAGCTGAAGAATTAATACCAAAAATACAAAATGATAACTGGTTTGATTATGACGTAGTTGTTGCAACACCAGATATGATGGGTGTTGTAGGTAGACTTGGTAAAGTATTAGGACCAAAAGGATTAATGCCAAATCCAAAATCAGGAACAGTTACAATGGATGTAACAAAAGCAATAACAGATATCAAATCTGGTAAAGTTGAATATAGATTAGACAAAACTAACATTATTCACTTAGGATTCGGAAAAGTTTCATTTGGAGCTCAAAAATTACAAGAAAACTACCAAACAATTATGGATGCTATAATAAAAGCAAAACCAGCAGCAGCTAAAGGACAATACATAAAGAGTATTTCAGTTACAACAACAATGGGACCTGGAATTTCAGTAGAATAATAAATATAATAAATAGCCAAAGACAGTAGGCAAAAAATAAGCCCTACCGAGGCATATATAGAGAAATAAAACTCGTTATATGTCTCGAATTGTAGGCAGATAACGAGTTTTTATAATTAAATATAAAACTAAAAAATTTCAGGAGGTGAAAAAAACAAAAATGGCAAGTGAAAAAATATCAACCTAAAGAAAGAAGAAGTATCAAAATTAGCAGAACAAATGAAAGAAGCTAAATTAGTACTTTTAGCAGATTACAGAGGAATTAACGTTGCTGATGTTACAAATTTAAGAACAGAAATAAGAAACATTGGTGCAGAATATAAAGTTATAAAAAATAACATCACAAAAAAAGAGCATTAGCTGAATGTGGTTTAGAAGGTTTAGATGAAGCTTTAGAAGGACCAACAGCAGTTATAATGACAAATGGTGATTATTTAGAACCAACAAAAGCAATATACAACTTCTCTAAGAAGAATGATTTCTACAAAATAAAAGGTGGAGTTGTTGAAGGTAAAGTTATGACAGCTGAAGAAATAATTACTTTAGCAAAATTACCATCAAGAGAAGAATTGCTATCTATGCTTGCTGGAGGATTGCTTGCAAATATTTCAAAACTTGCAATTGCTCTTGACCAAGTTAGAGTTCAAAAAAGAAGAAGCTTAATTTTACTTAAGTTATTCGAATAAAATTAATATGCTTTAATATAAAAAAGCTATTAGTTAAAATATAATCAATAGATTGATTATATAAAAATTAAATAAAATTGAAATTAAATTTAAAATAAAAAAATAGGAGGATTTTATAATGAATAAAGAAGAAATGA
>VOFC01003721.1_pt1 | contig 10551 bp, 16 predicted proteins | sample 5384161 | NCBI WGS metagenome assembly VOFC01 (sample SAMN12384722, study PRJNA508395) | human gut metagenome | isolation source: healthy gut B | host: Homo sapiens | reverse complement strand
ACAATGAACCATAAAAAATTATTTTTAAAATTTGCTAAAAAGTGGTAATTTCAACTGATTTTCAAACTGATTTAATTAACGCGGGTGCAACGCGGGTGCAACGCGGTCGGAAAAAGCAGTAAAAACGGGTAATTATAGGCAATATCTCTCTCCTGCGTGAAAATAAACAAAAACGCTAAACCCCTTTGAAAACAAAGGCTTTAGCGTTATTCTTCGTGGTGATCCAGGAGGATTCGAACCCCCGACCCACGGCTTAGAAGGCCGTTGCTCTATCCAACTGAGCTACTGAACCATATTGAGTTGGAGCGGGCGATGGGAATCGAACCCACAACATCAGCTTGGAAGGCTGAGGTTTTACCACTAAACTACACCCGCAAAAAAAACTTGGTCGGAGTGGCAGGATTCGAACCTGCGACACCCTGCTCCCAAGGCAGGCGCGCTACCAAACTGCGCTACACCCCGATTACTTGAAATAGTATACTACTATAGCAACAAAAAGTCAAGTAAAATATTATTATTTTTTTGTAAGTTCAGCTTTTAATAAATAATACTCGCGGGAGAAGTAGGGTATGAGCTGTGCTTCGCGGTGATCGTAGCCAAAGGCACGTTTAGAGAGTGCCAGAATAGGCGGGGCCTGAATACGTTTGGCAACAGCAAAGCCGGAGAAGAGTTTCCACCAGCGTTCTAAATCAGTGATTAAAATTTCGGGTGTCGGGCAGGCTGTTTGCAAGGCTTCTTCGGTACAGCCGATTTTTTCCGCCAGAACACCTTCTTTATACCAACGCAGAATATCTGCCGGAGATGTTTTCTGCCAATGTTCGATGAAGGCACGCAGAAGATAATCATGGTAGGGATAAATCAACGGGTCACCACCGTTGCCGACGGTTTGGCTGTCAGAGAGTTCGGCACTGGGGCGGATGTGGAAAATAGCTTGCGGGATGACTTCACGGCCGAAAACTTTCTCGTTGAGGTAGTGGCCTAAGGCATATACCTGATGTTTCCACAAATCGCCGATGATGGGGCTGCGGCACCGGCAATATCACCATAAAATGTGGCATAGCCGATGCTGATTTCTGTTTTATTGGAGTTACAGCTGAAGGCTCCCGCCGAAGGCTGCTGAGGCAGACGGCAATCAGACGAGCACCACGGTCGCGGGCTTGAATGTTTTCTTTTAATAAGGGTGGTGAGCTGTAAATTAAACTGCTCCTGGGTCTGCATATTGGTAATAGGCGTGGTTTCCAGCTGCTTTACGGTTCGTTCATAGCTTTCTGTAAGCGGCATGACTGCATAATTAGCTCCTAGTGCGTGAGCCAGCTGTTTAGCCAGGTCGCGGGTAGTGTCGGAGTTATATTTAGAGGGTAAATTGAGCAGCAGGACGTTTTCTGCACCGAGAATATCGGCATAGAGGGTCGCGGTAACAGCACTGTCGATACCGCCGGAAAGTCCGATGGTCATCTTTTTATCCCCATTCTTTGCAAAAAATTTAGTAGTACCATATTTAATCGCCTGATAAATTTCCGCAATCTGTCTTTCATTGGTATGGTCTTTGATTACGGCAGGGGACAATTTGCATGAATGGTATCCGCATTTGTGTTCCACTCTACAGTCAAAAAAGTTTCCTCATACATACCTCTGCCAAGCGGCAACCGGTTCGCCTTGGGCTGTATAGAAGGTCTTTTGCAACCGTCAAAAGTAAAGATATTTTTTCCCGTTATTTTGCATACCGACGCTGTTGCAGTAAGCAAGGGCAGAGCGGTTTTGTACGCCTGGGCACTGAAGATGCGTTCGCGTTTATTGTTTTTTGCCCAAGGTAAAGGGGGGACAAGTTACACAGGAGTTGGGCGCCGTTGTCAGCCAGTACCTGCGCTGTATCCAGTTGATAGTTTTCGGTCCAGCCGTCTTCGCAGAGCATGATGCCGGTGGGGTTGCTCGCACCTTTGATGTCGATAGTGATAGGCTGTATTGTTTTGGTTATGCAGCGGTTTCTTCGAGCATAATTTGTGCAGGCTGTAGAAATAACGGCTGTCGTCAAATTCGCGGTAATTGGGCAGGGCGTTTTTGATAATGAAATTGCGTCCTGCGTAACCGGGCAGCCAGACTTGCCGTTTTGGCAGACGAAGGCAGCGTTATATTTACGCATATGACCGTCTTCATTATGCTTATCCCGCTCCAGTGCGAAACCACCGAAGATAACGCATAAATCTTGGCTGTGGGCAACAATCTGCTGCGCATAATATTCACAGTCTTCTAAAAGCTGTTTGTTCCCAGATGTCACCGATAAGATAACCGGATAAGCACATTTCCGGCAAAGCAAAGAGAATATTCTGCCTGCTCCTGGCGTGCTTTTGGTTATGCAGTGAATAATTTTTTCGTAATTTAAATCAGGACGAGCAGGAATGACTTCCATCTGTCCGCATATTATTTTAATATTCAAGATAAAATCCTTTCGGAATGGGGGCATGAAAATTTGCACTGAATAGCAGTACAGTGTTATTATATCAAATGTGAATAAAATTCTCTAGGTATATAGGGGCAATTCTTATGAAACATAATAAAAAACTAATGCTTGCACGCAAATTGGACGATTTAAAAATAAATTATCGCCTTGTAGAATATCCTGTGGATGAAGAACATCTGACGCTGTCCATGTTGCTGCCGAGGTCGGTATGCCGGCGGCACAGGTTTTCAAGACACTCTGTGTCCGCGGTGACAAAAACGGCGTCATGTTTGCCGTTATCCCCGGCGACGGCGAGCTGGATTTAAAGGCTTTGGCTAAGGTCAGTGGTAATAAACGTGCCGAGCTGGTGCATTTGAAAGAAGTACTGCCTTTTGACAGGTTATATCCCGCGGCGGTTGCTCTCCTTTGGGTGCGAAAAAGAATTATCCTGTATATATGGATGCTACTAGCAACAACTGGCCGGAAATCGCCATCAGTGCAGGTCAACGAGGTATGCAGATTATTCTGCGCACCTAGTGATTTACAAAAGGCTGCTAATGCGGTGGTTGCTGATTTGATTTTTGCTAAATAAGCAGTAATACTTGTTAGAAAAGACAAAATATGATATTATAAACACATATTCTAAACTTAGGGAATAGAATAAAAGTAAAAATAATATAAAAGATAAGCTTCTTGCAACAATTACTGTAGCAGAGGACAGATGACGTTATTTTTGCACTATGTAGTGTAAAATGATGGTTGTTTTGCAGATTTAAAAATTTTATTTTGCGTAACTCTGCTGTCAGAGAAAGTAGGTTGTTAATATGTTATATGTAAGTACCCGCGGCAAAACAGAAATGGTTTCTTCCGCTCATGCTATTACTAAAGGCTTAGCCTCTGATGGCGGCCTGTTCGTACCGCAGAATATTCCTAGAATGCGTATGTCCGATATTAAGGCCATGGGCAATAAACCGTATACTGAACGTGCCATTGATATTTTACTGCAGTTCCTGACCGATTTTTCTGAGGATGAGTCTGCGTGAATGTGTAAATGCCGCCCTACGGTAACGGCAAATTCGGCGAAAATACTGTGCCTCTGGTGCAGGTTAACGAGGATACCGGCGTGCTGGAATTATGGCATGGTCCCACCTCTGCTTTTAAGGATATGGCATTGCAATTGTTGCCGCAGTTATTGACCCGTTCTATTAAAAAAGACCGGTGAAACTAATAAAATCGTTATTTTGGTTGCTACCTCCGGTGATACCGGTAAAGGCCGTAAGCTTTAGAGGGCTTTGCCGATGTTGAGGGTACTCAGATTATCGTTTTCTATCCTTGTGACGGCGTCAGCGACATCCAGAAACAGCAGATGATTACCCAGGTCGGCAAAAACGTTAAAGTTTTCGGTATTGAAGGTAATTTTGATGATGCTCAACGCGGTGTTAAGGAGATTTTCGGTAATACTATTTTGAGCGACGAGCTGGAGAAAAAGGGTTACACTTTCTCTTCTGCCAACTCTATTAACTGGGGGCGTTTAGTACCGCAGATTGTGTATTATTTCAGTGCCTATGTTGATGCGGTGAAGGCGAAGAAAATCGAAATCGGCGATTCTATTAATTTTGTTGTACCGACCGGTAACTTCGGTAATATTCTGGCCGGCTATTATGCTAAGCTCATGGGTCTGCCTATAGACCGCTTGTTATGTGCTTCTAATAGCAATAATGTTTTGACCGATTTTATCAACAGCGGTATTTATGACAAACGTCGTGAATTCTTCAAAACTATTTCTCCTTCCATGGATATTCTTGTTTCCAGCAATCTGGAACGTTTGTTATATAATATCACCGACCATGATACAGAGCGTGTCAGTGATTATATGAAACGCTTGAATAATGACGGCTGTTATCAGGTGGAAGGCGAAGAACTGAAATCTATTCAAAGACAATTTTTTCTTTGCCTGGGTGGACGAGGTAGAAACTAAGGAAACCATCGGCCGTATCTACAGCGATTATCACTATCTGATGGATACGCATACTGCTGTTGCTTGGCGTGCTTTAGAAAAATATCGCCTGCTGACCAGTGATGATACTTATACCGTAGTACTGTCCACTGCCAGCCCGTATAAATTCAGCGACAGCGTTTATCTGCTTTAGAGGATAAGCCTGTTCGCGAGGAAAATGCTTTGCCGTTTTAGAAGGTTGCACGCTAAGACAGGTGTAGCTGTACCGCCGAAGATGCTGGAATTGCAAAACTTGCCTGTACTGCATAATGAAGTAATTCCTGCTGACAAAATGGAATTGGCAGTAGTTAAAAATTTGATTTAAAATAAATATTATCAAGAGGCTTGATTGTTTTAGACAGTCGAGCCTTTTTTTTTCTTTCATAGGGGGACTGCGAAAGACGTTGCAACAAATTTTTAACAATATTCCTGCCGATAAAACATAAAAACGTCATATATTTTTATGATATAATAGAAATATGCAATGAACAAAAATCTAAGAAAAGGGGTGAAACTGGAGAATAAATTAGGATATGGCTGAGAATGTATTTGATTTAGTAGATGCTTTTTATACGCAGGATGATGATTGAATTCTGTTTTACCGCAAAGCGATGTGGAAAATTTCCTGCGTCAAAAATATTGGCAAGGTGTGGAAGATGATGATTTAATCGATATTTGGGATAATTTAACTATATTATGTATTTATTTAGGCAACACGGAGAAAATGCTAGGTGATCTGAGTGTGGATGACTATATTGCCGCTGTACGCTGGTGTTGCTTTAATATTGCCGATTTATGTGTTACTGTTGAGGATATAGGCGGCTTTTTAGATACTGTTGCGGAATTTAGTGAATTTCTCCATAAAAAGGGAATCGTTTTCAACGAGAAGAATGCGACGGAGGCGAAAGAGATTTTGCTGCGCGACGGTGAAGTGCAATATATAGATGCGGAAGGCAACTGGATTAACGGTATCCTGGCCCGCAAATATAATAGCCTGGTACCGCCGATGCTACCGGCAAATGTTTTTCCTGAATATCGGCTCGACCTTGGATGAGTTGTTCAAAGGAGTAAAAAGCTTCTTTTCTGCTAGATGTTATAAACGTGACTTTGATAGAGCTTCCTTTTTTACAAGGTGGTATTTTGGGCGGTGCTGTAAATGAAAAACCGGGAACAGAGGAATATAAGCAATATTTCTGGGATTATTTTCTTTTGATTATCATTTGATGCTTAGTGATAAAACACCGTTAGCATGGTATTATCAGCTTATGTTGGAAGAAGATTTTTGACCCTAAGAAAAAAGCTCTGCGTCAAATTTTTAAAAAAGAACTGATGCAGGCAAAGCTAGTACTGTTTGAGGTTGAAAGACGCAACAGCAATGGCTTTTATGAATGCCGTAACCTGCTCAGCGGCGAGGAATATATCCTTAGCCTGCCTGTTGAAGATGATCTGGATACGGAGCATTTTTGTCTTTTAGGGCATATCTTCTATAATAACACTATGGTAATGAACTTCTTGCAGGGAATGAAAATGTCCGCTATGACCAAGAAACGCTTTTTTGGATATGTTGCGGCGAGTTAAAGATTGGTATGCAGTGCGTAAGCAGGCGGCAAGCTGGCTTGGGAAGATTTTATGCAACGTAATCCTATGTTTACGCGCCATATCGCCTTGTTATATTCGACTTACGTGAAAATGGAAATTTTTGACTATGATTCATCTTTAATCAAAGTACACTACACAGCACAACCGATCGCGGAAGGTAAGGTAAGCATTTTATTGAAAAAGCTTATGGAAGCATATGCTTTTTTTAACTTATGACGTCTTTTTAGTACGTACCATGTGGGCCGATTATTTGGCAGCTTCAGGAAAAAATCCCGACCACGTTCGTGTGCCGGAAATCTGGGCCGCAGGTGTTTTAATGAATTTTATCCAACTTAATGGAGTATATAGTTATACAAAAGCAGCAGATTGCGGATATGTGCTACGGCATTCCTGTAAGTACGCTTACACGTACAGAGGGAGAAGTTGCTAAGGTATTGAAGATTGAAAACCATGATGCGTTATGTGAATGAAGAAGGATTATTATTGATCTTTGCTTTTGTAATGTAAAAAGGAGTAGACATATGAAATGTGATTTTTGTGGACGCGAAGTTCCTGCGGGAACTGTAGAATGTCCTTACTGTCATTACCAATTTAAGATTGATGCCAAGGTGCTTTCTCCTGATGAACGTGATACCTTTGACGGGATCACCATCGACGAAAAACGGCAGCACCGAGGATACAACAGGTGTAAAACGTACCGGTGACGGTTATTCCTATGAAGAATATCGCGAAGAACAGCAGCAAAACCGGGGAGTAAAGGTGCACACCTTCGGCTGTGGTAGCGGACTTCTCATGACACTGCTCATCCTTGGTGGTATTTTGGCACTCTTCTTCTTCCTTCTGCCGACCTTCATCGTTTTGCTGCTATCGGCGCAGCCGTAGTCTTCTTGATGCGATTGTTTATGTAAGAACATATTGATTACGCTGACCCTCTCGCGTAGGCGAGGGGTTTTTGTTTTGTGCGGGGATGCGTGAACTTTCGCTAGTAGCGAGTAGAGGTTTGGCACAGGTACGGAAGAACGCTACTCTCAAGGTGTATTTTATGTGGAGTTAAGTTCTTCATACCAGGCTTCTTTATGGTCGTTTAAAAAAGATAAATGGCATAATGGGGGAAAGTCATTATCATATTTATGGCAGACACGTAGCTTGAAATTTTTTGTCGCTGTAGGTGGGCGGTTGTTTTTGCATGAAGATGAAAAAGCAGTAATGGATAAAGGTGATGATGTCGGCGTTCATGGCCTTGAGCAGAAGAGGGATGATGTCGATTGTAAAGTTGCGGTTTGCCTTTTTCAATCATGCAGATAGTTTTACGGAAATTCCGGAGCGTTTGGCCAGTTCTTTTTTGTTTCATACCAGCGGCAAGACGCATTTCCAGTAGGGCATAGCCTGTTAGTTCATGAAAGTCATGGATAAGGTGTTCTACTTCGTCATCATTGTTCATAAGTGTGTTCTCCTAATCGTGTTTTTTCTTCTAGAATTTCTTTAATACGGATATAACCGTGCTTTTTTATATAAAAATTGTCATATATGACAAGAAATAAATTTTCAGACTTTTCAGTGATATAATCTATTTCACGAGCTCGTAAAAATTTCATACTTACGAGGAGAGATAATTATGACAACTGAAAAAGATTAGAAAACGTTTACTGCTGACGAATTGCAGGAGCTGGTAGAAAAGGCACAAGCCTATGATCGACAAGCCATTGATGCTTTGTGTGCTGTTTTGCACCGCTGATTTGCAAAGAATGTGCCGTGCGAGACACAAATCATAAAAAAATATACAACAAAAAATTATCTGTTAGTCAGATATCCGTTCGTAATGCAACTTGCGATATTGAGTTGGCGTCAGATAGTTTAACGAATAAGCTGGACGCTGTTCATTAAAGAAGTGAATATATTCTTTTACTTCATCTACAACAGGCCTTTCGCCTGTTACATGAAAATCGGTAAACATTTCTGCCTTTATCCAACCATTAATCGCTTCCATTGCTGCATTGTCGGTAGGTGTTCCGGCACGAGACATGGAATGAGTAATGCTATACATTGGCAACAAGTCGTTAAATGCCTTAGATGTGTAAACAGATCCTTGGTCTGAATGCAAGATCATTTCATATTCCGGATACTGCTTCTTTAAAGCAATTAAATCCTCCAGACCGCTAATATATGTCATACGGTCACCACGTTTGGAAGATAGAGAATGGCTTACAATTTCATTATTCCAAAGGTCCATATACAATGTTAGCTCATAATAGATCCCTTTTACATAAAAAGCAGTCATATCGCTTACAATACATTGCAGTGGTCCGTCAATCTGTATTTCTGTCATAAGCAGATTAGGAAAACACGGTATGAATCTCCTGGCTTTTTGTATTTATAATGCTTGGCTTGACTCTTAATGCCAGTGATTTTACAGCACTTATGTGCATATGCATCTGAAAGTACAAGACCAGTATCCAAACGAATCTTAGCGTTAAGCCAACGATACCCATGAGAAGGAAACTTAGCATGGTACTCTTTAAAAAGTAAAATATTGCTAAGCAGGCTCTTCATTCTTGTAGAAGGATGCGCAAGCTTCTTTTTTCCAAGCATAGAAACTACTGCGCTGGATATTCATGGTTTCACATATAAGTTTTACTGGAAATTCTCCGGAAAGCTCTAATACTACTTGGTATTCTTCTTGCCGTATAGAATTACTGTACCATCCCCTTTCACCGCATAGCCTTTTTTTTAATCTGGCTTCTGCAATTCTTGCTTTAAGCAATTCACGAATTAATTCTTCCTTGGTCATGGATTGAAAGTCATCCGTATTTGCAGAAAGTGCTGGGGAATCGGGACGTATTATATTACATTTTTGTTGTTTACAATTTTTTGCAGGCAGGTTATTTCGCATCTCTGTACATACGCATATAATATATTGTGCGTGCTGTACCTTCGCAAATTTTACCACTATAACTCTGGCCTATTTTTTCGCATTGGTATAGCGAGTAATCTCACTGTCATATATTCGTCGACCAATGTCTGCAGTAGATGCGTCCATTGGCAAAAACGTCAATTTCGGCAGTCAACCGCCGACTGCGAAACAAATTGTAGCAATGGCTTGGGTTGGGCACTGATTTGTCAGCACTGCCACTTGCCGATTGAATACGCAACCGTCACCACTCATGGTGAAATTGCGATTGCTGATGGTTATGGTCCGTCCAGCGGTGACCCGGAAATGCGTTGGGACCTTTTGTGGGTACCTAACGAAAAAGACGCATTGAATCCGCGTCAAGGCGGTGTTTTTATCCGCGATTTGGCAAGTATGTTTGCCAAAAAGATGGATTTGCAGTAAGCAGCTAGCAGTTTAAATTTTGTCAAGAAAGGATGATGTACAATGACCATGGAAAGAAAAGTAGCCAAACGTGCTTTGGTAATCAATCTGATTGAAGAGGAGGCTGGTTTAGATGGCAAAGCCAAACTTCGTGCGCGAACTTACAACAACGTTAAAACAGATGCTTCTGAAGAAGCTATTCACGCTGTTGGTAAAGCGTTAAGCGGTCTGATGGCTAAACAAACTCAAGACATTATGGTGTCTGAAAAAGCCATTCTGAAGCAAAAAATGGAGTAATCGCTCCGTCTTGCTGATGTAAGTATAGTTATGAATTTAAGAAAGGACGATGTTTTTATGACCGAAGAAAAAGAACTTCAATTAGTATTTATCACCGACTTAGGTAAAACCAAAACTATTACTGTAGCCGGCCCACGTGAGAACGTGACCAAATCTGAAGCAGAAGCGGCAATGCAGATTTTAATCACTCATGATATTTTTAATAGCCCAACAGGCCATTTGAAAGCTATCAATGAGGCACGCATCCGCACTATTCAAACCCAAGTACTTGCTTAACGGTAAGTAGTAAGCTGTGAAAAAGGTGCAAGTGATGCTTGTGGCCTTTTTTGCTTAATCATTAACAATCTCCATCATCAAACAACAACACAAATTCATTGAAGAAAGGAGTGCCGGTTATGGATTTAGAAACTTTCTAGTTTCCACAGAGAGAAAAACATTGAGTTGAAAAGCTTTGTTTGATGCCAAAATCATGCGAAAATACGAATTCCAACATCATTGTTTTCGCTTTATTATATAGGAGCCGAGTTATTCAAGACGATCTTGTGAAACCGCTTCGACATTTGATGTGGTGGTAGAAGAAGCCGACCATGGAACGCATGGTTCTCAGTATCATCATTCTTGGCAAGGTGGTTGGTTGATTATAATGTATTAATGAATTATTTGGGATAGATTACATCACAAGAGATACGTTGATATGGAAACTGGGCAAACAAGCAACAATGAATGGAGCGAGATTTGAAAGGCGAACGTTTGGAGAGAAACGGTGGTTACCTGATAGTGTAGTGATTTAGAATGCATTTTGGAAAAGCTGACATGGATGATCCGGGTTCTTCTTTGCCATGGAGACTAGTTCACATTGGCGATATCTGTTGTCGGCGCGACTTCCTTCCTGTCTGGCATATCTCTGTGCCA
>VOFC01005980.1_pt1 | contig 10566 bp, 14 predicted proteins | sample 5384161 | NCBI WGS metagenome assembly VOFC01 (sample SAMN12384722, study PRJNA508395) | human gut metagenome | isolation source: healthy gut B | host: Homo sapiens | reverse complement strand
TTTCACATGTATTGCTTTATACATTACTTTCTTGTTGTAGAATTTTTCATATCCTTTACCAAGTACATTTTCCACATCTATTTTGTTTTTCCAATTAGATTTGCTAAGTCTTTTATTTCATATATTCTTCAAGTTGTATATTGGATTTATTTTTTCATTACTGTATATTGCATATTTCTCTTCTTATTATTGATACACCAGACAAGTGTTATTAGCCCTACAAGTATTAATCCAATTTTTCTTTTAACTGCATAATAATCATCCCCATTAACTAAATTTAATTTATTTATACACTTTTCACTTATTCTATTCTCTATAAATAAATTTGTTCCTAAATAATTTTTATTTTATAATAGTTTTTATATTCTAATCTAAGTAAACTAAATAATTTTTTTCTGAATTAATAGTTAAAATTTTTTACAATTATAATTAATATTATATCTATATTTTAATACTTACATGTATAAAACCATCGTATATATCATTATCAACTACTGTAAAATTTAACTAACACAACAAGCTAATTTATAAAAAGCAAGCTCATCGTCAAAATTAAATTCATATTATTGTTAAAAAATAACTATAATATATTGACATTATAAACAAAAGTATAATATTCTTTATAAAGATGTATATTAGAGGTTATTTTGAAGATAATTGATTTAAATTAGTAATAGGGGGAGTGAGTTTATATGAAAAATTATCCGAGACAATAAAAATTAATACCATTTGCTGGGAATGAGTATTATAAGAATTTGGAGTGGCTTTATTTTTAAGAATGAAACATAGTCAGATCCATTTACAGTTTTATTATTGGTGGGATTAGCTAATACATTAAAAACCTTGGAAATGAATGTAACGACAGGAACAGCAAATAGAATAATTTTAGTAGTGTTTATTTAGTATAATATTATTATTAAACAAAACTGCTATAAAGATCGGTGCTAATCATGCGTTATTGAGTTGGGACTATAGATCTGGGAGTCCGTGTAGTTTCTGTTTCCTGTAGAATCGTATAGTTACTTATTATTAAAATGTTTTTAATCGCATTAGTATGTTTTAGAATTGTTAGGGATTTTCAATACTTTCTGCTACTAAAGTTGAAGTAGCACCAAATGATATAATACTTTATAATAAAAGAAAGGAATCAACTGTGAGTATATAGATGGATTAGAATTTGCAGGATGCATTTTTTATTAATTGAGGCTTTATGTTAGAGGTACCTGGTGTAGGAACTATTATAGCTATGGCTACTACAGGTCCTTTTATACAACTATGCTTACCATATGGTCAAAATTTACAGATTTTATACTTATAAATAAAGATGAATCTCAAGAAGAGTTAAGTCATGAATACTTTAGTTATTAAAATAGAAATATCTTATGTTAGAAGCTAGGTAAGGTTTCTAAATTAATAATTTCTATTAACTTAGATATAATAATATATTTTTTAAGTTTATTTAATAAAAAGGCGTAAATAAATTTATTTACAATCTTTTGTTATTTATTCTTTATATTTAAATGTAGAGAATTTTAAGCTCACTCCTGTATATTTTATGAGCTTTTATTATATAATCTTAACCTATTTAAATTTTATATGGTTAGTATTCTATCTTTATCATCTTTATCTAACCACATCTTTTAAATCCTTCAACGCACTTTTTCTATCCATCTTGAATTAACCTTAAAGAATCTTTCTATTTTATTATTTAGCCATTCGTACATGAAGTCATCTCAAAACCTATATTCCCTGTATCTTGTGCTGTAGCTCCGTAGTGATACAGTTTTAATATTAGCCCACATTATAAAGCGCCTAAGCACATTGGGCAAGGATAAGCTGATGTATATAATTCACATCCACTTAAGTCAAATGTACTCATATTCTTACATGTATTTTTATTGCGTTAATTTTCACCATGACGAGTAGGACTATCAGATGTTACTGTATATCTTTTGTATTTCCTGAATATCCTATTATTTCAAATGATAATTAAATATTTTCTCATCCATATGTATAATTCTCCTAGTATCTATTTTGTAAATTTATTGCTCTATCTAAACGACTTAGACATTGCATGTCCATAGTGCAATTGTATTTATTCCTTCTACTACTATATTATAAGGCTTCCTATTTCTAAATCCTTATTTAATACATAGTTAACAGAATATATTGTCATTTTTATAATTAAGTCTAAACTTGAACCTCTATTTTAAAATTGTAAGATCTTGTATATTATTTTTTATTATAAGCTACTATTTTTCCAGATCTACAGTTACAATTATACTTCCCCATAATTATAATTAGGGTATATTAAATGTAACATGCTTTTTCATCTTTTATTTCTACAATTGTTTTCATAGTAGATTTCTTATCATATTATGCATTGTATTTATCTGTAATTGTATTTTTTAACTTATAAAATTTATTTTAATTTTGTATATATTATCTATAAATATATTCACTAATGAATCATAAAACTTATATTAGAATATAAAGAAAAGTCTACGCTATTAGTTTCAATAGTCATTAGATTTCTTTTTATAAATCTTTTGATTTTACAATATTAATTTTCAAAATAATTTCTAAGTAAGTCAGTAAAGAAATATTCACCTACTTAATATTTAACTTAATCGATCTTCTAAATAGTATTTATTTCTTTCCTTTGTCGGCATAGATTTAATGCACCTTTTCTTTTTTACAACTATAGAAGCTTAATTAGCAAAAATCAAGAGCATAATCTAAATATTCTACATCTATATTGTCTATATCAATTTCCATACACTCTTACTTAATAATGCTCCATGAGTCATTCGATATGATATTTTTCTGAAGTATTGCTTTACGCAAGACATCAGAATTGTATCATTGGCTGACAAACTCGATACACAGGATATACTATTTCCAGAAACTCACACAAAGGATGTTCTACTGCTTGTTTGTAAAATGTTTCTTCAGAAGAAAAAAGAGCATAGACAATCTTGAAGCTGATTATTCACAAAGCAAGAGTGAGGAGAAACTTAAACGCTATATGTTGGTTATCAATATGTATAGTTCCGGGTATAGTATCAAAGACATTATGACGAAGACTGGGTATAGAGGCAAGAGTAATATCTACCGGATCTTAAAGATGTACGATGTTGACGTGTATTACCCTCAGAAAATAAGAAAAACAACATCCAGTTCAACCCATTAGACTAAGTATTCTTTTAGTAAATCATCATTGATAGTAAGAAGAAGACCGTCTCAGGCAAAAGCCAAGAACGGCCTTCTTTTTTTGATAAGTATCTGATTTTCTTGTTATTAAATTTGCTAACATGATATTTTATTTGTACTTTTGCAATATCAAAACAACCATACAAACCAAAGAACAATCAAAGGGAGAAAAACAACCCTTTTTCCTAAACCTTTAAATAAAAATCAACGATGGAACTGACACAACTACAATGGGCCAAAACCGGCTACGTCTTGAATGAAGACGCAGAAGGCAAGGAACGATGGACCAATTGCTACCATAATGCCAAAGCAGTATATTATTCTGAAAGCGAAGTACACCCCGATATAACAGGAGCAAAAGCTATTTTTATCCGCTAAAAAGAAACAATATAGACTTGTTATGAAAGAACGTCAGCAAAAAATCAAAGAGATTATAGCAAAAAACAAAGAGTACGAAGAGAAATGCGATGAAGGTCTACCACTCCCCTCTGACGCACTGGAAAATGTAGAACTTCCTGTTTTATGCCGGATGGGAAGAAGCGTATTCCGGTAACAATGCTGTAGTTCTGATCTTTGATACTGAAACTACCGGTTTCAAAGCTGACTATAATTCTCTTTGCAACTCTCTTGGCAAGTTGTAGAGGTCGGAACATGGGAAGTGCTGAGCAGAAAGAACTTCTATTTCAAATATCCATCCAATCCTTACAGGGTGGAAAGCAAGGCTATCCTTGTAAATAACCTAACTCCCCAACGCTTGAATGAGTTAGGAACCACTTCTCTTCAAACCGCCCTATACATATTCAATCAAGACCTAAAAGGCTGTGATTTGGTCGTAGGTCACAATGTAGCATTCGATTTATCTTTTGTCGAACATGCTTCATACACGCTATCCTGCCATCTTCATCGCTATCTTCTCAGCAATCTTTCTGAATGCGCCACTTACTGCACAATGATAGCCACAATAGACTTGTGCCGTCTGCCCGATAAGAAGAATCCAGAAGTCTTCAAACGTCCACGTCTTATCGAACTGGCAGCATTCCTTGGAGTCAGGAACCAACGACCTGAACCTACATGATTCAGCCTGTGATGTAGAACTCACGAAGCGATGCTTCAGAAAATTGGTGGAAATGAAACATGATAAAAGCATGATCAAGTTTTTCCTCGAAAAAACTCCGGACTAACATCAACAAAAATACGATATGAAACACAACACAATAAATACGCTTTTATTGGCCCTTCCTGGGCTGATTCTATCAACAAGCATATTGTCTGCATTCTCTTTGTTGGCATTTTGCATGCGGTCTATACCTATGGCCCTTCTTTTTGGTAGGCATTTCCGCATTCGGTTGGTCCGGAATACTGGCAGCTATCACTAAATTCTACGACAAGCTGATGAATATATGGCAAACAAAAGTTATCCATTATTCATTGGTTCATGGATGCTGCTTTCCTTCCTCGTGAGCATGAGCTTCGGATTTGAAAAAAGTAGCACATGGAATATCAGTGTATTTACCCTATCCATCCTTGCATCTATTTCGATGCCATGTCTGATTTTCAAAAAATCATTGAAACAAGACTTGATAGCCGTGTTTCGCAAGCAAAAAACTCAGATTATGTAGTTCCACATAAAACCTATGAATAAGAAAACGCATAAAATAGCCTATAAAATAACCAAAGACCTTAGCATGATCCGGAAGCGTAGGGATTTACCCTACGCAATCTTTCACAAGTTTGTGGCATATCCTATTCAAACCTATGCAATATGGAGAACTGCAAGACCAGTCCTTCCTTAAACACCTTGGTAAACGTCTGTGAAGCCCTTGATGCAGAAATTCTCATCAAGGAAAAATAAGGGAATAAAACATGAAAGATTTGCTTTGGAATACTCTTGTAATCGGTCTTATCATTGGAACATTATTCCTCCTGACCGTTTATTTCATCACATCCTCAATTATTTCCAGATAACTATGAAAAAAGAATTTCGTTCAATGATAAGTACGGCCTGACTAAAGCAGTACTTGACGGTCGGAAAACCCAAGAGAGAAGAATTATCACCTGTTCTTCTTTTTACAAAGGAATAGAAAGTACGCGGTTTCTATGTATATAAGAATATGCAGGGCAAAGCAGTAGATGCTTCTCTCTATGATGAAGACGAAGAAGTGATAGCTCCCATCCCACGTTACGAGATAGGAGAAGTTTTAGCTATAGCCCAAAGTTACAAAGACTTGGGATATAAGCCTCACGATTTCTTATACTTGTCTGAATCAAAGGGATGTGGCTTATCTGCCATTGAAGCTCACGAGCTAAAGGGTTGGAATAACAAGCAGTATATTCTCTCCGACTTTGAGTATTTGCTATCCAAACTTCAAATTACCAATATCCGAATAGAAAAACTACAAGACATATCAGAGGAAGATTGCATGGCCGAAGGAATTAGGAAAATAGAATCAAATAAGATTAGCAAGGCTTTCGGTTTTGACAACTCCTATGAAATACCCAATCAATTCCCTGTTTTCGATTCTCCTCGTGAAGCCTATTCCTTCCTCACTGAGCAAGTATTCGGAAAAGGTACATGGGAATTAAATCCCTGGGTGTGGGTATATGATTTTGAAATTTATAAGGAAACAATATGATAAAACAAAGTTTTGAAACAGGTCATCACGAATGGGAAAAGCAAAATAATGTAACCCGGAAATACGGAAAAAAAAAGCTGTATGACATATATAGATGCAAGCACTGCGGTATCGAAGGGAAATCATACCAAATAGGAACCATCTCCATTCAGAACAAGTTCTACAAAAAGGCCTTACCTTTTGCTGCCCAGGCGTACAACAGAAAAAAAGCCTACAAAGCTGAAAGTTTTATGCTGTACAGCTTTTTCTCCAGAGTTTGATAATATCATTAAAGGCTGTATTCTTGACATTCTCCCTCCCCACCGGGTGAAGACAATAAACTTGGTGAATGGGTGATGGGCGTAAGCCAACCTGTTCTCCTGCTCGATGGAGAATTTGAATATATCTAAATCCATTGTTTCTAATCCTATCAACCTAAGAATCAATGAAAATACAACTCATTTTAGAAATCAACGTTCCAGATGGAATAGGAACGTATGAAGATGCTCTTGAATATCTACAATATGAAATTGGTTTTGGCGCAAATACCTGCTCTTGTGAGAATCCATTTATGTTGTACGACAAAGGAGTTCCATACGATGTGGTATCTTATGAAGATTGTGAAATAAACGATTAAAAGGAACAGAAATACATAGAATGATATGATCAGGACACTTAAAGAAGTAACCTCGAAAGCCCAAAAAGGAATACAGATGTATGCTTTGTGGCTGTAAAATCGAAGTCGGCCAAGCCTATATCCGTCAAACCAATTTGTATGATGGTATTGTTGACGATTTTATCGCTCACAAAGAATGTAGGCATCTTATTCAAGAGATTGATAAAATATCTGAGATACAAGACTTTCCAATGGAATATGGCATAGATGAAGATTCATTTGTAGAATACATCCACTCCTACGTTTCAGAGAACCACTACGATTCATCTATTCATGACATTGATTTAGACTGGCAAACCAACAACTACGAAATTGTAAAAATGATAATTGAAGAAGCACTATCTGAATAAGTCCGTAAGAATACCAAGTTTTCAATCATTTTTCAAATACAATGATTAACATGAATACCCAATCCGAACAGCTCTCCGGCCAATCAACGGCATACATTGCCACAAACAAAGATGGCAGTTCTTTTATCTATCTGCACATGCCCATGCGAGGTAAATTCATCCCTAAATGGTTCCCAATAGACACTAACTTCTTCCCTATAGATAGTGATGAGTTGAGAGAAATCTATAGGAGAAGAGAATATACCTTCATGGAAAGAAGAACCGAAGGAAATCAAAATAACAATAATATTCAAGCCGGTAAGAGAGTAAATACACCGAACCCACACCACACAAAACACGAATACCCTATGAACTTTTTACATTCAATGAACCAGTTTTGGTTCGCAATCATAAAGATGAGAAGTGGAATCTTAATTATTTTGAGCGTTATGTAGAAAATGACTACTACCCCTTCAAAATGAACGATGAGACATTCGATCGTCAATGTATTCCCCTACGTTGGCAATGAAGATTTATGTTACACTACGCTGAACCTAAAAACACTCCGCTTATCTAACAAGATCACCCATTATCGTCAGAAACGACATGAGACCTACTTTACCATTTATTTTTGCGATTACATAACAGGGTTTGGTGTTATAGCAGATGAATGGTGGGATAACCCCGGAACTGATGAAATACGATTAAAAAGCCGGTCATGTATTCCGAACTGAAGCAGAAGCTCAATCCTTTTGCGAGAAAATAAACAAGCTCTTAAAAAGATAGGAGACCCTAAAGAAAACAATATTTAGCCCCAATCATTAAATATCTAATTGCCCTAATATATGAAAGAACCAAAAGAACTCTCACCTATCGAAGCTGCCAAGGAAATAGAATATGAGTTGCTTACTCAAAAATTAAGAAATATAGTTCAAGAACTCGGTGAACTAAATAAAAAATATCCTTTTTCCAACTTCAAGGAAAAAAATGGAAATCCAAGTTTGAACTATTTGGTTTATATCTCAGCATTAAAAAATTCCGAAGATGAACGATTATTAAAAATTGATAGATATATAGGCGGAACTGATTACCCACAGGTTGGCGAAACGTTTAAAGCGTTTTCGACTATGGCATTAAGCGTCAATGAAGGTTATCTACCCGTTCCATGGCCATCATTCACAGTTTTGCTTTAGAAATAAAGAGTTCCATCGCAAATGAAATAGATGATTTATTTACGCAACTGGGATCAGAGATTGTAGAATACTTTTCAGAAAAATAAGAAAACCAATAATATATCACAATGAGCATAAACAATAATATCAGATTTCCAACTAAATATGAAATCCCGTATTAGAAATAACAAAACCATATAGGAAGTATATAATGTTTTAGTAAGTATAAGGTATGAATCCACGAGAGTTTTTACGATGCAGTTGTATCAATGAGAACAGTTCAGAAAAGGTACAAAGAAAGCAAGTCACAGGAAGACTTAGATGAATGTACAAAACTTGAAAGTGTCATTGATACTGAAATTAAACGAGTAGAATTGATATTGAAAGCACAGAGTATGTTTCCAACCCTGGATTTGGTACCAATGAAAACCAGAATAAAACATGAATGAGAGAAATCCTAAATTAGTAGCTTCCTGCAGAAGCTTGTATGAAGCGAAACTATTTCTAAAAAAATGCGATGATTTAGGGTATCATTGGAAAGACGGAACAAAGTTTTCCGGAAATGAGTATTGGCATTTATATAAAGAATGCACATGTTACAACATCTTCGAAGGAACATTCGGTGACATTGAGAATTATATAGAAAAAAGGCTATGATATAGTAGACTGCAAGAAATTTTTAAGAAAATATTTCTTCAGCAATTTGCAGTTGACAAATTGCAAAAGTTTGAAGAAGTTTTAGTTCGAAAATCCCGGCACTCGAAATGGCAATATGGCATATTTGAGAAATGTGATCGCAACAACCCTAAATATCCATTTATGACTTTGGTTCCTCACCATCAGACATGGGCTGAATGTATTCCTTTTGATGGAAATGAAAACTTGTTTGACTTTTTCCGTATAGGTCATATAGAGAAAAAAAAGAATGCGTGTTTTTGTACAAGCATTCTTTTTTTATTTACTCAAACTTTGAAAAAGCAACTCTTGTAAGCGATTATCTTGCACAAAGGAACAGGAGTAAAGTTAGGCTGCTGCCTTACTTTCAAAAAGCCTTCTCCACCAAATCTACTCAAATCAACCTGAATATCTGAGAGTTCATTGAGAGAAAAATAACCGTATTCATCTTCAATCAAACCAACAACTATTCCAAACAAAACCGTATCGTTTCCTTCCTTTTCACCTTCAAGGATGAACCACCGCACACCACCGAGCGCAAAAGATGGCACGGCAAATAGCGTCCTTTCCCTTGCCGTCTTGGGAATAGAGAGGAAAGCCTTTCAAGGCTTCCTCCAACTGCGTTGTCATAAGTCTGCACATATCAATCCAAAATTATTTCGTCTTTATAAACATCTATTTCTGCACCACTGCTAAACTGAACCACAAAACCATGTTCTGAGAGAGCTACGATAGTTCCTCGGTGGTAGCCTCGCCAAGGAGTTTTCAACTCACATTGTCTGCCGTCATTGTCATATTACGTATCTGCAAATTTTTTCCATTAACGAAATGACATGACGGGATTAAAGGGTTAAAACAAGAGAGTTTTTTTTCTCTTGGGTATAAAAGATAAAAAACATTTTCATGTATGTGCATACGTTCATTTTCGGTAAAGTTTTTTCTGGGAAAATTGGACGCAATTTGGATTGGCATATGCTTCCAAAATTCTTTTATTCCCTTTATTTTATTACTTCTATTACTTTGTAATATCTATGGTAATATATTTAATATTAAGAAATAAGGGAAATATAGAAACCAGGGAGGGAACAACGGTTGGGCCGTCAGAAAGCAGATGGTGAAGTGAGAATGGAGTGAAACGGAATCGAACCTCACCTTTTGCTTTCATTCTGCGAGGCTGCTGTCTGTCTTGACTTTAGGCAAGAGGGACAGCAGCCTGAAAAGCAGAACCGGCTCAAACGTTGTGGTGTGGGCAAAGTTTTAAGAAAAAAGATAGTAAAACAGAGTGTACCTATTCGGCTTGCCGAACAGCTGCATGCTGTTTTCAGAGTTTTAGGGAAGATAGATAGAAATATAGAATTTTCAGTGATGCGCGAAGCGAAGTATTAGGAAAATAAAAGGGAGGAATAAAATGACCGGGTGGGCAAAGTTTTAAAGAAAAACGATTTTACCTCTTTTTCCAAAAAGAGATAATTATTAGATATAGAATGAATTACTATCCAATATGAATGAGAATATATAGTACATAAACCTTATTTCATCAATAGCCCCAAAAGGTTTAATAAACGAATTATTGTCAGTACCCAATAAATAGATACTGACAATAATAATTACACAAACGAAATTTCATGAATAGCAATATAGCAATCTTCATTATCATCCATGTATTGAGATACAGCTTCCTAAATCCTTCATCGTTGGAGAAATTCACGATTAACTATTTCCGAGATGCAATTTGCAACCTCTTCCATAGTTTCAAAATAGTTTGACTCACAATCTGTTTCAACCCAATATTTCTCTGGAAAAAATAAGCCACTGGTATCATTAGTGCTAAAAAACACCACAACCTGATTCTTCCTCTATGAAGTAAACTTTAACAGAAGGAAATTTTT
>VOFC01005501.1_pt1 | contig 10591 bp, 14 predicted proteins | sample 5384161 | NCBI WGS metagenome assembly VOFC01 (sample SAMN12384722, study PRJNA508395) | human gut metagenome | isolation source: healthy gut B | host: Homo sapiens | reverse complement strand
TCCCTGCTGTTTTTCTTCTTCTTCTCCATATGATTCTATTCTGACATCTTTTTTCAAATCGGTTCCTCTTCCCAACGGTTGAAGAAACCTATTTTGTAGATGGGTACATCCGCATATTCCCTTAAACAATGCCAGTAACTTCTCCTTGAACGTATGTCCCTCGTCTATGGCATTGCAGAGGTATAGCATGGCTGTAATCACATAGAACGGTTTTTTCTGCTGTACCTCGGTCAACAGGCGGGAAAGCCATGCCATTCGCGGATTGCGGATTTCACAAGGGCGTTTGACCATATTCCGGCTCCATACTCTGGAATGGTGCGCGATGATGTTGCGCATGTATGAAATGGCTTCCAGCCATCCCGACAGTTCACTGTAAATTTAACCCTCATATCATTGGCTATTGCCGATTTTTCGGGCAGCTGGTGGTTTGAGGTTCTTGTATATCTTGAAAGTGTGCCGAATGTGGCCACCTCAAATATAATCCACGCATCCGGGTATTCGTCAAGTATCCTTTCTCCGTCCGTATCCGTAACAAGATGCTTGCGCTTGTAGTCCTTTACGAATATCTCGTTGCTCCGCAAGAACTCTTCCATCAGTTCTTTGAGGTGCTGGGCATGGAAAGCGGCATCCGCGAACAGCTTCGGGTCACGATACCAAAGCCCTCCGTAGGACTGTGACAGATGATAAATCATCTTTGTACGCAGGGTGATTTCTATTGTTTCGATGGCATCGAATAAAAATAAGGCGCAATTCTTTATCAAAATAATAGCGTGTGACGACATCTTCCAGATTGGAATCAGGTTGGAACAGATGACGGGTCTTGTCATACTGCATATCCCACCAATAGCCTTTCAGACGATAGTAGCTGATATGGGCCAGATGCCGGGCGGCAAAAGCTTCATCCCCGACAATCATCCCCCTTTGTTTGAGCAGTTCTATTTGTTCTTCAATGGAACGTGATTTCTTGTTTGCCATACCGTTATAAAAAATGACCCGCCGGCAGATCTTACGGTATGCCAAACGGGTACTGTTATCGTTGAACACGGTCTGAGCCGCATATCTTTCTTAATTCATTTGCAAAGGTAAGCCTTTTTGCGTAACGCACAAGAAATAAATTGCTTTTTATTCAAGATAATGGACGGAATTTCTCAAAACAGCTATCTTCTTTTCAATTCCGCTTCCTCATCCCTTCTTATCCGCTCGTTCAGCCTCTCCTGCATTTGTTCGAGAAAAATGCGTGTGGCTGATTGTTTTCCTGCGTTTGATGTCCGTATAGAAGCGGTAGCAGTCTTTGGCTTCGACACCGAAAATCCATTACAGCAGCGGGCAAGCTGTTTGAGCGGCATCTCACCGTTGTTGATGCAGCCCATCTCATAGATGCCATAGATAAGTTCCACAAGGTCGATGGCGTTGCCCGTCCATTGAAGCGGCGGAGCGGGATTGTCGGATGGCGTTTCGGCTGAAGAAGGGAGATAGGATAGTGGCGGCACTTTGGGGAGTGGTAAGGAACTTTTGCATCTTCCTCACGAAAGAGAGGGCCTTGCCGATATAGGCGACGGCTTCCTTGCGTTCTTCGGATAACAGACGCACGGGGTGGTGTTGCAACTCGATTTCAATGTAAGCCAGCGCGATGATGGCATGGCTCGTATTCATGCTGCCGCACAGTTCGATTACTTGATTGGCAAAAGCCATATATGCCGTTTCCATATTGCAGTCTCCGGTTTCATTGATACGACGGAAGAACTCGGTTTCCGCCAATAAGAAATAATTCATGTCCTGTCAATTTTGAAATTCAACATTTTGATGTTAGGTGCGCACATGAATATGTACGGCAAAAAGTGCGTCAAAACGGACAGAATCTTCAGTATCTTATTTATAATATACTGGTTATCAATGATATTAAAATAAATATTTGTATTTTGAGAAGGTTCGCAGTCAAACAGAAGTGTTCACTTTCCGAACATTTGTACTTTTTTCGGTACTTTAATAATAGGATAGCAAGTCGTTTTTTCAGGCTGTTCTTTCGGAAGTCATACGATTATAGATATGGCAGGTCACACCATTGGGAAATTTCTTTTGTGATACAAGCGTCCATTTGACCAGTGGCAGGGCGGACCGGAAAAAATACTTTCCTGTCCCGGCTATGAAAGGAACGGTATAGAGGATGATTTCATCCACCACCTGCATACGCAGCAGTCCGTTGATATAATCTGTCTTTTCGGGAGAGGCTTCCCGCCAGATAGCAGGTATCCGTTTCATGTCTTCTCCATTCATCCAGCATGGAGATGGAATAATCCGGTGTGATATGATAAAGGGCGTTCTCCTTTATCTCATTGATGCCGCAACAGTCAAGGCACAGTTCCTTATACGATTTGCCATGCAACTCGGAAGCAAGACACCCGTCCATCGAGAGGACGGCAAGAACCTGAACTTTTCCCATAATCGTTCCCTTTCGTTTCGTTCGGCAAGGATAAAAAAAGCAGCGTGCAAACACACTACTTCTAATGGAGGCTCTGGTAAAGCCTTTACGGAGAGTACGTGAATGCACGCTATGCGTAGGCATAGCATAAGCTTCACGCAATCGTCTCCGTAGTGTAAATTTACCAGATTTCCATTAGGACGCCTTGCGGTCTTATGTTATATATATGCGGCGGATGGACTTTCCCAAAACGCCGTTACCTTCTAATATGTCATGCAAATATAGCCATTTTCAGTGAATTGCGGGCTATGATTGCTCAAATTTATACTTCAGTCCATACTCTTCCAGCTTTTTATAGAGAGTTGTCCTGCCTATTCCCAGTATTTTGGCGGCGGTGTATCGGTTTCCCCCGTTGTTTCAGGGCACGCATGATCCGTTCCTTTTCTCCGCATCGTTGCGCAGTGCGAAACCGGCGGAAGCGGATGTTTCCGCCAATCCAAGTTCGAGATGTGCCTTTCTGATGGTACCTTCCTGTGCCTGCAATACTGCTCCCATAATCTTTTTGCCGCAGTTCGCGCACATTGCCCGGCCACGGGTGTGACAGCAATGCTTTCCGGGCTTCGGAACTGAACCCTTCCACGCGGCACTCCAGTTCCTGATTGGCTGTCTCGCGGAAGAACTCCGCCAATGGCAGGATGTCTTCCTGACAGTCGCGCAAAGGCGGGACGGTAATCTCGAAGTCATGCAGGCGGTACAGCAGATCCTGCCGGAAACGCTTCTCGCTTACCGCCTTCTCCAGATTCTCGTTGGTGGCGGCAATGATACGTACATTGAAATTTCTGTCCGCCTTGTCGCCTACGGGACGGTACCGCCGTTCCTGTATGGCACGAAGCAGCATTTGTTGCGTTCCCAATGCAAGGTTGCCTACCTCGTCCAGAAACAGCGTACCGCCATCTGCCTCGTGGAAATATCCTTGCGTGGCGTTGTCAGCACCCGTAAATGCGCCCTTGACATGCCCGAAAAAATGCCGACGGCGCAAGTTGGACGGAGAGCGAGCCGCAGTCCACCGGCACGAAGGGTTTGCCGGAACGCTTGCTCTTTTTCATGCAGGTGATGGGCTATATGCTCCTTGCCCGTACCGTTCTCACCGAGTATCCAGCACGCTCATATCGGTCAGGGGCAACTAACTTTTATACGCTTCATGACGGCTCTGAATGCCGAGCCGTCACGGGCGAACTACGGGCATACGCCGTTGTCTGCCGTACTGTTCTTTCTGAATGTTGCGGAGCAGCGGAACAAGCTTGTCCGACCAGCAGCTTGGGTATATAGTCCAGCGAGCCGAGTTTCATGCTTTCCACGGCGGTATGCACCTCGGCGTAGTCGGTCATGATGATGAACGGCAGGACCAGCCCTTCTTTCCGCATCCACCGCAACAGGTCTATGCCGTTGCCGTCAGGCAGGCGCAGGTCTGAAAGCACTATGTCCCCGTCGGAGGCTTGTTGCAGGAGTTTCCCTTGCCGCAGCAAGCCGGTAAGCCTGCACGGTGCGGAATCCCTCCCGTGCCAGCAGGTTGCAGACAAACTCGCAATACACGATGTTGTCCTCTACCACGATGACTGTTATCTTATCCTTGACCATACTTCCCTCCTTTCCTCTTTCGCCAGCCGGATAATCTCCGCGCCCTTATCCAGTACGCCCTTCACTGCATGGGACAATGCTTCATTGTCCGGAGTGCCTTCACCGTGCAGCAGCCTGTAAAGTACCCTTAGCGGTTGGTCTGCACGGAGTATCTCCCACGAACTGCGCAGATGATGCGTAAGGGCGTTCAGACCTTCCGCATCGTTTCGGCATTTCGCTTCCCTGAGTGCCTGCATCTCCTTTTCAGTCTCCGTTGTCAGTTTATCCAGCATGGAGCTTCGTTGCCATAGGACAGCAGTGAGGAGAAATCCGGTTTTCGGATCTTTCCCTTTCATTGCACACCGGTCGGTTACCGCCATCAGCTCGGAAATCGAGAAAGGCTTGAAAAGACAGCCCGAAAATCCGTGCGCCTGCAGTTCCTCCGCGTCGCAACTGCCCGAACCGGTCGTCACGACAACAGGAATGGTCCTTGAATTACCCACGTTCGAGGAGCGCAGCAGCTCCAGCAGCTCGAAGCCGTTTATCTCCGCCATGTTCAGGTCGGTCAGCAGCAGACTGTAGTCTTTCCTGCGTACCAACTCCACCAGTTCTGCCACATTGGTGCAGATGTCGCAACGGACGCCCTCGTGAATATACATCTCCTTCATCATCTGAAGGGATACCCCGTCATTGTCGATGGCTATGACATCCCGGTACAGCGGGTGCGTCGGGCATGGCTCTCCACATCCGGCAGGGACGTCTCTTCGATGATATGTACGGGTATTTCTGCGATAAAACGGCTTCCTTTTCCCTTTCTCGCTCTCCACGCGGATATTGCCGCCGAGCATTCTCACGATATGGCGCACGATGGAGAGGCCCAGACCGAAACCGATCCTGCGTGGCGGCGTTGGAAAGCCGCTCGAACGCTCCGAACACTCGCTGTTGCTCCTCGTCGGTCATGCCCGTACCCGTATCTTCCACTGTCAATGCCAGCATCCCGTCCCTATACTCTGTCAGCAATGAGACATACCCGTTCTCCGTGAACTTGATGGCGTTGGATAGCAGGTTGTTCCCGATTTGCAGGATACGCTCCTTGTCGGTTATGACAAAGGCATCCGCACGGTTCTCCACCTCCAGAGCCAGCCCCTTGTTCATGGCTTCGGGTGCAAACATGGTTTCAAGTGTTTGTGTGAGGATGAAATACGGCAGGGGGACAGGCAGGGCTGTTCCTTGCCGCTGTCCAGCCGGAAGAAGTCAAGCAGCGTGTTGAGCATTCCTCTCATACGGTCTGAAGACTGACGGATGTTCCGTATGTATTTTGCGGATTTCTCCGGGTCGTGTTCCTTCTCTATCAGTCCGGTGTAGCCCGTTATGGCGTTCAAAGGGGTGCGCAGCTCATGGGTGATTGTCTGTACCGCTTTCTTGCGTGAGGCGATCAGTGCCTCGTTCTGCCGGAGGGATTCCTGCTGCTTTCCGATCAGCTCGGCTGTCCTGCGCTTGTATTGCCCGGATGCGGTTGGCATCGCGGTGTATCACGAAAAAGAGCACCAGCAATAGCGCAAGGGCAAATACCGCCAGTCCGCCGATTTGCATGAAAATCCGTTCCCTTTTCGGATGCGGTCTCGGCTTCCTGCCGTTGCAGGTCTTCCTGCACATTGCCGTCTATCTGCCGGACCAGCTGTTGCAACTGCCGGTTAAAGGGAGGCATTCCGCCCGGCAAGTCTGTCGGTCTGCTCCGAAAGCAACCTGTCCTGCAGGTTCTGTTCCGCTATCACATGGCTGTTGAGCGAGTGGAGCATGGCCGTGGCGGATGTGGGCGTATCGTCCTCTTTCTTGCCGAACAAACCCAGAAATCCCTTTGCGTTTCGGCTTTGCGGGCGGCTTCGTCCGCACTCTTCCGTGCTATGGCGGGCACTCTGTCGGCTATCTGCCTGTGGAGGGTCTTTTGCCGGAGATACAGTGCGGCAAGATCATTCAGCTGCGATTCCTTGTTTGCCAGTATCCTGCGCAGGCTGTCTATTCCTTTCTGTGTTCGGAACGGAACACGTTACGGAAAAAGAACACAGCGTGCTGTCGATAACCATACGCTGCAAGTGGTATTCTTCCTTGTCGCTGTCCGTCCATTCCATGACGGTTTCTCCCGAGAAATGAAAGCCCGGCTATTTGCATGTTGAGCCGGTTGATGCTTTTTACGCAGCCCGTTGGTTGTATTATTTTTTGTTCAAGCAATTCCAGTGTATGCTGTTCGTTATGAAAAAATATATGCAGCCAGCAGCACCAGCAGGAATATGGATATATAGCCTGCTGCAATCAGTATTCGGTATAGTCTCATGTACGCTTCGGGTGTCATCGGTAACACGCTTGGGAGTGGTTATTGTAATAAGCCAGTCTTCTCTCACACCATTTTTCATACCCTTCCCGTTTCAGTTTACCCGGTCTTTTGAGCATTCTCTTTGAGGCAGAAATCGTGAAGTTGCTCTTGAAAGGAAATGGTTGCGCTCTGCCACTTCCTTCAGGGTCAGTTCGGGACGGTAGGTCATGTCTTCCATGATACGGCAGATCCGTTCACGCCGGAGCCATTCGGTAGCAGAGCAGCCGTAGTATGTCTCGAATCTCTCCCGGAAATGGGAATAGCTCATGCCGCACATAGCGTGCCATGTTTTCAGCCGTGAATGTATGCCATTTGTACATTTTCACTTTCAGCATGAATACGGCCTTTTCCGTTCCTTCATCCGGCTTTCCGCATACTGCATCTCAAATTCTTTCAGCGGTGTGGCGATATGGCGGAGCGCGTCACGCCGTGCCCTGAAGAAATAGTCGCATACCCGGGGTTTGTCACGCAGTTCAGATAGGAGCGTCCCCTCATGCAGCGGAGCAGGTCGCAGAAAAACATCAGTTCTGCCGTCCGGTATCCCCGCCTCATAGATGGCAACGAAGGTCGTTGCTCAGGTAGCAATAGGCAAAATTTTCCGGTGAACAGGCTATCAGGAGCCATATAGGGCTTGTAGTCAACCTGTTCCAGTGTAGGCAGATACGGGAGTTGCCGCAATGCGTCCACTGTCAGACGCATTGCTTTCGTGTCATGTGCGAAACTTTTCCATTTCGCGGAGCATTCTCCGCACGGAATACCTTTTCTACGAGTTCTTCTTGCCTTGTCTGCGATGCTGTGCAGGGTGGCGGCTTGGGATTTGCTTCGGCTGTCCGCCTTAAAAGATCTGTCAGTTTCATTGCTGTTGTTTTTGATGCAAAGTTCGCATATCCTGCGGTTACGACAGTTCCAAATCTTGCCGAAAACTCCAACAGAAGTGCGCTTTTCAGTAAAAAGGAACAGTTTTCCGGGAGAATCCTTCTCTTTTCAATGGCTATAATACTTCGTCATTCAGCAAGCTATAATAGACCAATAAGAAATACATTGCATCTCCTGCAATCAGTGCTGTAAGCCGTTGCTTGAATTTCAGATCGTATTTTTCTTCCTTCAACCTGTCTTAATTCGGGAAACAGACCGCTGAAATCAACGGGTATCCGGCTGAGTAGATAGACCGGAAGAAACAACAGTATATCCACAAGTTCCTTTTCGCCTCTGACCAGATAAAACGGGGCAAACAAAAGCATCGGTATCAGTTCCCACCATCGGTAACTGACATTCCTGTTCTTCTCGTTCTGTTTGTCCATGCGGGCTCTCCGCACGTGCGGCAGCATCCAGCCTTCGCATGAAGGCTTCCTCTTTTTCTTCCATGATGTCGGCTATCACCTTGTCATCCACTCCACGCCTTCAGGTTATAGCGTTTGCTTGCGGCTGTCTGCGCCTTTGACATTGTGAATCACCTTCCTTCTGGTGCTTATTATATACTACCGGTAGTATATTGTCGGGCAGAGAAAAACGGCCCTCCGGTTCTGGAATATCCGGAAGGCCGGTCATTTTCGTCTTCAATCAGGTTTTCGAAGGCCACGCCGAAGACCGCCGCGAAGGCGTGGACTTCTCGTAGTCTCGCACCAGCGGTCGCCGGATTCTCCGGATCTTGCTGACGACGTCCTGCGTTCCATGAGATCACGCCCCTGTCTGCATTTTTATGGCAAGGGCCGCCTGGGACCATCGTCGCCGTCCGAAGACAACGGACGCGATTTCCATTGAGATATTCTTCCGGCCGTTGTAGTCGAACTCTTCTCACGCCTGATCCTCCCGGCTATGCTAATATCCCATATTCTAATTGACTTTAGCATAAGATTCCGATATTCTTATGGTAATATCCCATAACTTCGGGGTAAATATCAAAGGGAGGTTCTGGCATGGGTGCGAAATCTGGGTCCTGGAAGGCGACTATAAACACAAAAGCGGTCATTATGCAAGGCGGGAAGGCGGTTTGAACGTCGGCCTGATTTAGAAAAATCTGAAGCTGGACAGTTCCACGATCGAACAGATCGAAGTCGTGGACGAAGATTCACAAAAAAGCAGCTGGTTCCGCCGTTGCGCGTGGCGCTGTCGGTTCTCTGCTTTAGGGCCGATCGGCGGCGTCGTTGCGGCCGCGACCGCGAAGACGAAGGGCGTCCATGGTGGCAGTTCAGTTCAAGGACGGGAAGCGGTCCTTCTTGGAACTGGACGACACGCGGTTCAAGGCAATCAAACTTGCGATGTTCTGAAAATGAAAACGCCCAGGGGTTCGTCCCCTGGGCGTCTTTCTATTTGAAATACTTCATGTAGCCGCGCTTCTTCAGTTCCTGTTCGAAGGGCGTTGAAGGCGCGCGGTTCTGGGTGCGCTTCGTGGCGTTGACGGCCTGTTCCAGGGTGTAGTGACCAGGATCAGAATGGACGAACATTCTCTTGCGGGTCCTTCGGCTGGTAGACGAACGATTTCGTCCCAATGTCCAGGGACGAAGTGGCCGCGGAAGCCATATTCCAGGGGCTTCGCATAGTCCAGGTTATTGAAGACGTCGATCTTGTAGGCCGTCCTGATCCGGATCGCCTTCGAACTGCTGTTGGTTCCGGCGGTAGCGTCGCCGGTATTGATGGATGTTCTCTTCGGTGCAAATCTTCCCTGGCCTGTCACGGGCGAAGCGGCCTTCGCCGACGACCAGTTTGTCCATGATTCTCTCGGCATATCGGCCTGAAGGGCGAATCGCCCAGCCTTCCCTGAAGTTCGCCAGTCCGTCCAGCCATTCCCCATTGTCAGACCTTCTTCGTATAGGACAGGCTGATCCAGCCGTGGCGCCGGACTCTCAGGCGGCCCCAGTTTCCTTCTGCTCGACGATGGTATAGACGCCGCGGTCCTTTTGATCTGCCGGTGACGGCGTAGGTCGTGCCTGGGCCTGGATATTCAGGACGGACGCCGTGATCCGCACCAGGTACGGCAGCGGCGGCGCCGCTGGGCGTCTGGTCCGGCTTTTCTCCGGCTCCGCCGGTGCGGCCGCGCCCAGGCGTTCGTTCACCTGGGCCGCGATCCGTGGGTGGAGGTTATAGAGAGATAGTCGCCAGGACAGGCCTTGTTCGCGAACCACCGGTGAACGGTCATGTTCTGGCTTGTCCACCTGGCCGATCGGGACTCTGTCGCCCTTCCACAGAAGGGCCTTGGATCACCCGTTCCGGCGGGCAAATATCCACCAGAAGGTCGATCAGGGGCGGCTTTCAGGGCCTCGGTCCGTCACCTTGTAGGGGTGCCTCGTGTCGGACGCGACTTCGATCGTGATCGCGCGGTGGTCGTTGAGCGGGACGAACTGCACCCTTCAGGACCGGTCCTTTCCTCTCCACGGACAGGCCGATCGAACTCGTCCTTCCCGACGACGTAGTTCGCCGAACACTCGCGGCCGGTGGTGGCGAAGTAAGTAGTCACAGGCCTTGCTTCGCCGTCCATTGTCCGACGATACAATGAATCGTGATGGTGTCGATCTTATGATTCTGGGGCTGGTCCGCTGGTTCGGGCTGATCCTGGAATACGTCACTAACGGCTGTTGCTCATGTTCTTTCCTCCTTTGCGGGTACGGTGTCCGCCGGCGTGTTCAGGGATTGCGACGAACTTTGTAAAGGCTTCCTTGATGTACTTACAGGCGACCAGGAGCGACCGCACCGACGATGATCAAATCGGCGAATAAGTTCCGCGTACTCTTCAGATCGTCCAGCGACTTCCGTCGCGAAGATCGGAAGGGTGGTGATGGAGATACACAGAAGGGTTGGGGCCGACGATGATGAACGTCAGCGCCTTCAGATCGCCGGTCGCCAGCTTCGCGGCTGAAGGGTTCACAGTTGATCTTGATGTTGTACCACAGGGAAAACACGACGTTCGCCAGATAGGCGCACACACAGGAAGATCGCCATAGCATAGCCGATCTTGATCAGGTTTCCGATGATGATTTCAAACATGGGTTCATTCCTCCTTGTCGACCAGGTCGCCGTGGCTGCCGGCGAAGTTTGATCCTGTTTTCAGCCTTGCCTTGCTGTAATAAAGCCAGGTCGCGGTGGCGGCTTCCCCGGAATATGGCCGGTACCAGGCCAGGGCGTCCGTGTTGCTGGTCCTCCACACCATGACACAAGCAATACGTGTAACTGAACGAAGTAATACTGAG
>VOFC01006034.1_pt1 | contig 10597 bp, 16 predicted proteins | sample 5384161 | NCBI WGS metagenome assembly VOFC01 (sample SAMN12384722, study PRJNA508395) | human gut metagenome | isolation source: healthy gut B | host: Homo sapiens | reverse complement strand
GCTCCTGCACCTTTGCCCGAACGCCCTGTTCGGGCAGGACATTCAGATTGCTGGGATGAACGAAGTAGAAGGCCAGCTCTCCGTCCGCCGTTACAACGCTGCCGTTTTTAATATCATCGATGCCGATGAGCTGCCGGGTAGATTTTTTCCTGCTCATGCCGATTCCCTCCACACATAATATTGTTGTCCGAAAAAGAAAACGCTGCGGCGTAGCGCAGAAAGTCCAGCATGCTGATCCCGCCGTGCCGAATGCAGAGAAAGGCCAGTGCCGCCGTGATGACCAAGGGGATCATGCTGCCGGTCTGGGTCAGCGCCAGCACCGACAGCAAAAGTCCCGTCCCGATCCACGCCACGTCCCGCAGCGTCCACAGCCACAGCATCGGGCGAGCTGTCAGATTTTCTGGGTATAGGTACATAGTTCTCCTCCCAAAAGTGAAGCCGCAGGTGTTTGCCCGCGGCTTCTGTGTGTTTTATTCTTCGTTCCCGGCATCATTCAGCTTGCGCTCAATGAGCCCCAGGATGAAATCCTTCTGCTTCAGGCCGTTCCTGGCCAGATAGTCCTTCAGCCGGCCGAAGAGTTCCTCCGGTACCTGAAATGCGATGGTGCGATTGTTGGCGTTCATAGTTCGTGCTCCTCCTTCAAAATGTTCTCTGAGTATGTCCGTGATGTAGTCTGCCAGCGTCTGTCCACGCTGCTCCTGCTCCGTCCCGAAGCCGCTGGTGCAGCGACAGCGGGATGGGTGCGCAGAGGTTCTTTTTTTCTTCCATAGTCTGCTCCTTTCCGCCTCTCTCCGAGGCAAGCAAAAGCATAGCCCAACTGCGGCGCATAAGCTATTGACAAGTCTAACGAGAATAGAAGCGCAAAGGCAGCATACCGGACAAGTCTAACGAATATTTTCGCTCATCTGGACCGCCTGTACCAAACACTGCATCACGAAGTCCACACAGGGGATGGCCACACTGTTGCCCAAGGCCTTATACCTTGCGCTGTCGGATGCACCGGGGATGTCCGTCCACCCGTCCGGAAGCCCTGCAATCTCTCGCATTCCAATGGAGTCAGGCGGCGAATGAGATGGGCATGGACATCTGCCTTTTTGGCAAATGAGATCGACGGCATCTTTACACTGCCGTGCGCTCTGTGTGCTGACCACAGCATTCTCCCTGAAGTCAGGGTATAGGCATCCATCACGCTGGCGGCCGACATGGTGGGTGAAACCTCCTCCATCTGCCGGTAGCGGCTGCCAATACCGTGGTTTTCATACACCAACGGCTGATGGCCGTGCTCCTGCGCCCGCAGTGTGCCCGTCATATTCTCAGAAATTTCCATGACCTGACCGCCCTGATCGTTGATGCACAGTACAGATGGCATACAGTTGCCACTAGCGCCTGCCTTCAGTGTTGGGGCAACACTTTCGTGGTATCCGATGCTCCCGGCACTGGCTCCGGCACCTGCAGAAAAACCGGCGACAAATGTCTGCTGTTTTTTTATTCCCGGCTGTGCATTTAGAGCACCCGCCACATCATGTAAGTCACGAACCTCATCTCTTTGGTTGGCCGCAAAGGCTATAACGCCATTCCTGCCGGTGGACATCCCACAGTTCACGCCCAAGGTCGCCACATGCCACTATCGCCGGTCAAGTCTCCGTTGTAGCCGTCAACCCTCGTCCCGCTGGTTGATGTGATAGGCATCTATATCTGTGATCTGGCCGTCCGGGAGCGCAAGACCCGCCTGGATCTTCAGCGCCCGTTCCAGCTTCTTTGGCAGCGCTTTGCCCCGTTCAAACGCCCGGCGCAGTATCCCCATGCAAGCCTTCGCTGACAAATAATACTTTGTCGGCGGTGCGCCCTGCAAAATCCGCGATAAGGGAGATTCTCTTGCGCCTCTGGGGGGACACCCCAATATTGAGCGTCCAGGCACCGCCAGCATAGGGAGAAATCAGTTCCCAGTAGGATTCGCCCAGCAGGTTGCCATGCCCAGGGGTAAGGTCCAGGGACATGAACGGTACCGCACTTAATTCGGACGATCTCTTCCAGGACGATGCGGAAGTCCTCGCCCTTCCGCTCTCCGCTGGAGAAGGCTCCCGGCACATTTTCCCATACCATAAATCGGGGCCGAATATGGATACCTGCCCGGCCTCGTGATCTGTCTGCATTTCGCATCTCCTTTACCAGCCTGACCTGCTCCATAAAAAGGCCAGAGCGGGCGCCAGATAATCCGGCTCTCGCTCCGGCTACGGACAATCCTGACACGGGCTGCCGCCGCAGATGATATCCACCGGCGGCAGCATGGCCCCATCCAGCTTCGTAATATCTCCATAATGCAGCATCCCCGGCAGCCGCTGCTGTGTGACGCGAATGGGAAACGGCTCGATCTCGCTGGCCCATAGGGGAGGACACTGTTGTGTCTGGCCGCCAGCGGGAAACCGCCAATACCGTCAAACAGGCTGCCCATAGTAATGCACCTCATTTGGCCGCCACCGTCCGGGCAATATTGACGGCGCTCTGAGCTGTGTAAACCGCCGAGGTAAGATTGGCCTTCGTGGTGGTGTCCAGCCCAAAGGCCCCAGCGATGCGGGGAATTTCCCCGGCAGAGAGCATGAGCCCCAAGCCCAGCAGGGCGTGGTCTTTGAACACCATCAGCCCGGCCACAAGGATGGTGGCCTGCAAAAACGCCGTGAGACACAGGCCGATGACCTGCTTGCACCACTGGATGAATCCGTCTCCATACCCCCCTGGGCACAGAGAACATGTAAAGGCTGCCCACGGCGATTTGAATGAGCAGGATGCCTCCCCGCTTCAGATTGGCAAAGAACACCTTGATCACCGCATAGGCCATAAGTACAAGGCAGAAGAGGACCATAAGCCCGCTGGTCTCCCGCCCAAATCCCCGCAGGGGATAGGTGGACTCCGTTAGGCTTTCCAGGTTTTCAAGATCTGCCAACGCCGCCTTTGCCGCATCCCCGATGCTGGTGGACCCAAAGCCGGTGATGCCCGCCGTCAAGGTGCCCTGCAAGGAAATTGCCAAAGAATAGAGCCGCACCGGCACCTGGGTAAAAAGAGACGGCCAGAAAGCCCTTAAGGACATTCAGCGCCGTCTCTTTCACATTGCCCGCCCAGCAGAATATTCGATGCCGCATTCAAACACAGCCACCACCAGTCCGTGGCAAACAGGGCCCAGCCCAAATAGGAGAAAAACAGCACCACGCTCTGCACCCAGTTCATCTCGAAGAGCTCTGCGCCCATGCTGCCCATCTCGGAAAAGAAGTTCCCAAGAAAGCCCACCACCTGACTGTAAAACCAGTCCACGATCTGGCCCAGTATTTTGTCCGCTACAAAGTCCCATATAAACAATTCATCACCTCCTGAACATGCAAAAACCGTCCCGCCAACCAACAGCGCAATTTCCCACTCATACCCCGATAATACTCCAAATATACAGCGGCGCCGTCAGCGTAAAGACCAGGCATGCAAACAGAATGGCCGGAGCCGTCCATTCAAATTGCCCTGTTTTCCGATAGTCAAAATACGCCGTCCCCAGCTTCACGAAGAAGAAAATAGCCAGAATCATGTCGATGGCGGGGAATACCACCTTGTTGACCACCGACTTGATCTGCCCGGACGCTGCCGTCCAGGTGCTCTCCACCGCACCCGCCACATCGCCGCTACCTGCGGCAAAAGCCGCCACAGACAGCAGGCAGCACAGCAGCGCCGTGATACTCAGAATGAGCATGATACGCTTTACAGTTTTCATTTCGCGTCCTCCTTACAGTGTCATTTCATGCATCCCGTGCTGCAGCTCGGCCAATTTTTCCGCTGCCCAGTCAGGGATGCACTCGTCACGGATAATCCCCACGAACTCGGAGCGGTTCCACCTCGTGGTCTCGCCGTCTCCCAAACAGGTGCAGAGTACCGAGTGGCCACGGGCGTGGGGCTGACAACCAAAGCCACTCAGCGCCAGCCACAGCTGATTTTCCGGCTGCCAGCAGGATTCCCGCAGCGTGTCCGGCGATAGGATCAGCACCCTGCCGGTGAAGTCCTGCTCCCCGGAGTTGGGTTCACAATGTTCCGCGCCGAACAGATGCAGCCTTGCCAGCTCCGCCCGGTATTCGCTGACGAAGCCGTCCAACACGGCGGGGTGGCTGTTTATGAGGAAAGTATGCCGGTGTCCGCCGTCCTCGGGCACGAAGATGGATCTGCTCCATCGCTTATTAGTCTCGTGGTAGCGTCCGTCATAGGCGTGCAGCTGCAAAGTGTTGGCCAGCACATACCCTACACGCCTATAGCCATACTGGTCGATAACGCTTTTGGCGCAGTCAGTGCTGAGATGCATTCCGTCAAAGTCCCGATGGATCGCCAGCTCTATCGCCCCGGCACAGGCACAGTTGGTGCGAAAATTGGCACGCCACACCTCCAGCTCGCCCCGCTCCCGAGCCTCCTTTGGCCGTGTAGGGTACAGTGCCTCACTCGGCAGCATAGACAATGTCTCCTTCCTCCAAAAGCTGCGCCAGTGCAGACGGGCAGCATCCACTCAGCATGAGCAGGGGGCGAATGTTTTCCGGTACCTGCGGCACATCGTCCATGTCCCTTTCGCAGTCGCCTGCGCAGGGCATCCTGCATGCCTCCTGCAGCACACCCAGCAGTTCTACGGAAGCCTGAGACAAGCCATCCAGCGCGTGCAGCAGCTGCTCTGCCGTCATTTCCTGCGGCATAAGCAGGATGTGGTCTTGTCCCCAGCCACGCAGACAGGGAGATACCCGCCAAGCCCAGTTCCTCCAGCGCACTGTTGGGGATGAGCAGGCCGTTCTTTTCAAATTTCATTTCATTGTTCATGTGAATATCCTCCTATACTTTTAAGGGCTGCTGCGGTATATGCACCAGCCTGCACGATTTGCCCCGGCTGTCATAGTCGCCGAAGAAGGACATCTGCGGCGCAAAGGTGCGGGGATCGTAGTCGGTCATGATGTACTCATGGTACTTGTTGTTTTTCTTCTTGGACTGGCTGTTGGGGCGCTCCACCTCGTAAATGAAGAAATCATCGTACAGCTTCCGTATGTACGGGCAGTTGTTATAGGACACCATAGCGAATCCCTCATGCTTTACCAGCACATCGTGGAGCCGCTGGTGGTCGCTGCGGGGAAACTCCACCGTATAGCATTCCGCCCTCATAATAGGGCGGGTCACAGTAGACCGTGGTCTGCGGGTCATTATGGGTGGTGATGATGCTCTCGAAATCCTTGTTTTCCAGTACCGCATCCTTCAGCCGATGAGAGCACTCCCACAGATCCCGGAAAAACCGCCGTATATCGCAGGAGCCTACGCCATAGCTGTCTCCGCTGCCATTGTAGCTGTAGCGCTGCAGCTTATAGAACGCTGCGGCACGGCGCACATTGCCTAAACTGCCACGCTCCAAAAGCAGCTGCCGCACGACCTCCCCCTGGGGTGGTTCAAAAAACACCTCCGTCAGATCCAACTGCCGTTCCATGTACTCCATGGTGAAGTCCTCGCCCTGCAGCTGACGCTGCAATACATCAAATTCATCATGGGCGTTGATAGGAAGAAAGCCCAACTCCCTGACCAGCTCCAGCGGACGCTCCTTGGCGCAGAAGAGCAGGTTATATAAATCGTGGTTCAGGTCGTTGTAGATCTGCAGACACCCGCTGGGGACGGAAGTATTCATGGTGATAATGCCGCTGCCGCCAAACACATCCACCAGTGTTTTATAGTGGATAGGCAGGAGCATCTGTATGGCCCACATAAGCTGGGCCTTGCCGCCTACCCACGGCATGAGCTTCGTCATCTGCCTACTCACCGAATTTCTCCAGCGCCCGCTCCAGTCCGGAGATGGCGGCGTCTAACCCGCTGCGCATTTTCTCAAGGCTTCGGATGGTGGCATAGACCTCTGCCGCCGTCTCCGCATAGTAATACCCCCGCTGATCTGCTGCGATCGGCACAGTGCCTCGCCGCAGGCGGTTGATGTGCCTGCGAAGCTCGTTTCCGCTGATGCCCAGCGCCCGCTCCAATTCCCGGCTGCTGACCACATTTTTATGTCCCTTGCATCCGTTCTCCAGATACCGGGAGATGGTCTCCTTCGTCATTCTTGCACTCCTTTCCGGGTACCGCTCACCGAAAAGGGTGCAAAAAGTGGGACCGCTGTCCCTTTTCGGAAAGCGGCCCCATTATTGATTCAGTTTACTGCATGGTTATATCCATGCCCTGCTGCGGCAGATGCATAGGCTGTCCATCCGGACGATGGACATAGCCATAGTCACTGAGGATGCCCCTATCTCTATACATCAGGTCTGCGCCGTAGGCGGTGAGATTCAAATTCCGGATGAGCAGGTCAAGCTCTGGCCCGTCTGCCATAAGGGAAAGTTCCTCCCGTGCCCGATCCTCCAACGAGTGGATATTCGGTTCGAAGGCGTATTCACTCAGGTGCTCTGTCAGCGCCATGGCATCCTCCAGCTTGTAAATATCCAGCTGACTGGCCACTGCCTTGAACGCCGCCAGTTCCCCATTTGCATCCAGCATTTCGAGACACTGCGCAAATTGATTGACCTGCTCCATGCTGGTGTGAGCCATATCTACGAAGGCCCACATCTCCGGCATGGCGGTGTCGCATTCCTCCAGCTGCACCTCCTGCCAGCTATCCACCTCCAGACAGTCCAGCACGGCGTCCAACTCCGCCTGCTTTGCGGGCAGGTACAACTTTACGGCACGGACATCGCTGACGCAGAGGAAATAGATCATATACGGCGGCTTCCGTGGCGGCCTACCCAAGTTGGGCGGAGCCTGCCGCAGCTCGCCTTCCCGTACTACATAGCCGTTCGGGGTCATAGCGCCGTGTTCGTCCCGGCGCATCCTTTCACCGATCTTGGCATAGTCCAACAGCTCCAGCACACTCTCCGGTACTTGTTCCAGTTCCGGCAGGAACTCGTTCTCCACATAGAACCGGCCCAGTGCCGCATCATCCCGGACCTCCGCCACCACATGACAGCCATCCACACTGTACGCCAGATCCAGCAATCGCTGGAGGGTCAGTTCGTCGCCATTGGTTTGGCACAGCTTGTCGACCTCCATCTGCACCAGTCCCTCAAAAGCGATGTCCTCTACATGGCCGAATGTACTCAGCTGCTCCGCCATTGCATTGAACTGATACAGGTCGCTGTCATCAAGGAGCGGTGCAAGAAATCCGTACCGGCCAATGTCCTCCACCTGCCAATAGGGTTCCCGTCCATCCACCAGCCGCAGCTTATCCAGTGCGTCTATCAGTTCCCACGGCGTAGCGGGCAGATCCAGCTCTGCGTGATTACTGCGATCCGGATTGCCCATATATACGGAGAATACCTTTTTACCCAAGCTCCATACCTCCTCTCTGCTGCACAATGTCCACGCAGTGATCCGGGTCTGCGCCGGGTACATCCCAACCGCACATACTGCCGATCTTCATAGCTTCCTCCTGAGCGGGTGTCACACCCAGCTTCCGGTTCTGCTCGTCCGCAATGCGGCGGTTCTCCTGTGCGTCCGGCGTAGACCAGTCGCTGGGATAGTACCCGATCTCCCCACGCTTCACGCAGATGAGCTGCCCCGTACCCGGCAGCAGGGTAAAGCACAGCTGAGGCAGCTTGTCCCGGTAAGGCTCGAACCGCTCCTGTTCCGTCCGGATGCTCCAGTCCTCATCCTGCCACAGGTGGACATACAGCTCCCGGCCACCGTCCAGTGCGATCTCCCGCTGCTCGAAGCCCTCGCCCCAGCCATCCGAGGCTTGGCCGGAGATGTACTTCTTCAGCGCAGCCAGTTCTCCGTCCGACAGTTCGCCGCTGATCTGACACTCCGCCACGCCCCACAGCCTTCCGTGCCGCTGCTCTACATCGAAGACAACGGAATGTACCTTGTCGTTGACGCTGTCCGGTTTTCTGTACCAGTGCATGATGCCCCGAATTTGTTCCTCCTGCATGCGGTTTTTGAATAAGGCGCTGCGGATCTTCTCCTCATACGATGCCAATTCGCCGCCGGTGAGCCGTTCCACCTCCTCCGGCATATCGCCCCACTCATCCGGCTCGTAGAGTTCGGCAGTCAGGGGCATATACAACTTCAGCACGCTGCGTTCGGGCGGCAGGACAGTGAAGCTGTCCTCGCCGGGGATAAGGGCCAGAGTCCGCCCGTTGTCCCATTTCATCTGAAATTGCCCAGCGTCATCTACGCACACAAGCGTACCCTCTGTGCCGGGTGCTACCGGCGCATAGGGGTCCTCCATGGAAACCAGCCGAATGCGGGTGCCGGGTGGGTATTTTTCCCGCAGGAATTTCACCATTTTCTCGGATGTAAACATCTTTAGATCCCTCCTCATTTTCTGTGTGTATTCGGATAGCGTATATGGATCATCCTCACTGAAGAAATCCAGTAAAATATCATCCGCCGCCTTGCAGACGGCAGGGTCGTCTGTCAGGACTTCGTAGCGAAACCCGGTGGTATCCCGGTAGGGCAGTTCCGCCCGGATACAGTCCAGAAACGACTCTGCATCGTAATAGAGGATGTCATCGTCCCCGACAAATGTGGCCTTGCCAATAAGCTCCATCATTGCATCACTTCCTTCTTTCGCAATACACCACCAGCCGTTGCCGTCCTCCGCTGGCGTAGGGATGGCAGGTGATGAGCGTCAGCAGGTCACGCCCCGGCTGGATTTTGATTTTGTCCACCTGGTCCGGGGCTGGATGATCTTCATATCAACCACGGCATAGGTGAGTGTTTCCCACAGATTGGTAACCGTTACCATATCGCCCACCTGCAAGCGGTCTATGTGCCGAAAATAATCCGCGCCATACCATCCTCTATGCCCGGCAATAACGCAGTTGGTATTTACGCCGCCAATGGGCGCCGAAGTGTTCCCCAGCACCGCCGCCCCTGCGTCCAAATGTGCGCCGGACCGACGCGCCCAAGTAGACCGGCATGACCAGCTCCAGCGTGGGTATCTCCAATACACCTATGATCTCGTCCTCCACGCCGCAGTCTCTCAGCAATACAGCGGGCTCCTCACAGGCCGCAGCGTCGGCCAGTCCCGCCTGCCGCTCTGCATAAATGCGTTCGTTATATTCCTGCAAGTCCGTCAGCACCTCGGAGTATGGCTGTCTCGCCTCCTCCAAAAAGCCCTGTGCCGCCGCGCTCATGTCCGCTTGCAGCCTATGCCCGGAAACCACCGGCCACAGCAGAATACAAAGCCCCGCCACGGCCAGCGCCGGCGCCAACAAAGCAGCTTTTTTTACCCACGGCGTCGCCTCCTTGCAAAGAAGCAGACCCCGCCAGCCGCAGCCAACACACCAAGGCCGATGCCCAAGCCCGTGAGATAGTGCTGCGTCCACGAAGACGCAGCCTTCGGAGTTTTTCCATTTTCTACCACCATCTCCGGCACATACGGCACCCGATGTCCCCGCACCAGCAGCCGGTGGGTGTTCACCCCAAAGGGCGTACAGGTTACCAGCGTCACATAGGTCCTTGTCCTCCTCGATTTGCAGCAGCGATGTGTCCGAAGGCAGTACCGTGGCGATCTGGTCCACCTCGTAGGCCAGCACCTCACCCAGCACATGGATATAAAAACATCGCCCTTTCACCAACTGGTCAATGTCTGTAAACAGCTTCGCCTGGCCATCCCGCTGTGAGCCGACAGCACCGCATGGCTGCCTGCCCCGCCTACAGGCAGGGAAGTCCCCACCACATGCCCCACGGTCCGTTCCAGCGTCTCCGCCCCCGTGCCGTGCCGCACCGGGAGATACACGCCGATTTTCGGGATGTCGATGGTGCACATGGCCCCGCCCACCGTGAGCTGCTCCGCATAAGCCACAGGAGGGGCGGCCCCTCCCCACACTGACCGACACCTCGCCCCGCAAAAGGCGTTATACACCTCCGCCGCCCGTCGCTGGGCCGGCCAGCTCCGTATCATCGGCGTCTGCAATGGCAGCAGCATAGACTGTCTCCACATCCGACGAGTGATACCGTTCATTCAGCAGTTCACCCATCAATGGGTAGAAGCAGCAATCCCAGCGCCAGAAGCACACAGGCTACCGCCAGCAGTCGCCACTTCACTGGTCGTTCCTGTTGTGCTTTGGGCGCAGCTTGGCGCAAAAGATGGAGCAAACCGGTATCCTGCACAATAACGGCATCGACAGGAAGCGTACACGCAAAGGCAACAAAATCCAGCGCCGGCGCAATCTCATGATTCAATAAGATTGTATTTACTGCCAAATGCACCTTTTACGCCACGGGCATGGCAATATGCAACTGCTTGTTTCAGCGTATCATGGTCAAAATTTTGCGCGTTGGCACGGGCGCTGAAACAGACTGCCGCCTAAATATACAGCATCGGCGCCGCTTCGCACGGCAGCTTCCAAAGCTTCCCATGAACCCGCAGGGAGATAACAGTTCCAGTTTCGGTTGTTTCATGTAAGTATCCTTTCGATGAATGGTTTTCAGTGTGTGATTGAAAATACACTCCCCGAATCAGGGAGTGCATATGTTCATTGTGCCGCTATGTATGGATTATTGTTTATCAAAATAGCCAATAAACGTATCGTCAGACTGGCAGTTCAGGTTCAATTGGTGATTT
>VOFC01003523.1_pt1 | contig 10597 bp, 21 predicted proteins | sample 5384161 | NCBI WGS metagenome assembly VOFC01 (sample SAMN12384722, study PRJNA508395) | human gut metagenome | isolation source: healthy gut B | host: Homo sapiens | reverse complement strand
CGGTACGCGCGGAAACATGGAACACGCAGGGGAGCTGCTCGGCAGCGATCTTGTACATATTGGGGATCATCAGCAGCAGGCCCTGAGACGCCGTGTAGGTGGTCGTCAGAGCGCCGGTGCCGAGGGGAGCCATGCACCGCGCCGGCCCGCGCCGGCCTCGGACTGCATCTCGACGACCTTCACGCGGGGTGCCGAAGATGTTCTTTCAATCCGTTGGCGCTCCACTGGTCAACAAAGTCGGCCATGGGGCCTCGAGGGGGGGTGATGGGGTAAATCGCGGCAACTTCGCTGAACGCATAGGGATACATGCGCGGCAGCGTTGTTACCATCCATGGACTTCATTTTTCTTACCATAAATGAAACCTCCTGTTATATTCGCCGCCGGGGGAGCGGCGTTTTTCGCGTCATTACGCAAAAACTGACGCTATCATCATAGCACGATTTTTCACCCGCTGTAAACGTCACTTTCGCAAAAAACATTCATTTTTTTGCAGGATATTATTTACATTTGGTAAGGCTCTGCACATTTTTTGCAATTAAATATTCAAAATATTTAATATCAACTTCTGTTTTGCAGGATATCATTCCTTTCCCCTCCGCGCCGCCGCCGCGCATTGCGGCAAACTGTGGTAAACTGAAAATAAAAAAACAGGCAAGGAAAGGACGGCAGCGTATGGTCACAACGGTGCGTTCCCTCGGTTTGCAGGGCATTTCCGGTTATGAGGTCACGGTGGAGTGCTTCCTCTCGGGCGGGCTTCCCGCATTCGACGTGGTCGGCCTCGGCGACACGGCGGTGAAGGAGGCGCGCGAGCGTGTCCGCGCAGCGATCAAAAACTGCGGAGCGAAGTTCCCCGTCAGCCGCATCACGGTCAACCTCGCCCGCGAAATCCTGAAGAAAAGAGGGCACGGTCTACGACCTTCCGCTGCTGCTCGGCATCCTCGCGGGCGAGGGTGAGATCGACGCGCCGGACCCGGCCTCCGCGTTCATCGGCGAGCTGTCGCTCACCGGTGCGCTGCGCCCCATCAGCGGTGTGCTGCCGATGGCGATGGCCGCGGCGCGTGCGGGCGTGAAGACCCTTTATGTCCCCGCGGCGAACGCCGCCGAGGCGACGTTGGCCGACGGTCTGACCGTCTACGGCGTGGAAAACGCGCCGCAGCTTCTGCGCCATCTGCGCGGCGAGGAACGGCTTGCCCCGCGCAGCGCTGGGAACCGACAGTCGAGGCGGACAGCGTCCCCGATTTCGCCGACGTCATGGGACAGGAGAACGTCAAGCGGGCGCTTGAGATCGCCGCCGCAGGCTCCCACAACGTGCTTCTCATCGGCTCGCCCGGTGCGGGCAAGTCCATGCTCGCGCGGCGTCTGCCCTCCATTCTCCCGACATGACGCACGAGGAGGCGCCGGAGTCCACCGAGATCTGGTCGGTCGCAGGGACTGACCGACAGCAAGCGCCCCATGCTCACGCAGCGCCTGTTCCGCTCTCCGCATCACACGCTTTCCGCCGCAGCCATGTCCGGCGGCGGCAGGGCGCTCTCCCCGGTGAGATTTCCCTCGCCCACCACGGCGTGCTGTTTTTTGGACGAGTTTCCCGAGTTCCACCGCGATGTGCTTGAATCCCTCCGCGCGCCGCTCGAGGACGGCGAGGTGACCATCACCCGCGCTGCGGGCAGCGTCACGCTGCCGAGCCGCTTCATGCTGGTGGGCGCCATGAATCCCTGCCGCTGCGGATGGTACGGGCATCCCTCCGGGCGTTGCCGCTGCTCGCAGAAGGACGTGGAGAAATACGTCTCCAAAATTTCCGGTCCGCTGCTCGACCGCATGGACTTACAGGTCAGCGTCCCCCTCGGTGGAGTTTGAGGCCATGCGCCGCCGCGAAAAGGCGGAGTCCTCCGCCGCCGTGCGCGAGCGCGTCAACGCCGCGCGGGACATTCAGAAAAAGCGCTTCGCCGGCACGCCCATCACCTGCAACGCCTACATGACCGCGCCGATGGTCGGCGAATTCTGTTGGCTCGACGCCGCGGGTGAAAAACTCCTCAAGGGCGCGTTCGACCGCCTCGGGCTCACCGCCCGCAGCCACGATAAGCTGCTGCGCGTCGCGCGCACCATCGCCGACCTCGACGGCAGCGAGAGGATCGAGAGCTTCCACCTTGCCGAGGCCATCCAGTACCGCAACACCGACATTCTGAGAGGAGAAGGATAATGAAAAGGTACGATGCTATGCGTCTTTCCGGCACGATCCTGCTCGCCCACCTGGCGCTCTGCGCCGCATTCCTCCTGCTGCTTATCGCTGCATCCGGCTCAACATCGACCTTTACGTTCCGCTCGCCCTACGGACTTGTATTGGGACTGCTGTTCATCGGGTTACCGGCGTTTGCCTTTGGCTGGGGGCTGCGGTCGTCGAAGGACCCCTTTGACAAAAAGCTCTGCTGGAATGCCGCAATGGTGCTCTATGTACTTAACGCGGCCGCTTTCCTGCTTGCGCCGGAGTTCGGGACGGTCCGCCGCTCTCGATGCTCTGGGGGTGCCGCTCGCGCCCGCGCTGACCGGTCTGAGCGCCTTTGCCGCGCCGCAGTCCGCCCTCTATCTTTTCGGCGGCGCGCTGCTCGCCGCCGTCGAGCCGCTGTGTCCTGACGCTCGGCCTGCTCTCCGGCAGACGCGCGGAGAACGAAACCAAAAATAATACCGGCGCTCCCGCCGAGGCAGCGGAGCGCACGGACGATAAGGAGAAGAACCCCCATGCGTGAAATGATCTTGTGCAAGCTCGGCGAGGTGGTGCTCAAGGGCCTCAACCGCCGCAGCTTTGAGGATAAGCTGATCGGAAACCTGCGCCGCCGGCGAAGTGCGGCAATTTCCGTATCTATTCCAAGCAAAGCACCATCTACGTTGAGCCTGTGAACGACGAGAGCGACCTCACCGCCGCCTACGCCGCCTGCAAGCAGGTGTTCGGCGTCATCGCCGTCAGCCGCGCCCTGCCCTGTGAAAAGGACGTGCAGGCCATCATCCGCACCGCCAAGGATTACCTCGCCCCGGAATTTGCCCGCGCGAAGGATTTCAAGGTCGAGAGCAAGCGCGCGGACAAGACCTTCCCCTCACCTCCATTCAGCTCTCCCAGCAGGTCGGCGGCGCGCTGCATCAGGCGTTCCCGCGCTGCGCGGTCAACGTCCACGACCCCGAGCTGACGGTGTTTATCGAGATCCGCGACGACGCGGCCTACGTCCACGGCCCCGCCGAGGCGGGTGCGGGCGGACTGCCCATCGGCATGGGCGGCAGCGCCGTGTCGCTGCTCTCCGGCGGCATCGACTCGCCCCGTCGCCTCCTACATGATGGCAAAGCGCGGCGTATCGCTCGAAATGGTCCATTTCTTCTCCCCAGCCCTACACCTCCGACGCCGCCAAGGAAAAGGTGCTCGAGCTCGCGCAGCTGCTCACGCCGTGGTGCGGGCGGCTGACCGTCCACATCGTGCCGTTCACCGAAATTCAGGAACAAATTCGTATGAACTGCCCCGAGGACCATTTCACACTCATCATGCGCCGCTTCATGATGCGCCTTGCCCAGCGTGGCAGACGAGGTGCGCGCCAAGGCGCTCGTCACCGGCGAATGTCTCGGGCAGGTCGCCAGCCAGACAATGGAGGCTCTGCGCGTGAGCGAGGATGTGGTGGAGCTGCCCGTCCTGCGTCCTCTTATCGGCACTGACAAGGTGGAGATCATCCGCATGGCCCGCGAGATCGGCACCTACGAAACCTCCATCCTGCCCTATGAGGACTGCTGCACCGTGTTTACCCCCCGCCATCCCAAGACCAAGCCCCATGTGGAGGAGGTGCGCGAGCTGGAAGGCCGTGCTGGACATCGACGCGCTGTGCGACCGCGCGATGGCGGGCCGTGAGCGCGTGCGGATCAAGCTGTAAGGAGGCTTCCCATGTCCCACACCGCTGAACTCATTGCCGTCGGCACCGAGATCCTTCTCGGCAACATCGCCAACGCGCCACGCGATCGCGGATCGCGCGGGGACCCCGATCTGAATAAAAATCCTCGGGCGAAATGAATTCGCCCTCCGGAAATACTTCGCTGACGCTTCGCATTTGCGGCGGCACTCGCCGCCGATGTCCGTGTTGGCGATTCAGGAGGCTGCCCATGTCCCACACCGCTGAACTCATTGCCGTCGGCACCGAGATCCTTCTCGGCAACATCGCCAACGCCCCACGCGATCGCGGATCGCGCGGGGACCCCGATCTGAATAAAAATCCTCGGGCGAAATGAATTCGCCCTCCGGAAATACTTCGCTGACGCTTCGCATTTGCGGCGGCTCTCGCCGCCGTTGTCCGTGTTGGCGATTTAGGAGGCTTCCCATGTCCCACACCGCTGAACTCATCGCCGTCGGCACCGAAATTCTCCTCGGCAACATCGCCAACGCCCCACGCGATCGCGGGATCGCGCGGGGACCCCGATCTGAATAAAAATCCTCGGGCGAAATGAATTCGCCCTCCGAAATACTTCGCTGACGCTTCGCATTTGCGGCGGCACTCGCCGCCGTTGTCCGTGTTGGCGATTTAGGAGGCTGCCCATGTCCCACCCGCTGAACTCATTGCCGTCGGCACCGAGATCCTTCTCGGCAACATCGCCAACACGGACGCGCAGATGCTCTCGGAGGAGCTCGCCGCGCTCGGCGTCAACGTGCTCTATCACACCGTCGTCGGCGACAATCCCACACGTCTCGCCGAGGCATTGGAGCTTGCGCGCCGCCGCGTGGACATCGTCATTACCACGGGCGGCCTCGGCCCCACCTACGACGACCTCACCAAGCAGACCATCTGCACCGTGTTCGGACGCAAAAACGTCTTTCACCCCGAGATCGCCGACGCTCTGCACACACTTCGCCTCCATTGGACGCGAGCTGACGGAGAATAATCTCCAGCAGGCCTACCTGCCGGAAAACTGCACCATTTTCCGCAACCACAATGGCACCGCCCCGGGCTGCGGCTTCTGTGAGGGGCGGCGTACATGTCCTCATGCTCCCCGGCCCGCCGCACGAGTGCTGCAAAATGTTCCGGACCGGCGCGATTCCCCTATCTGCGCACGCTCTCCGACGAGATCATTGTCTCCCGTCTCTGCGCATCTACGGGCAGGGCGAGAGCCAGATCGAGGCAATGCTGCACGACAGGATCGCCTCGATGGTCAACCCCAGCGTTGCGCCCTATGCCAAGCCCGACGAGTGTATGCTGCGCGTGACCGCCAAGGCGAAGAGCGAGGCGGAGGCCGAGGAGATGCTGCGCGGCGCGATCGAAGAGGTCATGCCCGTCATCGGCGAGTGGGTCTACGGCATTGACGTCGGCAGCCTGGAGGAGGTCGTCTCCGTCCTGCTGCGCGAAGGGACGGACGCTCGCCGCCGCGGAGAGCTGCACCGGCGGCCTTATCGCCAAGCGCGCATGACCGATCTCCCCGGCGCGTCGCAGGTTTTCATGGGCGGCGTCGTAAGCTATACAAACTTCGTCAAAGCGAACGTGCTCGGCGTGCCGCAGGCTCTGCTCGACGAGCACGGCGCGGTCAGCGAGCCGGTCGCCCGCGCGATGGCTGAGGCGTCCGCGCCGTCACCGGCGCGGACTACGGCATCTCTGTCACCGGAGTCGCGGGGCCCGACAGCGACGAGCGCGGCAACGCGGTCGGCACCGTCTACATCGGTCTTGCCGGCCCGGACGGGACGCTGTGCCGCCTCTGCCATTTCGGCAAACGCTCGCGCGAGCGCATCCGCGGTCAGAGCGCCAACACCGCTTTCGACCTGCTGCGCCGGGAGCTTCAAAATAAGCAAAAACGACCTCAGCGCCGCGCGCGACGGTGCAAAATGAATAAATTGCAAATTTTACTTTCCGCATTGCAAAGCCGATCATTTTGTGCTATGCTTGACGCAAGGATACCGTACCGTCGCGGTACGGATGTTATGCAAAGGAGTGATTTCTTATGGTCAGACTTATCATGGGTGAAAAGGGCACCGGCAAGACCAAAAAGCTCATCGAGCTTATCAACGCCTCTGCTGCCGAGGAAAACGGCAATGTGGTGTGCATCGAGGCCAAGTCCACGATGACCTTCGACATCCATTATCACGTTCGTCTCATTTCTGCCGACGAATATCAGATCACCACTTACGAGGGCCTGCGCGGCTTCGTCAGCGGCCTGTATGCCGGCAATTACGATATTTCCCACATCTTCATCGACAACCTCTTCAAGATCGTCGGCGGCGACTGCAATCAGGCGGCGGACGACTTCCCTGGATTGGCTCAACCGCTTCAGCAACAACCACGGCGTCAAGTTCACCGTTTCGGTCTCCGGCGACCCCGGCCTTGCGACCGACGGAATGCGAAGTACCTGTAACGCAAAACCGCAAAAGGAGACGGCAGAAAGCCGTCTCCTTTTTTTTTATTTCAGTACATAGACATTGCCGATACCCAGCAGGCGGCACAGCTCCGTCTTTTCGGCGATGTCCGTCTCGCTCTCGTACCATATGACCGTGACCGAGCCGTCCTTCTCCGTGCGGTAGCCGCACGAGCTTTCGTGCTGTGCCGAGCGGTGCGTGCGCAGCGTGCCCTCGGACAGCAGCTCGATCAGCTCACCCTCGGTCAGCTCGCGTGTCCGTTACCGCTCCCGCACGGGTCACCTGCAGCAGCGGCACGGCGCGCAGCGCCACGCTGCCGCCCTCGCCCGCCTGACCGCCGCCGCGTAGACCTTCTCCATCGGCGCGCGCGCTGACCGGCACGCTGCCGGACTCCTCCGTGATGCTCCCGGCGGTCACGCAGCCGGACGGCGGGCTTCCGTCCGCCGCTTCCGTGACCTTGATCGCGGCGTGCAGCCGGTCGCCGGTGCGCAGCAGCACGGCAGCCGCCTGCTCGCGCGTCGCTTCCTTTTTCGGCTCGAAGTTGTATGCGCTCACGCCCTTGATGATGCCCATGCGGTAGCAAGCGCGACATAGCCCTGCGCCACGGAGACGTCCGAAAACGGGCAGTCGTCCGCCGCCGCACCGACAGCATGGCGAGCCCCAGCGCGCGCGCACGGTCATCTTCGCCATCTCCTCGCGAGTGATCGCATCATTCGGACGGCATTGGCGGCTCTCGCCTGTCAATGCGCCGTGGGCATAGGCCCTCAATAGCGCTGTAATACCACTTCGCCGTATCCTGATTGTCCGTAAAGCTGCCCTTCTCCGGCGTGACGAGCTCCCAGCCCATCAGACGGCAGAGCGCTGTGGCGTAAGCCGCGCGGGTCATCGTCCGTCCGAGGCCGAACCTGCCTCCGCCGACTCCCTGCAGCAGTCCGGTCTGCACGCAGCGCCGGATGCTCTGCGCCGCCCAATGGCTTTCCGGCACGTCGGAAAAGCCCGCCGTTCGCTGCGCCGACGCTCAGCGTCAGCAGCAGCGCCAGCACAAGTGCCGTCAGGCACCTCCAAAGACGCATCATATCTTGTCCCGTCGCTTTCCGGTGTTCGTCCGCCCGCCGCCCGTCCGCGCCGTCCCATCCGCGCGGCGCGGGCGCCGAATGTCCGCAATGTGTTGTCATTATATGAATCGGGCGCAAAAAGCAATCTCTTTTTGCTCTTTGCGCGTTCTTGACAGCCTTGCTCCTCCGGCATATAATCATCGCGCGGCCGGCGGCCCGCCAAAACCACTGCTTTCAAGAGGTATCACGCATGGATAAAGAGAGAGCCCGGCGGCTTTTTCTCACCGCCTTTTTTCTTTTCGCGCTCGCCAACGGCCTGAGCGGCTCCATCATCTCCAACTACTTCAAGGATGTTTTTCAGGTCGATTCCGTTCAGCGCGGCCTGCTGGAGATCCCGCGCGAGCTGCCGGTGTTGTGGGCGTGTTCGTCATCGCCGCGCTCCCTTCGCTCGGCAACGTCTCGCTCTCCGTTCTCGGCTTCGCGCTGTACTGCGTCCGGCCTGCTCGTGCTCGGCCTTTTTCTCCCCGGCTACTTTGTCATGCAGCTCTTCGTCTTCACCTATTCGCTCGGCGACCACATGGTCATGCCCATCCGCGACGCCATCGCCATGGACCTCGCCGACGAGGGCAAGACGGGTACATTCTCGGACGCTACCGCGGCATGATGACGCTCGGCTCCATGCTGGCCTCGGCGCTTGTGTTCGTGGGCTTCCGCGTCGGCTTTTTTCTATTTCCGCACCGGCGTCATCCCTCGTTCTGCGCTGCGCTGGTATTTCTCATAGTTGCGCTCGCCCTTTCTGCCGCTTGCGGAAAAACGCTGCCCGCGCTGGATGTGCGCAAGCGCAGCGGCGAGCGCAGGAGACTTCCCGTCCGCCGAAGGTACCTGCCCTATTACATCGTCACCGCCGTCTACGGCTTCCAGAAGCGGATGCGCCTTGTCTTTGCTCCATGGGTCATCATCGAGCTTCTCTCGATGGGCGCGGACACGGTGGCGCTGCTCGGCATCGCCGCCTATTTCTGCGGCGGCTGGGTCGCCCCGCTCATCGGAAAGTTTTTAGATCGATACGGTGTGCAGAAGGGGCTCGTGCTGGAGTCCACCAGCGTCGCCGGTGTGTTTCTCTTCGCAGCGTGGGCCGCTTCCGGCATCGTGAACGGCTCGCTGCGCGGCTGGGGCGGCATGGCCGCCGCGTTCGCCTCCTACATCCTCATTTTCCTCACCGACCATTTCAATTCCGTCCACGTCATGCTCATGCGCGAGCTGAGCGAGGTCGCCCGCGGACGTGATGGAAAACCTTTCCTTCGGCTTGAGCGTGGACCATGTCCTCGCCGTCACCGTCTCGGCCTGCTCGGCGCGGTGTGGAAGTATGTCGGACCCCAGTATGTGTTCCTGCTCGGCGCGGCGGTCTGCACCCGTCCACCTCGGCGTCGCGCTGGGCTGAAGAAGCAGCGCCGCGCCGCCGTCTGAGCCTTCTGATATGTCAAAGCGTCCCGCCGACGGCGGGACGCTTTTGTTCTCTTTTCAGAAAATAAGCATAGCACCCGAAGCGTATAGGAAGCCTCGGAAGCTATGCTTATTTTTGTTATAATGGGAGGGCAATGGATGGACGGTTTCTTTGGTGAGCCAGCGCTCGAGCTGTAAACAGTCCTCCGCCCTCTTGTTATAAAGATTCGATTGCCGAGGTTGATGACCAGCTGCATATTGAGGCACGGGCAGGAGCCGGGGTTGAAGTCCGTTGCCATGGCGACCGGAACACCAGCCTGTACCATATCCTGCACGGGCGCGTAGGCCGCGCCCAGATAAAAAGCTTGTCGCAGGCAGGCAGCAGGCGACCGTGCCGCCGCTTGCCATGGATGCGATGCCGGACGGCGGGCAGACGATCAGGTGCTCTGCAGAGACGGCCCCAATTTCGCCGGCCAACTCGCTGCCGCCGATAGCTTCGATCTCGTCCGCGTGGATTTTGGGCAGCAGCCCGTACTGTCTGCCGGTAAGCAGAATGCGGCGGGATTCCTCGGCAGAAAAAGACGCCCTTTTCGCAAAACACATCACAGAATTCCGCAATGCCCTGCTCCTGTACCGCCGGAAGCATTTCCTCACACAGAAGATCCATGATAGCCCTGCCGGTTGTCTCGGTAGGTCTCCGGCACGGCGTGCGCGCCCATAAAGGTCGCAGCAATATCCATCACATGGTGTTTTGCAGGTTTCCAATCACGCGCAGCGCCTTGCACTCCTCCTCGGTTGACAAGCCGTAGCCGCTCTTGGCCTCTGCGGTCGTCGTGCCGAAGCGAAGCATTTCATCCAGCGCGGCGGAGGCTTTTGCCTCCAGCTGTTCCTCGCTTGCCGCCTTTGTGGCACGCATGGTGGACAGGATGCCGCCGCCTGCGGCGAGGATGTCCAGATAGCCCGCACCGTACAGCTTGAGCGCCAACTCGTTCTGCCGCCATCCGCCGAAGATCAAATGCGTATGCGCGTCAACCAGACCGGGCGTGACCAGCTTCCCGCCGGCGTTGATTATCTGCACGCCCACGGCCGCAGGCGCTGTGCCGGTTCCGACCTGCGCAATCACATCGTTTTCAATGAATATCCATGCGTTTTTCAGAATGCAGATCTCGCCCTGCGCCCTGCCTCCCCGCGCAGAGGTTCCCTGCGGCGTGGCCAGCATACCGATGTTGGTGATCAGCGTTCTTTTCATTGCCTGTTCCTTTCTGATCAGCGCTCCAGCTGCGCCACGGCCTGCTCGACGACGGCGCTGTCCGCCACATAGGGCATTGTGATGTGATCCTGTCCGGCGTAAAGCTCGTTATATTCCGCCGCCGTCGTCATGGCGTGCTCGTTGCAGGCCAGCTGCGGCGGGCGACGCCGACCATGGTGTCCCACGGCATTGCCATGCGGAGGATGGTATCGACCCGCTCGGAGCCGTCCAGCACCATGCCGAAGCCGCCGTTGATGGCCTTGCCCACGCCGGTGCCGCCGCCGTTGTGGAGGGCGATGAGGCTCATGCCGCGGGCGGCGTTGCCCCGCATAGCACTGCGTGGCCATTTCGGCCATGATATTCGAGCCGTCCTTAATATTGGACGTCTCGCGGAACGGCGCGTCCGTGCCGCCGGTATCGTGATGGTCGCGGCCAAGGATGACCGGGCCGATTTCGCCATTTCGGACCATTTCGTTGAATTTAAGCGCCAG
>VOFC01005535.1_pt1 | contig 10604 bp, 10 predicted proteins | sample 5384161 | NCBI WGS metagenome assembly VOFC01 (sample SAMN12384722, study PRJNA508395) | human gut metagenome | isolation source: healthy gut B | host: Homo sapiens | reverse complement strand
TTTCTATCGTCATCTCTGCCAGCCAGGATGCACTCTCCCGGCAGATATTCCGGGAAATAACCACAGATAGAATCCTGCAGGGAAATTTTACCCCTTCCTGCTCCAGCAATCCGATTGCCAGTGAAGTAAAACTTTTAGTCACAGAAAACATTCTCTGCAGCTTATTACGGCAATAGGGTGCATAATATTTTTCAAACAGCAGGTTCCCATGCTGTGCGATCAGCACACTGTGTAAAATTTTTCTTTTTTCCACTTCTTTTTACAAATTCCTGCATATTCTGTTCCGTCAGTTCTCTCATTTTAGCTGCCATACCATAACCTCCCATGCTGTCGCCTTTTTATTTATTATTATTCAGGGAATCTACGATTGCCTGAGACCATTCGGCTCCGCCTTCCTGTTCAAAACCGCTTGTATCCTCTTCCACAGAAACACCCTGTACCACACAGTCCGCAATAATAGAGTTCTTCAAACTGGTCAGATCGCCGTTATACTGGCTCATCATATCTGTTGTTACCGGCAGAGGTGCCGTCTTGTTATTGGCATTGAAGATTTCCATCGATTCCTCTGTATATTTCTTTACGGGAACCAGTCTCTTTCGGTCAACGGACAGATATTGGTATCTCCCATAATAATGGTCGTATACTGTACTCCGGGCTGAGAACGCATCTCCAGCATATGGAATTCTCCATCCTGATATGTATTACCACATACTGTTTCTGCCTGTCTGGACCAATGAACGCCTTCTCCATAGATCCACAATGTTTCCATGTCTCCATCATCAAAAAATGCTTTCCAGAAAATATTTGAATACGCCTTCCGGATTCTTACAGGAAGAAGTAATCGCATACACCGGTGCACATCTCTGCCAGTATTTTCCAACCTCTGCGATAGGCGGCATAAATACCAGTTCGCTGTCCTGTCCATTCGCAGCCAGTCCATCCGACAGCTGATCAGACCATCCGCCTGCCCAGTAAGTAAATGCTCCGAACTCCCCTTCCATGAATTTGGTACGGCAGTTGCTGGTCGCATTCGTCAGAGATTCCTTTATCGATATAACCCTTGTTGTAAGCATCCTGTAATCTCTTGATCGCTTCCTTCATGGAATCCTCGGTAAATCCATCTCCCATACGCCATCCTCCCCTGATAGAAAGAAGGATATGCATCCTGATAGAATTCCGGCAGATAATTGGTATAAGGAGCTTCATTTCCTACAAATCCGGCTGCGGATACACCAATGGTATTTCCATTGATACCGTCTCCATCCGGATCACCGTTGCTGAAAGCATCCAACATTTCCAGATACTCTTCATACGTCGTCGGAATGTCCAGTCCACAGTTATCCAGCCACTGTTTTCTGAGGAAAGTCATACATCCGCCACCTCCGCCAAGTGCCAGTCCGTACAGATGTCCATCCAACATATTGCCTTCTACGACACTCACATCCGTGTTGGGATTCTTCTTCAGCTCTGAATTGTTCCAGGCATCCGTCATATCCCAGAGAGCTCCCTCTCCCGCATATCCGGAATAATAGGAAGATCCAAGGATAACGACATCTGGCCAGTTCTCCGGTCCGCTGGCAAAGGTCTGTCCCAACACATCATAGTAGGCATTGTGATCCGGTTGGATGACTTCCAGTTCGATTCCTGTCAGTTCTTCCCATTTATTGACCCATTCTTCCTGACCGTCTGCCAATGTCGCCTGGAAAGTTCCGTCTACCATAATCGTAATCTTTTCCGGTTTCTCTACATCATCTGCAACATCTGCAACATCCCCGGCAGTATTTCCTGCCTGTGCATCGCTATCTGTCTTTCCTGTATCATTTCCCGTATTTTCCGCAGAGCTCCCACACCCTGTAAATATCATGGAACATACGGTAACCGCAACCAGTGCGACTGATAATAACTTTTTCTTTACCATAAATAACCTCCGTCCATATTCTGTTATCTTCTCTGTTGTTTCTTGTTTCTTATTTTGTTTTGTTTCTTTGCTGCTTGATTTGTTGATTATTGTCACTTCGGCGCCGGAAGTATCAATGTGCTTTCATTATATCTGTCATTTTGCACAATTTAAAGTCACATATTTCAAGATTTAGTGTATATATTTTTTTGTTATTAGAGGCTCATTTTTTATGTCAATGATACACATTTTATTTTATTACATTCCATTTCATTGCCTTTTTCACCTATTATGATACTATAATAATATCTCTCAGGAGGGTTTTTGTTATGAATTCCAGAAAAATAAATACTTCATAAAATTGATAACATCCTACAGTCTGCTCTTGGTCATTGTGCTCATTCTGGGAATTGTTTTCCATTTTATTCTTTCGCATAATGCAAAGCAGGAACTATTGAATGAAAATATGCTTTCTCTTAAAATGTATCCGAGCAATACAGCAACTGCTATGCGAATATTTATCTGATTTCCAAGCGAATGGCAAATAATTCCAGCCTTTCCGCCTGGCGGAAGCCGATCAGGGGGAACGAGGCGTTTTATTATAATGCCTATATTACCAAACAGGCTCTGGTAGATATGTATTCTGACTATTCACTCCAGCCATTCAGACCTATTATATCCATCTGCGTCATACAGACTACATAAACAATTATAACCATTTTCTTTCTCTTGACCATTTTGCGACCGAATATACACCACACAGAAAAACTATTGTTATGCTGTCTCTGCAGAATTATACCTTCAAAAAATATCAATGCTGACATCATTTTTGAGCTGAATGCTGATTATATGCAGCAAATGGTGGATTCTGTCGATCTGATGAAGAATGGCTGTCTCATCATCCAGGATAGCAGCAGTGACACTATGCTTACTTTCAGTAACAATGAAGCGCTGTTAAAAAAAATAGATGTTTCTCTGCTTTCCTCGTTAGATTATTCCGAACGGGGATATTCCAGCACAGTATTTCAGGGTGCTCCCGTCACAGTACTCTATACCTCCGCACAGACACCGAATCTGAACTATTATCTGATTGTTCCCACTGTCCTACCTGAAAGCACCGGGAAACGGACTGCAGTTACTGTCTCTATTCGTTATCTTTCTCGGTGTCGTAGAAGCTTTTTGATTATTGTTCTGTTGTCCAAGGCCAATTATAAACCCTTATGAAGCAATGGAATATCGCCTGCGGGAAGTGAATTTCAACCACGAAGAGCTCATGCGGTTAAATGAGTCCCAAAAGATCACCCTCCGCAATTATTATTTTGATCAATTGATTCATGGTACGATTCTGAGTGAGGAAGAAGCTGCGTATGCCCAAAATTATCTTTCCATTTCCGCTAATGCCAATTCGCTTTGCTATATTATACTGTAATGTCTACCTGATACTTTGGAGCTAAATAATGACCCTCAGGGGAATGATCAACATCCTCTCCCCGATTATGCGGATGTTATTTCCGATATCCTTTCCAGTTATTTTATACATTCCTTATATCATGCAGGGTTCCCGAAATAGTGTTTATACTATTTTTATTATATGACAGGAAGAACTGGACAAGGTCGAAGATTTATTTTCACATGTTCATACTACACTATTGCAAGAATACAATATCTGGATTTATGGTGGATTAGGCTGTACAACCGACACCATCTCCTCCGTCTGGAAATCGTATCGCCAATCCAAAGAGGCTGTAAAACGTGTCTCCAGCCCGGGGTACCTGTGTCTGTATCGTGAGATTTTGAATTTCAGGATTCCTTCTTTTATCCTCCTAATGAGGTTGCGGATCAGCTATATAATTTTGTAAAATCCGGTAACTTCAAACAGACAAAAACAATTTTTAATTTTATAAAGGACGAAAATTTTAAGAAACGAAAACTTAATTCCAGACAAGTGAAATGGCTTTTTAGAAAATATAGAAATTACGTTATTGAAAGTAATCAGGGATAACGACATTTCCTATGATGACTCAAGCTTAGCCGGTCTGTCCGAAGATTCTACCCTGGAAAATTACGAGCAGATTGCTCTGGAATTATGTGAAAAAAACAAGCAACCGGAAAACGACAACCAGCTGATTGTGCGCATTCAGGCTTATATTGATGAGAATTATGGGGATCCATCCTTATGTTTAAGCAGAATATCGGACCTGTTCCACATCTCCGAGAGTTACTTTTCCTTCCTTTTCAAAAAAACAGTAGGGGTAAACTTCTCTACGTATCTGGAACAGGTCCGCATGACGCAGGCAAAACATCTGCTGGAAACAACGAATATTAAAATAACAGATTTATACGTGGCGGTCGGTTACAACAATCTGACCAGCTTCCGCCGTGCATTTAAGAAAAAATACGGTGTAGCACCCAATGCCCTTCGAGAATAACTACTTATTCTTTTTCGGTTGATTTCTCGCGCAGCACTTCTTCAAACCGATCGATGGGTACCGGCTTGGAATAATAGTATCCCTGCTGCCAGGTAGATCCAAACTGCTCGATATAGTCGCTAACTTCCTTATTCTCAATACCCTCAATGCAGGTCTCGGTGTTTTGTTCTCCTGGCATAATCCACGATAGACTGCACCATGGCCTGATTCTGAGGTTTTTGCTTAATATCACGGATGAAGCTCATATCTACCTTCAGTTCGTCAAAAGGAAGCTCCAGCGCCAGACTTAAGGAACTGTTGCCTGTTCCAAAGTCATCCAGTGCGATCTTGATCCCCTGGGAATGGAAAAATTCTACCTCTCCGCGCAGGAAATGAATATCCAGATCTCTGCATCGTTCTGTCAATTCGAGGCAAAGCTCCTCCGGCCTCGCACCGGTCTCTTTTAAAATATTCATAACAGCACTGCGGAACTCTCTGCGCTCCAGCTGTGCCGCCGCCACATTGACATTGACGAAAAAAGCCTTCCGTCTTCTTGCGAAGCTTCTGTACATCCGTAAGTGCTGTCCGAAGAATCCAGTTCCCCAGATCAAAAATACAAGGATCCTGTTCCAGCCACTCCATGAACACACCGGGGGACACCATCCCGTAAGGCTCCAGTTCCCAGCGGAGCAACGCTTCCATTCCCCGGATCTTGCCGGTCTTCGTATCGGCAATCGGCTGATAGAACATCCGGAAGCCTTCAAAGTTATGCGTAGCACACTGATGGATCACACCGATCAGCTCAAACTGGTTCTCGTCACTGCCACAGACCTCATCATTAAAAATCACCAGCTCTCCATGATGCTCAAGCCGGGAATGGTTCAACGCGTAAGTCAGCCGGCTGCGGACCGCATTTGTCTCCTTCATATAAGGTTCCATAAATATTGCGCCGGCAGATACCTTCAGAGGGATCTTTTTGCCTTCTACCTCTGTGTTCTCAAAAGTTTCTACGATCTCATCGTATATCTGCTGCAGTTCCTCTTTGGATACATTTTTAAAGCTGATCACAAATTTCGCACCGGAGAGCCGGTATACATATCCTTTTCCCCTTAACAGGCGCAACAGCTCCTGTGCCGCACAGTTCAGAATCTTATCCGAAAAAGCAGCACCGTACATAACATTGATATGGCTGAACTGATCCAGTCCGATCTTCAGCAGTGCCCCCTGTCCGCTTTCCTCCAGGAATTCCATGATCTCCCGGTCCAGCGCCGGTTCCGTATGCAATCCGGTAGTCGCATCCACCTCGTCGGAAATACCGTAGTTGTTATATCGTATTACGATCACAAAAGGCTTTCCATCCTTATCATTCAGCATTTTCGCCCTGGCACTGATCCGGTTGTAGGTGCTTCCGTCACGCACCCGGTATTCCCAGGGCTCGTCCATATTTTTCCCGGCAACTCTCTCCTGGAATCCCCTCCGGAAATCCTCCAGATCATCCGGATGAATCGATCTTTTTGATTTTTCTTGTCCGCGAATGGTATAGTTCTCCTGCATACCAAAATATTCCATCGCCTTCTCGGACCACCATGTCACGCCGTTCCGCAGATTGGTTATGGATATGTAGGACTTTTTCGCCAGAGAAGTAATGGCTTTTACAATATCCGGGAACAGGATATCCATTTCCTCCCAGAATTTCTGTTCATCATATGTATTGATACTCATATCTCCTCCCGACACTTTCTTCTGTATGCCCACAGTCTCTGAATGCACCCTTGCATCAAATAAATTATAACATATCGAAATGATGTTTACGATAGAATAATGAATATAAATTTTTTATGAAATAAAATATCTTATGATTGACTTCGAAAACTATCTGTAATACTATGCAATATAGCATTTATTTCAAATTTGAAATATTCATTTTTGTAATTTCAGTAATTACACTTTGTATAATACTAAGTAAGGAGGCCTTCGGATGAATACTGATATCGAATTTGTGCAAAAATTCAATCTGGCTTACAACGCCATGTGCAAGCCTCTGTGCCAGCAGTTAAAGCTGCCACAGACAGCTTTTGATATTCTCATGTTCTTCGGCAACAATCCGGAATACCGGACCGCCAGTGATGTCGTGGAGATCCGCCGGATCAAGGCGAACCTGGTGTCCGTCAATGTAGACAAGCTGGTGCGCGAGGGCTACCTGGAACGCAGAGAAGCTCCGGACGATCGCCGAAAGACTCTGTTGTTCTGCACGGAGAAAGCTCAGGATGTCATCGAAAAAGGCCGCATGATACAGAGCATTTTCAAAGATACTCTGCTCGATGGCACCGATGAGACAAGCAAAGAGATCTTTTATTTCCACATGCTTCATGTCATGGAGAGAAATATGGACAATATCCTGAAAGGAGCTAAATAAATGCAGATTTTAATCACGATTCTTGTCACTTTTTTCGCCGGCATGGGAGCCGGCCTGGGCACCGGATTTGCCGGAATGAGCGCTGCTGCCGTCATCAGTCCCATGCTGATCACTTTCCTCGGCATGGATCCGTATCTGGCTGTCGGTATTGCGCTGTCTTCGGACGTTCTGGCCAGTGCCGTATCCGCTTATACCTATGCGAAAAATAAAAATATTGATGTCAAAAACGGCCTGATCATGATGGGAAGTGTGCTGGTATTCACCGTCGTAGGCAGCTACGTATCCAGCCTGGTGCCTTCCGCTACCATGGGGAATTTCTCCGTGTTCATGACTTTCCTGTTAGGTATCAAATTCATCGTCCGTCCCGTAATGACCACCAAGGAAGCCATGCAGGGCGTCTCCGCGAAAAAAAGAGCCCTCCAGTCTCTGGTATGCGGCATGATGATCGGCTTTATCTGCGGTTTCGTCGGCGCCGGCGGCGGTATGATGATGCTGTTGATCCTGACTTCTGTCCTGGGCTATGAGCTGAAAACTGCTGTAGGAACCAGCGTCTTTATTATGGCTTTTACCGCTCTGACCGGTGCAGTTTCCCATTTTGCCATCGGGGGCATGCCCGACTGGACCGTATGGATCCTGTGCGTTGTATTTTACCCTGATCTGGGCCCGGATTGCCGCACTGTTCGCCAACAAGGCCACACCCAAGACTCTGAACCGTGTCACCGGTGTGATCCTGGTGGTGCTGGGCATTGCAGTTATGTGTTTTAACCTGTTAGCCTAGCTGATTTCCTCATACCTTGTGTATTCTCCGGCGGAGCGATCGTTACATTGCTCCGCTGATTTTTTATAATCTCACGGATTTCAGACAAATCCTTTGGCAAAATAAATGCCTTCCTGTCCTCCGGGGAGGACAGCCCCATCTCTGTCATATGTGATAACAGTGCTTTCAGGCTGTCATAATAGCCGTTAAGGTTATAGAGAATGCAGGGTGCCTCCAGTGCTTTTAATGACACTTTGGACATCACTTCAGCGATCTCTTCCAGCGTTCCGGTTCCGCCGGGAAAAGCAATAAATGCATCCCCCAGTTCGATCATCTTCGTCTTCCGTTCTGTCATATCCTTCGTGACGATCAGCTCCGTGATCTCATCATACTGGTATTCCATATCAATGAAAAACTGTGGCTCCACCCCGATGACTTCTCCACCTGCCTGCAACACGCTCTCCGCCATCTCCCCATGAGGCCGGATTTAGAACCTCCGTAGATCAGACGGTTGCCGCTCTCACCGATCCAGGTTCCCAACTCACGCACCGCCATTTTTCAGAGAAGGATCATTTCCTTCATTTGCTCCCAGATACACTGTAATGTTCATCGTATTTTCCTCCTGCTTCCAAGTATAAGGGCTTTCCTTTCTTTTGACAAGGCAGGAGCTACCGGCACAAATGTGAATGACGTATCGGTTGCGTTAATTCAGGCATAGTACATCTGCTGTCCGGATTCTGCTTTACATAAGCAATAAACTCTTCCGCCACATGGGACAGGGTATGATTTTTATTCCAGATCAAAGCATAATCCGCATGGGCATTCGGATGCTCCACCGGCCGCACGCAGACGTCTTTGTCTCGGATCAGGGAGGAAATCGATGCCGGATAGATCGAGATCCCGACTCCGTGCAGACTCAGCTCATAAGCATTCATCATATGTGCGATGCGCCCCCGGATCACCGGAGCATGCCCCGTGCCATCGAACCATTTATCGATTTCACCTTTTCTGGATTCTCTGGAGGGAATCAACAGATCATAGGGCAACAACTCCGAGGGCTTCACCGGGTCATTTTCCCAGGAATACAGCGCATGTCCCTTGGGGATTACTGCTACCCAGGGTTCTTCATACACCGGCAGCACGTCGAATTCCTCTGTGTTATAGGGGCCGTGATCATGGCAATCTCACACAATCCCTTCGTTACGCGGTTGTTCACATCATCTGTATTTCCATTCCATAGATTATACTGCACATGGGGATGTCTCTGCCCGAACTCCAGCGATCCATTCCGCAAAAAGTCTAGGGACCACAGCCCTCTACCGAAGCAATGTACAACGTACCCTGCAAGCCTTCCTTGCGCTCTCTGACATCCTCTTCCGACCGGTTCACCAGATCCAGAAAAAAGCTGATTTCGCATATTTTATGGGGCGTCCAGGAACAATGTCGTCCCCAGTTCCGCCTCCAGATCCTGGATCTGTCAGGGGCACTGGGCAATGGGGCTGTTCTGCGTCCGAAGGAACTCTTCCGCTACGTATCGCACTTTACATCCTGCTTTGCAGGATATTCGTTCACTAATGAGCCGTTCGCCGAAAGTGAGCAAGCTCCCTCTGGCTCTCTTGCGCTCATTATATCATGATTCGCACCTTCGGTGCTTGACGTTGCTTCGCAACTATCATGATCGTTTCTGCCAAATTCGCCCAATCATGCAAGCATGTTGGCTCTCTGCGCTCATTATATCATCTTGTCTCCCTGTTGTCTTCCAACTGTTGGTTTATTTTAAGAGAATCTTCTCCTCCAGTGTTCCGGGCATGATTGTGATATAAGTCTTCTATGATATTGTCTGCTTCCATATGTCCGAGCCTGCCCCATAAGCCGTGTGAAACTGCAGTCCCTCCTTGTTAGTTTATCATTCAATTCTTCTTGCAGATTGCTTTTCTCCGTAATTTTATGCTATATTGGTGTTGGTTAATCAAGGCTAACTTTCGAGGAGAGGTATTTCCTATGGTAAATGAAAATTATTTCAAAGTCAAAAAACTGTTACTCTACGGTATGATCGGGTACCCGTCCTGACCATGATCGAGGGGACTTCCTGTTATTGGGTGTAGATTTCCAACGGCCATCGGTGCGTTAGGACAATATATCCTTGCCGCTGAAAAAAAGCTACACCCGCATCGGCCTGGCCGGCTCCTTTGGTTTTGCAGGCATTCCGATAACCGCTTTTGGTTTCTATGCTCTATATGAACTAATGCAGGATAAGGCAAGCGTTCTCGCATGGGTGTATAAAACTTTTCCGTCTAATAGCATTTCAGAATCGCACATTCGCACAGTCATCAAAACAGTAGCCGGAATCCTTGCTACACAAGGGCTTTCCTGTTGTGAATGTCCCAAAACAGTATATAAATTATATAGCTTATCAGACTGCAAGGGATCTGAATTAAATTACTATCTATCCATCAGTTGTCCCGATGGCAAGACACATTATCGTTTTGAAATAGCACTGCACCCGTTGGATGTTGCCAGAACAGAACCTCACTAGCATCAAGGACCAGAACCGCAGTGGTACGTGCTGGGCTTACTCTACCCTCAGCTACTTCGAGAGCGAAATCTTGAAGAAGACAGGCAAGACCTACGACCTCAGCGAAATGTTCGTAGCCAACAAGACTTATATGGACCGCGCCACAGTGGCTGTAAGAATGCACGGCGACGTGAGCTTCTCTGATGGTGGTAGCGCCTACGATGTACTCTATGCTTTGCAGCACTATGGTATTGTACCTGAGTCTGCCATGCCTGCACCAGGTTCATTGACAGGTGACTCTTTGGCTAACTTCGGTGAGTTCTTCAATGTAATGACTCCATACGTAGAGGCAGTAGCAAAGAGCACAGCTAAGAAGCTTTCTCCAGCCTGGAAGAGCGGTCTTCAGGGCATCATCGACTCTTACATCGGTAAGGCTCCTGAGAAGTTTACATACGAGGGCAAGCAGTATACTCCACAGAGCTTCTGCCAAAGCCTCGGTTTGAATCTTGATGATTATGTAACCATTACCAGCTACACCCACCACCCAATGTGGAGCAAGTTTGCTGTTGAGGTACAGGATAACTGGCGCTGGCCTTTGAGTTACAACGTTC
>VOFC01002709.1_pt1 | contig 10615 bp, 11 predicted proteins | sample 5384161 | NCBI WGS metagenome assembly VOFC01 (sample SAMN12384722, study PRJNA508395) | human gut metagenome | isolation source: healthy gut B | host: Homo sapiens | reverse complement strand
AAACTACAAGATAGTTGGTGCAGCTATTGCAACGGTAATATCACAATGTCTGTCAGCCGGATTTGTCATTTACTTTCTGCGAAAAAAGATCTGAGTACAAAATCAGCTTTCTGGGCTGGAAAAATTGCGTGAATACTCGGGTATGCAAAAAACATCATCAGCCTTGGAACCTCCGGTTTTATAATGCAGCTTACAAACAGCATTGTATCTATATGCTGTAACAACGTGCTGTCTGTTACAGGCGGTGATGTATACATATCTGTAATGACAATCGTATCAAGTGTGCGCCAGATGGTAGAGACTCCGATATTTGCAATAGTCGAAGGTTCATCACCTATAATAAGCTATAATTATGGGGCAAGAAGGCCAAAGCGTGTAAAATGTGCAATAATAACAATGGCATTTATGGCTTTAGTCTACACGGTCCTGATGTGGATCGTCATAATAAATGTACCGGAATTTCTGATAGGGATTTTCAGTTCAAGCAAAGGAGATACTTGTCGATGCTGTCCCGGCGATGAAATTGTATTTTGCAGCATTTATATTTATGCTGCTTCAGTATACAGGCCAGACAGTTTTCAAATCACTCAATAAAAAGAAACAGGCGATATTTTTCTCACTGCTTCGAAGGTATTTATAGTCGTTCCACTCACATACATACTGCCATATGTTTTCAGATTGGGAACGGATGGTGTGTTTATGGCAGAACCGGTGTCAAATGTTATAGGTGGAAGTATTTGTTTTATAGTAATGTTATGTACGATCATTCCAGAACTTAAAGGAATGGAAAAGGAGTAGAAAATGGAAATTAAATTAGAAAATGATATTTTAGAAGTTACAATAAACTCAGAAGGAGCAGAGCTGTCAAGCATAACAGGGAAGGAAACGGCAGTGCAGTATCTGTGGGACGCAGATGAAAAGTACTGGAAAAGAAGTGCGCCGGTATTGTTTCCGTTTGTAGGAAGCCTGAAGGGAAAAAAATATATATACGATGGCAGAGAATATCCAATGGGACAGCATGGATTTGCCCGTGACATGGAGTTTGAAATCGAATCACAGAAAAACGATGAAGCATGGTTTCTGCTCCGCTCAAATATGGAAACACTTGTGAAATATCCATTTGAATTTGAACTTAAGGTAGGTTATAAGCTTGAGGGCAGCAGTATAAAAGTGTATTGGATAGTTAAAAATATAGATACAAAAGAACTGCTCTTCTCGATCGGCGGACATCCTGCATTTATGTGTCCGGTATCGGATGATATAAAGCAGTCTGACTGCTATATTAAATTTGATACAGAAAAAGATCTTTAAATATGGACTTTTAAACAGTGATGGACTTCTTTTTAAATGACGTACATACTTTAAAAAACGAAAATGGATTTTGTAAGATAGATGAGCATATGTTTGACAAGGATGTTCTTATCATAGAGGAAAACAGGCATCAAAGGTAAGTCTTTGTACACCTGACAAAAAGCCATATCTTACAGTAATCTTTTGACGCACCGCTCTTTGGACTCTGGTCACCGGCAGGAAAAAAATGCACCGTTTGTATGTATTGAGCCGTGGTATGGAAGATGTGACAGGGCTGATTTTTGCCGGAACACTGGCAGAACGTGAGTATGGAAATAAACTCGCTGCAGGAGAGGAATACAAGAAAGAATTTACTATAACAATAAAATAAGATTTTGCCGTATATACAAAAGAACTGCGCAGTGCCGGATTAAGGTGTAGACTGCGCAGTTTTTATCATTTATATTTGGTACGGAGCAGCCATTTCTGATCTATCTTTTTAAGGTCATCACCAAAACGTATGTGAAGCCGCACAGACCCTTCAAGTTTTTTTCTATCTGTTCAATTGTTCCGGAGCCGAATTTCGGATGATTTACCATATCGCCTTTATTATATTTAACAATACTGTTTTTTGAGCGTTCATATTCTTTTTCTGACGATTATACCTATCGCGGATAGGTATGCTCTTATCGTGTATTTTATTTTTTGAGAGCAGCATCATAGTCATGTTTTATGAGACTTTCGCCAACTTTGTAATATGGTGTAGGTGCGGCTCCGACGAGTGAACAGCAGTATTTCCATGCACTTCCATGTATTCCGGGCTGCCATGTGTATTTCTTTGGAATTTCCATATTGTATTGCATATAATGGGCATATTCATGTTTGTAGAGGTCAAAACGGTCGCTTTTTTGAAAGTGGATTTTCTACGCAGTACCCTATAAATAAAAGTGAAAAATGAAATTCCTCTTCATTTTGACCGGCTTTTTGGGGTGTAGGAACCAAGACTGTCTTCCTCAAATCCAAATGTTACAGGAATCCGTGCCGCATGAAGACCAAATTTATGGTCCAGTTTTTCATATAAAAAATCGTATCTCTGCCATGTGGATTTTACTTCATTTTCAAGGAGTCTTCTTATATTTTCATCTATTCTCATGTATTTTACCTCTTTAATTATTTACTTAAATTCTCAACATTCTATTGTGGTAAGGTGCCGTCCGGGGGTGGGCTTATGCATCTTCCGTTAGAGGAACTCGTCTGGATTGCTAATTTGTCGGTGCCTGCTTCCGGCTCTTTCGATTATTTATGTTCATTCTACAGCTGCACACTCGCACCACTGCGTCCGCCTATGGCCCACACTCGATTTCTGACGTGTCGTGTGGGAGTTAATGCCGATTTACAGCTAGAGGTTGCACGGGCGCACACACGTTCAAGCTTGTAGTCTAAATCAACTTCACAACGTAAATAGCGCGTTTGGAGCACCCGTGCATAATAAACTTAGCTGGAAACGGCATTTACTCCCACTAGACTAAGGAGTATGAGAGCGTGTGCCATAGGCGGACGGACGCAGTGGTGCGAGTGTGCATCTGGAGAATGTACACAAACTTTGAGCCGGAAACAGACACCTGACAAATTTACGCAATCCGGGCGAAATGTTCCGTTAACGGAAGATGCATAAGCCCGCCCCGGACGACACCATAAATATTTAATTTTGCAATCTACATATTACTATAATAAGTTGTGTATGAAAAGAAAAAATATCAGCTGCGAAAACAGTACACTTTTTTTTCGAAAAAATATTTCACAAATATTTGTTTCGAAAATTATCTAAAATATTCAAGACTAAAAGTACTATTCATAAAAGATATAGGTCTATTTTGCTTACAAAATGGTAATTATTACTAAAAAAAGCGTGTTCATATTCTATATTTCTCCTAATTGCCGAAAAAAAAACGAAAAAGAATATAATTAAATTACGAAAAGGTACGAAAATAAGTACCCAAAATTAAGGCAAGGAGAGGAAAATATGAAGAAATTAACAGGGAGAGTGACTAGTGTGTCGCTTGCTTTTTGTTATGGCTGCGAGTGTATTTCAGACACTGCCGCAGACAGCACAGCCTGTAATGGCTGATGAGACAGAAGATACGACAGCACAGTTAACCTCTAAGGTATCAGATCTGGTTCAGGTAAAGATTGGCGATACATTAAATACGCTTGATCTTTATAATAATGGTGTTTACGAGGCAAAAGTGGCACTGCCTGCAGGGGAAAGCACAGCAACGCTTTTAATAAACGGCGAAGAGACATCATTGTCTGATACAGTAACCCTTGATGCAGCAGGGGATGTATATTTCAGACTGCAAAATGGAGAACTTAAGGATTCAGTTAATGAAACAATAGTACATACAGCCGCATGGGTTGGAACGCTCGATGGCTTTTCATACTTAAAAGATGCATCAGATCCGGAATCTGCATATACTATTGGAAGCTGGGATCCGGCGGATGAAAATGCGGAGCTTGATTATATCGGAGGCGGTATATATGAGCGCACATTTTATATGAATGCGGTAGAAACAGATGCTGATATTAAATATAAGGTGGCATTTGATGATGGCTGGGATCATTCAATCGGAAAAGATGGAAATGATGTGGAAATTACAATTCCGGCAGGAACAACATCAGTTACAATATTCTGTGATGAGATAAATGGGAAACTGTATGATTCTGTATCTTCAGAACCTATCGACATAACACAGAATACAGGAACTGTTACAAAGCCGGCATTTTGTACAACAGTATCACTTATAGGCTCTGCAAGAGATAACGATGCATGGGAAGCTAGTGTGAAAGGATATGAATTCACACAGATTTCGGACACGCTTTATCTTTATCAGAAAGTATTTAACAAGGGAGCTTATGAGTATAAAACAATATTTGATTACACAAACTGGTATGAGAAAAAAAGACGGAAACACATCACTTAACATATCAGAGGACAACACAAATGTTGTATTTTTATATGATGCATCGACAGAAGGACTTTACGATACTGTAAATAATCCATCTGATGTTGCTCAGTATCTTGGAATGCAGGCAGCACCGGCAAAGGCTGAGATCGTAAGTAAAGGAAATGGAGACGTAGAGTTTATCACGGTTGCAGATGATGCAGAAAATGTCTCACTTGTGTATGGAATAAGATCAGAAGTCGAAGCAGACGAAAAAAGCGCTTACAACGGTTTCGTGTAAAAAGACCGGTAATGGGGGATATTCATCAGGTGCGATAAGCTTTGGTGATGAAAAAAAGCCGAGATAGTTTATTACTATGAGGTGGATGGCGAAAAAGTTCTTGATGGAGCAGCAGAAAAAAGTTACGGTAGGAGCTTACGATTACTCATTATATGAGAAGCCTGAATATGCAGGAAGAACAGTAAGTATTCCAGGGAACACTCCCATCAGACGATGGAAATTGGAATGCCGCATCAAATGTTATGACATACAAAGGAAACGGAATGTATGAATACACATTTAAAGATGTTCCGGCTGGAAACTATGAGTACAAGATTGCATTAGACAAAGCATGGACAGAAAACTATGGAGCAGACGGAATCGGGGGTGGCAGCAATATAGCTCTCACAGTACCGGATACACAGGATGTAACAGTTTATTACAATGACTACACACATCTTACTGCAACATCAGTAGATTACATTATCGCAGATGTATCACTGTCAGGAAGCGGTATTGAGGACGGAACAAAAATTAAGCGATAGTGGACTTACAGGAATATATACAGCAGCAGTCGATTTAGGGGAAGGTACATATTCGGACATAAAGCTTACATATAATGAAAAAGAATTTGAGTTTAGTGAATTTAAATTAGAAGCAGCAAAGCGTGTTACATTCTACTTTGATCCTGTTTCTGAGATATATTATTGCAACGCATCAGATCAGGCGATCGAGACAGAAAATGTAAAATATGATTCTAAAGATATAGAATTTAAAGATCCATTCGGAGCTGTGGCAACAGGAGAGAATGTGACATTCAAGATCCAGACAGGAGAGGATATCACATCAGTAAAGCTTGTCATCAAGGGAATGGAGAAAAACAATCTCGAGATGGAAAAAGACGGCGAAGCCGTTGATGGAATCCAGAAATGGACAGTTACAACAAAGTTCAGCCAGATAGGAGCAAATACATATTATTTTGCAATCTCAAATGGCTTTTCTGTATCAATCTATGCAGATGATGACGGAAACTACGGAACAGGAACAGTCACAGATCTGACAAACATTAAGCCATATGATCTTATTGTATATAAGGATGGATATGAGACACCTGACTGGATGAAGAATGCAGTCATTTACCAGATATTCCCTGAAAGATTTTATGATGCAGACGAATCAAATGATAAGGCTCAGATATCTGCAAGAGGTACAGAAAATTATGAATATGTGAATGACTGGTATACACTTCCGGAGAATCCGGAGCAGGAGGAGCGCTTACAAAAGAAAAGAATATGAAGCAGCCGGAGCATTTTACGGAGACGGAAACTGGAGCAATGAGATATACGGAGGAGACTTAAAGGGAATCACAGAAAGAATAGATTACCTTAAAGCACTCGGGGTAAATGTAATTTACTTAAACCCAGTATTTTCTTCAATATCAAGCCACAGATATGACACAAGTGACTATACAAAAGATCGATCCGATCCTTGGAACTCTCGGGGATTTTGAAGAGTTAGTGAATATTGCAAAAGAAAATAATATGCAATGTAGTACTCGATGGAGTATTTAACCATGTGTCAGACGATTCTATCTATTTCGATCGTTATTACAAATATCTTGAAGCCGGAACGGACAAGGTTGAGCTTATCCATACTGGGCATATGTATATGATACAATGTCTGAAAAAAGACGTAAGCATAGACGAAGCACAGACGATCGCAAAGAAATACTTTGAGGATGAGTATGGAATTACAGACTTCTCATACACTGAGTGGTTTAATGTAACACAGGATACTTTAAAGGACGATGATGGCAATGATGTCAAAAGATTCGATCGGACAAAGAGCAGGAAAAGCTGTATACGGATACGAAGGCTGGTGGGGATATGACAGCGTACCTGTTATAAAATCAACAAATGGTTCTGAGTATCAGACAGGAAACTGGGGAGAAGAGATCATAGGAAATGACGACAGCACAAGTGTAACCCAGTACTGGCTCGAAAAAGGTTCAAACGGCTGGAGACTTGATGTTGCAAACGAGGTTTCAGATGAGACATGGCAGAATTTCCGTGAATCGGTAAAAGCGCTTGATGATGACAATGTAATTATCGGAGAAATCTGGACAGATGCTTCAAAATATTTACTTGGAGATATGTATGATTCAGTAATGAATTATGTATTCAGGGATGCTGTGATAGGCTTTGCAAAGGGCGGAAGCGCACAGGATGCGATGAATACACTTGAAAGAATACGTGAGCGTTATCCAAAGGAAGCATTTTATGCAATGATGAACCTTGTAAGCTCACATGATACATCCAGAGTTTTATCATTCCTTGACGGAATCGGTGATGACAGGGAAGACAAAACAATAAACGGAGCATTCCCAAGATATGAGACAACCTCTGATCTTGCAAAACAAAGACAGTATCTTGTAGCTTTCATGCAGTTTACATATGCAGGAGCACCTACAATCTACTATGGAGATGAGATCGGCATGGTAGGAGCAGATGATCCTGATGACAGACGTGCATTTGAATGGGGCAAAGGAAATAAGGAGCTTGTCACATGGTATGCAACACTTGCTCAGATCAGAAACAGCTATGCAGCACTTAGGACAGGAACGGTAGAGCCATTTGAAACAGGCTGCGATAATATAATGAGTTATGTAAGAGGCGATGATACAGACAGCATGATCGTGCTTTCAAACAACAGCTCGGATGAGCAGGAGATAACTATTGATACAGAAAATCTGGGTGTAAGTGCATCAGAGCTTATTGACTTGATCTCAGGAAGCAGATACACAGTGTCAGATGGAAAAGTTACAGTAACGGTTCCTGCACTTAAAGGTGTTATTCTTACAAATGATGTAAAGACAATATCTGTAAATACAGATGATCTTGCACCGGCATATGATCCGGGCTACATTGTCGAAGTAAGAAAAAGATATTGTGGCAGATGATGAAAAAAGAAAGACGATACATCAAAAACAGAAGATGTAAAGAAAGATGACACATCAAAAACAGAAGATGTAAAGAAGGATGACACATCGAAAGCAGAAGATGAAAAGAAGGACGATACATCGAAAGCAGAAGATGTAAAGAAGGATGATACATCGAAAGCAGAAGATGTAAAGAAAGACGATACATCAAAAACAGAAGGTGTAAAGAAGGATGACACATCGAAAGCAGAAGATGTAAAGAAGGACGATACATCAAAAGCAGAAGATGTAAAGAAGGATGATACATCGAAAACAGATGATACAACAGCATCTGGCACAACAAAAACTGATACAACAGCAGATACTGCAGATAGTACAGAAAAAACTGTTACATCAGCAGCAAAAAAAAACTGTAGATTGGGATAAGGAAGCAGATGCAATTAAAAATGCAGATCCAAAAGCAGTTCTTTCTGTAAAGATGGATGAATCCGGAATACTTCCTACAAATATACTTGAGGCATTAAAGGGAACAGACAAGAAGCTTGTCCTTGATATGGGAAATGGAATCAAATGGATCATAAACGGAGCAGATATTTCAAAAATTCCATCTAAAGATATAGATATGTCAGTGACTGTCGGTGGAAATGCTGTACCGGAAAATGTAATAAAGAACAGTAATCTTGGAAAAGATGTAAAGAAAACACTTCAGGTAAGCCTTGGACATGATGGAGAATTTGGATTTAAACCGGTCCTTTCACTGGAAATAGGAAAAAGAATATGCAGGACAGTATGCAAATCTGTATTACTATAATCCAGACACAAAGGAAAGCTTGAAGGACAGGTTTCGGTACTCGTAAAGAATGATGGAACAGCACAATTTACATTTGAGCATGCTTCTGATTATGTTATTTCAGTAACTGATGAGGCAGCAATAACAAACACTAAAAAAATCACCAAACGGCGGAGATGACCAGAACATGGCATTATACATTGCCCTTATGGGATTTGCAGCAGCAATGATCGGAGTATCTGTATACCGCAAAAAAGATCATAGTGATATATAGAATATTAAGGCTTGTGAGTTTGACAAAATGAACGATTACTGCTATTCTTAGATACGCTATCAGATAAAGGACGCTGACTTTATATAGCCAGCGTCCTTTTTTATTGTGTAATGGTACACACATATGTGTTTTTTAGGAAGAATATATGGAAACAGTAAAGTTTGAAGAATTGAATCTTACCCCACAGATAATGAGAGCTATAAAGGAAATCGGATTTGAGGAGGCAACCCCTATACAAAGCCAGGCGATCCCGGCTGTACTTAGTGGCTCTGATGTAATAGGACAGGCACAGACAGGAACAGGAAAGACGGCATCGTTTGGAATCCCGCTTCTCATGAAGGTTGACCCACATAATAAAAAAGACACAGGCGATCGTTCTTTCACCTACGAGGGAGCTTGCTATACAGTCAGCAGAAGAAATAAGAAAGTTTGCAAAATATATGCATGGTGTAAAAAGTGCTCTGCGTATATGGAGGACAGGATATCGGACACCAGATAAAGTCGTTAAAGGGCGGTGCCCAGATCATAATCGGAACGCCAGGAAGGATAATGGATCATCTGCGCAGACACACGATAAAATGTGAGTGTGTTGATACGATAGTCCTTGATGAGGCTGATGAGATGCTGAACATGGGATTTCGTGAGGATATTGAGACAATCCTTGAATATATTCCAAACGAGGATCACCAGACAGTGCTTTTTCTGCAACAATGCCAAAGCCTATTCTTGACATAACAAGAAAGTATCAGAAAAAAGATGTAAAGCATATCAAAATAACAAAGAAGGAACTTACGGTTCCGAATATTGACCAGTACTATTATGATGTCAGAAGACATGATAAAATAGATGTACTCACACGTCTTTTAGAATATTATTCACCTAAATTATCAGTTGTGTTCTGTAATACAAAAAGAATGGTGGATGAACTTGCCTCAGAACTTACAAGCCGTGGATATCTTGCCGAGGCACTTCACGGAGATATGAAGCAGCAGCAGAGAGACCGTGTGATGAAGAGTTTCCGAAACGGAAAAACGGAAATCCTTATTGCAACAGATGTTGCAGCAAGAGGAATAGATGTAGACGATATCGAGGCGGTCTTTAACTTTGATATACCTCAGGACGATGAGTATTATGTCCACAGGATAGGACGTACCGGACGTGCCGGAAGATGTGGAAGGGCATTTTCTTTTGTAAAAGGAAAAGAAGTTTACAAACTAAAGGATATCATGCGGTACTGCAAGACAAAAATCTATGCACAGCCTATCCCTTCAAGAGATGATGTGGCATCTATAAAGGCTGAAAAGGTACTCGAAGAGATTGGAAATATTATCGAAAACGAGAATCTGCGCGACATGATAGAACTCATAGAACAGCAGGTAAATACATCTGATTACACTGCAATGGACATTGCGGCAGCGTTTTTAAAACAGTCCATATCGGGGATTGAATTATCCAAAGAAGACAGGGATATGGACAGTGCATTCGATGAGGATACGGGTGCAGAAGAGGGCATGGTACGGCTTTTCATCAATATAGGAAAGAAGCAGAAAATAAAACCGGGTGATATTTTAGGCGCTGTGGCAGGAGAGGCAAAGATACCGGGTAAAGTTGTCGGAGCGATAGATATGTACGATAACTACAAATGTGATTGAATGTGTTTAAATATACTCAAAGGAGTAAATTATTATGAATACATCAAATATCACAAATTATAAGCCAAAAAGATTTTGCGGAATTGTTAGGTGTGTCTGTTAAGACATTGCAACGCTGGGACAGAGAAGGAACTTTAAAGGCAAATCGAACTCCAACTAATAGGCGTTATTATACTTATGACCAGTACCTTCAATTCAAAGGCATAAATATTGAAAATGATAAACGTCAGGTAGTTATTTATGCCAGAGTGTCTACAAGAAATCAAAAGGATGATTTACAGAATCAAGTTGCATTTTTTGCGACAGTTTTGTAATGCTAAAGGTATTATTATAGACCAGTGTATTGAGGATTATGGAAGTGGTCTTAATTACAATCGTAAAAAGTGGAATGAATTATTAAATGAAGTAATGGAACAGAAAATAAAAACCATAATAGTAACTCATAAAGA
>VOFC01002921.1_pt1 | contig 10618 bp, 15 predicted proteins | sample 5384161 | NCBI WGS metagenome assembly VOFC01 (sample SAMN12384722, study PRJNA508395) | human gut metagenome | isolation source: healthy gut B | host: Homo sapiens | reverse complement strand
ATTTGTCCACAAAAAATACGGAAAGGAAACTATCCCTTCCGTATTCTTACAATGTGCCTTACGCTGCGTGGCACACTTTACAGTCTTCCGTATAATTTTGCCATCTTATAAATCTTTTCGCAAGCTTAGATCCAAAGCTTTTTATCCATGCGCCATTTCCAGTTGCATCCTAACGTGGGCGGAATATTGATCCTGGCACTGCCATCCAACTCCAGATAATCCTGCATGGGAATGATTGCGGTATCCGCACAGCTGGACAATGCTGCCCGGATGATCTCAAAGCAAAGCTTCTTGTCATTCTTATGTCCCAGATATTTCTTTGCAAATTTCTTGTCCTTCTCCGGCATATTCTGTAAGAACCCCACCGTAGTATCGTTATCGTGGGTTCCGGTATAGACCACACAGTTCTTGTCATAGTTGTGCGGCAGATATTCACTGTCATTTCCGGCATCAAAAGCAAACTGCAGAATCTTCATTCCGGGGTACCCGGTCTTCTTCACCAACCGGATCACGCTGGGAGTCAGAAATCCCAGATCTTCCGCGATCACTTTCTTCCTGCCCAGTTTCTTCTTCATCACAGCAAACAATTCATAGCCCGGTCCTTCTCCCAGTGACCGTTCTGTGCCGTAGGATCTCCGTAAGGAACAAACCAGTATTCATCAAAGCCGCGGAAATGATCAATACGAAGCACATCATACAGCTGATAGCAATAGGCGATCCGCTGCATCCACCACGCATAACCGGTCTTCTTATGATAACTCCAGTCGTAGAGCGGATTACCCCATAACTGTCCGGTCTCGGAGAAGCAGTCCGGCGGGCAGCCTGCCACACCGATGGGACGTCCTTCCTTATCTAACTGGAACAGCTTCGGGTTTGCCCAGGTATCGGCACTGTCAAATGCTACATAGATGGGAATATCCCCTACGATCCCAATGCCTTTCTTATTGGCATAGGCTTTCAGTTCTTTCCACTGTTTTGCAAACAGGTACTGTTGGAAGCAGTAAAATGCGATCTCATCCGAGAGCTTCTTGCGGTACTTGCGAAGCGCTGCTTTTCTGAGACGGATGTCCTCGTCCCATTCCATAAAGCAAAATACAGTGATAAATGCAGACCACCCGAAAGCTGTGAAAAAACCGTTTTTCAATACCGTTCACATAGTTGGTCAATCCCACAAAGGTCTCTGCGGTAGGCAGTGCGAACGGATTGTTGCTGATGAACAGTTTTCCCTTAAAGGAGTTGATCAGCACGAAGAAAATAGGGGTTAAAAATGCAACTACCAGCAGACACACAGGATACAAAATAATGATCACATTGGAAGTTTTTTTCTTAGTCATTATTGTTCTACCTCCTTACGTCTGGTAAGTACCAGCTGTCCCAGGGCAATGACTGCCACTACAATGAAGAACAGTACTGCTTTGGCCTGACCAACACCTTCATATCCGTTTCTGCCGTAGAAAGTATTGTAAATATCCAGAGCCAGCATAGCTGTCTTTTTGCTGGGAGCACCGGCAGTCAGCGCCAGGTTCTGGTCAAAGAGCTTGAAACTGTTGGATACGTAAGGAACAAACATATAGTAATAGATGGCATAACCATCGGAATTTTCACTTTGAATAAAGTCTGTAACGAAGTAGCTCCGTCAATCTGTGCTGCTTCGATCAGGTCTGTAGGTACATTCTGCAGTCCTGCTACATAAATGATCATCATATAACCGATCATCTGCCAGTTCATCAGGATAACCAATCCCCAGAAACCATAGGTAGGATTAGCTACCAGTGTGGTCTCATATTTCAACAATACCGCATTGATCATCTGCTGCCAGATATAACCCAGGATGATACCACCGATCAGGTTCGGCATGAAGAATACGGTACGGAACAGGTTGGTTCCTTTGATCTTTCTGGTCAGCGCCAGTGCCAGAATGAACGCAAATACATTAATGGTAATGATGGATACAACAGAAAACTTTAAGGTAAAAACCGAATGCGTTGACAAAATCTTTGTCCGCAAAAATTTTGATATAATTTTCCAGGCCTACAAATTGTGCATTTGTAATCGTTTTAAATTTGCAAAAGGACAGATATACGCCCATAACAAACGGTATGATAAATAGCAAAGGAAAATGCGATCAATGTAGGCAGTACAAAAATGGGAAAATATCGTTTTAATGTCTTTTGCATAAGCCTGTCTCCTATTTTTACAAACACGGGGGCCGTGGTACCACCACCGCCCCCTGTGTCTGAAGTTATATAAGATGGATTAAGTTATTGTCTTTTTATTGATGGAGCTTAGTTAGCTGCGGTTGCGGCCTTTTCAGCTGCCCATTCGTCAACTACTTTTGTCTTTACAGCGTCCCAGTCGATGGAACCGGAAGCATACTCCAGAAGAGCTGCACCGAAGTCATCCTTGAACTGCTGGCTGGGGAAGGAAGTGAAGTTCCAGGATACAGATGTCTTGGAGGTATCTGCCATGTAACGAAGAACTTCCTGTGCCAGAGGATCGGTGGGCTTTTCATCATCGCTGAAGGTATCGAAAGGAGCAATGAAGCCAAGGTCATTGGTTACTGCTGCCTTACCGGTTTCAGAAGAGAACAGCCATTCAACGAATGCGATAGATGCTGCCTGATCCTCAGCAGAAGCTTCCTTGTTGATGCAGAAGAAGTTCTCAGTACCGGTGCACAGTCCCTGTTCTCTTCACCTTCAACTCCGGTATAAATAGGAAGGAACTTAACATCTTCAGGCTTAACAGTGTTACCTTCTACGCCAGTGATCTGGCTCCAACCCCCAGTTACCGTTCTGTACCATTGCTGCCTGACCCAGAGCGAACTCAGCCATGGAGTCGTCTACAGACTTGCTTCCCAGCAGACCGGGTGCTGTGCAGGAGTTGTTGATGTACAGATCAAAAATGTTCTTGAAGTTATCGGAGTAAGTGAACTCCAGATTATCGGTATCGGTGATACCCTTGTCCTTGAACTCGTAGTATACAGGGATGTTAGCCAGATGAGTCTGCCATCTCCAGTCTTCACCGGGAGTCAGGGATGTGGAAGCGAATACGCCTTCAATACCCAGTTCATCTTTCTTAGCCTGCATATCTTCTACAACCTCTTTTAACTTAGCGAAGTTGTTGATCTCATCCATACTTGCTGCCTTAGCACCATCCAGTGCGAAGTACTTCTGCATGATAGCGTCGTTATAAATGATACCGTAACCCTCTACTACGTAAGGGATTCCGTATACACCACCGTCTTCACCGGTGATTGCCAGGCTCTTATCCATTAACCAGCTGTACAGGTCTGTATCCTTTAAGTCTGCACAGTAGTCTTTCCAGTTCTGATAACCGATAGGTCCGTTGATCTGGAACAGGGTAGGTGCTTCCTTGTTAGCGATCTCAGACATCAGGGTCTGCTCGTAGGTACCGCTTGCTGCAGTTACAACCTTTACAGGAACACCGGTCTCCTCGGTATATTCCTTAGCCAGCTTCTGCCATACTTCGTCAACTTCAGGTTTGAAGTTCAGATAGTATACAGATCCGTCTGCAGCTGCTGTCGTTTCAACAGCCTCGGTGGTTGCTACATCTGTCTTGCTGTCGGTAGCAGGGGTGGTAGCTGCTGCATCACCGGAGTTTCCGCAACCGGTCAGCATGGAAGCTGCCATTACTGCACAAAGTAAAACACTTGCCAGTTTCTTCTTCATAATCTTACCTCTCCTTTTTTGTTTGAACGGGGTGACTTCATAATTTTGTATGTCCCGTTACTGTTTCGGAAACGGTTTCGGTATTGTTCCCGGTAACGTTTCCGTTGCTGTAATTAGAAAATAGCACATTCACGAACTGGTTGCAAGAGATTTCCTGAAATTTATCGGAAGTTTGTATATTGTCGTCAAATCTGCGATATTGTTTTTGTGCATTTTCACCACGGAATGAAGTGTGCAAAAATGTTTATGGATAATTTTAATTGTTCTGTGACTTGAGAGTTAGTGAAGAAGCCACGAACGCCCGCGGCGAACGGAACATCACGCCTTGATGTCGCGTCTCCGGGTGTGAATTTTCTATTGAAAAGTGATACAGCGGTTCTCATCATGACGGGGCCGCCTACAGACGCATAAACGATGCAGCATTTCTGCATCTCCAAGTGCCATCACAGCGTCACTGATAATAAAATCAACCGCTTCCTTCAATACCGGATTATTCTCATAATATGTTCTTGAGACATAGTCCTTCTTCGCATAATGATCAATAACCGCATCACTTGACTCTCCAAAGATATAGATATTGTCGTCACCAACAAGCTGATGGATTTCAACATTCGCACCATCTTCTGTTCCGAGAGTAACCGCACCGTTCAACATGAACTTCATGTTTCCGGTTCCGCTTGCCTCTTTTGATGCAAGGGATATCTGCTCCGAAATATCACATGAAGGAATTAATTTCTCTGCAAGAGTAACATTGTAGTTTTCTACCATAACTACATTCAAATACGGTTTCACTTCCGGATCATTGTTGATCAATTCCTGAAGACACAGGATCAAATGAATAATATCCTTCGCAATCGTGTATGCAGGTGCAGCCTTTGCACCAAATATAACCGTAATCGGTGTAGTAGGGAGCTTGCCCGTTTTGATCTCCAGATATTTATGAATAACATAAAGTACATTTAACTGCTGACGCTTATACTCATGCAGACGCTTTACTCAGGAAGGCGCAGCCAGCTCATGGTTACAGGACAGCAGCCATCTGCGGAAGGTGATACCATTGGTCTTGTTGTTGAATTTCTCAGGGTAAATCTTGTAAAAATGATTCAGCTCGCTCTCTTTCAGGATCTCCGTATGAATTGCTGCCACACCGTTGACGCTGTAACCGTAATGGATGTCGATGTGTGCCATGTGCACTCTCTTATCCTTGTCAATGATCTGAACTTTTTCGTCCTTATATTTCTTTGCCACACGGTCACTCAGCTCCTTGATGATGGGAACCAGCTGAGGAACTACCTTCCTCAATATAAGCCAGAGGCCACTTCTCCAGAGCTTCTGCCAGGATGGTGTGGTTGGTATAAGCGCAGGTGTGGCTTACGACGTCAATGGCTTCATCCATGGTGAAGCCTTCCTCAGTGGTGAGGATACGGATCAGCTCGGGGATAACCATAGTAGGATGGGTATCGTTGATCTGGATCGCTACATGTTCGGGCAGAGTATGCAGATCATAGCCCTTTTCCTTTACTTCCTTCAGGATCAGCTGGGCACCGTTGCATACCATGAAGTATTCCTGATAGATACGCAGCAGATTACCTGCCTCATCGGAATCATCGGGATACAAGAACAGAGTCAGGTTCTTCTCAATGGCTTCCTTATCAAAAGTGATGCCCTTCTTTACCAGGCTCTCGTCTACGGTCTCGACATCAAATAAATGCAGCTTGTTCAGTCCATTCTCATAACCTACGACATCAATATCATAAATACGGAAGTCACCTTGCGGTCACCGAAAGACACTTCGAATTTTGTACCGGTATTGTTCAGCCAGGAATCCTTCTGGATCCAATCATTCTTCTCGGCATTCTGCAGGTGATCCTTGAATACCTGCTTGAACAATCCGAAGTGGTAATTCAGACCGATACCGTCCCCGGGAAGTCCCAGGGTAGCGATGGAATCCAGGAAGCAGGCTGCCAGTCTGCCTAAGCCCCCGTTACCCAGAGAAGGTTCGGGTTCTGCCTCTTCGATGTCTGCCAGATTCTTGCCGTTTTTCTTCAGGATATCGCTCAGCTCCTCATAGATGCCTAAATTGATCAGATTGTTGGATAACAGCTTACCGATCAGGAACTCCATGGAAATATAATATACCTTCTTGTCTCCTGTAATGGCGGGAGTCTCTGCCATCTTCTCTTTGGTCAGCTGCAATACTCCGGTGTACAGCTGTGCATCGGTGCAGGCACCGATATTCTTTCCATATAATTTGCCGGTGATCTCATTTAAAGTCTGCTCTAAATTCATCTTTAACCCCATTTCCGCACGTTTCCCCAGGGAAGCGCACTATTTTTCTATTCTCTCTGTTGCGGTTTTCCCTGAATCAGCGGATGCCATTTCCTCCGTTTTTCAGGAAAAATAGTTTTGTTGCTCTCTTACAAAACACAGGATACCATAGGAAAACGTTTTCCGCAACCCTTTCTTTGATTTTCCTGGATTTTTGTTGTTTTCCGCAACCCTTTCTTTGATTTTCCATTTTTTGTGCAAAATAGCTTAACAGATAATGTCCTTATAGTACATTTTCACGATACTGTGGGGCATGATTACCTGATGCCCTTCCCCGCCGTTCATGAGCTGGTGTACCTCTTCCACGGCCCTGCTGGAGATACTGTAGAAATCCTGTCTGATGGTATTCATCTGCTTACCGACATATCCCATCAGGGTGATACCATCGAAGCCGCACACCGGACGGAAAATATCCATATCGATCAATGCATTCATGGCACCTATGGCCATCAGATCGGAAGCGCAGACCACCACATCCTTATTCTTCGCATATTTCAATGCCACGTTTCTTGCCGTCAGCTCACTGAAGTCTCCCTGTCTGACCATCATGGTCAGATCCAGATCCTTCACCAGACGTTTCATCCCCTTCAATCTCTGATCCGTGACATAGCCGTCTCTTCTGCCCGCAATGTAGAGCACTCGTTTACAGTTGTCATCCAGCACAGTCTTCTTCGCCACATCATACTGGGCCTGTTCCTGATCAATGCTGATGGATGTAGTCCTGGAATTGACAATCGGCGCATCCACTACCACACAGGCAAACTGTTTCTCCCGGATCAGCTTCTGCAGTACCTTGTCCTCCTTAGACATGCCATAGATCACCACGCCGGAAATACTCTGTGACAGAAAAGATCTTGTGATCTCTTCCGCCGTCATCCCAGCGATCATGGACGGAAAGATCGTCACAACTTCCACGTTCAGTTCCTTGGCCTTATCCAGTGCCCCTACCAGATACTGCATGAAGATCTGGTCAATGGCCTGGGTCTGTCTATTGGGATCCAGCACCAGCGCGATTCTTCCAAACTGCTTGGAGGAAAGCGCCGCAGCAATGGAATTCGGAATATAATTCAACTCCTTGATGGCGTCCTGTACTTTTTTCTTCGTCTCTTCACTGACATTAGGATAGCCATTTAAGACCTTGGATACTGTGGAAATAGCCACTCCGGCATGTTTTGCAACTTCTTGATCGATACCATAAATCCCCCGTTCCGGTCGCAGTTCCCTGCGCCCGTTGCTCTCTATTACCGCAGCAGAATGCAGTCTCATTCCATTTGACGTTTACTCATATATTCTCTATACTATAAGTTAACGGTAGTTTCGTCAATGTACAGCATTTACGAAATATAGTGTGATTTTTTGGAAAAGGTTTTCCAAGGCAGAATAAATCGGACAGCGCAAGCGCCGGAAAGGCTACAGATACCATGGCAGTAATCAAAAGTGTGGAAGAAAAATATATGAAGGAAGCTCTGAAGCAGGCGAAAAAAGCCTATGCCCTGGGGGAAGTCCCCATCGGCTGTGTCATTGTACATGAAGGTAAGATCATCGGTCGTGGTTACAACCGGAGAAATACAGACAAGAAATACATTGGCGCACGCAGAGATCACAGCGATCAACAAAGCCAGCAAAGTGATCGGCGACTGGCGTCTGGAAGAGTGCACGCTCTATGTGACCCTGGAACCCTGCCAGATGTGCGCCGGTGCCATTGTGCAGGCCCGTATCCCTGAAGTAGTGATGGGCTGCATGAATCCCAAGGCGGGCTGTGCAGGTTCGATCCTAAATATCCTGGAAATGCCTCAATTTAACCATCAGGTGAAGGTTACCCGGGGCATTCTGGAAACGGAATGCAGCCAGATGCTGAAGACTTTTTTTGAAGAGCTCCGCATCCGGAACAAACAGGAAAAAGGAAGCCAGGAAGTCCTTAAGCAGTCTCTCGTAACGATGCTTCTTCTCCTTTATCCTGTGTATGTCCGCTCTTTTGAATTTTCTGAGTTTCGGCAGCTTGCAGAGCAGAAGTCCCGTCTGATACAATCCCTCCGGTGCATACAGGATCATAAATACACAATATGGGAATACATATCTGCTCTTGGCTTCCCACAAGATACTGAACAGAAATCCGCCGAACACAGCAATCCAGGGCAGCCACAGTGATATCGGAACCTCCTTTTTCTTCCACCACAAGATTCCCACATGACCAATGCCATAAGTCCAGCCAAATATAGGATACTCTGGTAATAATTTGTAAGCTTCCATATAGTTCTTCCCAGTTCACCGTAATACAGACTCTCCAGAACAGGAGACAATTCCGCTCCTTCTTCAAAACTTTCCGTACTTTCCAACGCTGCATACATCGGCTCTATCCACTGGCCCTCCACCTTATTTTTGAAAAAGTTGAATGCCATTCCCGGATCCTGTGAAAATTCTTCCAACCGTTCCCGGATATATTCTTTTTCCCTGCTGCGCGGCAAGTTCCTGTTGGCAAGCGTAATCTGTAAATGTTGCCTGCTGATATCGGTTATAGACCCCCGCTCTGCCTTCCGTCTCCTGTAATCCCATAGCGACCCACAAGATACTGGGAATACCGACTCCACTGGGATATCCGGAACGGTATTCATACATTACATCTACTGCCTTCACAGACAATGCTGCCGTCAGAAGGATCGCTGTTCCCCGCCATAAGATATCGTACTTTCTTTTTTTCTGAGACTTACCAGCAGAACATAGACTGCCACGGCAACGAGAACGATCCATGTATTTTTCCGGGCAAGTACCGCCAGACCCGCTGCGAAGGATGCCAATGCAATATATCTCTTCTGCCCGGAATGTTCATAGGCTGCCACACCATAAAACAATATGATTCCGAAGCTGATGCTGAGCACATCACCATAGATATAAGTGAAGATAAAATAAGAGAGAAAACCACCCAGCATCATCACACAATACAGCATCCGGAATACCGGTCTGTCCGTGTTCAGCTTCAGAAACCCATAGCCCGCCAGTATCGTAAGTATCCACCATACGACATGAAGGATCTTGGCCGGTCTGTAGTTAAAGTCGCCGAACAAGGTAAACAGGATCTCATAGAGGATTGCCAGTCCCTTCTGCTGCTGGTACATTCCCACATACCCGCCAATGCTCAGCATGCTGAAATTGCCATCTCTGCAATATGCAGCAAACGCCGTAGTATTAATCTGGTCTCCTACGGGATAATAGGGATTCTTGCATACATAGAATACCCCCAGAATAAACGCAATGACGCTCGTCACAATTAACGTACACAGGCAGATCTTTTCCTGCTGGGACTTGTCTTTTTCATCAACACTTTGTCGATTCCCATGGCACAAAGCGATGCAGCCAAAAAACCGCGATATGAGCCCAGGTCTTGTCCCCGACCAGCACTCCTCTGGTTCTGCCATCCACCGCACCGTAATAGGAATATTTGCAGGCCCAGTAGCTGAGAAGCATCATCATTGCCAGAGCGCACACCAATAAGATTCCGAGCAGTGCATGATATAGTTTTTGATTTTTATCTGTCTGTAACTGGCTGGTATTCATTTTCTTTCGATATCCTTTTCTCCCGGAGTATTATCATTTTATCTGGTTATTATTGTAATTTTCCGATAATTGCACATCATTATGTTGATTATAGCACGCGCATACCTATTCTTCAAGGTAAAGAGGCTTGACAAAGCCGCCGGAAACAGATACACTTAAAAAGCCGTATATGTCGGGTTGCCATGCAGTGGTGATGAAACTCGGTCTTACGCAATGGAAATCTACGAACCGTGTCAGGTTGGGAACAAAGCAGCACTAAGTAGAACCTTCCATGTGCCGTGAGGAAACTGGGTGGAGCTGCTGTCATGGTCCGGCGTATGCGGTTTTGACATTTGTAGCTATGAATAAGAAGGAAGTACAGATATGGCTGTAGAGACTACCACTTTTTCAAATAATAGCGCCGACACCTGGTTCCGTGACATCATGTTCGACTGTGTGCTTTGCCCACGTGCCTGCCATGAACCGTCTCGCCGGTCAGACCGGGTACTGCGGGCAGACCGCTGAACTCATGGCAGCGAGAGCCTCCCTGCATTATTGGGAGGAGCCCTGTATTTCCGGTACTTCCGGCTCCGGAACCGTCTTTTTTTCTCCGGCTGCAATCTCAGATGTGTCTTTTGCCAGAATCATAATATTGCTTTGGGTAAAGCCGGACGAGTCATCACTCCCGAACATCTGGCGGAAATCTTTCTGCAATTGCCGGAACAGGGGGCCAATAATATCAACCTCGTCACCCCGACTCATTTTTCTGCCGCAGATCGTTATTGCACTGGAGCAGGCAAAACAGCAGGGGCTGCATCTTCCCATTGTATACAATACCGGCAGTTACGAATCTCCGGAGGCTTTACGCCATCTGGATGGTCTGGTGGATATCTATCTGCCGGATCTGAAATATTTTTCTCCGGAGCTTTCCGCTGCGTATTCGCATGCCCCGGACTATTTTGAGATTGCCTGCGCTGCCATTGCGGAAATGTATCGCCAGGTGGGGGATTCTGTCATCGATGAAGATACCGGATTAATGCAGCACGGGATGATCGTCCGCCATCTGCTTC
>VOFC01002092.1_pt1 | contig 10618 bp, 13 predicted proteins | sample 5384161 | NCBI WGS metagenome assembly VOFC01 (sample SAMN12384722, study PRJNA508395) | human gut metagenome | isolation source: healthy gut B | host: Homo sapiens | reverse complement strand
CAAGACGGACGGCTTCCTCAAGAAGACCCACAACATCGTGCGTGGCGACTTTAGCGGCGCCTTCTTCCAGGCTGGTGTCTCCGAGCTGACGATGGCCTGCATGTGTATCGGTATGATGCTCCATGGTGGCGTCATCACGGCCATGGGTACGTTCTTCGTCTTCTCAGACTATATGAAACCGGCTCTCCGCATGGCTGCCTTGATGCGCACGCCTGTGAAGTTCATCTATAGCCACGACCGCAGGGCTGCCGCGTTACGGCATGACCTCGGGCCTTGAGATAAACCTCCGCGGCCTTGTGGGCGAGGCGGGCGTGATCCACGGTTTGAACCATTTCGGCTATTCGGCCCCCTTCAAGGTGCTCGACGAAGTTCGGATACAACGGCGAAACGGTGGCCGCCGAGGTGAAGAAGATGCTCGGCCGGTAACAACCGTTGCCGACGGAAATCCCTGTTCCGGGGCTCTGCAGGTGCGGAGCTCGGATTTTTGTGGAAATATGCGGGGATGTTTTGCAAATCGGCAAAAACTCCTTATCTTTGCCCTCCCGTCTGTCAAGCGGGGAGATGTGGAAAGATTTGGACTGATTGCAACCACAATAAAAAATTGCTAAAACAGCACGTTTTTTATTCCAACAGCCAATTTTTCCCCATTTTATACGTTTAACCCAAAAAACGGATCAAAATGGGTTTTTTGTTTACATCGGAGTCGGTGTCCGAAGGGCACCCCGATAAGGTCTCGGATCAGATTTCCGACGCCATTCTCGATGAATTCCTGCGCCACGACGCCAATTCGAAGGTTGCCTGCGAGACGCTCTGCACTACGGGACTCGTGGTCGTAGCGGGCGAGGTTCGCTCGGAGGCCTATGTCGATGTGCAGGAGGTGGCGCGCCGCGTCATCGACCGCATCGGCTACACGAAGGGCGAATACCGTTTCGACAGCAATTCGTGCGGCATTCTCTCGGCCATCCACGAGCAGTCGCCCGACATCAACCAGGGCGTCGTGCGTGAGACGGAGGAGGAGCAGGGTGCCGGCGACCAGGGCATCATGTTCGGCTACGCCTGCAACGAGACGCGCGAGTACATGCCCGCAACGCTGATCCTCTCGCACGTCATCCTCAAGGAGCTGGCGGTGATCCGCCGTGAGGGCAAGGTGATGCGTTACCTGCGTCCCGACGCGAAGTCGCAGGTCACGATCGAGTACGACGAGACGACGAACAAGCCGCTGCGCGTGCATACGATCGTCGTCTCGACCCAGCACGACGAGTTCATCCTCCCGGGCGAGGGCCTTACGGAGAAGCAGGCCGAGCAGCAGATGCAGGAGCAGATCCGCGAGGATGTGCGCACGATCCTCATCCCGCGTGTCAAGGCGCGCCTGGAGCGTGCCGGCGACAAACTTGCCGACCTGATTACAGGCGACTACATCCTGCACGTGAACCCCACGGGCAAGTTTGTAATTGGTGGTCCCCACGGCGACACGGGGCTGACGGGCCGCAAGATCATTGTCGATACCTACGGCGGACGTGGCGCCCATGGTGGCGGCGCCTTCTCGGGCAAGGATTCTTCCAAGGTGGACCGATCGGCGGCCTATGCCGCGCGCCACATCGCCAAGAACCTCGTGGCGGCAGGCGTTGCCGACCAGGTGCTTGTGGAGCTGAGCTATGCCATCGGTATCGCACAGCCGTTGTCGATCTACGTCGACACCTACCGCTCGCAGCGTCCGGCAGCCCTTGCCGGCATGACAGACGGCGAGATCGCCCGCCGCATCGGGAAGCTCTTCGACCTGCGTCCCGCGGCCATCGTGAAGCGTTTCGGCCTGAAAAACCCGATCTTCGAGGCGACGGCCTCCTACGGACACTTCGGAAACCGTCCCTACCGGAAGGTCGAGAAGGTGTGGGAACACGGACAGGAGGTCGAGCGTGAAATCGAATTCTTCGGCTGGGAGCGGCTCGATGCCGTGGATGCCATCCGCAAGGAGTTCGGCCTGTAAATATCTGACAACGTGAATGATCGGGGCATTCCGTCAGGAATGCCCCGTTTTTTTGAAAAAAAGACATACTAATCCGCCCGCCGCTTGCGTTTGTCCTCCAAATGAACTTGAAAAACCGGTAATCTATGCAGTGAAATTGCCTCCGCATAAAGTGAATTTCAAAACTCGATTGATTATGAAAAAGGCATTTTGATTTTGGGCCTTGTCGCCGTGTCGGCCGCTGCCGGCGGACTGCACGGCCTGGGCCGTGTCGGGAACCGCGGAGGCCGCAATGTCGATATATCGAGCGCGAAGTGGAACGTACTCCGTCGCTGGGCCACCATTTCACGTCGTATCAGAGGCGAGCAGTATCCCGATCTCACCTACGCCGCCGAGAATGCGGTGAAGGCCGTCGTGAACATCGAGGCCATCCAGCAGATGGAGATGCGGCAGCGCCGGAGCTATGATCCGTTTCTGGAGTTCTTCGGAATCCCGCAGGACTACGGTTACGGCGACGGAGCGCCCGCAGTACCGCGAGCAGCGGGCCGGCGGTTCGGGCGTGATTATTTCGGAGGACGGCTATATCGTTACGAACAATCACGTCGTGGACGGGGCCTTCGAAACTCAAGGTGAAACTCAACGACGGCCGTACGTTCGATGCCAAGCTCGTGGGCAAGGATTCGGCCACGGATGTGCGCTGCTGAAGATCGACGCGAAGGATCTGCCGACGCTGGCCTTCGGTTCGTCCGATGCGCTGCGTCTGGGCGAGTGGGTGCTGGCCATCGGCTCGCCCTTCGACCTGCAGTCGACCATCACGGCGGGTATCGTGAGCGCCAAGGCCCGTAATTTGGGCGCCATTCCGAATGATTTCCGCATCGAGTCGTTCATCCAGACCGACGCGGCGGTGAATCCCGGCAACTCGGGCGGTGCGCTGGTCAATACGCACGGAGAGCTGGTCGGTATCAATACGCTCATCAAGTCGCAGACGGGCAGCTATGTGGGTTATTCGTTCGCCATTCCGGAGTCGATCGTCCGCAAGGTGGTGGTCGATCTGAAGGAGTACGGCGTCGTACAGCGTGCGATGCTGGGCGTTCAGTTCCGCGTCGTCGATCCAGGATTTCCTCGATACGGAGGGCAAGGAGTTGGGCATCACCAGATCGGGCGGTGTCTATGTGGCCAGCGTCGTTGAGGGCGGTTCGGCTTCGGAGGCCGGAATCCGCAAGGGAGACGTGATCCTCGAGATTGACGGGCTGAAAATTGATGACGCCGCGACGCTTCAGGAGCAGATCGCCAAACGCCGACCCAACGATAAGGTGAAATTGTCGGTAAAAAAGAGACGGCGAGGTGAAACAATTTGAGGTCACTTTGCGTAATAAGGCTGGAAAAACGGAATTGATGACCAAAGAGGACGTCGATGTGGTCGAGGGCCCCTCGGAGGGAAGTTTGCCGATGCGGGAACCAAACTGTGCCGCGAGCTCGACATCCGGGGCGGTGTCCAGGTTGTCGGCATCAAGGCCGACGGAATTCTGGCCCGCGCCCGCGTTAAACAGGGATTTGTGATTACGCACATCAACGACCGCCCGGTCTATTCGCTCGGCGACATGCAGCGGATGACGGAGAAGGTCCGTTCGATCGACGGCGTTTATCCCAACGGCCGTTCGGCAATTATGAAGTTCCGCTTCCATTGAAGGTTGAAGCACGTAGAAAGTTTTTATTCATGAAACTGGTGAAGTGAAAAAGGAACAAAAAATCTTTTTAGGTTGAAGACATGCCACTTCAATATTCCTAGATGACAGATGCTGAACATTTATTATTAATGGAGCAGAACGTAATTGTATCACAATTAGGTACGTAGTCCAAGTGTATATTTCAAAAAAGAAATAGATAAAAATGGAAGACATATTTTAGTGGAGAATTAATACCTAATAAGGGAACTTGGCTAGAATATGAAACAGATGCTAGAGATGTTTTATATGTTAGAATTGATAGAACTAGAAAGGTTACTGTTACAACATTCTTAAGAGCTTTAGGTTTATCTAGCGATGAAGATATTATAAGTGTATTTGGTGATAATGAATATATTAAAAATACATTAGAAAAAGATTCAACTAATAATACTGATGAAGCTTTTACTTGAAATTTATGAAAAGTTAAGACCGAGAACCTGCAACACTTGATTCATCAAAGAACCAATTGATTACAAGATTCTTTGATAGATTCCGTTATGATTTAGCTAAAGTTGGTCGTTATAAATTTAATAAAAAATTAAATGTATTAGATAGACTTGAAGGATTAACACTAGCTGAAAGTTTAATTGATGGTAAAAAGACACTTGCTAAAGCTGGAGATGTTTTAACAAAAGAATTATTAGAAAAAATTAAAACAATATTTTGAAAATGGTTTAAATGTTAAAGATATTTTAATTAATGAAGAACTAGATGATTATAAAACTGTTCAAGTTGTTAAAGTTGTGGATCCAATGGATGAAAAGAAAACTATCAATATTATTGGTGTAGATCAAAGTGTTGATATTAAACGTTTAACTATTCCTGATGTTTATGCATCTTTAAGTTATTATATTGGTTTACATGAAAATATTGGTTCTGATGATGAAATTGATAACTTAGGAAATCGTCGTGTTCGTCAAGTTGGGGAACTTATTCAAAATCAATTTAGAATTGGTATGGCTAGAATGGAAAGAGTTATTCGTGAAAGAATGACTACTCAAGAACTTGATACTGTAACACCTAAAACATTAATTAATATTAGACCAGTTACAGCTGCATTAAAAAAGAATTCTTTGGTTCTTCACAATTGTCAAAATTCATGGATCAAATTAATCCAATAGCAGAACTTACTGATAAGAGACGTTTATCAAGTCTAGGACCTGGAGGTTTTCTCGTGAACGTGCTGGTATGGATGTTCGTGACGTTAATGCATCCCATTATGGTCGTATTTGTCCAATTGAATCACCAGAAGGACAAAATATCGGTCTTATTACATCACTTGCAGGTTATGCTAAGATTAATGATTATGGATTTATAATGACTCCATATCATAAAGTTGTTGATGGTGTTGTTACTGATGAAGTAGTTTATTTAACTGCTGATGAAGAAAAAAGGTCATGCAATTAGTCAAGCTGCTGTAAAACTTGATGATAATGATAGAATTATAGACGACGAAGTAGTAGCTCGTTTTAATGGAGATACTATTTATGTAAACGTGAAAAAATCGATTATGTCGATGTTGCTCCAAGTCAAGTTGTTGCAATTACAACAAGTTGTATTCCGTTCCTAGAATTCGACGATGCTCATAGAACTCTAATGGGTGCTAACATGCAACGTCAAGCAGTTCCACTACTTACTTGTGAAGCTCCAATTGTTGGTACTGGTGTTGAATGTATTGCAGCTAGAGATTCAGGTTCAACTATTGTTGCTAAAGCAGATGGTGTAGTTGAATATGCTGATGGCTTAAAAATTATAGTTAAAACTGCTGGTGGCAAAGATACATATCATTTAGCAAATTATGAAAGAAGTAATGCATCAAGCTGTATTAATCATCATCCAATTGTCAAAGCTGGGGATGCTATTAAACGTGGTCAAGTTATTGCTGATGGTCCATCTACTGATATGGGTGAACTAGCTCTTGGTAAAAACTTAACTGTTGCGTTCATGACATTTGAAGGTTATAACTATGAAGATGCTGTTATATTAAATGAAAGATTAGTAAAAGATGATGTTTATACATCACTTCATATATCACATTACGATATTGATTGTCGTGATACTAAACTTGGACCTGAAGAAATTACAAGAGATATTCCAAATGTTGGGGAAGATGCTCGTAAGAATCTTGATGCTGATGGTATTGTTAGAATTGGTACTGAAGTAAGAGATGGTGATATTCTAGTAGGTAAAGTTACTCCAAAAGGGATGCAAGAGTTAACTAGTGAAGAAAAATTGTTACATGCAATTTTTGGCGAAAAAACTCGTGAAGTAAGAGATACATCACTACGTGTTGAACATGGTGCTGGTGGTATAGTTCATGATGTTAAAGTTTATACTAAAGAAAATAGTGATGAACTTCCTGCTGGTGTAGCAAAATTGTCAGAGTATATATTATTCAAAAACGTAAAATCCAAGTTGGGGATAAAATGTCAGGTCGTCATGGTAATAAAGGGGTTATTTCCCTTATACTTCCAGAAGAAGATATGCCTTACTTACCAGATGGTAGACCAGTAGATGTTATGCTTAATCCATTAGGTGTTCCATCTCGTATGAATATCGGACAAATTCTAGAATTACATTTAGGTATGGCTGGTAAAAAATTAGGCGTTCATTATGCAACTCCAGTATTTGATAGTGCAACATGGGATGATATTTCTGAAGAAATGAAAGAAGCTGGTATGGCTCCAGATGGTAAAGTAGTACTTCATGATGGACGTACTGGTGAACCATTTGACCATAGAATTAATGTTGGTGTTATGTACATGGTTAAATTACACCACATGGTTGATGATAAACTTCACGCCAGAGCAACAGGACCTTATTCACTTGTTACTCAACAACCTTTAGGTGGTAAAGCTCAATTCGGTGGACAACGTTTCGGAGAAATGGAAGTTTGGGCATTATATGCTTATGGTGCATCACATGTCTTACAAGAAATTTTAACTGTTAAAGCTGATGATATTACTGGTCGTGTTAAAGTTTACGAATCACTAGTTAAAGGTAAAACAATTGACCAAGCTGGTGTTCCAGAAAGTTTCCGCGTTTTAGTTAAAGAATTCCAAGCACTTGCATTAGATGTTCAAGTAATTGATAATGATGATAATGTTGTAGAATTTAAAGATATTGAAGAAGACGAAGATGATAATGAAGCATTTAGTATTAATGAAATAGATGTTACAACAAATGAACTTAACAAAAAATGATGAAATTGATGATAATCTTGATGACTTTGAAGATGATGATTTCGAAGATGAAGAAAATTTAGATGATTTAGAGTTTCCAGGTGATATCGAAGAAGATATTCAAGATGATGGGGAAGGTGAAGAATAATGATAGATGTTAGTAAATTTAAAGGTATAAAAGGTTAGTATTGCATCACCAGAAAAGATACGTGCATGGTCTTATGGTGAAGTTAAAAAACCTGAAACTATCAACTATCGTACCCTAAAACCTGAAAGAGATGGATTATTCTGCGAAAAGATATTTGGACCAACAAAAGACTTTGAATGTTCATGTGGTAAATATAAAAGATTAAGATATAAAAATATCATATGTGACCGTTGCGGTGTTGAAGTAACTCGTTCAAAGGTAAGAAGAGAAAGAATGGGGCACATTGAACTTGCTGCTCCTTGTTCTCACATTTGGTTCTTTAAAGGAGTTCCTTCTAAAATGGGACTTGTGCTAGACATGTCACCAAGAGATCTTGAAGAAGTACTATATTTTGTAAGTTATGTAGTTATTGATCCAGGTGCAGCACCACTTGAAGTTAAACAAACTCTATCTGATAAAGAATATCGTGCCTATTATGAAAAGTATGGAAATACTTTTAAAGTAGGTATGGGTGCTGAAGCTATTAAAGAATTATTAAAAACAAGTTGATATTGATAAAGAAGTTGAAGATTTAAGAAAAGAACTTGAAGGTACAACTGGACAAAAGAGAATTCGTCTTGTTAAAAGACTTGATTGTTTAGTTGCTTTCCAAGAATCTGGTAATAAACCTGAATGGATGGTACTTGATGTACTTCCAGTTATTCCACCAGAACTAAGACCAATGATTCAACTTGATGGTGGTAGATTCGCAACTAGTGATTTAAATGATTTATATCGTAGAATTATCAATAGAAATAATCGTTTAAAGAAATTACTAGAATTGGGAGCTCCAACTATTATTGTTCAAAATGAAAAACGTATGCTTCAAGAAGCTGTTGACTCACTTTTTGATAATGGTAGAAGAGGAAGAAGTATTACTGCAGCAAGTAATAGACCACTTAAGAGTTTATCTAGTATGTTAAAAGGTAAACAAGGACGTTTCCGTCAAAACTTACTTGGTAAGAGAGTTGACTATTCTGGTCGTTCTGTTATCGTTGTTGGACCAAATCTTAAGATGCATCAATGTGGTCTTCCAAAAGAAATGGCTATTGAGCTATTTAAGCCACATGTAATTAATGGTATCGTTGAAAGAGGTTTAGCTCACAATATTAAAGGTGCTAAAAAATTAATAGATTCTCGTGATGAATCAATCTGGGATATTGTTGAAGATGTAATTACTGAACATCCAGTACTTTTAAACAGAGCTCCAACACTTCATAGACTTGGTATTCAAGCATTCGAACCAGTTTTAGTTGGTGGTAAAGCTATTAGATTACATCCTCTAGTTTGTGCAGGATTTAACGCCGACTTCGATGGTGACCAAATGGCTATCCATATTCCACTTTCTGAAGAAGCAAAAGCTGAAGCTAGAATATTAATGCTTAGTGCTAATAATATCCTAAATCCAAAAGATGGAAAACCAATCGTTACACCAAGTCAAGATATGGTACTTGGTAACTGTTATTTAACTATTGAATATGCAGGGGAAGACTAACGAAGGTCACGTTTATAAAGACCCTAATGAAGCTTTAATGGCATATGAAAGAAAAGAAATAACTTTACATACAAGAATTGCTATTCCAGTTAATTCATTTAAATATAAATTATTTACTGAAGAACAAAGAGATAAATACTTAGTTACAACAGTAGGTAAATTAAAATTTAATGAAATTTTACCTGATACATTCCCATATGTAGAAGAAGGTACTAAAGCTAATATTGAAGGAATTACACCAGATAAGTATTTCTTACCAATGGGTTCAAATATTCCTGAAGAAATAGCTAAAATGGAACTTGTTACTCCATTTGTTCAAAAGACTTTAGGTCAATTAATTGCTCAAGTGTTTAAAAGATATAAAACAACTGAAACATCTATAATGCTTGATAAATTAAAGAATTTAGGTTTCAAATATTCAACTATTGCTGGTATTACAGTATCTATTGCAGATGTTGTAAGAAGTGAACATAAAGGTGAAATAATTGAAGCAGCTAAAGCTAAAGTTGATAAAATTAATAAGCAATATCAAAGAGGTTTAATTACTGACCAAGAAAGATATCAAAGTGTTATTGAAGTTTGGACTAAAGCAACTGATGATGTTAAGAACGAACTTAAAGCAATAAGTGAAAATGACTTTGATAATCCATTATTCATGATGATGAACTCAGGTGCTCGTGGTAAGATTTCAAACTTTACCCAACTTGCTGGTATGCGTGGTTTAATGGCAAAACCAGATGGTTCAACTGTAGAAATTCCAATTACATCATCATTTATCGAAGGTTTGTCTGTGTCTGAATTCTTCTTATCAACACATGGTTCTCGTAAAGGTGATGCCGATACTGCGTTAAGAACAGCAGACTCAGGATACTTAACAAGAAGACTTGTTGATGTTGCTCAGGATATAATTGTTAAAGAATTTGATTGTGGTACACATCAAGGGCTTGTTGTTTATGACTTATTAAATGAAAAAGATAACTCAGTTATTGAACCACTTGCTGAACGTATTTTAGGTAGATACGCATCTAAGAAAATTGTTAATCCAGAAACTAAAGAAACTATTGTTGAAGCTGGGGAAATGATTAATGAAAATGCTGTCATTAAAATTACTAAAGCTGGTATTAAAAAGGTTGAAATTAGAAGTGTTCTAACATGTAAATCAAATAATGGTGTGTGCCAAAAATGTTATGGACGTAACCTTGCAACTGGTAATTTAGTTGAAAAAGGTGAAGCTGTTGGTATTATGGCTGCTCAATCAATTGGTGAACCAGGTACCCAACTTACCATGCGTACATTCCATACCGGTGGTGTTGCATCTGGTGATGATATTACTCAAGGTCTTCCAAGAGTTGAAGAATTATTTGAAGCACGTATTCCAAAAGGAAAAGCTACTATTGCGGAAGTTTCTGGTAAAGTTATCGGTATTGAAGAAAACAATGGTAAACATACAATCACTATTGAAAATGAAGCTGGTTGTCATGAACACATTACAAATTACAATATGAAACTTCGTGTTGCTGTAGGTGATGAAGTAGAAGCTGGAGATAAATTAACTGAAGGTGTTATTTCACCAAAAGAATTACTTGCTGTAACTGACCCACTTACTGCACAAGAATACATATTAAAAAGAAGTACAAAAAGTTTATAAATTACAAGGTGTTGATATTTCAGATAAACACATTGAAATTATTTGTAAACGTATGATAAATAAGGTAAGAATTACTGATGCTGGAGATACAGACTTTGTTGAAGGTCTTGCGGTTTCTCTAAGAGAATTTACTGAAGGAAATAAACCAGTTATTATGGCTGGTAAAACTCCTGCTAAAGGTAATCCAATTATGCTTGGTATTACTAAGTCTTCACTAGAAACAGATTCATTCTTATCTGCTGCATCATTCCAAGAAACAACTAGAGTACTTACTGATGCTGCTATTCATGGTAAAGTTGATAGACTTCAAGGTCTAAAAGAAAACGTTATTATTGGTAAACTAATACCTGCAGGTACTGGTTATAGTGATTATAATAATATTGATATAGAACTTGAAAAGGCAATTTTAGATGATG
>VOFC01007069.1_pt1 | contig 10645 bp, 17 predicted proteins | sample 5384161 | NCBI WGS metagenome assembly VOFC01 (sample SAMN12384722, study PRJNA508395) | human gut metagenome | isolation source: healthy gut B | host: Homo sapiens | reverse complement strand
CGGTTCTTTTGATATTTATTCCAAATTACACTATCCAAATTCCTGACTGTCAAGTCAGGATAGCCGCTATCCTTTAGTTTTTTTGACAGTTTCTCTGAACAGTATCTGGCACTCGTTATTTGGAACATCGGTGCCAAGGGCATTTTTTATACAGCGGTGAATATGAACATCCGGTTTTGCATCGGTTAGGATCTCCTGCCATCATGAACATATAATTTACCCCGGCGTCTCCCATTCCTCACTGATCATAAAAACAATTTCAAGCAGAGCTTCCTTTTCAAAATTGCGAAAATCATCAAATGTATCCATGTTCAAGAGCTCATGTAATTTTGTTGCAATCTCATAGCATACTTCAGCCTTATTTCGACCGCTTTAAGACTTGATTATTTTTTAGTACAGTCTTTGCAAATTCAGAGCAATCGCTAAATTCCTTTATGTGAGTAATGAAATCAGATAATGTATCCTGCCCAGCGTACAGATTACCTCCCATATATGTATCGGCATACCGTTGTAGAACAGGAACAGTCACTGCAAAATATTTAGTCCTCAATGAATAAACACAATCAAGAACACATATGGGCAGAGACTGATAACGCTCGCTTTTACGAACGCTTTTAGCTCTGTCCGGCAGGCTCAGCTCCAGCGCAATGGCGAAGGCCACCGCCGTGGGCTTGGAGGGCTTGTAGTCCGGGTTGTTGCGGATCTTCGAGAACAGCTTGCGATCCACATTGGCCTTCTTGTAGACCTCAGCGTCCTTTTTGCCGCTGCGGTCGATGAGCTTCAACAGCGTCTCTGAAAATCCGGTGTCCAAATGCGCAAGCGCCTCGTCCAGCCCGGAGGTCGCCATGGGCGCGTCCTCGTAGGCGGTCAGCATCCGGTTTTCGACGACGCCCATCCGGCGCATCCGCTCCCGGCGGGAGTCGGTGTGGGCATCCACATAGTGGTCGTCGATGTAGGCGGCGATATCCGCGAACAGCTTATTGCCGATCTGGTACGCTGCGCGGTCGTGTGATGACATTGTCGACCGAAGTTAGAATGATGGCATCCTGTTCCCGCCCCTGAAACTTGTGGACGGTGTCCACCTCATAAGTATCTCCCAGCTGCTTGCGGATGGCTGTTACCTGATCCCGATATGGCGTGATAATACCGATGCTCTGGAAATTTTGCTGATGCAGCCGCGGAAGCACCTCCTGCTGGATGACATCAATCTGGCGCTGGTTGAGATGCCCACGGGCGTGGTTACCGGCAGTCGTCCGGTACATGGTCAATACATCCGGCTCATCGTGATCTTTGGTCATAACGATCAGCTGCCCGTGGTAAAACTTCTGGTTGCAGAAGTTGATGATTTTTGGGTGGCAGCGATAGTGTTCCCGCAGCAGCGTAGCAGGCGCATCCTGCCATATTTCCAACGCAGAGGACAGTAGGCTGTGGGTAGAAAAGCGATATCGCTCATCCAAGGAATACTTCTGCCAAATGGCATCGCTGGTGCGAATGTCATCCTCCGTCAGCACATTAGGGAGTTGCTTCAAGTCCCCAACAATCACGATATTCCGCGCGCAGGATAAGGCCAGTACGCCTGTAGCCAAATCAACCTGCGAGGCCTCATCCACAATCAGGTAATCATAGATATGATCGATGCTCAGCGTCCCTTTGATGGAATAGGTCGTGCTAAGTACCACCGGATACTCGCGGGTAAACTCTGCAGAATTTCAGCGGAAATCGTTCTTTTCAAAACACCGTCTATCACTTTGCCAGTGATACCGCGTCGCCAGTTCCGCCCGGAACAGCCGCAGGGACTTTTGGGTGAGCTTCCATCTTTGCGTCGAAAGCGTAGTGTTCCAGCTTGCGGTTCAATTCCTGCTTTTCGACCTCCAGTTCCCGCCTCTTTACGGAATAGAATTGACTCTGCAAATAGGGAATAGCCAACTCCGGAGAACGGAGAACAATTTGAGTGCACTGCGATTGAACCGGAACATGATGGAGATCTTTTGCAACAGTCCTAAGCGACTCTCACGCTCCGCGTGCTGTTCAAACTCCATCCAGAGGGCAAGAAGTTTCTGCGAGGACAGCTTGCCAGCTCTCCATTGGTGCGTCGCTGTAAGTTGCGTAATACTCCTCAAAATAGTGCTGCTCCGGATTCAGCTGCAAGAACTCCTGCTCAATTTCCGCAATGCGGTTTTTAGCATTGAGCATTTCGTTCAATTCTTTGGAAAGCGCAGTTGTCTCCCGCTCTAACTGCTGCGTTCCTCCGGCTGCATCTCCCAATCGCTCATATTCGGATAGACGCCGGTCTGAGTCTCCAGGAACTCCTCTTGTTGGCAAGGCTTCCGAGAAACGCGGTCAGAAAGGCGGCATTCTTCTTCTCCAGCTTTTCCGCCACATTGTGCGTTGCGGAATTGTTGTTGGATACAACCGCCACGGTTTTCCCGCTGCGGACAACATTGGCAATGATATTCAGGATCGTTTGTGTCTTTCCCGTACCCGGAGGCCCTTGAATGATACTGATTTTGGAGGAAAGCGCCCGCTCTACCGCCAGTTTTGACTTTGGTTCAAGCCAAACGGATAGATCACTGCCTCCGGCATCTGGGGCATTTTGACGTCTTTCTGCGGTGCAAGATAGCTTGCCAACACGGTATCCTCGCTGACCTGCTGGATCTTGTCATACTGCATGCTTAGAATGTTGATACCGTTTTCCGCCACCAGACTGATTGCAGCGGCAGTCTCCTTGAAATATTGGAATGTTTCTTGATTTTTACCATCTGCCAGACAATTCTGCTGGAACTGCACTTCACTCCTGTAGAACGATAAATCTCTCTTTCCGTTGCGGACAATGCGATAATACCCGCCGAAGTCGAGAATCTCATCAATTCCGCTGATGGCTTGCCCGTTTACGGTGACAATCACCCGCGCAGGGTCGATTTTCTTTTGCAGGGGCAGAATCTCCACATTGCTGCTCTGAAAGTCGTACGTCTTATTGGGCGCACTTCAATTGAGATGATGGAATCAATCAAAGTGCTGGGTAAGGCCAAACCGTATGGCGCGGCACCAATACAGATATTTCCCTGCTCTGTTCGAACCTGACAGTTTCCAGCAAACTCATATAGCTCCGGGCGAGCATAGATGCCCAAATATGCCAGCTGTTCTCTTTTCCCCCAGGGCGTTTTCATCGCAGGAAATCGCCAAATCCGCATCGTATTTTCTTGCAATCCGCAAAAACAGGTCCCGCACATTTCGCTCAAAGTATTTCGTGTCGGAAAAGCACTTGCTGCTGAATGCGCGCATCGTTATACTGCCGGACAGAGCTGCATACTCGCAGAAAACGCAGAGCAGATCCTGCAATGGGGTATCGTCCGTCCTGCAAAAGGCTGGGATTTTCAGCTGCTCTGCAGCCAATCTACAAACATCTGCCTTCCAAGCTATAATCCAGGGAATCGCAACGTCCTTCAGACTGCCGTCTATCAATTGAATAACTTGAGTTGCCCGCACTTTTGGATGCACTCTTTCGGCAGAAGCATAGCACTGTGGAATCTGATCCAAACGCAGCACAATGGCCGAAAGCACCGGACGGCCTTTCACCCACTCGAGCTGCACCAAGTGCTTCTTTTCAAGCTCCAAGGCCGCTTCATTATAAGCATCCCGTATCACAGCATCTTCGTAGATATACGCAGGAAAGTCTTTCTTTTCCACTTTTAGCATGACTCTTCTGGGGGATGTCCCAGGATCAGATAGATGCCTGCTGTTTTCATATTTATCCAATAACCGATTTAGAATGATACCTTGCTCTGTCATTGAGCCATCTCCTTGCCAAAGGGCAGAATATGCATTCTGTATTTGTCTTTATCTACCAACAGCGTACGGTCTGCGATTGGCATAATATCCGAAACCTTATCCGGCGGTGTACAAATAATGGCCTGCAAGCCCATCCTTCGCAGGAGGCGGACGCTCTCAATAATGCGATCACTATCCATTTTGTTAAATGCCTCATCAAACACTGCCAATCGGACGGTGTTGCCGAAACTGGATGTATCATTCACACGGTAGAGCTGAGCGAAGGAAGCCAGAACCGCAATATAAAACGGAGTCTGTGTTTCACCGCCGGACTTTGTGTTCAAGGTCTGAGAAAGCAGCTGCTTTGTTCCGTTTTGATCTGTGGTTTCCAGGTCAAACTTCAGGTATGTCCTAAAATCGGTATATCGTTGGATATTTTCCTGCAGCTCGCTTTGTTTTCTCGCATTTAACTGTGTATCATCCGCCGTAGTGATCTGGCTGAACAGCTTCTCTATCAGCTGGCCATATTTATCCTGGAAAGGCCGTGCGAACAACCCTACATCGCATTCCATAAGCTCCGGATCCATAATCATGTCATAATATTCTGCATAATCCGGATTACGCTCCACACGGAACTGATAACTGTCCGTTCCGAATTGAGCCTGGCGCAGTGCACGATTTAGATTTTTCCTGATCCTGCACTTGGTCGATGCTGGACTTCAATTTTGCCAAAAAATCATTCTGAAACTGTTCCATCGCACTCTCTCGGGCAGCTTTGATCTTTTCTCGATATTTGGGCAGCTCACTTTCCTCCAGGAGCTTTTGCTCTGCTTCAAACTCATCATTATCCACAGCTTCCACGCGGAAGGAGCAGGGCTTGAACCGGTCTGTGTACTCCCTACGTGCAATGAAAAGTTTTTTCGGGCAGTATCCTGTTCCTTTACGCTCTGCTCCAAACGGCTGCTGAAGTTCTTATGGACGATATCTGCGCGTTTCAGTCGGTCAAGCTCCTGCTGATATCTGGGGAGGCCAATGTCTTCCTGATATTCAGCAGGGAAGTCATCTTGCAGGCGATCCTCCATATTAGATAGCTGCTGGTAATGATCCGGCAGCACCTCATAGTCGAGTTGGCGAATACGTTCCTTGTACTGGCCGATCTGAATTCCTTTCTCCTCTTTTTCTTTATTCAACGCTATAATTTCATCCCCGAGCGCAGCAATTGTGCGGCGCTGTTCGTCTAGCCACAAAAGATCCAGTTTTGAAAGCTGATCATCGATATCAGTCACTTCATTGACAATCTCCATGCCGCGCAGGTATGCTTTTTGCTTTTCTGCCACGGTGTTTTGGACAAAAAGTGCGTAAATAACGGTTCTTTTGACTGTGACAAAAAGCTGACGGATAGGGTTCCAATAACGCAGCTGGTCTTCAATCTGCGTTAACTCCTCTTCCAATCGAGATACACGCAGACTTACCGCATAACGGCCAATAAATGCGTCATCCATCAGCTCACGACGAATCGAACGGACAACATATCCCTGGTAGAGCAGTCCGTCTGCTGTAATAGCGGTTTTGAAATTGCGCAGCTGTTCAGCTTTTTCACAACATACGACGCGCCCCAACAGATAGTCAATATAGCTGCGCGCCAGCTTGTTATCCGTATCAACCTTTCTGGCAAGGCTGTCATCGCGTGGGCGAATCGTTTCTCGTTCGCGAAGCTTACCGATGTCCACCAACCCGAAGGATGCAAAACCGAACTCTTTTTTGATCCTGTCAAAGATCAATAAGGCGCTCTTATAATACGCCGGATCAACCAGCAGATAAAACCTCTGCGCATTGAGATATCCCTCCACGGCTCCGCGCCACCGTTCGTCCGCAAGCTCCAGGGCATCCGCAAGAATATCTATTCTCACAGGACTGCCGATCCGGCTGTTCAGCTCAGATTCCAAGCGGGCCTTCAATTGCAGTAGACCTCGCGGATAGTCTTTAATGTCCTTTCGGAGATTTGCGAGGACGGTGCGTTTTTGGTCCTGCTCCTCCTTCAACTCCGCCAGTCGATCTTCTGCTATGTGCAGCGCATTCCTGATGGTCTTAGTAAGCTCAGCCGCCGCCTGCTGGGCGCGCTCTCAAAGGGTGCCGATGAATAGGAAAATATCTCATAGCTTCCGGACACAAAAAGCGAATATGTTTTAGTACACTTTCGGCAGCCTCCTGCACAGGCAGAAGTACTTCCTCTGCATTCTGCTTCAATACCAAGTCACACAGTCCGTTCAGCTGAAAGGATTCCTTTTTATTTCCAATGCCAAGGATTGGAGATCCTGCATCAGCCTTTTTTGCTCATCCAGCAGTGCCTGCTTCCGATTGCGGAGTTTTTCTTCCTCCTGAAACACACTGCTCTGCGCGCAGGCCAAGTCAAGTTCGCGCCTGCGGTTCTCCTTCTGCGCGATTCGATCAGAGATCGTCATAATACTCTTTTCAATTGCGGCTAATTCTGTGGTACTGTCTCTCTTTTCAAGCTCAAATCGGTCAATTTGGGCTTGTTCTATTTCTTTTTGGACCAAAGCACCAAAAATGATTGCACCCGCCAGCGGTCGATGGCCTGATTCATTTCACGATAGAGTTTGCCAATCTCCTGTAAAGCAGTCAGTTTCTCCTCCTGCCGCTGTGCCAACATTTCATGGCGTTTATAATCCCGGATATTCTGCTGCATGGCCTCGATATCAGGCTTCTCCGGTATGTCGCAGATGTTCTCGGTAATGAATTTCTGGATATCCACGATAGGGCGGAAGGATACCGCCTTTTTCATCATTCGAAGGACCTGCTCATTGTGCACATTCCATCTTGACAGCATATTCCTGCGATATTCCTTCTGCGTGTCATAGATCTCCGCCTTAACGTAATTCTGCTTCAAAAAAACGGCGCAGCGCAGGAATCTCCATAGCCTCTCCATTTTCAACAAAGCAGTTCTCGGGCAGCGTTCCCACACAAATGAAAAAGCGTTCCTGCCTGCTTCCGTCACTGCGGCAATCAAAAACAACGCCCGTGACAAAACTGCTGCCCACTACGTCATCTTGGAACTCACAAGCAATGTAGCTGGAGAAATCTTTTCCCCGGCGGGAATACCGGGTTATTTTCATCCATATCTGCCCGCAAATAACCGTCCAGCGTGCGCTGAGACTTTTCATTGGCAGCCTGATTAAAGTTGCGGGCATTTGTTTCTCCCAATAGAACGATTTGAAGGGCATCAATACCGTGGATTTTCCCGCACCGTTTTTTCCAGTCAGGAAATTAATATCACCTACCTTGATGATCTCTTTGCTGAAATACAGCCAATTAATCAGCAGGATCTTCTTCAGTTTCTTCATCGGTATCGCCCTCCTTCCGTAGCACAGACACAACATCGTTCAGCTTTTCACTGGAGACTGCAGCCAACACGGTCGGTAATATGGAAAATTTACAACCGCTCTGATTGAACTTTCCCTCAATCCGCTGAATAATCGAGTGATTTTCCAGCAATGTCAACGCACGCTTCACTTCGTCCATATTGGGCTTTGCTGGAAGGATTGCGTAATCCGTGACGACCTTTTCTAAAACATCACGCACCGTGCAGACAGCATCCTGCTCCAGGCCGAGCCGTTCCTGATTTTCTTCATAGATCATGCGCAGGGCAAGGAGAATGGCCGTTTCTTTTTTGCTCAGGTTACAGCGGTTCGCTTCGTCCGTATTGATCACATAGAAATAGCCGTTTAAATCATCCTTGCGCAGATCCCAATCCAAGAGACTAAGATATTCTTGCACCGCTTCATAATGCAGAGATAAAAAACGTATAATCCGGATTATTCACCCTTCCTTTGCCCGGCCGAAACAGTGTTCGCACAATATAAGTCCGGCTAAGAAGCTGGTTGCAAACGGACTTGAACTGTTCTAATTCCTTGGAGGTCGCACTACGAATGAAGTCAAAATCCATTTTCTTCTCCTTCCGTCGAATCTGCATCTGGGGATGGAATAGCCATTCTCATGAAATGAGCCGCCCAGCTCTTTGATCTGATGGCCTGCGGCAGAATCTCCGCTGGTCAATACAGCCAGCAAACTCATAATGTAAGATTTATCATCCTTAATGTTTAAATCTTTGGAGTAGCGAACATCTGCGTCCCCAACCATCCCTGCACATAGGCGACAATAGCCGCACGGCCATATTCGGAACGCAATAGTTGTGCAGCCTGCGCGGCTGCGTCTGCATCGGAAGCGGTTTCCTGAATAAGAACCGCGGCAGCTTTTGTCCGTTTTCCGGGGCGCTTCCGATACCACAAGCTTTTTTCAGAAAGGAATGACTGCTCATAAAGCTGAAATACCGGTTGTATCTGGTCTACTACATCACCGGCGCGCCGATTGCGAGACAATGCCGTGAGCAGTACATTCAAGTTTCCCCGAACATTTTTGATCGCGATTTGTCAGGTTTTCTACCTTTTGCGTTGCTGCTCTCGTATAGCGGCGAACCTGCGCATCTATTTCATCGAGATAGTCATGCTCTATATTGTCATATCGCTCGTCGATCCAGAAAATCTTTCGCAGCAGATCGGAACGGCAGTTTTTCCACTGTATCTCCTCGTTTATCCTGCAAAGTTGCGTTCGCCATGGCAAGCAGCAGAGCATCATCCTCAGCCCAGCTTCTCAAAACAGATTGAATTGGAACGCGATACTTTGGGACGGAGTCCTTAATTTTCAACGGTCGTATGTATGCCTCAACTACTTTCTGTCCAAACTCGTTGAAGTGAGAGGCCAATACCTGATTGACGTCCTGCATATCTATCTGCATCTGAAAATAATGCTTCACATTGTGATAGACCATTTGCAACAAATTTATGAGAGCACTGGTGTTATCATAGGCACTGTAAATTGCGGCCATCTTATCGTAAACGCTTTCGCTCTCATCAGCGACCTTCAGAGCAGAGTAGGTGCCAAACACATAGGAAAATCCGCGGGCAGGACGATCATCCCGGAGCTGGTGAAACAGCTCCAACAGCCGGCTGCTGTAACTTGGGACGGTAATATACTCCTCAAAATCGTCACCCCGTTCCTTTTCAAACCAGCCTTTACCGCAGAGCTTCCGAATCAAAAAGCAAGTGCACGGCCGGAGATATCCCGCAGCTCCTCCTCGTCAATGTCTTCTCCTTCAAATGTGGCATCCGCCAGCTGCTGCTCCAATCTGCTGCGGAGCATAGAATACAGCGTGTCCTCGCGTATTTTTAGGTTTTCACGGTATGCGGTGTACAGCACATCCAGAGCATCTGCGTATAGTGTGCGGTTGGGCGAGGCCAAAGGTGAAAAAAGCTCACCAGGAACCGCTTCAAAAACTTCATGAACCTTCCTCCTACAGGAGACGACAATTATGATTGGACGATTAATTTGGAATCAGGATAGGCCAGATATCGTATTCGATACGGGGACACTATATGGCGGGCTTCACTGTGGAGACTGCTTTGCATGTTGGCTGGATGGGCGCTGGCTCGATGTTCGCCTGGAATATATGAATGATTGGGTTCCTGATCCACAACGGTCTTTTTGTTCCAGTTCGCTATGGCGTTTCTGTGCGAATTTAATCAGCCCACAACCAACTTATTCGTCTTCTTCAAAAACTTCGCTGGGATCGGGCGGTCCAGCTGCCAGGTGATATTCATTGGCCTGCTGCCCGTCGTGCTTCACGTAATTCGCCGTTCCCAGATAGGTGTACGCCTCCCGCACCGCCGGTCATACGGTCCGCCTTAAACTCACGGACAAACAGCAGCACCTTGCTGCCGCGTTCTTGTGGTGGATATAACGCTGACCGGTGGGCGGAATTCTCCGCCGTGGTGCTCTGGCTCTGCCAATGGAACAAGCTCTCACTGATGGAGTAGTCGTTGTACATGGTGGTTGGCGAATAGTCCTTATCCGCCTTGTTTAGTGTCACAAAGAATACATCCAACTGCTTGTCCGGCAGCCACTTGACGCCCTCACGCACGGTGGACGGCTTCATAAAGTCCAGCGCCACCAAGAGCTGGTCGCGGGTATAGGTACAATGCAAATCCAGAGGGACAATCAAATCCCAAATCCACCGGCTCGTCGATGAAGTCGATCTGTTCGGAAGCGATAGCGCAGTAGCTCCAAGAGTTCACCGAGCAGAACTCGTGCTGTCAGACAGGGCATAGAGGTTACTAAGCACTTCTTCACGTTCCAATTCTCCGCAGTCTTGCCCCAAACAGTAATATAGAACATCTGCATCATCCGCTTTCCGCATCCGGGAAACGCTGTAAAATCAAGATTATCCAAACGAGGAAGGACGTCAACAGGAACGAAATCCAGCGGCGAGAATCGACCACGGCAAGCTTTGCAAACGCTTTGGTCAGAATATCCTCCAGTGGCTCCGAAAAAGTCTTCCATGGGCATCCGCTCGGGCGCAAATACGGGAGAAGGAAGAAAACTTATAAATTGCTCTCGGATCAAGATGGTAGTAGTCCAAGAAAGTTTGAGCGTCAGCTCCAGACCACTGTCCTCCGCAAAGGAGGCCGCGCGAGCCACCAACCCAGCTGTGTTTCCATAGGACGCGCGGATATTCTCCAAAATGTATTTTGCTGCCTTCTTTTCCAACTGGATATAGCAGCCCTTTCGGGAACGGACACAAAACTTCCTGATCTCCCGGCTCACGCTGCGGGTGGCGTTTCGACAGCAGCGCCGCAAACTTTATCTTCAAAATTGTATTTTCGATTCGCCTGACCGATGAAGTCCAGCACGGTCAGGCATTCCTTGTCCTCAGCCAGACGCAAACCACGTCCCAACTGCTGCAAAAGATTGTCAGGGATTCGGTGGGCGCAGGAACAGAACAGTATTAACTTCCGGAATATCC
>VOFC01005132.1_pt1 | contig 10651 bp, 14 predicted proteins | sample 5384161 | NCBI WGS metagenome assembly VOFC01 (sample SAMN12384722, study PRJNA508395) | human gut metagenome | isolation source: healthy gut B | host: Homo sapiens | reverse complement strand
AAAAGCGTTCCATCTCCGGTGCTTTTGCATCCGCCTGCTGCATCTTCTTTTTCAATGCCAACAGGGCTTCGGCTTCTTCAAAGGCTTCCGGTATGTCCGCATTCTCAGCTTTGGCATGAAACTTCGTACGGATTGTGGCAATCTCTGCATCTAATTTTCTTTTCCGGTCTCCTAATTCATTGGCAATCTTTTCATATTTTTCTGTGTGGATTGCAAGCTCATCCATAAGATTTTTCTTGTTAGCAGCCCGCCTGCGGTATCGCATATAATAACGTCCGCTCCCTTTGACTTTGCGAGGCTATTGGATCAAATATTAACCGAGGCAGGGTCGGTTCCTCCACGCTTTAACCATAGTAACGCCCGCGCGTCCGCCCAGATACCGAGCTGGATCGATGGCTGCGGCTCTGAACGTATCCGCCGCGCCGAGAACAACTCTTTACCGCTGTTTTGCTGTAACGACAGCTTGCCTATTGTTGTTGTTTTGCCGACGCCGTTTACGCCGATAACCAATATTACCGAAGGCTTTGTTTCAAGCCTTAAGCCCCTCGTCCTCGCCTAACATATCAACAATTATTTCCTTCATCAAATTCTTGATTTCGGCAGGATCGGTTATGCCTGTTTCCTTAATTCTTTACGCAGTCTTTCACATATTTCCACAGAGGTCTCCACGCCTATATCAGACATAACAAGCGTTTCCTCAAGCTGTTCAAACAGTTCTTCATCGATTTTGGTAAAGCTGTTTATAATACCGTTTACGCCGTTTGCTATTGAATCGCGCGTTTTTTAGTCCCTCTTTAATTTTACCGAAAAAATCCCATTTTCTACCTGCTTTCAAAAAATTATGCGCCCTTTGCTAAGAAGCGCCTTTTCAAGTTCAGCTACATTAAGCTCCAACAGCTTTGTAACGCCCTTTTTCCTGCATTGTAACGCCGTAAAGCATATCTGCCGCCTCCATAGTGCCGCGGCGGTGCGTAACGCAGATAAACTGGGTTGAAAAAATCAGAGCGTATCATATAGTCCGCAAATCGGTCTACGTTTATATCGTCAAGCGCGGTATCCACCTCGTCAAGGAAGCAGAACGGCGGCGCGTTAACGCGCATTATTGCAAAGTATATTGAAAGGGCTATAAGCGCCTTTTCACCGCCCGAAAGTCCGTCAAGACTCGGCACGTTTTTGCCCGGCAGCTTAACGTTAATGTCTATTCCGCTTTCAAGCATCGTTTTCCGCTCGGAAAGCGAAAGGCTTGCCTGACCGCCGCCGAAAAGCTCGGTAAAGGTTTTGGCAAAGTTTTCGTTTATTCTTGCAAAGCCCTCGGTAAAAATATCCTGCATTCGGGGAAAGCTGTTTTATAAGCTTTATAAAGCTCTGCGCGCGTCGCTTCAACATCGTTTATCTGCGCGGTCATAAATTCGTAACGCTTACTTTACTTTATATTCCTCAATCGCCGAAACGTTAACGCTGCCGAGCGACCGTATTTTCGACTTTATTTCGGCAAGAGTCTTTTTGCTTCGGACGGTTTATCGATTTTATACCTATTTTTTTCCGCCTCGGTACGGGTTAGCTGATATTCGTCGTAAAGCTGTTTTATAACGTCGTCGTGTTCCTTAAGCATTACTTCCTTACGCTCGGTAAGGCGGGCTAATTCTCCGCTTATTTTCTCTCTTAACGCGGTTTGCTCCCTCTCGCCCGAACGCAGCTCTATACCTGCCTTTTCGGTTTTGTCGCGCGCCGTTAACAGTTCGCCGATTTTATTTTCGGTATTTGAAATTGCGGTTTTAAGCTCGGAAATTTTATCATTTGCCCCGTCGATCTTTAATTTCAGTTCGCCGTTTTATCGGAAAGAGCGTTTAATTCCTTCTCGATTTCCGCGGTGCGCTGCGCCCTGCCGTTTATCATAAGACTAAGGTCGCGCGCAGATTGCTCTGCCGCCTCAATATCCTTTTTGCAGCTCTATTGCCGCCAATTTTACGGCGGTTATTTCTTCGGCAGTGCTTTTCCCGTTCGGCGTTAAGGTCTTCCCTGCCGCCGGTCATTTCATCTATTTTTGACTGAACTGCGGTTTTTTCGCCGTCAAGCTCGGCTATATCCTTAGCCGCCTTGGCGGAAGCCTCCTTAAGCGCGGTAAGCTTTTCCTCGCTTGTAAAGCTTTTCTTCCTTTAATTGCTTTGGAGGCTGTTTTCCGCCGCGGTTTTAAGCTCGCCTATGCGTTTAAGCTCGGTTAAAAAGCGTATTTTATCCTCGTTTGCGGTAGTGATTTCGGCCTTTTCGGCGGTAATATCCGCTTTGACCTCGTTCAAAGCCTCGGCAGCCGAAATATATGCGTTTTCGGTTTCCTTTGCCTTGCCCTCAAGCGCCGCCGCCTCGTCTTCAAGCCTTTTAATATCGCTGCCGCGGCTTTAAAAGTCCTGCGTTTTTAGCAAGCGAACCGCCCGTAAGCGAACCGCCGGGGTTTACCACCTGACCGTCAAGCGAAACCGTTTTACGCGGTAGCCGTATTTTTTTTTGCTATCGCGGCGGCGGAATCTATATCCTCGGTTACAACAACCGCGCCTAAAAGGTATTTAATTATTTCCTTATATTCTTCATTTGTATCTACAAGGTCGCTTGCAATACCCACAAAGCCCGCATATTCGTTAAACCTGTGTTCCTTTAAACTCGCGCGCTTTAATTGTGGATATGGGTAAAACGTCGCCCTGCCGCCCTTGTTTGATTTTAAAAATCCGATAGCGCGTTTAGCGTCTGCCTCGGTTTCGGTTATAATGTTTTTTTGTATTGCGGCGGCAAGCGCGGTTTCAACCGCAACCGAATACTTTTTATCAACGCTTATAAGCTTTGAAACAGGCCCTCTTATTCCGCGCAGAATGCCCTTTTGGCTTCCTCCGTAACAGCCTTTACGGAATGGCTGAAGCCCTCCATATTATTTTCAAAGGTCCTTAAGTATCTGCGCTCTGCGGCGCTTTTCGCTTAGCGTCAAGCCTTAACTCTTCAAGCTCTTCCTTAAGCCTTTCCGCCGCCTGCTCTTGGAATTTAAAAGCGCAGCTCATAGCCGCGCACCGCATTTGAGCGCGAGGTTATATTTTTCTTCAATTTCGTCAAGCGTTTTTTTCAGTCTCAGCAAATTCAAGGCTAAGCCTTTCGATTTCACCGCCGTATTCGGCAATTTTACCCTCTGCCGCGGCTGTGCGCGCAGTTATTTCCTCGGCGGCGCTTTCCGCCGTTACCATTTTAACGCGGCTGTCTGCCCCTAACCTTGTAAGCTCGTTAAGGCGCTTGACCTCGTTTTCAATACCGCGCGAAATGCTTTCACTGTCTGATAAAAGCGATTTGAGCCTTTCGTCAAGCTGCGCCTGCTTTTCCGTATATTCGGCTTGCTTTAAGCGCTTTTGTGCAATTACGTTTTGTTTTTCGGTTATTTGCTCTTTTTGCCGCCGCGTCCGACAGGTTAAGCTGCCTTTCGTTTTCAAGCCTTAAAACCGATTGATTGTTATGCTCTATATCGTTATTTATAACGGTAACCGAGCCTTCGGTTTTAACTATTTCTTCGTTTAAATTTGAAATATTAAGCCTTTCCCCTCAATATCGGAGGTAAGCTTTGCAAAATACGCGGTGTTTTCCTCGGCCTTTTTTGTCAAATTCGGAAAGTGAATCGTCTATTTCGCGGTAATTAAGCTGAGCCGCCGCTATTTTACTTTCCTGTGAGCGCAGCGCCTCCTTTGAATTTTCAAGGGTGTAAAGCCAAAGCCCTATTTCAAGCTCCTTTTTATGCTCGAAAGCTCTAAAATCTTTCTGCCTTTTGCGCTTTGCTCCTTAAGCGGACCCACGCGCGAACCTAACTCATCTGATATATCGTGAAGCCTTAAAAGGTTATCCTCGGCAGCGGTAAGCTTTTTTCCGCCTCGAATTTTCTGTAACGGTATTTTTGAAATTCCCGCCGCCTCTTCAAAAATATCGCGCCGCTCATCCGATTTTGAGCTGATTATATTATCAATCTTGCCCTGACCTATCATAGAGTAGCCGTCGCGCCCTAGTCCCGTATCCATAAACAGCTCGTGTGTATATCCTTAAGGCGGACCGAAACGCCGTTTATGGCGTACTCGCTCTCGTGCAAGCGGTAATAGCGGCGGGTAACGGCAACGGTATCGTTATCGAAATTAAGCGTTCTGTCCGAATTATCTATATTAAGCGTAACCTCGCAAAATCCGTGGGGGCGGCGCGTTTCGGTGCCGCCGAAAATAACGTCCTCCATAGATTGCCCGCGCAGACTTTTTTGGGATTGCTCGCCCAACCCAGCGAACTGCGTCCGATATATTGCTTTTTTCCGCTGCCGTTAGTTTTCAACGGCGGTAATACCCTTACCGAATTTAAGCACGGTTTTATCCGCAAAGGATTTAAAAACCCTGAATTTGTATTGAGCTTAAAAGCATTGTTACGCCTGCCTTTCAATTCTGAAATCAAGTCCGCTTAAGGCTTCGTCCTCCTTAACGCGGCAGTTATATCCCATATCCCTTTAAATGCAAAAGATTTTTTCTGCCCTGACCTATCATTTTGATACGTCCGATCTACCTACGTATATTATATAATCGCCCTTTTCTATTAGCTTTGAAATAACGCCGGCAAGCATTATTTCCGATTAGCTACAGCTCGCTGAACGCGGGGTGCCACGGGCGACAATATATGCGTCCTCCTCAATAGAGTGAAGACCGAGCCTTATAACCCGTTAATGCCGCTATTGCAAAGCAGCTTATAAAGCCGTGCCGCCAAATTCACCGCTTCAAAAAGGGTTTGGGGCTTATATATTCCGTCTGAATAAAGCGCCGCTAAATCCGTATCCTTTAAAACTATTGTGGGTAAATCCTTACCGTAGCGGGCTTCAGCTCTATAAGCTTTGCGGCGGTTTTTTAAGCGCAGAGGCGTCGTTATCGGCATAAAGCCCCGTCATCATTTGAAGACCAAGCTCAAAGCCGTACTGTTTAATAAGCCTTGAAGCCTTCCACAACATCGCCCGACGTGTGCCCGCGGTTGTTCATTCTTAAAACGCGGTCGTTCATACTCTGCGCGCCGAGCTCAATGCTTGTAACGCGGTATTTTTTAAAAGCGTTAATTATCTCGTCGTCTATTGCGTCCGGTCTTGTGGAGATTCTTATGCCCTTAACTGTTCCGTTATCAACATATTTTGCCGCCGCTTTTTTAAAGATCGGTCATATAAGAGCGGTTTATTGCCGTAAAGCTGCCGCCGAAAACGCAATTTCGGCAGTTTCGCTTTTAAACGCCCTGCCGCCTATCGCCGCCACAACAGCCTTGTCCACATCTTCGGCACGCGGGGCTTTGTTGGCACCGTGATATAACGCTGGTTGCAAAAGCTGCATTTATTCGGGCAGCCTATATGCGGCACAAAAATCGATATGTTAAGAATGAGTAAGGCTCATATTTCCTCACCCATAAGCATAAAAGCGCCTCTTTAGCCGCCATCTGCTCGGCGCGTTTTTTGTTTTTGCCCGTGCCCTTGCCTATTACGTTTGAGTTAAGGCGCACCTCAACCTTAAAGCTTTTATCGTGGTCCGGTCCGCTCTCATCTATTAAAATATAGGTTACCGATTCTTCAGGGGTTGCGCTGTATAATTTCCTGAAGAGCGGTTTTATAATCCTTAAAAAAACCTCGTCGTCGGTATGTTTTTAGCTCGCGCAGAACAAAAATTCATAACGTGCCTTGCGCGCAGGCTCCATACCGCCGTCAAGATAAATAGCCGCCAAAACCGCCTCGAACGCGTCGGCAAGAATAGAGTCGCGCTCTCTGCCGCCGCCCTTATCCTCGCCCTTTCCGAGCATCAGGTAACTGCCGAGCTCTAACTCCCTTGAAAAGGCGCAAAGCGATTTTTTCGCAAACAAGCGAAGCGCGCAGCTTTTGTAAGCTCGCCTTCGGGCATATCCGGGTAGTGCTTATAAATATAATCAAAACTACTATCGAAAAGCACCGAATCGCCCAAAATTCCAGCCTTTCGTTTGAAGAAAAGCCGCCGCGCACCTCGTTTGCGTATGAGGAATGGGTAAGCGCGTTTTTAAGCAAATTTATATTATTGAATTTATAGCCGAGCTTTTTATTCTAAACCGTCCATTTTATTATCCTTCTTTATTCCGCAAGAGAGGCGGAAATCTTTTCCGTAACACCCGTTTCGGTGTATTTTACAGCCTGCCTTATTGCGTTTTAAGCCTTGGCGTCTGAATTGCCGTGCGCCTTTATAACCGTGCCCTTTACGCCTAAAAGCGGCGCTCCGCCCACCTCGGTGCTGTCCATCATTTTCTTAAGACCGCCGAGATCCTTTTCACAACAAGCGCGCAAGCTTATTTGTAAGGCTTTTTGTAAAACACCTTTTTTAATAAGCGAGAAAAACGTGGAAGGTGCCCTCAATAAGCTTTAAAGGGGCTATGTTGCCTGTAAAGCCGTCGTTATAACCGCGTCGCACACGCCTTTAGGCATCTCGCGCGATTCTATATTGCCTGCAAAGCTTAGGCGCTTTGCTTAAAAGCTTGTAAGCTTCCCTTTGCAGCTCGCCGCCCTTTTTGTATCCTCTGTTCCTATATTTAAAAGACCTATCTTAGGGTTCTTAATACCCTCAACATTTTTTTAAGTATACGTCTGCCATAATGCCGAACTGGCAAAAGCATTTCCGGGTCGGCAATCGGCGTTGGCTCCCATATCCATAAGCATATAGTGACCGTTGGGCGACGGTATCATACCCGCAAGCGCAGGGCGTTTAACGCCCTTTATTCGCTTTTTACAATAAGCGTTCCGCCCACAACAACAGCGCCCGTAGATCCTGCCGAAACAAAAGCGTCGGCTTTCCCCTCGGCAAGCTCCTTCCTTAAACGCCAGCGCCATCGAGCTGTTTTGTGCGCACGCGGCAAGCGAGGTAGGCTCGTCGTGCATGGAAATAACATCGTCTGTATTAACTATTTTAAGCTCGCCGTAAATTTCAGTGCGTTATCAATAATTATTTTTTCTTATAACGGTTTCTTTACCCGTAAGTGTTATTTCGGTTTTAAGCTCGTTTGAAGCAAGCGAAGCGCCCTTAATAATTCAAGCGGGGCGTTATCTCCGCCGAAAGCGTCAACAACAACACGCATATTTTATTCCTCCGTATTTATATTATCCCGAAACCAATCAAGCGAACGGGCGGAAAGCGCCGCATAGCGTTCGCGTTTATCCCTTTATATGATTTTCAAGCGGCGGTATTATGCCGAAGTTGGCACCCATAGGCTGAAAATCGGCGACGCTTTCATCGCAAATATAGTTAAGCAAAGCGCCTATCATTGTAAATTCAGGCAAAATAAGGGGCTTTTTCATCTTTTAACAGCGCCGCCGCGTTAATGCCTGCTATAATTCCGCTTGCCGCGGATTCCATATAGCCCTCAACCCCCGAAAGCTGACCCGCAAAGAACACGCTGCCGTTGCTTTTTAAGCGCAAGATTGCGGTTTAAAAGCTGAGGCGAATTTATAAACGTATTTCGGTGCGCATAACGCCGTAGCGCATAAACTCGGCATTTTTTCAAGACCGGGGGATCATCGAAACACCTCTTTTTTGTTCGGGAAATTTAAGGTTTGTTTGAAAGCCCACAAGATTGTTAAAAGCGTACCCGCGCTGTTTCACGCCTTAGCTGTACCGCCGCCCATGGTCTGTGGCGGTTTTAGGATCGCGAAGACCGACAGGCTTTAGCGGCCCGAAACGGATAGAGTCTTCTCCCTCTTTTTGCAAGCACCTCTATCGGCATATGCAGCCCTCGTACACCTTAGGCGCTTTATCAAAGCCGTGCAGAAAGAGCCGATTCGGCGTTTATAAGCTCGTTATAAAACACGGTGTATTCTTCTTTATTCATAGGGCAGTTTATATAATCGTCTCCGCCCTTACCGTAGCGCGAGGCGCAAAACGCCTTTGTCATATCCAACGCTTTCGGCTGTTACTATCGGCGCCGCCGCGTCGTAAAAAGCTTTTAAATTGCCGCCCTCGCACAATTCGCCTATTTTATTTGCAAGCTTACCGTCGGTAAAGCGGACCGGGTTGCAATAACGGTTATTCCGTCTTTGGGAATATCGGCAACCAATTCCTCTTTTAACGGTTATATTCGGACAATTCTTTATTTTTCGGTTATAAGACATGAAAAATGTCCCTGTCTACCGCAAGCGCACCGCCTGCCGCAACCGAAGCCTTATCAGCCGCCTCAAGACAAACAGAGCCTAATTTCCGCATTTCTTCCTTTAAAAGCCCTGCCGCCGAATCGGGCCGCATAGCCTTAAGCGAATTTGAGCAGACAAGCTCGGCTAAATTATCGCTTTTATGCGCCGCTGTTTTTTAGAGGGCTTCATTTCAAGCAACTCAACATCAATACCGCGCCGCGCTATCTGATAAGCCGCCTCGCAGCCCGCAAGCCCGCCGCCTATTACAGTAATTTTATTTTTTCATTTTTCTTTGCCGTTTTCTTTTTTGTCTTGTAGGGCAATCGGAATTCATACAGTATTTTCTGCCGCGAACGCCGCTTATAATAAAGCTGCCGCACTCGGGGCATTTTTCGCCCGTGGGTATTCCGGTGCCGCAAAATCGCAATCGGGATAATTCGAGCAGCCGTAAAACTTTTTACCCTTTTTGGATATCTTCTTTACAAGCTTTCCGCCGCATTTGGGGCAGGGCTGTTTAACCTCGTCCGCGGGCATGGGCTTTGTGTTTTGCACTCGGGGTAGCCGGGGCATGCAAGGAACTTGCCGAACCTGCCCGATTTAACCACCATTTTTTTCTGCCGCATTTATCGCACACAACGTCTGTTTCAACAACGGGCACCTTTACCTTCCGCCCTTCAAGCGAGGTTTCAGCCTTATTGTATAATTTTTTCAAAATCGCTGTAAAAGTCTCTTATAGTATCAACCCAGCCGCGGTTGCCCGCGCCTATTTCGTCAAGCTGCTTTTTCAAGACCGGCGGTAAATTTAACATCTATTATTTTATCGAAATACTTAACCATAAGGTCGGAAACCACTATACCGAGATTGGTGGGCTTAAGCGACTTTTTCTCGCGCTCGATATAGTCGCGCCCCAAAATGTTGGAAATTATGGGAGCATAGGTGGAAGGTCTGCCTATTCCGTTTTCGTCAAGCGCCTTTATAAGCGTAGGCTCGGTATATCGCGCGCAGGCGGTTGTGTAAAAGTGCTGATTGGGTGTCAATTGCGCAGCTTTATAAACGTCGCCCTTTTTCATTTTCGGGCAATGCGCCGCCCTTTCGCCGTCGTCGTCCTTGCCTTCCTCGTAAAGTACGGTAAAGCCGTCGAACTTAACCGAATAGCCGCTTGCCTTAAACAAATAATCGCCCGCGGTAATATCGGCGTTTACGGTATTCTGCACGCACACCGCCATTAAGAGGCTATGAACCGCTCCCAAATAAGCTTATAAAGCTTGTACTGCTCGGCGGTAAGCGAATCCTTAACCTGTTCTGGTGTCAGCGTTACGGCGGTGGGTCTTATAGCCTCGTGCGCGTCCTGAGCGCCGCTTTTGGTTTTAAAATAAGGGGGCTTCGGCGGCAGATAGCTTTCGCCGTACCGTTTTTGTTATAAAGGCGTTTGCCGAGGCGCGCGCCTCTTCTGAAATGCGAAGTGAATCGGTACGCATATAGGTTATAAGACCCGTTGCGCCGATACCGTGAATATCAACGCCCTCGTACAGCTGCTGTGCTATTCTCATTGTGCGCTGACCCGTAAAGCCTAATTTTCTTGAAGCCTCCTGCTGCAGAGTAGACGTGCTGAACGGCGGTGCAGGCTGTCGGCTGCGCGTTCCTTTTTAAGTTCTGTTACGGTATAACTTGCGTTTTCAAGCGCCTTTACAATACCCTCGGCCTTTCGCCGCTTTTTATAACCTCTATTTTTTTACCGTCCGCAAAAGCCGAAAAGCTTTGCCGAAAAAGCTCTTTCTGCCCGACATATTTGCGTCTACCGACCAGTATTCTTCGGAATTAAACTTTTTCTATCTCGCGTTCGCGCTCTACAATAAGGCGCAGCGCTACCGACTGAACACGTCCTGCCGAAAGACCGCTTTTAACCTTTTCCACAAAAACGGGCTGAGCTTATAGCCCACAATTCTGTCAAGCACTCTTCTTGCCTGCTGTGCGTCTACAAGGTCAAGATTTATTTTGTGCGGCTCGGCAATACCGGCTTTAATGCCCGATTCGGTAATTTCATTAAAGGCAACGCGGTTAGCTTCGTTCATATCAAGCGCCAATATCTGCGCTAAGTGCCAAGAGATCGCCTCGCGCCCTCCCTATCAGGGTCGGTTGCAAGCAATACCCCGTCGCTGTTTGCGGCGGCTTCCTTAAGCTCCTTCTTTGATAAGGTCCTTCTTGTCCGACATATTTATATACTGCGGTTTAAAATCGTGCTCAACGTCTATTCCGAGCTTTGATTTCGGCAGATCGCGCACGTGACCCCTTTGAAGCCATAACGTTATAGCCGCTTCCGAGCGTTTTTTAACAGTCTTTATTTTTGAGGGAGACTCAACTATTATAAGCTTAGACATCATTTTCCTCCGATAATTATTATAGCATTTCGTAACAGCCGCCGGGTAAGGAGCGTATTAAAAGCCTCTACTTCAAGCTCGGTAAGAGCCGATAATATCTCG
>VOFC01002797.1_pt1 | contig 10660 bp, 25 predicted proteins | sample 5384161 | NCBI WGS metagenome assembly VOFC01 (sample SAMN12384722, study PRJNA508395) | human gut metagenome | isolation source: healthy gut B | host: Homo sapiens | reverse complement strand
TCAATTGTACTTCGTTCAGTTACACCTCCTTTTTGTCCCGAATATTATATATATTGTTCAGGACAAATTCTTTTCAAGAGTTTCAATGCTGCGCTTCAAAACAGCAGCGACTTGTAAAAGCTGTACCTCTGTGCGGTAAGGGCGGCAGTCTTTCGTTTCGTCATAAAGATGGTTCAGGTAATATTCGTTGTTGTCGGTCTGCGTTACCGGATAATTGAGCACCGTATCAGTAAGGGAAAGCCATCCGATGATGTCCGGTCCATTTTCACGGAGCGTTTCAAAGTCTACCGAAGGCAGGACAATATCGGCATCGTCCCGTTTTGGTTCTGTCGGATCGGGTGCCGACCTGGGAAGCTGTCTGCTCCGGTACTTCCACATATCCGGCAAGATCGGTATCAGGTCTGTCTACACGCCCACGGAGAAGTTCATTGGAAACAGCCTCGCCTTCATTGACAAGGATCTGTACCAGGGCGGTTTCCGACCAGCATACTCAAAGACAACCGGATATTCCTGATCCGAAAGGATATAGGCGCCGTTGGTTGTGCGTTCCTTGACATAATAGCTGCCAAAAGGCAGGTCGGAAGCGAAGGAAGCGCTGTAACCGCCGGATCCCTCAGACGAAACAGAGACCACTTCCAGAAGTCCACCTGCCGGGATTACGCTGCCATCTGCCCGGTATAAATATCTTCATCTGCAATCACGTCATAGATCGCTCCGGGAAGTCCGGAAACCTCATACACAGGTTGGTACAGTCCGTCGTTTTCCTGGACAGAAGCAAATACTTCTCCGGTCTTTGTGATGGTAAGCTGGCCTTTCTGCGGCATATTGTACTGAGTGACCGTCACAACCGCCTCGCTGCCGTCAATGGTAAACGGTACCGGCCGATCGGAAAGCACATAGCCGTAAGGAGCAGCTACCTCATAAAGTTCATAATCCCCGGCGGCCAAAGGCTCCGGCAGCATCAGCCAGCCCTCGTCAGAAACATAGAAGGTATTCAGTGTTTCCGGGTTCGGATAGTAGACGGTCTGGGTGATAAATTCCCCGGTGGAAAGATCCTTGATCTGAAAACCGGTTCCGGTCACAGGGATAATCTTTCCGGTCTCTGCGTCACATTTTTCAACTTTCAGACGGGCTGTGATGGTGCGGTTGTTCAGGATATAGCTGTAAGTCTTTCCGTCAGAGGAAATGAATACCGTAAAGTCCGGGACAAAGGCTTTGCCTTCCTCGCCTGCGATCTGATGGACCGTATAATGCCCATACGGAAGCGGTTTACTGGAAGCAAAACCATCCGCATCCGTGGTAAGAAGGTCACGTTCACTTTCCTTTGCCGCGTCATAGCTCCCGGCTGCCTTTAAGTAAACTTCAAAGACTGCGCCTGCTTCCGGGCGTTCGATGATACCAGCATTGGGATCGTTAACCGTTTCCGTCACCTGGTTTTCTGTGGTATTGAGTTCCACTTCATACAGGGAAGGGGATGCACCCACTTCATAAATGGTTTCATTCAGAAGATACCCGGTGCTCGGTTCGATTTCCCGGATCGTCCAGCCATCCCCGCATACATAATAGCGGGTCATAAAGCTGCCATCCGGTCCGGTAGTATAAGTGTCGATCAGTTCGCCATCACGGAAGATCCCATAGGCCGCCCCCTGCAAGCGTGGCATCCCACGATCCTGTGCAGGCCGCGGCTGTGTGTGTTTGTTTTCATATTCACGATAGAAAGACCTCACTTTCATAAAATAGGTAAGGACGGCGCATTACTCGCCGTCCTCATGGGTACTGTCCTCAAAGTCATCCTCGGAGAGATATTCCGGCTTCCCGTAAGCCTCGTCCGGGTCAAAGCCCTCCCCGTAGCCATCGTCCTCGTCAAATTCGTCCTCGTCCTCCGCCTGCTGCTTCGGGCGCACGATCTTCCACATAGTAGCCGACGCCTCCAACCGCAAGCAGGGCGACGATGATAAAGATGATCGTGCCGGCGCTGCCGGTATCTTTCTTCGGTTGCTCCGGTTCAGACGGTTCCTCCGGCTCTGCCGGCTTTTTCCTTCCCGGTGCAGCCGTTTAAGTCAATCTTGCAGACCGGACAGCCGGTATTGACTTTCCGGCCTCGCATTTCACCTTACAGTTACAGACAACCGCAGCCGGGATCACGCTGACGCTGCCGTCGCCCTTTTCCGCCAGGGCCATCAGGTCAGCCTCGGTAACACCGTTCAGGAAGTAGACGTTGTTGTCGTCACGCTTGCCGTCAATGATAAGATAGAATACATTTCCGGCCTCGGTGGTAATCGTGTAAAACTGCTTATCCCCATCCTCGCCGGTGGCGCTGTCCTGCACGGTCCCGGTTCCTCCGGGGTGAAAGCGCCCTCCGGGACAGAGGAAGTGGTGGGCTCCGGTGTGCCGGAAGGACTGCCGCCGGAATTTCCCGTACTGCCGGAGCTTGTGCCTCCCGAAGCCGTCCCCATATTGGAAGTGCCGCTTTGGGTGCCCGTGCTGCCGGAAAGAAGCCGGCTGGGTCTGTGCCGGTCTCGTTACCGGTGTGCTGCTCTGGCTCGGCTGCGTTAGGGGCAGCCGGTTTTTCCGTGGGCGCCGACTCATTATAATAGGGTTGTCAAACTTCACGGTATCAGAACGGTTCCCGGCATAATCCACCGCGTAGACGCTCACTTTTTTATCCGTGTCGGCATAATCCTTCAGGGCGACAGAGGCTTTCCCATCCACCAGGGAATTTACACGGGTCTTGTCAATATAGACCGCCTCCACGCCGGAATTGTCGTCGCTGCTCTCGATCTTTTTACGGTTTCCCCATCCAGCACCGCCGTAAGCGTGGGCGGCGTGGAGTCCTTGCCCCCGGCGGCAAAAGCCGTCATGGGTAAGGCTCATGGCGCCTATGAGAAACACAAGCGCCACAAGGAGAGAGATTCGTTTAGTCCTCATGCACTTCCTCCTGTTCCTGCGGCGAAAGGCTCTTGTGCCATCTGCCGCGTTTTTAAGAATTCGGCCAATTCCTGGGGCGTCAGGTGGTAGCTGCGGGCCACCGCCACAAAATCGGTGTTCTCCAGCTCCGTTTTCTGTTTCTCCAACTCCCGGAGCCTGGCCTGCTGCTCCGCGATCTTCGCCTTGGTCTTTTCAATGTCTTTTGCCAGTTTTCAATTTTAGGTTCAATTTGTTACCTCCATTCTGTTAGGGCAGACGGCCAAAGGTATAGAAGTGGCTCTGCCAGTAACTTGTATTGATATTTGCATAAGAGATCGGGTCCCCACAGTGGATCATCATTCCATTGCCGACATAGATTCCCACATGGCTTGCGCCGCTGGTGTTATAGGTACCCTGAAGAAAACCAGGTCGCCGGCCTTGCGTCCGCGCCCGATACAGGCGTACACACGCCCAAAAGCCCGTCCGCGGTTAGCCGCCCGAAGTTCCAGCCGGTATGGTTGACTACCCAGGAAACAAAGCCCGAACAGTCAAAGGAAGTGGAAGGGCTTGCGCCGCCCCACACATACGGATAGCCTAAGTATTTCTCCGCCTCCGCGATCATAGCGGCAAACTTTTCATCCGCAAGGGCCTCCGGTGGAATATCGTAATCAAAGTAGCCGCCGCCTCCGCCCGCGCCAATGTCTGGCAGACCGGTACTGCTGGTGTCGCCGGTATCTGCAAAATACAAGCGGGTTCAAATACTGCCCGTCCACCAGCACCTCCAGGGTGCAGGTGCGGACCGGTGGAATTGCCGGTGCTGCCGACCTTCGCGATAACATCCCCGGCTTTTACCTCCTGGCCCACAGACACAAGAATCTGCGAACAGTGGCCGTATTTGGTGGTAAGGGTATGGCCCTCGTAAGCCTCGCCTTCAATGGCGACACACAGGCCGTAGCCGCCCGCGTTTCCCTGCCATTGTAACTGTTCCGTCATGACCGGCTAAGATTTCCGTGCCCTGGGCCATGCCGATGTCAACGCCGGTATGGTAGTTCTTTCCCCGCTGATAGGGTGTACCCGGTAGCCGTAATAACTGGTAACGTAAAGGGAGCCAGTTGGTCCCAAACACGTTCTTCACATACTGCCGGTTGCCTTTTTGTCTGCAATAGAATCTCGCAGATTTCTTTCTGCTCGGTGCTCATGCGCTGTACCACCAGGTTTGCAAGAGGCGTGACCGTGAGCTTTACATTTAAGATGTGCCACTCATAGGGTACTTCTTCCTCGGTTTCCCTCGCCGGTCTCCGGGTCAACACGGGTCTCTGTCTGGTAGCGGATTTCCGTTTCCTCCGTGAAGGTAAGGGAATACTGCTCATTGAAAAGCTGCCGCAGGACGCCCTCTATCTGCTCGTAGGTAAAATTCTGATAGGCAGAAGTGAGATAGCCCATCAGATATAGGGGTCATGCTCGATAGCGCCGATGTTATAGCGGTACTCGTCATAGCCAGGCCGGTCTGTCTCCACACGGTCTATTTCCATCTGCAGGTCTGTTTCCCACTCGGTATAGATAAAGCTCCGCGTTGTTGATGTCCTGGTCCTCCGCCAGATAGGTAGAGGCGGCGATACTTCCCAGGCCCCGGTCCCAATACTGGAAAACGAGGAAAACAGCGAAGTAATGAAAAGACCACCAGAAGCAAAGCAGGATAAGAACGCCGCAGATAACCGGGTGGCGCTTGACGGTGTTTACCACCGAGGCCGCGATCTTCTCCGTCGTAACGGCTGCGTCCTTTGCCCGCTTTCCCGGTTCTCTGTGCCTCCCTCGCGGCTTTGGCATACTGCCGTTTCAGCTTTGCTTCTGCCACATCCGGGCAAGGAAGTTTTTCTTTAGCTCCGGGTGATCCGAAAGGGTCTGGCGGTAGGCAAGCTGCGCGTTAGTCCGCGCTGATTTCTGCTGTAGCTTTGTCACCCGGCGGTAGGCGCTGTTTTATGGCGGTGGTACAGGGTGCGTGCCCCGGCCTCACCCACAAGCTCGGTACGGTGGGCGGCTTTCACGCCAATATTTTTCTTCCTCCGCCTGGTAGATTTTCTTATGCGCGTAACCGGCTGCCGTATTTGCAGCCGCTTTACCGGGCGCATGGGAAGGGAGCCCTTTACATGAGCCCGCTGGGATTTTACTTCCTGCTCAAATTTCAGCCGCTTTTTACTTTGCCGGTCTCCGGGTCGGAAGCTGTCTCCATCCGCAGTTTTTTCCGGGAAGGCAGACGCGCTTCGGCATCCTCCAGCTTTTTTTCCACACACTCGGCCCTGCGCCTCGCCTGGGTCGTTTTTTATCCGCCGCCTCCGGTGGGAGTTCGTCAGCGGTAAATTCCAGCTTGGAAGGCCGTTTTCGGCTCTCCTTCGGCTGCCTCCGGTGGTTTCTCCTTTGGTTCCTCGGATTTTGCCGCCTCCTGGAAACGCTGCTGGTATTTGTTGCCGTGCTGGTGCATCCGGTGCCTGCCCGGTGTTTCCCCGCATTTGTACTGCCGGCCTCCGAAGCAGCGGAAGCCTCCCGAACCGCCGGAACCGGACAACTCCTGATCGCCGCGCCGGGAAAAGTCGGCATCCTGGCGCTGGAATCTGCCGGAATCCTGCTGTCTGCTTTCGCGGAAACTGTCATGCCCGGAAAAATCCAGGCCGCTTTGCTGCGGATCGCTGCGGCTGTCCTGAACAGAATCCCCGGACGCCTGCCGGGAAGCAGTATAATCCACACCTGAATCCGCTGCCGGAACTGCGCCGCCCTCCGAAGCCCCTTGATACAGGTCCCGCCCTTTATGGCGGTTATCTTCCTGCCCAGGTGCGTCACGGGTCCGACGCAAATCAAAATCCTGTCCTCGCATCTCGCCGGCCCGGACATCGGCTTCTGTTTTCCTCGCCGGCTGCCGCGCCGCGTCTTTTTGCCGCCTGATTTCTTTATCGCGGGACATATCCAGCACCTCCAGTCTGAATTATCTGTAATTGTCTGCCGGCGCTCATGCGCCTGCCACTTCCTCCGGCCTTGTGGTAAGGACCGAATACAGAAGGGTGTCCTTCGGGAAGTGATCGACAAAGGGGATAATCACATTTCCGAAAAACAAAAGACCCTCGCCGGGGCCGCTGTGGGTCACATAGGAAAGCTGGTGGGGCGAAATGCCTAACTGCTTCGCCAAAATCTGCCGGTCTCCCTGGGCCTGGTTGAGCATGTAGATAAAATCCGAGTTCTCGAAAATGTTCTCGCTCTCCCCTGGAAGCCAGCAGGTCCTTCACATTCTGCGTTAAGCCGCTGGGAATCCCGCCCCATTTTCGGAATCTTTTTCCATATCTCCACGCTGAAACTTCCTGTCTGGCCTTTCAGCAGGAGGTGGAACTCGTCAATATAGAACCAGGTCGTCTTTATGCTTGGGCGGTTAGCCGTAACGCGGTTCCACACAGCGTCCTGCATGATAAGAAGCCCGATCTCTTTCAGGGCCTTTCCCAATGACTTCAACTGGAAGCACAGTACCCGGTGGTTATCCATCTGGATATTGGAACGGTGGTTAAACACATTAAGGGAACCGTTGACGTAGATTTCCAGCGCCGTGGCGATATTCTGCGCTTCCGGCTCGCTCTGCTTGCGAAGGAGGTCGTACAGGTCCCCCAGGATCGGCATGTTTTCCGGGCGCGGGTCCTGCAAATAGTCCCGGTACACAAGCCTTGTGCAGCGGTCAATGATCGTCTTTTCAATGGGGAAAGCCCTTCCTTGCCGCCGATGATAAGGTCACACAAGGACAGGATAAAATCACTTTTCAGGGTGATCGGGTTTTCATCGTCCGAATAATCCAGGTTAATGTCCATCGGATTGATGTAGTTGGTGGAGTTGGGGAAATGTCAATGACCTGCCCCTGGACTCAAACTGTTTTTACCAAAGGCCCGTACTCATTTTTCCGGGTCCGCTATGATAATGTCGTCCTCCGTCAGAAGGAACACATTGACGATCTCACGCTTGGCAGAAAAGGACTTTGCCGCTGCCGGGCGTCCCCAGGAACAGGCCGTTGGGGTTTTTCAGGTTCTTGCGGTTCGCCATAATCAGGTTGTTACTAAGTGGCGTTGAGACCGTAATATAAAGCCTCGCCCTCCTGGAACAGCTCGCAGGTGGTAAACGGCACGAAAATAGCCGTGCTGCTGGTGGTAAGCCCCGCTCGATCTCGATCTGGTTCTGCCCCAGGCACAGGGAGGACATAAGGCCCTGCTCCTGCTGGAAGTCCAGACGTTTTTAAGGCGCAGTTGTATTTCTGCGCCACGCCGGAAGCGGCGAAAATATCGTTGAACAGCTTTTGGCGCTTCGGGGCGATATTCTCCACCAGCACCGTCACAAGAACATGCGCTCATTCCTGCTCTGCAAATCCTGTAAGAGATTTTTTCGCTTCTTCGCCGTAGGTGGCAAGGTCGGTAGGTATGATGTCCATATCGTAGCCGGATCGGACCGCTTTCTTCTGTTCCTCAATCGTCATTTTCTGCAAATCAGACATTTTGCGTTTGATGTTCTTGATCGCCTGCGCCTGGTCGATAGACTGGATATGAAGGTTCACCGTTACAGCGTCGTTCAAGTCCAGAAGGTCGGCAAGCAGCCGGTCCGTCAGTTCCGGCGCTAAAATCTGCAAGAAGGACACCGCCCCGGAATGGTCGGCCACCCGGAAGGTCTTGCCGTCCTGGGAGAAGGAGAGGCCGGAAGGGGCGATATAGTCCTTTGTGGAGAGCCCGGTTTTCGGCAGGTCGCTCCAGGCAAAATGAAATTTCTCCTGGCCGTCTGGGTGGGAGCTGGCTGTGCAAAAGCTCCAGGCGTTCCAGCCCGTTTAAGGGCCGCCTGCGCGCCCAGGGCTTTGAAATTCCCCAGCACATCCGTTTCGATCCGCTCCAGACGCATTTTCGCCGTGCGAAGATCCTCCGCCTCAATCCCAAACGTGATATATTTCCGCTTGGTAAGGCCGTTGTTGCCTTTTTGGAGCTGGTTTTTCAGCATATCCCCATACTCCCTGCGGATTCCGTCGTACTCGTCCCCCGCGGGTAGGAATATCTATGCTCCGAAAAAGTCCTGCATATTGGCCCGCTGGTTGATGAAGGTAAGCTGCACATGGATCGAAGCGTCAAAGTAATTCAGGAAATCGCAGTAGCCCTCAAAAATCTGCGCTTTGTCATCTGCCTGTGCAAGCTGGTAGTTAATATCAAAGAACTGCACCGTCTTGGTGTAATAATTGCCACTCACACGGCAGATACCGTCCCGGTACATTTCCTTATAGGGAATACTCTCTGCTGAACCGTCTGCGGGGCATCCGCTTTCAGCGAAAAAAAGCCGGGCTTTTTCTTCGGCCCGGCAGGAGGGCAGTTTTACTTCCTGCCTTTTCTTGCTTCGGCGCGGGTCTTTCTGGCCTGCTTTACGTTTCTTTGCAGACGTTTTTCCTGCGCCTCCTGCTGTTTGGTTTTTGGCAATCTGTGATACCTCCTTTTGGGAAATGGATTTATAGAGATTTTCCGTCCGGTAAGGGGCGGTTCTTCGGCCAGAGCTTATAGCGGAGCCGGTTCCTTAACAACTTTTTCCGCCGGCTGCCCGTCCTTCTCATACATGGCAAAGAAGAAAAAAAGGGCATCATCAGGCCGATCATAAGGAGCACCGCCGCCGAATTGCCGATGGTGCCGCGGGTAAGGAAATATACCGGCAGTCCCACCAGCGCGGCCAGACTGAAACAAATAAGCTGGCGCTTCGTCAGGCCAGCGGCTACTTTGGTCTTGACTGTAGTTAAGTCTTTTGGGTACGGGTACATAAGGCATTTCGTTGTCACCTCAATCCGTGAAAATGCTTTCTATCCATTCTGCGGCATCGTGATACTGCAATCCACTTCATTGCCCCACATCCCAGCCGGGCGTCTGCTGCCTGGCAAAAAGCTCCACCCCCTGGGCTGATCGCCCATGAGCTTCACGATCTTGTCCCACTTCATCGGGCTTCTTGCTGTGCTGCTCGATATGGGGAGATCACAAACTGGTGGATTCCCGCGCACTGGCGTTTCGGGTGCCCGCGTGTTGCCAGCAGGCACATCTCCGCGTTAGACCGGGTCCAGAAGCCCATCCCATAAAACCAGCTATCGGCTTTCCGGTTCTGCTTCAGCCACCACAGAAACGCCAGGGTCTTATACTGGAAGCCCCATGCCTCGATCACCCGGAACACCTCATTAAGCTGCGGAAAGGTGGCCCATAGAAAAAAGCGCACTGTCTTTGGCTGCAAGGTCTGCAACCGGCAGTGCGCATATTTCATCAATGCTCATGGTGGGATAATGGTTTTCCGCCACGCCTTTGCCGCGCTTCATGTCATAGCGCCAGGGCGGGTCCGCGTACACAATGCCATATTTTCCGGTCTCCGGCATCAGCGGGCCTGCTCACTCTTGGCAGGTGCGGGCTTTGTCGGCTGCGTCTTGACCTTCCCGGCATTTTCTTTCAGGGTGCCGGTCAGGGAAGGCTTTTCCGCCGCGCCCTTTGTCGCTTCAAGGGTGGCCTGCAAATTTTCAATCGCCTGGCCGTACCCTTCGATCAGGGCGTCGTTAAGCTGCCTGCGGAAATCTGCCGTCACCGGCCAGCAGACATCCCTCCATTTTCCCTGCTTATCCTGGGTAGAGGGCATGTTGACATACAGCCCCTTTTCGCCGGAGCAGATGCGGAAGCCGTCGATTTTGAAACAGTCGCCAATCGTCACATTGGCAAAGGCCAAGAAGGTTCCCCATCGGGGCAATCGGACGCACGGTTACATCCAGCTTCAAGCCTTCGGGCATCTGGGCCTCCGGCTGCATGGGTTCAGTGTTGGTTTTACTCGCATAATGAAAGTTCCTCCTTGTTAGAATGTAGGTTGTTACCCGCTAATGCGAGTTAAAGATACTTTTTGATAACGAGCCTGTCTTAAAGAGGGCGAAGGCCAGCAGGACGGTATATCCCGCCGTACCCCAGATCGCACCGTGAATATCGCCGGACGAGGGATCGACTGGACCAGCACCGCGTAGATCGCGACGCATACCAGGATCAGGAACCCTGGAAACCCAGAGCGAACAGGGAACGAAGGTAGTTCGTCCCCATCTGTCCCCATTCACGGTTTGCCATTGTGGAAAACGGTATGGGTGCCAGACTGACCGTGAATATATTTCAATCATGCGGCCATAGACAATGACAAAGATTACAATAGACAGTACCCACATGCACAGGTTGATGATGCTGGTTTCCAGCCACAGGCCGATCAGCTCCCACATCCCCATTGCTTCAAGCTGCGTTTCAGGTCGGCCAGCGCAGCGGTGACATCAGATTCCCGTTTATCACGCCGGCGCTCTGCGATACCACACTTTGGGCGACATCAAACACCGCCATGACAATCGTAAAGCAGTTGGTGAGCAGGTAGGTGGCTACAAAGGTCTTGAAAATCCACTTAAAAATGTTGAACGTGTCAAAATCGTGCATGTTGTTCTTTTTCCAAAATCATCTGAATCAGCTCATATACCAGCACAAAGGTCAGGATAATGCCCGCAATGGGAATGACGACGGTTTCAGAAAGATTCTGGATCATACTGAACACGCCGCCATTCCAGCCCTGCGGGTCTGCCCGATCTGCCCGGCTCACATCTGCGACCTGGTTGTTTACCGATTCAAAAAATACCGGTGTACTGTCCGGTGATCGCTTCGATCAGGCCCTCTTTGATCCAGTCTGTTATCCAGTAAAACAGACTGCCCATCGG
>VOFC01005699.1_pt1 | contig 10667 bp, 16 predicted proteins | sample 5384161 | NCBI WGS metagenome assembly VOFC01 (sample SAMN12384722, study PRJNA508395) | human gut metagenome | isolation source: healthy gut B | host: Homo sapiens | reverse complement strand
TGCTTTTGCCGGTCTCGATGGTTCTGTTGGCCATTACGCCCTTTTGTTGGTGTCGTGGTAAATGGGGAACCTCGTTGGCTGGAAATTCTCGGAATCCGTTTCCAGCCCTCGGAAATAGCCAAGATAGCCGCTATCGGTTATACGGCGTTTATCCTGAGCAAGCGGAATTGGTTCACGGATAAACAGATGTTCTGGTACATCTTGGGAGGCGTTGGAGGTGTTTGTTTTCTGATCTTCTTCAATAACGGGTCGACCGCTATCCTGCTGTTCGCCGTGACTTTCATGATGATGTTCATCGGGCAGATATCCATCGGACTTCTGCTGAGATTGGGCGGTGCGGGTATCATCGGCGTCTTGATGTTAGTGGGTTTTTATACGGTTTGCCCCGGACAAGGTGATCGACTTGATGCCGGATCGTGTGCACACTTGAAAGCACGTATCGAGCGTTTTTCCGATCCGGCGGATGCCGTCAAGTTTGAACCGGGAAGAGCTGTCAGCATTGACGGTGACGATTACCAGGTGGTGCATGCCAAGATTGCACTGGCACGTGGCGGTCTGTTCGGGAAGTTCCCCGGACATGGGCAGCAACGCGACTTTCTGCCGCAGGCTTACTCGGACTTTATCTATGCCATTATTATAGAAGAGATGGGAATCGTCGGGGGTGTCTTTGTCCTGCTCCTGTATATCATCTTGCTTGTCAGGGTGGGGATGATTGCTCGTAGATGTGATAAGCTCTTTCCTAAATTCCTGGTGCTGGGCTGCGGATTGTTGGTTGTCGTCCAGGCCTTGACGAATATGGCGGTGGCGGTAGATCTGATACCGGTGACCGGACAACCTTTGCCGTTGGTCAGCCGGGGAGGTACGTCGACTGTAATCAGTTGCGCCTATATCGGCATCATCTTGAGCGTTAGCCGTTTCGGAGCCAATATGGGAAATGAGGAAGAAACACCGGAAGAAGAAGGGACTGCTGATGTTGCCGAAGGTGGTACGCTTCCGGAAAGCGAAAGGATCGCGGATGCAACCCTTGATACCGTTTCGGACAAAAACCGTTCGAAGCGACCGCGAAAGCTCCCGTGGGTGAAGAGAATCCATTGGAGGCCGTGCGGACAATAGAAGAAACAACAACAGAAACTAAAATATGAAACAGTACCGAATCATCATAAGTGGCGGTGGAACCGGAGGCATATCTTCCCGGCTATCTCCATTGCAAATACCTTCAGGAAACGTTTTCCGGAGGCGGAAATACTGTTTGTGGGAGCTGATGACCGGATGGAAATGGAGAAAGTGCCTGCCGCCGGTTATCGCATCGTGGGGTTGCCGGTTAGCGGCTTCGACCGTGCCCACTTGGCCAATAACATCCGTGTCGCAGGCCGTTTGCTCAAAAAGCCTCAAGCTTGCCAAAAAGACGATACGGGAGTTCAAACCCGATATTGCCGTAGGGGTAGGTGGTTATGCCAGCGGACCGACGCTCGGATGGCTGCTTCCTTAGGAATCCCTACCCTGATACAGGAGCAGAATTCCTATGCAGGTGTCACGAATAAGCTCCTGGCAAAGAAAGCCGGCAAAATATGCGTCGCCTACGAAGGCATGGAGAAGTTCTTCCCGGCCGACCGTATCGTCGTGACCGGCAATCCGGTCCGCCAGGATCGGAAGAGGCGTCGGACAAGCGTGAGGAAGCCTTGAAGTTCTTCGGCCTCTCCCCGGATAAGAAGACTATTCTGGTGGTCGGCGGCAGTCTGGGCACGGACGATCAACCGCAGTATACAGGGAGATCTGGATAAACTTTTCGCTTCGGATGTCGACGTACAGGTAATCTGGCAAACCGGACGCTATTACCATGAAGAAGCCTTGAAACATCTGAAGGCTTACAGGGGGAATGCCGATCTGGTGCTCGGACTTCATCACCCGTATGGACTATGCCTATGCGGCGGCCGATCTGATTATCTCCCCCGTGCAGGCGCCAGTTCTATTTCCGAACTTTTGCCTGCTGAAGAAACCAGTGATCCTGGTCCCTTCTCCCAATGTGGCGGAAGACCATCAGACGAAGAATGCTTTGGCATTGGTGGGTAAAGATGCTGCTGTCATGGTGGCCGACAAAGATGCCGAACAGCAATTGGTGCCGAAGGCTCTCGAAATCATCCACGACGACGAACGTCTCCGTGTCTTGGGCCGCAACATCGCGACATTGGCCCAGCACCAGAGCGCGGAACGCATAGTGGACGAGATCGTCAAGATTATCGAAAAGGAAAAAACCTATGACTTTTTGCCGGAAAAGCTATGGCCTCTGGTGAAAAAAAGTTATAGTCTTTACAAGAAAAGCTATAGCCTTTTCTGAAGAAGATGCCGTTCTTTTTATGGCAAATACGGTTGGGAAGATCGTATCTTTGTAACAAAAGAATAGTAACGAGTAAGAGAAAAATATGGATATAAGCAACATAACGGCTGTCTATTTTATCGGGGCCGGCGGGATCGGGATGAGTGCCTTGATCCGTTATTTCCTTTCGAAAGGAAAGAAGGTGGGCGGTTACGACAAGACTCCTTCCGGTCTGACGGAGCAGTTGAACTATGAAGGAGCCGCCATTCACTATGAAGACAATGTCGACCTGATCCCCGACGATTTTTACCGATCCGGCAAATACACTGGTCGTTTATACTCCTGCCGTTCCCGAAGACCATTCGGAGCTTTGCTATTTCCGGGGGAATGGTTTCGAGGTGATGAAGCGTGCACGTGTGTTAGGCGAGATCACTGGTTGCAACCGGGGATTGTGTGTGGCCGGTACGCACGGCAAGACAACGACCTCTTCGATGGTCGCCCACCTGCTGAAACAGTCTCATGTGGATTGCAATGCTTTCTTAGGCGGTATCCTGAAGAAACTATGACAGCAACCTGATGCTTTCCGACAAGAGTGACCTGACCGTGATAGAAGCGGACGAGTTCGACCGTTCGTTCCATTGGTTGAAACCTTATATGGCCGTTATTACTGCGGCCGATCCCGATCACCTGGATATCTACGGGACTCCGGAAGCCTATCGTGAAAAGTTTCGAACATTTTACCTCGTTGATCCGCCAGGACGGTTGCCTGCTTATGAAACAAAGGCATCAACGTCACTCCCCGCCCGTGAAGTTTTATACTTATACCGGCGCTCTCGACGCAAAGAATATACCTTTCATTCCGTTACGGAAATAGCGGACTTTTACGCTGAAAATATTCGTATTTGCGACGGAAATATTACCTTCGACTTTGTTGGTCCTGAAATCCGTATCCCCGATGTGGAATTGGGCGTTCCCGTGAAAGGTTAATATAGAGAACGGAGTTGCCGCTATCGCCCTTGCCTGGCTGAACGGTGTGACACCGGAGGAGATCAAGATGGTATGGCGACCTTTGCCGGTCCGCGCCGTCGTTTCGACTTCCATCTCAAGAAAGATCAAGTGGTATTGATCGACGATTATGCCCATCATCCGGCCGAATTGCGACAAGTATCTTGTCGGTGAAGGAATTATATGCGGGTCGTAAGGTGACAGGTATTTTCCAGCCCCATCTTTATACGCGTACCCGGGATTTCGCTGGTGATTTCGCCGCCAGCCTCTCTTTATTGGATGAGTTGATCTTGCTGGATATCTATCCGGCTCGTGAGGAACCGATTCCGGGGGTGAGCTCTCGGATCATTTTTGATAAGGTGACGATCCCGACCAAGACGCTGTGTAAGAAGGAAGAGCTTTTGGACGTGGTTGCCGCCGGGAAATATGAGGTAGTATTAATGGTAGGCGCCGGTAATATCGACCGTTTGGTGGAGCCTGTAAAAGAGATTTTATGATAAACAAATAAAATCAAATCGTGATCCGAATAATTTCCATAGTAGTAGCCACGTTGTTGTTCTGTTACATCGTGTTTGTGTCGTTTTTCTTTCGGGAAATACGTCAGGACTCTATTTGCCAAGATCTGCAAGTCGTGGTGAAAGACAGTCTGGATAAACACTTCGTGAGCGAGAGTGACCTTGTGCTATACTGAAGAAAGGCCGGGCTAGATCCCGATCAAGCGGTCAATGGCCGACGATGAATACGGATCGGATAGAGACGGAATTGCTTAAGAATGAGATGATCGCCCAAGTGGAGGCGTATAAGACTCCTTCGGGTATTATCAAGCTAGAGGTCATGCAAAAGATGCCTATCCTCCGGTTATGGGCGTAAGAGGCAACTATTATGTGGATAATTTGGGAAGCACGATGCCGTCAGCCGCCGCTATGTGGCGCACGTTCCGGGTGTGAGTGGATATGTGGAAAAAGAGCTTGCGGTGACCGACTTATACAAATTTGCATTATTTTTGCAGGAGAATGATTTCTGGAATGACCAGATTGAACAGATCTACGTTCATCCGGATAACGAGGTGGAGCTGATTCCGCGGGTCGGTAACCATCGTATCGTACTGGGTACTTTGGATGAATTCGAGGAGAAAAGCTTGCGAATTTAAAAGCTTTTCTATGAACAAGCGATCCCGAAGGTGGGGTGGGAGAAGTACAGCATTATCAGTTTAAAATATAAGGAATCAGATTGTTTGTACTAAAAAATAGATGATATGGCATACACAGACTTTATAGCGGCCATCGACCTTGGCTCTTCTCACATGGTCGGCATGGTAGGCGCGAAGAAGGCCCTGCCGGGACACTTTCCATCATTGCCTACGAAGTGGAGAACTCCGATACCTGTATACGAAGAGGATGTGTATATAATATAAAAGATGCAGCCGGCAAGATCGTGCGGTTGATCCGCAAGCTGGAAAACAAATTGGGTGGTTCCCGTATCGGTAAGATATATGTCGGGGTGGGAGGTCAGTCGCTTCGTTCGATTAACCATGCCGTGTCGAAAGTGCTCGGTAGCGGTACGGTGACTGAAGAGGTGCTGAAGGAACTGGATCAGGAATGCCGGCAGTATCGTCCCGATATGCTGGACGTGCTGGATATAGCCGCTCCCGTTTATTATCTCGACAACCAGCCGGAAACCCATCCGATAGGTTTGGGGTGTTCGCGTATTGAAGCCCACTATAAGTTGCTCGTTGGCCGTCCGTCTCTTCGTCATGCCGTAACCACGAACATGGCGGAGCAGATCAAGCTCGATGTGGCTGGTGTTGTTGTTGCGCCGCTGGCGTTGGCAGACCTGATCCTGACGGAACAGGAGAAATTGAAAGGGTGTGCGTTGATCGACTTCGGTGCAGGCGTCACCTCTGTCACGATGTACAAGGATGGCAGTCTGCCGGTCTCTACGTTATTCCGTTGGGCAGCCATCTGATCACTCGCGACTTGATGTCCTTTTGGGTATGCCGGAGAAGGAAGCGGAACGTGTCAAGCGCACCTACGGCAACGCTATCTGGGAAAAAAGATAACGAACAGCAGATGGTCACGGTAGACTTGGCCGACGGACAGCATTCGAGCGAGATCAAACTTTCGGATATCAATATGGTGGTGGAAGTCCGCAGCCGTGAGATCATCGAAAACATATATACGCCCGCATGGAAGATGCGGGAGTGGCGAAAGATCCCGGTTACAGTATCGTGATTGCCGGCAACGGAGCCATGGAAGCTTCTGAAGAACATGCGTGAAGCCCTCAGCGAACGTTTCAAGATGGATGTTCGTTATGCTTCCGTCCGAAAGATGGCTGATTGCCGACGGCGAGATGATTGCCAATAATCCCGAATATACGACCGCAGCCGCCCTGTTGCTGAAAGGAACGGAGAACTGCGCCCTTTATATCGCTCCCGAACCGGAGACCGAAAGTGGTAGAACCGAAGATCGAGCCGAAAGAAGAACCCGTGATCGCTGAAATAGAAGAAAAGCAGGAAGAACCGCCTGTTGAAAAGCAGTCAGCGGCTACGACTAAGAACCGCAATTCCGGAACAAAGAAGGAGGAAGAGAAAAAAAGAACCGTAAGGGCTGGGGGTATCGGCGACCTTTTCAAAAATGCGGTGGATAAGGTGGGAGAAGGCATTGACAAGGACTTGAAAACGATGAGCAATAATCGGTAACAATAAAAAGACAGACGACAATGGACGATAATACATACGATTTGATTTGGCAAAAGCGCCTCAGACAATCATCAAAGTGATCGGTGTCGGTGGCGGTGGTGGTAATGCGGTCAGCAATATGTATCGCGAAGGTATCCGGGATGTATCTTTCGTGTTATGCAATACCGATAATCAGGCGTTGCAGAAGTCGGAGGTTCCTAATAAATTGCTGATCGGACAGAATACGACGCATGGACTTGGTTCGGGGAATGTTCCGGAAGTGGGAGAAAAAGCCGCCTTGGAAAGTGAAGAAGACATCTACCGGATGTTGGATGACGGTACTCGTATGGCCTTTGTTACGGCCGGAATGGGGGTGGTACGGGAACAGGAGCCGGGCCGGTAGTCGCTAAGATCTCTAAAGATATGGGGATTCTGACTGTCGGTATCGTTACGATACCTTTTGTCTTTGAAGGACGGCCGAAAATCGTGAAAGCGCTCCGTGGTGTCAGAAATATGGCGCAGAATGTCGATTCGCTTTTGTGATTAACAATGAGCGATTGAGAAATTTTGCCGACATGCCGGTTCCACAGGCGAATCGTAAAGCGGATGAAACATTGACAATCGCGGCCAAGAGCATAGCCGAAATCGTGACGACCGATTTGGAACAGAATGTTGACTTTGCCGATGTCGACACGACGATGCGTAACAGTGGCGTAGCTTTGATCAGTATCGGTTTCGGAGAAGGAGAAGGACGTTTGCGACAAGCGATTACGGAAGCTTTGGAGAGTACGTTGGTCAACGATGTGAACAATATTTTCAATGCTAAACGGGTAGCGTTTGTCATTTATTATAGCCATGAAGACGAACTTCGTATCAGTGAAATGGACGATATACATGATTTCATGTCGCAATTCAAGACTGAATACGAGGTGAAGTGGGGACATGGTTATGATGACAGTTTAGGGCATAAGATCAAGATTACGATCTTGGTGACCGGTTTCGGGTTGGAAGATATCCTGACCAAGACGGAACAGCAGGAGCTTGTCACAGAAGAACAACTGCGCGAAATGGCAGAAGAAGGAAGAAGCGGAAAGAAAAAAAGACGAGCGGAAGAAGATGCCTTGATGGGACGTTATTACGGTGAATATATCGACTCGCGTCCGAATGCCGAAATCGTTGTATTTGCCGTCGACGAATTGGACGATGACGCTCTGATCTCTTTCATGGAAGACAAACCTGCCTACAAGCGGACTGCCAAAGACGTGCAGCAGATACGCCGGAAGGGTGAGGAACCGGTACGTACCAAGGCATGTCGTTCACCTCGCCTGCCGCTAACAAAACAAGAAGCCTAAATCTGGCGGCACAGTTATTAGTTTTAGGTAATGAATAATGACTAATTGATAATTAATAATGAAAAATTAATGATGAGTAGTTGGATACGCGAAGGTTTAATTATTCATTCTTAATTCTTTAATTTACAAAACTATGGATTTATTTGAAAGAGTCAGCGAAGACATTAAAAACGCAATGAAGGCGAAAGATAAAGTCGCCCTTGAAACACTGAGAAACGTGAAGAAGTTTTTCCTCGAAGCGAAGACCGCTCCGGGAGCCAACGATACATTGACAGATGCCGATGCATTGAAGATCATGCAAAAAGCTCGTCAAACAGGGTAAGGATTCCGCCGCTATCTACGTGCAGCAGGGACGTCAGGATTTGGCCGATGTCGAACTGGCACAGGTAGCCGTTATCGAAAAAAGTACCTGCCGAAACAGATGTCTGCCGAAGAGCTGGAAGTCGAGCTGAAGGCAATCATTGCACAGGTCGGGGCTACCGGTCCGAAGGACATGGGTAAGGTAATGGGCATTGCCTCCAAGGCATTAGCCGGAAAAGCCGAAGGACGTATGATCTCGGAAGTCGTTAAAAAACTTCTGAATTGAAGATTGGAAATGGAAAATTGAAAGATAAAGAAGAATTGTTTTACTTTTCAGTTTTCCATTTTCTCTCCCTTGTTGTATCCTTATCAATCTAATTTTCAATTCTCAATTTTCCATTTTCAATTACCGATTATGATTACTTTTGTTTGTTGCCTTATTGCACTCATCGTAGGTTATTTCATCTACGGTAAATTCATCGAACGTATTTTCGGCATAGATGCCAAACGGCAGACTCCTGCCTATACGCACCAGGACGGCGTGGATTATATTCCGATGCCAACTTGGAAAGTCTTTATGATCCAGTTTCTGAACATCGCCGGACTGGGACCGATCTTCGGCGCCATTATGGGAGCGAAGTTCGGAACCGCTTCTTTCCTGTGGATCGTGTTGGGAAGTATCTTTGCCGGTTCAGTACACGATTACCTGTCCGGGATGTTGTCCCTGCGTCATAACGGGGAGAGCTTGCCTGAGATTATCGGCCGTTACCTGGGCGTGAACTTCAAGCAGTTCATGCGTGGTTTTACGGTAATCCTGATGGTGCTGGTCGGCTCCGTGTTTGTGGCCGGGCCTGCCGGCTTGCTGGCAAAGCTGACACCGGAACATCTGGATACTACTTTCTGGATCATTGTCGTGTTCTTGTATTACATCCTGGCGACCTTGTTGCCGGTCGATAAGATTATCGGGAAAATCTATCCTTTGTTTGCTGCCGCTTTGTTGTTTATGGCGATCGGCATTCTGGTGATGTTGTTCGTCAATCATCCGCCGTTGCCTGAAATCACGGACGGGATGCCGAACACCTATCCCGGTCATCTGCCTATTTTCCCGATTATGTTCGTCAGCATTGCCTGCGGTGCCATTTCCGGTTTTCACGCGACACAAAGTCCGTTGATGGCCCGTTGCATCAAGAATGAGAAGTACGGACGTCCTATTTTCTTCGGCTCCATGATTACGGAAGGTATCGTTGCGTTGATCTGGGCTGCTGCTGCTACTTATTTCTATCATAACAATGGTATGGGTGAAAACAATGCTGCCGTTGTCGTCGACAGTATTACGAAAGAATGGCTCGGTACGGTAGGTGGTATATTGGCAGTCTTAGGTGTGATCGCCGCCCCAATTACCTCCGGTGATACGGCGTTTCGTTCGGCCCGCCTGATTGTGGCGGACTTTCTGCATCTTGAACAGCGCAGTGTCTCCAAGCGGCTCATGATTTGCATTCCTTTGTTCTTGGTGGCTATCGCTCTTTTGCTTTACAGCCAGAAAGACAAGGATGGTTTCGATATGATTTGGCGCTATTTTGCTTGGAGGTAACCAGACACTCGCGGTGTTTACCTTATGGGCATTGACTGTCTACTTGGTGATCTCGAAGAAGCCCTATATCGTTACGCTGATTCCGGCTTTGTTTATGACGGCTGTCTGCTCGACATACATCTTTGTCGCTCCCTGAAGGCTTAGGCATGGAAAACGGCATTTCACAGATTATCGGCTTTGCCATAACAATCGTTGTTTTAGCCTTCTTCCTGGTTTGGAAGAAGAAGACCGGCAATATATAATATAGTAGGACCGGTCTTCTCTGGTACTCAAGGATGGCCGATGCTGCCTGCCCTTTGCCCGGGTAGACCGGACGGTTAAGCCTTGATTTTTTGGTTACTTTTGGATCAAGCCAAAAGTAACAAGTAAACCATTATTTACCAGAAATCGAAGGAAAAATGTCAGAACTGTAAACTGAGGGCTTGGCGGCAATCTCTTATCTTTATCCACAGAAACATATAAAAGGATAACTACCATGAAAAAAGTGATAAGTTTAGTCAGCCTCTTTTGCCTGTCGGTCTTTTTTACCTTTGCTCTGTTATGGGAGAGCCCATTGACCGGGAGGCCGTTGTCAAGCGGCATCGCGTGTGTACGACCGGGACGCTTCTGAAAAGTCCGGCACAAGTAGGTAACGGTAAGTTTGCCTTCGGGATGGATATAACCGGATTGCAGACCTTCGTCCCCTTCAATACCCTGTCCGACTGGAGCTGGCACAGTTTTCCCCTCCCCGAAGGGATGAGGCCGAAGATTACCGTCCGGTTGCCGTGGAGACGCACGGCAAAAAGATCGCCTATGAACTCCGCAATCCCGACCAGCCCGAACTGTCCGAATGGCTGACCAAGAACCCTCATCGCTATAACCTGGGCCGTATCGGTTTCCGTCTACTGCGTGAAGACGGTACGGAAGCGCGGGAAATTGACCTGGGCAATGCCCGGCAGGAAATCGATCTGTGGACAGGTGTCGTCTATAGCCGTTTCGAACTGAACCGCAAAGAGGTGAAAGTGCGTACCGTCTGCCATCCCGATAAAGATATGATCGGAGTCAGTATCGAGTCCGAACTGTTGAACGATGGTAATATGAGCATCTATCTCGACTTTCCTTATCCCGACGGACGCTATTTCCAAACATTACATAGGACGCTTTACGACACGATCTCCGGCCATACTTGCACCTTCGAGAAGTTGGCTCCGAACTCGGTCCGTATCGCCCGTACGATGGATGACACGCACTACTACGCCACCCTTGACTGGACCGGCCCTGCCACTTTCAGCCGTGAATCTGAAAAGGCGCATACCTTCCTCCTCCAGCCCCGGCATACTTCCACCTTTTCCTTTACCTGCTGCTTCTCTCCTGAACCGGTCGCCGATGTGACCGAGCCGCTTGCCTCTATCGACCGGCAGAGAGCTGCCAGTTGGGAGAAATACTGGC
>VOFC01006751.1_pt1 | contig 10673 bp, 20 predicted proteins | sample 5384161 | NCBI WGS metagenome assembly VOFC01 (sample SAMN12384722, study PRJNA508395) | human gut metagenome | isolation source: healthy gut B | host: Homo sapiens | reverse complement strand
TCAAATTGTTCAGTTACGTATTGCTTTCTTGCCATTCGGCATCTGCCAGATGACAAAGTCTAACTACACCTGAGGTGCCTTACAATAAAGTGCAATTGATCGAGAATCCGCTTCCGGTTCGAAAAACATGTTCCCAAAGTGTTGGATTATAAATTGAATGATGATGTCTCCGATTTTGATTATCCTGTAGCGGATGATGATGATTTGACCATTAAAATTGTGTGATGAAAAGAAGAAAAACGGACACACTAAAGGCGATACTTTAAAAAAAGGTATCGTCTTTTTTATTTTTAAGAAAGGCCGGTAAAAGTATGAGTGATATGAAAAGTGAAAAAAAAAAGCGGAAGCGGAAGAACACAGAGATGAACGGATCGAAAAACCGGACAGATCACCCTGCAGGATCATGCGGGGAACAGAAGATACATTTGCTTACGATCATCGGAGAAGTGGAAGGGCATGAGAATCTTGCAGAGGAATTCCAAGACGACGAAATATGAACACATTCTTCCTCAGCTTGCGGCCATCGAAGACAGTGAAGAAATTGGCGGTGTGCTGGTACTTTTAAATACCATGGGCGGAGATGTGGAAGCGGGACTGGCTATTGCAGAGATGCTGGCGTCTTTGAGCAAACCTACGGTATCTCTGGTCCTGGGAGGCAGCCATTCCATGGCGTTCCCATAGCAGTCAGCTGTAAATATTCTTTTATTGTCCCAACGGGAACTATGGTGATACATCCGGTACGGACAGAACGGTATGGTGATCGGTGTGCCCCAGACCTTTGAATATTTTAAGACTGATCCAGGACCGAATACGGGCTTTGTATGTCAAACATTGTAAAATCAGCCGGACGAAACTGGAAGAACTCATGATGGAGACCGGATTCTTAACGAAGGATGTGGGAAGCATCCTGGTAGGAGAAGAAGCGGTGAAACACGGTATCCTTGATGAAGTGGGCGGGATTGACCGCGCAATCCAAGCTTCGGAAGATGATGGAACAGAAAAAGGGATGACAAGGCAGTGGAAAAATGATATACTTCTAATTATGACTATAAAGAAAAAGCATCGTAGATGCGATTTTACTAATGCGGTTCTGAATAGTTATATTCGTAAAGTTAGGGTATGATGACATCATCTTCATCAGGCAAAAGAAACATCATCTTCCGGCAGGACAAGAGAAAAAGTACGACGAGCAGCCGCAACAGGCAGGCACAGAGAACAGCACAGGACAGTGAACTTTTTTCATGAGATCGGTCTGATCGTTTTGTTTGTGGTAATGGTGATATTATTTTGTTGTAATTTTGGTATTATCGGCCCGGTCGGCAATGCGATCAGCGGGGTCTTATTCGGTATCTTTGGATTTACTGCATATATAGCACCTATTGTGATATTTCTGGCTGTGGCTTTTTGGTTCGCCAATGAGGGGAACCCAACTGCTGTGCGCAAAATGATTGCAGGTGTCGTATTGTTTTTAATGATCGGTGTAGTATGCGATCTGATCACGAAGACTGCCGGCTCTATGGAACAGTATGATATCAAACTGTTATATACAAACTGCAGTACCGGTAAAAAGGGCAGGAGGCGTATTCTGGCAGGAAGTATCTGCTATCTGTTGCTGCATTATCTGGAGACTGTAGGAACAGTGCTGGTAGTGCTTTTGTGTTCATTGATCAGTCTGATCCTGGTAACGGAGCGTTCTTTCTTAAACAGCATGCGAAACGGTGGTGACCGGATCCGGGAACTGTCCAGAAGACGCGGTGCGTAGACGGGAGAATGCCGAACTCCGCAGACAGGAGCAGGAAGGAAGCGTACTTCTCAGAGAGAGGAAAGCCCGTCGCATCCGTGAAGAGGGAAACGCCGGATCCGTGAGGAAGAGAGCCGACTCCGCGCTGAGGAGAAAGAGACGAACAGATCCTGAATGCTGTCCCCACCAGAGAGAAAAAAAGTGACAGGAGTTATGATGGATACCTCCTTGAAAAAAGCAGGAGACACAGCCTGTGGGAAGACGGGATGATATCCATGAGATCGTATACGAAGAGGATGCACAGGAAGCTCCTGAAGTGGAAGAGACGGGTGACCTCCAGCGATTTTGATAAGATCAAGGTAACGGGAATGCATCAGGTGACCATGCAGGAAGCAGTGGGGGAGGCTTCTTATGAAGATATACCGGTGGAGGAAGTAAGCAGCGTGCAGCTACGTTTAAAAAGCCTTTTGAACGCAGAGAGTCCTGGCAGGAGGAAGCGGCGCTTCTGACGCCCCCAGGCGGAAGCTATCCGGATCCATAAGGAAGACATTCCGGAGCATGAGGAGACACCTGCAGAACCGGCTGAGAACCCTGTGCGCCCGAATTACGGCACCGGAGCCCATCCTAAGGGGAATTCTGGTGGAAGACCAGATACATAAGGATATTGCGAAAGCGGCCAAACAGCCTCCGGCAGAATACCGGATTCCGCCTCTGAGCCTGTTACAGAAGGGAAAAGCAGCTACCGGAGATTCCTCCAGAGAATTGAAAAGAGACCGCCATGCGCTTGCAGCAGACGTTAAATACTTTCGGTGTAAAGGTAACGATCACCGATATCAGTCAGGGTCCCTAGTGTTACCCGCTATGAACTACAACCGGAGCAGGGCGTAAAGGTATCCAAGATCGTAGGCTGGCAGATGATATCAAGCTGAATCTGGCGGCAACGGATATTCGTATTGAGGCACCGATCCCCGGAAAGGCAGCTATCGGTATCGAAGTCCCGAACAAAGAGAACATGACAGTAGCACTCCGGGATCTTTTTAGAGAGTAACGAATTCAGGAATTTAATTCCAATATTGCATTTGCCGTAGGTAAGGATATCGCGGGCAAGACTGTGGTGGCGGATATTGCCAAGATGCCTCATATGCTGATCGCCGGAGCTACCGGTTCCGGTAAGTCCGTATGCATTAATACGCTGATCATGAGTATTTTGTACAAGGCGCATCCGGATGATGTGAAACTGATCATGGTGGATCCGAAGGTTGTGGAACTGAGTGTCTATAACGGCATTCCTCATTTGCTGATCCCGGTAGTGACAGATCCCAAGAAAGCATCTGCTGCATTGCACTGGGGTGTCAGTGAGATGGAAGATCGTTATCGGAAGTTTGCCGATTATAATGTCCGTGATCTGAAGGGGTATAATAAAAAGATAGAGACCATGCCTGTTTGCGAGGGAGAGGAACGGCCTAAGAAGATGCCACAGATCGTCATTATCGTAGACGAGCTTGCGGATCTGATGATGGTATGCCCGGCGAGGTGGAGGAATCTATCTGTCGTCTGGCACAGCTTGGCCAGAGCGGCAGGTATCCATCTGATCATCGCTACCCAGCGACCCAGTGTGGATGTCATCACCGGACTGATCAAGGCCAATATGCCCAGTCGTGTGGCGTTCTCCGTATCCAGCGGTGTGGATTCACGAACGATCCTGGATATGAACGGAGCGGAGAAATTTGCTTGGTAAAGGCGATATGTTATTCTACCCGCAGGGTTATTCGAAGCCGGCCAGTGTACAGGGAGCTTTCGTATCCGACAAGGAAGTATCCGATGTGGTGGATTATCTCAAGAACCAGGGACTGGGCAATACCTATAGCAACTATGCAGAAGATATTGAAGAGAAGATCAAAAATATCGGCTCGTCAGGTGGTTCCTCCGGAAGCGGCTCTGGTGGCGGTAACGACAGAGACGAATATTTTGAGGAGGCCCGCAAGGTTTATTATAGATAAAGACAAGGCCAGCATCGGCATGCTGCAGCGTGTGCTTAAGATCGGTTTCAACCGTGCTGCCAGAATCATGGATCAGCTTTGTGAGTACGGCGTGGTAGGCGAAGAAGAAGGCACTAAACCCAGAAAAGTACTTATGAGCATGGAACAGTTCGAACAGCTGTTAGAGGAAATCTGACATGCGTTCGAGACTGTCTGAATAAACGGAGGGGAAAATATGAAAACAGATATTGAAATCGCACAGGAAGCGGTAATGGAGCCCATCACCAAAGTGGCTGAAAGTATTGGCATTGAAGCAGAAGACCTGGAACTTTACGGCAAGTACAAAGCAAAAAACTTTCTGAGGAATTTCTGGAAAAATACAAGCTCGTCCCAACGGAAAACTGATTCTGGTAACAGCTATCAACCCGACTCCTGCAGGAGAGGGTAAGACGACCACCACGGTAGGATTGGGAGAAGCTTTCGGACGAATGGGGAAAAAAGCAGTGATCGCTCTCAGAGAGCCATCTCTTGGTCCCTGTTTCGGTATCAAAGGTGGAGCTGCCGGCGGCGGTTATGCACAGGTAGTGCCTATGGAGAACTGAATCTGCATTTTACCGGTGATTTTCATGCCATCACCTCTGCCAACAACCTGTTGGCTGCGCTTACTGGACAATCATATCCAGCAGGGCAATGATCTGGGCATCGATACCCGGCAGATCGTGTGGAAGCGCTGTGAGGACATGAATGACAGAGTCCTTCGTAATATTGTGGTAGGAGCTTGGCAACAAGACAGACGGCTTTGTCAGAGAGGATCATTTTGTCATCACTGTGGCCAGTGAAATTATGGCGATTCTTGTGTCTGGCAGACGATATGAAGGATCTAAAGGAGCGCCTTTCCAGAATCGTTGTTGCTTACAACTATCAGGGAGAGCCGGTTACGGCAGGTCAGCTGAAGGCAGTAGGCGCTATGGCAGCTTTGTTAAAGGATGCTATAAAACCGAATCTGATCCAGACACTGGAGCATACCCCTGCTCTGGTACACGGCGGACCGTTTGCCAATATTGCACATGGATGTAATTCTGTCAGAGCGACCAAAGCTGCCATGAAGATGGCGGATTATTGTATTACGGAAGCCGGTTTCGGCGCCGATCTGGGTGCGGAGAAGTTCTTTGATATCAAGTGCCGTAAAGCCGGACTTACCCCTGATGCGGTTGTACTGGTAGCAACGATCCGCGCACTGAAATACAACGGTGGTGTAGCAAAAGCGGATCTGGGAGCAGAAATCTGGAAGCGTTGAAAAAAGGTATTGTCAATCTGGAGAAACATATTGAGAATCTTCAGAAATATGGTGTGCCTGTAGTTGTGACCCTGAACTCCTTTATCACCGACAGTGAGGCAGAGACCGCTTATGTCAGAGATTTCTGTGAAGCAAGAGGCTGTGAGTTCGCACTCTCCGAAGTGTGGGAGAAGGGTGGCGAGGGCGGAATCGCTCTGGCTGAAAAAGTATTAAAGGCAATGGAAGAGAAAAGAGAATGATTTCCATGTCCTCTATGAGGATGAAATGCCTCTTGCGGATAAGATCACAAAAATTGCGAAGGAAATCTACGGTGCATCCGGCGTAAACTTTGCACCTGCTGCTGTAAAACAGTTAAAGAGACTGACGGAACTTGGCTTTGGTGACTTGCCGGTATGTATGGCAAAGAACCAGTATTCTCTGTCAGATGATCCTACGTTACTGTTAGGGAAGACCTTCCGGTTTTGAATTGAATGTAAGAGAGGTCTATGTCTGCCGGTGCCGGTTTTGTTGTAGTGCTCACCGGTGCGGTCATGACCATGCCGGGCCTGCCCAAGGCTCCAGCTGCTTACAATATCGATGTGGATGACAGCGGTAGGATCGTAGGATTATTCTAGTAAGGAGGAATGTGTCTCATGGCACAGTTGATAGATGGAAAAGCTATTTCCACACAGATTAAAGAGGAAGTAAAAGAAAAAGTCGCAGCTTTAAAAGAGCAGGGCTGTGAAGTAATGCTGGCGGTGATCCAGGTAGGTGCGGATCCCGCATCTTCCGTATATGTCCGCAACAAGAAAAAGGCCTGCGAATATGTAGGTATCCGGTCTCTGGCATATGAACTTCCGGAGGAGACAACAGAGGAAAAGTTACTGGAGCTGATCCGAGAAATGAATGACAGAACCGATGTCAACGGCATTCTGGTGCAACTGCCGTTACCCAAACACATTGATGAGGAAAAGGTACTGGATTCCATTTCTCCTTTAAAGGATGTAGACGGATTCCATCCGCAGAATGTCGGTGCGCTCTGTATCGGCAAACCGGGATTTGTATCCTGTACACCTGCCGGAGTCATACAGCTGCTGAAGCGATCCGGTATTGAGATTGCCGGTAAGGAGTGTGTTGTTGTTGGCAGAAGCAACATTGTAGGTAAACCGATGGCACTTTTTTGTTGCGGGAGAACGGTACGGTGACGGTGGCTCACAGCCGTACCAAAGATCTGAAAGAAGTAACCAAAAGAGCGGATATTCTGGTGGTGGCTGTCGGCAAGCCGAAAATGATCACGGCTGATTATGTCAAAGAGATGGTGCGGTTGTGATCGACGTGGGAATTCACCGCAACGAACAAAACAAGTTATGTGGTGATGTGGATTTCGACAGTGTGGAGCCTGTATGCGGAGCGATCACTCCGGTTCCCGGTGGCGTAGGCCCTATGACCATAGCCATGTTGATGAATAATTGTCTGGAATCGTATCCTTGCAGGCAGTAAGAGGATAATCGTATGAAGTGTCCGAATTGTGGGGCAGAGATGGAGGAAGGAAAGCTTTACTGCGAGCATTGTGGGGAGGATATTCATATTGTCCCGATTTTGAACCGGAAATTGAATACAATATGGAACAGACTCTGCATGATATTGCCAGGGAAATGACACCGGAAGAAGATGCCACGGACGATCAGGATGTACAGCAGAGCATGACGGAATTGCAGGACTGGGATGAAGAACCGCTGGAAAATACGGCAAAACATCCCTTTCGCTGGAAATTCATTGTGCTGATCCTGGTGCTTGCGGTAGTAGCGGTGGTATGTACCGGTTTCGGAATCTCTTATTCCCACTATCATTCCGCTGAATATCAGATAAAGAGTGCGAGAGAGTATGTAGCTTCCGGGGAATACGATCAGGCGGTCACCTGTTATGAACGTGCGTTGGAAATCGATCCGGGAACATCACCTTAAAATTTGAACTGGCGGATATTTATTTTCAGAAGAACAACAAAATGGAATATGAATATCTGCTTCGGGAGATTGTTGCGGATGCCGCAGCTACTTCCGAACAACTGGAAAGTGCTTATGGAAAGCTGATCGCCATCTATGCGGCCAGGGAAGATTATAAGACCATTAATGATCTGTTGTTGAACTGTGGTAATGTAAATATTATGAGTAAGTACCAGAGCTATATGGCAATGGAACCGGAATTCAGTCTGCAGGAGGGATATTATACCAGCATCCAGCCTTTGAAACTGACAACTTTCGGAAGTGGTAAGATCTACTATACTACCGACGAAACCGAACCGGGAGAACACAGTCTGCTGTATACGGCACCCATCCTTTTAGAGAGCGGTGATTACTGTATCAAAGCGGTGTATATCAATGAGAATGGGATCAGTAGTCCAGTGGTTACCAAAATTACCATATTGAGATCGAGGAACTGAGTGCTCCGGAGGTAACGGCGGTCAGTGGGGATTATGAATTCCCAATCAATATCGAGGTGACCGACGGATATGATGTTTATTACACAACGGATGGTTCCGATCCTACGCAGAATTCCACGGTGTATAATGGACCCATCCCCATGCCTCTTGGCAAATCAGTCTTCCGGTTTATCCGCATTGCGGAAGGAAGAAAGAGCGAGATCGTGGAGAAAAGCTACAATCTGGTCATGAACACGGAGTTTATGCCGGAGGATGCCGTGACAAAAAGTAGTGAATTATGCCATAGAAAGTGGTAAAATAACGGAAGCATCCGGAAGCTTTGATGAATCCGGTGCCGCATATCTCTATCAGTATCAGTATGTGACGAACATCAACAAGATAGATGATTTCTATGTTGTTGCCGAGATCTACCGGGGAGAAGATGGGACAGTCACAAAGACGGGGAATCTGTTCGCCGTAAATGCCTATACCAGGGAACTGTACAAATTGCAGACCGACGAAAGCGGCCGCCATTATACGCTTGGTGACCGTTTAGATATATAATCCTAACAGAAGGGACGGAAAAAGAGAAATGTATAAGATCGTAAAAAAACAGGAGCTGACAACCAACATCTATCTTATGGAGGTAGAAGCAAACAGAGTGGCAAAGACCTGTGAACCCGGTCAGTTTGTCATCGTAAGAATGGATAGCGAGAGTGAGCGTATCCCTCTGACTATCTGTGATTACAACAGAGAAAAAAGGAACAGTAACCATTGTGTTCCAGACCGTTGGTGCCGGTACAAAACTGATGGCACAGCTTTCGAGGGAGAATACTTCCATGATTTCGTAGGTCCTCTGGGATGTCCTTCCGAACTGGTAGAACAGCCTCTGGATGAGGTAAAGGCAAAGAAGATCCTCTTCGTGGCTGGTGGTGTAGGAGCGGCACCGGTATATCCCCAGGTAAAATGGCTGCATGAGCATGGAATCGCTGCAGATGTTATCGTAGGAAGCAAGACCAAGGATCTTCTGATCCTGGAAAAGGAAATGGAATCTGTAGCCGGAAATCTGTATGTGACCACCGATGACGGCTCCTATGGAAGAAGCGGTATGGTAACCCAGACCATCAAGGATCTGGTGGCAGAAGGTAAAAAGTACGATCTGTGTATTGCCATCGGCCCTATGATCATGATGAAGTTTGTATGTTTATTAACCAAAGAACTGGAGATTCCCACCGTTGTCAGCCTGAACCCCATTATGGTAGACGGTACGGGAATGTGTGGTGCCTGTCGTGTAACGGTCGGTGGCAAGGTGAAATTTGCCTGTGTGGACGGCCCCGAGTTTGACGGACATGAAGTAAACTTTGATGAGGCAATGAGACGTCAGCAGATCTACAAGACTGCAGAAGGACGTGCAATGCTGGCCCTGGAAAGAGGGAGATACCCATCACGGTGGCTGCGGCAACTGCCAGTAGTCATACAAAAGTCTGAACACGATAAAACAGAAAGGCATGGTTAAAATAAAATGGATGTATTAAAGAGAATTCCTGTCAGAGAACAGGATGCAAAGGAACGTGCTACCAATTTCAAAGAGGTTTGTCTCGGATATAACAAAGAAGAAGCAATGGAAGAGGCTTCCCGCTGCATTAACTGTAAAAACGCACAGTGCGTAAAAGGCTGCCCGTAGCCATCCAGATCCCTCAGTTCATTGAACAGGTGAAGAACGGCAATATCGAAGAGGCTTATCGTATTATCAGCGAATCCAGCGCACTTCCCGCTGTCTGCGGCCGTGTATGCCCGTCAGGAGAGCCAGTGTGAAGGAAAATGTATCCGCGGTTTCAAGGGGGATCCCATCTCCATCGGTAAACTGGAGCGTTTCGTTGCAGACTGGGCAAGAGAAAACGGTATCAAGCCCACACCCGCAGCACAGAAGAACGGTAAGAAGGTAGCTGTGATCGGTTCCGGCCCTGCTGGTCTTACCTGTGCCGGAGATCTGGCAAAGCTGGGTTATGATGTGACCATCTTCGAGGCACTGCATGAGGCAGGCGGTGTACTGGTATACGGTATTCCCGAGTTCCGTCTTCCCAAGAGCGGCGTTGTGGCAAAAGAGATCGAGAATGTTAAATCTCTCGGCGTTCATATTGAAACTAATGTAGTGGTAGGTAAATCCGTGACCATCGATCAGCTGATGGATGAAGAGGGCTTCCATGCTGTATTTATCGGTTCCGGTGCAGGACTTCCGAAGTTCATGGGTATCCCCGGTGAGAATGCCAACGGTGTTTTCTCTGCCAACGAGTACCTGACCAGAAGCAACCTGATGAAGGCTTTTGATCCCGACTCCAGAACTCCTATCATGCATGGTAAGAAGGTAGCCGTTGTCGGCGGCGGTAACGTGGCGATGGATGCAGCAAGAACCGCACTTCGTCTGGGTGCGGAGGTACACATTGTATACCGTAGAAGCGAAGAGGAGCTGCCTGCCAGAGTGGAAGAAGTACATCATGCAAAAAGAAGAAGGCATCATTTTGATCTGCTGACCAATCCTATAGAAATCCTGTCCGACGATAAGGGCTGGGTGACCGGCATGAAGTGCATCCGCATGGAACTGGGTGAGCCCGATGAGAGCGGCAGACGCCGTCCGGTAGAGGTTCCGGGATCTGAATTCGTGATGGAACTGGATACCGTGATCATGTCTCTGGGTACTTCCCCGAATCCTCTGATCTCTTCTACCACCAAGGGACTGGATACCAACAAGTGGAAGTGCATCATTGCGGATGAGAATAATGGTAAGACCACAAAGGAAGGTGTCTATGCCGGCGGAGATGCGGTAACCGGAGCAGCGACCGTTATTCTGGCCATGGGAGCAGGAAAAGCTGCTGCCAAAGGCATTGACGAATATCTGAGTACAAAATAAACACCCCGGATCCTGTCCACAGACAGGATGGAATGGAGGATTACATGGTAAGACATATTGTTATGTGGAGTCTGGAAGGCAATCTGACAAAACAGGAAAAGAAAGAGACCGCCGGGAAGATCAAGGAGTTACTGGAGCCCATCAAAGAAAAGGTTCCCGGTGCCGTAAAGGTGGAAGTGATCATCAATGAACTGGACAGCAGCAACCGGGATGTGGCTCTGATCTCTGAGTTTACAGATACTAAGGCGCTGGCTGCCTATCAGGTGCATCCGGATCATCTGGCAGCAAAGGAATATATTGATCCGTGGCAGGCAACAGAGCCTGCCTGGATTACGAGTATTATGATGGTG
>VOFC01007224.1_pt1 | contig 10674 bp, 19 predicted proteins | sample 5384161 | NCBI WGS metagenome assembly VOFC01 (sample SAMN12384722, study PRJNA508395) | human gut metagenome | isolation source: healthy gut B | host: Homo sapiens | reverse complement strand
GCATATAATCCGCATTTTCCATTTAACTCTTTTTTTCACCGAGAATATGCTTGATCAGGATATGGCCTTCTCCACCGCACATATTTTCTTTTCTTTCGACTTTCAGTTCACTCATGATTATCTCCTCCTGCTACAGTATTTTATTACGGGACAGGATACCCGTTCTGTATCCCTGCCCCTGCTTTTTTATTACTTTTACAGTATAAGCTTGTTGATATTTTTTTCGCAACATTTATCAAAAAATTTTAACGGAAGATTTTTCTTTCCTTATCTGAACGCACGCTTTAGAATATGCTACTGTCATGACCAGATACATTCCTGCAGCAACAATGATCGCAAGGATTCCTGTATTAAAAAGAGCTTCAAAATTAATGTCAGAAGAAGTAACAGTGGAATTTTAACATTGACTTCTGTTCTGAAAGAAACTATACTTTTGTGTAACCTTAATAATAGAATAATTCTGAGGAGATGATTAAATGAATGAAGAACAAAAAGTGGTTTCTTTTTACTATAGAAGATTGCTATCATGTCTGTCGCCTTCTCTATCCTGACAGATCTGAAAAAGAAAAAATTAAAACTTGCCCAGAGGCTGCACTGGAAATGGCAAAGGAGACCTCCTCTTGAATATCAAATCAACGAGGATTCACTGACCGTATCAGACAAGATTATACTGACTAAAAAAGAACCTCCGGAAATGTGCCGTCAGTGGAGATTTTATTTCTTTCAGGTCAAAGACCGGCTGTCACTTGTCCTTTTCAAACCAGCCACTGAAAAACACCGCCAGGCAATGGAAGACTTCCTGAGGATCAACGAAATCGAGACACTCCGGGAACTTCCGGCAGAAACATCTACTCTTCCGTGGAATGAAGTTTACAAAATGCGTGTCGGTTCTCTCTTAAAAGAGACTTTAAAAAGAGACGGTTTTTATAATCCATGCCCTTCTGATCCTTCTTCTGACATTTGGCTGCCTTATATGGAATGCTAAGGATTACGTTAATTATATTCTCGAAGATGCCGGACTTTCTTCCGCAATCTCCGAACGTATGATGGATACTGTATTTGACTCTCTTCCATCAGATGATATTGAAATTCTGGGGCAGATCCAGGATAAACTGCAAAATTCTCCTGCTGTAGATGCTCTTGCTGAAAAATATGCCCAGGCTATGATTCAGGGAATTGCAAGCGGCAAAGAATTTGATGAGATCCATGTTGATATCAGCAATGAACTGGTTCAGATTGCCTCCACTGCATTGACCGAAATAAAAAAGCAGATTCCGCTATCCGATGGCATGGAAAAAAAGCTGATCACTGCTTCTCTTTTTTATCCGATTCAGCATCTGCCCAGTCGGCGATCAATACTTATGCAGAGGGAATTTATGATGGTTTCAGTAACCGCCTCGGAGGACTTGTCAACCTATACCGATTCTGACCTCACAGTTTATGATCCTTTTTATTGCACTTCTGTATATCGGTATGGTCATTGCCTGCATAGCCACAACTCCCCTGACCGTTGTGAGATTCAGCTATCCCACAACTTTTGTACTATTTGGTATTCTCTATTACTTTTTAGTAAATGTCGTCGGAAATACGCTCGTTGCAAAGGCTCAGCAACCGCTTTTTTAGGCAGAACAGTATTCCTTGACCCGTCTATGGGATATGCAATGCTTATTGTTGCCATACTGGGAGCAGCCTTTCTCTTCCTCTGCCTGACTATCAGAATAAAAAGAGAAGAGAAAAAGCTGACTCAGCTCTGAGATAATACAGGTTTTTAAAAAGAATACACTGAAAGTATATCACCTTTGCTACTACAAGCAATAGGATCAGTATAATTTTCATCTCTCCTCACCTCGCTTCTGTTTGTCTTGTAAATATTGTAGTTTGTTTATTTAATATTGTAAAGTACTTTTTGTTTATTCTGTAAACTTTATGTATTGACTTCATCTTTCAGTAGTGTTATCATCAATTCAAAGGTGGTGAGACTATGACACAGGGTGAAAGAGTGCGAATGATAAAGAAAACATCCTAATGTCAATCTTACGTTGGAAAAGTTTGGCGAAAAATTAGGAATCAAAAATCTGCTCTTAGCTTAATTGAAAATGGAAAAAATAATTTAACTGAACAAATGGCTAAATCCATCTGCCGTGAGTTCCGAGTAAATTACTTTTGGCTCACCAAAGAAAAAGGAGAGCCTTTCATTGATATCCCTGATACTGCTTTGGATGATCTTGCCGATGATTACGATCTTGATAATATAGATAAAAAGATTATTCAGAAGTATCTGGAGCTGAGTGCTGATCAGCGTGACGTGATTAAAGCTTACCTGAGAAGTCTCTGCGAAGACGAAAAAAAAGTGATTCACCCGTCTTTTCTGATGAAGTACTTATGTACGTATTGAAACCGAAGATCCTGATTATCAGCCATCCTGCTCACAGGATGACCTCAGGAAAGAACTCGGATTTTTTAATTTTGACATAGGTGAATAAATTGTTTAATGACCATTTTTCCCACTTGGGCAAAATGGTGAACGCTACTCAGAAACTCGATTAGAAAGGACGTAAGCATATGCCATTACCAAAATCAAACAACTATACAATTGAAGATATCTACTCTCTTCCTGATGGACAGCGTGCTGAGCTGATCGACGGACAGATCTATGATATGGCTCCACCGAGTCCCTTCCAGCAGGAACTGGTAATGGAGCTTTCCGCAACTCTTCGCGATTACATCAAAAAAGAATAGCGGATCGTGCAAAGTTTACCCTGCTCCATTTGCCGTTTTTCTTAATCAAGACGACCACAATTATGTAGAACCAGATATCTCCGTGATTTGTGATCCTAACCGGATTAATGAAAAAAGGATGTAATGGTGCTCCTGATTTTATTATAGAGATCGTATCACCAAGCAGCCAACGCATGGATTACCTCACAAAATTGTTCAAATACCGTACAGCCGGTGTTCGTGAATACTGGATTGTGAATCCAATGAAGCAAACGGTTCAGACCTACTTCTTTGGTGACGTAGAAGATTCCAATCAATATTCTTTTGATGATGAGATTTCTGTTGGGATCTACGATGATTTGAAGATCTGTATTGCAGATTTACTGAAATAAAAAACGCCTCGGTTCTCTTTTTTTATAAATATTATATTATCGACAAGTCTCGGTATACAAATAATGTGATTTTCACCTGTTTTTACTGGTTTTCAAATTAAAATAAATCAATATTTTCACATAAAACCAAAAACACTTCTTCTCACTTCCAAGAACGAGATTGAAGCAAACACATTTGCTGCTGAACTTTTATACCGGATGAATTGATTTTTGACAATCCTGGTATGACAGATAAGCAGATAGCAGGAATCATAGGTTGTGATTCAAAAATTATGGAGTTTAAAAAGATATAACCTCTTCGGAGATTATATAAATTGGTGGCATTTTAAGATACGGATTTAAGAAAAGGGGGAATACTTTATGAAATGTCCAAAATGTGGAAAAGAAAGCAGTGGAAAATTTTGTCAACACTGCGGAGCAAAGCTTGACGATACATCAAGCCTAAACAAAATCAATCGTATAATTACAACCCGACTGAGCAGCCTAAGAAAAAAAATAAAGGATGCTTAATAGCTGTGATAGTTGTAGCAGTGATTTTAGTGGTTTTTCATGTTTTTGATTGCCATAGGTTTAAGTTTGAATGATTCAGATAAGCAATCAAGTTCTGAGCCTACAGAGAGTGCAAAGAAAGAATATGTCGAAAGCATAGAACCTGTTATCAGTAATCCTGATGCATACAAAGGTAAGTACGTAAATTCTACGGAATCATATCGTCAGTAGATGAAGACGAAGATTCTTACGGATATCAGGTTTATACTGACGTTGATTATAACAATAGCGTATTAGTCGAAGTTCCAAAGGATGTTATGAGTAGTCCAATAAAGGATTCTCAAACTTTCGTTTCCATAGATGCGGAAATAGATGGTTCATATGATGGTCAGACAGTAATGGGAGTCGCCAATACATGGGCTTACTTGAAAGCAATTAGTTTTGAGGAAACAACATATGAAGAGTCATTCGGCAAAGCAAATACTACTTGGGAATTTTCCGACAAAATAATAGATCAGAACGGAATGTCCGTTTCTATTACGAAAGTTGAATTTGCAAGTGATGAAACCAGAGTGTACATTACAGCAACGAACAATTCAGCTGACAGCTTTAATTTATGGTCATCATCATGCAAAGTTATACAAAATGGAACACAGTACGAACAGTCTTTTCTCAAATTACATGGCAGATTATCCGCAGATATCATCAGAAATTTTACCTGGTGCATCAAGCTCCGGAATTATTCTGTTTGATAAATTGGAACCATCAGCATTTCAATTTTTATATTGATGGTTCAAGCAATAATTGGGAGATAGAATCACAGCCATATCAATTCTGATTTAGTACAGTAAAAAAAAAAAAAACCGCCCCTTCGCCAAAAAGGGACGGCACTGGAAGCACACGCCAATGTGCTTATAGAATACCTCCGAAGAGATATCTTAAATGTGCTATATGCACTTCATCCAATAGACAGTGTATCATCTTCGGGCAGCTACCGCAAGCAGAACAAGCGTTCTTTGCTGGCTGTTATTTTTATACTATATTTTAGAAAGGAAGATGATATTATGGCATTGATTAAATGTCCTGAATGTGAATTGCAAGTATCAGATAAGGCTCTCTCGTGTCCTCACTGCGGATACCCTATGAAATCCTCGGCTGATGCACCAAAAGGACGAGGAAAGGCAAAACCGAAGCACAGACGGTTACCTAATGGGTTTGGAAGTATAACAGAATTGAAAAACCGGAATTTAAGAAACAGATTTTGGTGTAGAGCATGCGTCGGAAAAACACCATACGGAAAACCGATACTGAAACCGCTTAAGCCGGATGCTTATTTCAACACGTATAATGAAGCGTATGAAGCACTTGTTGAGTACAATAAAAAAATCTTTTACGATCTGGATCTATCAATGACCGTAGAAGAATTGTACGATAAATGGACGGATGAATATTTCAAGAATACATCTGATGCTTATATAAGGACCATCACATCATCATGGCAGTACTGCTCTTCTATATACTCAATGCGTGCAAAGGATGTGAGGGCACGGCACATAAAAGGATGCATGGACGAGGGATTCAGAATTGAAACAAGAGGAAAGAAAAAAGGTGAAAAGATATACCCGACTGCCGGCACTAAGGCTCGGATGAAATCCATGTTTAATCTCATGTTTGATTTTGCATTGGAGTATGAAATAGTCGATATGAATTACGCAAGGACATTTGACGTATCTGACGATATCGTAAAAGAGAAAAAGAAGCTGCAAAGAGAAACCACATCATCTTTTCTGAGGAAGAATTACAAATATTATGGGATAATGTTGAAAAAGTGAAATTTGCAGACTGGATCATCATTCAGTGTTACATGGGATGGCGACCACAGGAACTCGCTACACTGCGATTAGAAGAAGTAAATCTTGATGAATGGTATATGTGTGCAGGAATGAAAACTGATGCAGGAAAACAAAGAATAGTGCCGATACACAGCAAGATTCAATCTCTTGTTAAAAAGAATTACGATTATGCAGTCGAAATCGGAAGTGAATATCTGTTGAACGATAAAGGACAGACTCACGCAGGATCATGGAAACTCACGTATGACAAATATGCCAATAGATTCAAAAAGGTAATTGATGAATTAAAATTAGATCCAGAACACAGGGCACATGATCCGAGAAAAACATTTATAACGAGATGCAAAAAAAAACGGAAGTGGACGAATATGCATTGAAAGAAATGGTCGGACACAACATAAAGGATATCACAGAATCAACTTACACTGTAAGGGATATGGAATGGTTGAGAAAAGATTTGGAAAAAAATGCAATAATAAAAGCGCACCAAGTATTAATTTACGAGGTGCACTTTTTTATTAATAGTTATTAGTGAACAAGTCTCGATAAACAAATAATGAACAAGTACACTAGTTTTTATTAGGTTTTGTCAGTTCTCTGCAAGTCTAGAAACACGATAAATACTGGGTTTCTTAGAACTTACCAGCCTTAGCAGCTTCCTCTACAGCTACTGTAACGGCTACAGTCATACCAACCATCGGGTTGTTACCAGCACCGATGAGACCCATCATCTCAACGTGAGCCGGTACAGAGGAAGAACCTGCAAACTGTGCGTCAGAGTGCATCCGTCCTAAGGTATCGGTCATACCGTAGGAAGCTGGGCCTGCTGCCATGTTATCCGGGTGCAGGGTACGACCTGTACCACCACCTGAAGCAACTGAGAAATATTTCTTTCCAGCTTCAAGACGCTCTTTCTTATATGTTCCTGCTACCGGGTGCTGGAATCTTGTCGGGTTTGTAGAGTTTCCTGTGATGGATACATCTACGTTCTCTTTCCACATGATCTTAACACCTTCTACTACGTCGTTAGCTCCGTAGCAGTTAACTTTTTTGCACGAAGTCCGTCAGAATAAGCCTTACGGAATACTTCTTTTCAGCTCTCCTGTATGATAGTCAAGCTCTGTCTCTACATATGTAAAGCCGTTGATACGGGAGATGATCTTTGCAGCATCCTTACCAAGACCGTTCAGGATAACGCGTAAAGGCTTCTGACGAACTTTGTTAGCCTTCTCAGCAATACCGATCGCACCTTCTGCTGCTGCAAAGGACTCATGTCCAGCCAGGAAACAGAAGCAGTCAGTATCCTCTTCCAGTAACATCTTGCCCAGGTTACCATGACCAAGACCTACTTTACGCTGATCAGCAACGGAACCGGGGATACAGAAAGACTGCAGTCCTTCGCCGATTGCTGCTGCTGCGTCAGCTGCCTCTTCTGCAGCCTTTCTTTGATTGCGATAGCTGCACCTACAGTGTAAGCCCATTTTGCGTTCTCAAAACAGATTGGCTGGATTCCCTTTGATCATGATCGTAAACATCAAGACCAGCGTCTTTTGTGATTTTCTCAGCAGCTTCTTCGATGGAGTTGATTCCATACTCAGCAAGTTTTGCACAGAATCTGATCTTGTCTTCTTCTTTCATAAGATTCAAATAATGCCATTTTTCAATAGTCCTCCTTACTCTTTTCTCGGGTCAATGATCTTAACGGCATCAGCTACACGTCCGTACTGTCCTTTTGCTTTTTCCCATGCAGTGTTCGGGCTCATCTCCGGCTTTGATGAAATCATCATCTTTCCAAAGTTTACGAACTGATATCCGATGATCTCATCATCTTCATTCAGTGCGATTCCTGTTACATAACCCTCTGCCATCTCAAGATAACGCGGTCCCTTCTTTAAAGTACCGTACATGGTACCAACCTGAGAACGGAGACCTTTACCAAGGTCCTCAAGGCCTGCGCCGATCGGAAGTCCTTCTTCGGAGAATGCACTCTGAGTTCTTCCGTATACGATCTGTAAGAAAAGCTCTCTCATTGCTGTATTAATTGCATCACAGACAAGGTCTGTATTCAGTGCCTTCAAGAACGGTTCTTCCCGGAAGGATCTCAGAAGCCATAGCCGCTGAGTGAGTCATACCGGAACAACCGATTGTCTCTACAAGAGCCTCTTGGATGATTCCTTCTTTAACGTTTAATGTCAGCTTACAAGTACCCTGCTGTGGAGCACATCTCCAATGCTGTCTACAGTATCCAGTCTGTTCTCCATCCGGCTTCCCATTCCAACGACACTCTTTCACTGTCAGTCGTCCTCCCATTCAGATAACATCCATTGACATGGCTGTAAGACTCGAACTCCTGGCTTTCTCTTCTGTTCCACCTCCAGGCCCTCGCAATCTAAGTATGCACTTTAGTGCCAGCATCCTGCATCTGCAGCCTTTGCAGCACCTCAGCCATCTCATGCGCTGTCTGTTCACTCACGGCACCGTAAGTGCTCAAGCGTCCCCTGCGAGAAAGTCGTGAATTAGACGTTCCTTGCCCTACTGAATACGTAAATATATCCCTCGTTCAGTGCTACACATCCGATGCTGCCCGCCACACTGACTAACGTTCCTGCAATCAATCCACCTGCATACAGACTCCTGCTGTTCGTCACATGAGCTACGCTCTGCAAGAAGGATCTACTGGCAACTTCTTCCTGCATTTTTCACCTGCGCTTTCACCACTCCGCATACATCTCTTACATGCCTCCCTTTAAGAAAAATCCCCTCTGTTTGCCCACATAGTCTGGGCATATCACTGTAGAACTACAGTAAGTGCCAGTAACTGGTGATCAGTACTGTTCCAACTTATGTCGAATACACCTGCCAAAATCAGCAAATCAGAACAATGATTACTGCTATCCAATGATACTATCCTGAAATCTCTTCCTGCACCTTGTCAAGTGATAATAACACCATTATCAGATGCTACCAGATGGAAACCACTGATATTAAACTCTCTTGCAGCTATTGGAAGTTTTCCTTTCAAAGACCAGATAGATCATAGAAAGAAGGGTAGCTGCATTCAAGGATCCATAACTTCAAATTGGTTAGATTGTATTTTCAAATCTTTATCCAGATAAAAAGTGCCAAGTGATCCATTTGGCCTACATTCCGTCAACATAGCAGCTAAAAATGGAACCAGAATCACACGTGTAATACTGTTAATTTGTTTGTAACGCATACTACATCAATCCTCCACAACTATAATCTGGGTCACTTTAACCTTTGTAAAATCTCTGAAATAACAATTGTGTAGATGAGTAGATTGCACCAAAAAAATTTCACGATAAGTTCTTCCAACGGTGGCATTCTCATCTGCGACTTTACCTCTGATCATGACAAAGAAATCTCTTCCAATCATGTCTCCTGCTTTATCGAATGTAATTTGCTAAAGTCTCAATAGATATCTGCCTGATGATCCCTTTCTACTTCTTCTTACCAATCTGATCTTCGAATAATGCCAAAAATTCCTCTGAGAATATGAAATGCCCAAGATGATCAACCTAAGTGTGTCAATACTGAATTCCATCACCTCTTCATGCTGCTCCTGTGTCTCCTGGAAAGCCTGATCAGTGCTGTTCCAAGACAGATATATCCAATTTTACAAGCCTCTGCAATGTCGATCAGCCCTTGCTTTAAAGTTCTGTATCCATCTTCAAGATGGTATCTCGCATGCTGATTGGGATCAAGATAATGAGATCTTCTAGTTCTTCTTTCATACTGGACCAGTTCATCCGTGATTCCTTGACAATATAAACATTGATCCAACTTGATCAATTGATCTAAAGTCTACATAGCTTCAGCAGCACTTTCCATAAAGTGCTATCCCCTGGAGCAAATAAGAATCAATTTCATGGCCTTGTTTCCGCGATCTCTGTGCTCTTTCTTAAGTTCCACGGTGTTATACTTCGAAAAGTTTCGAAGCGATTGAAATATGGCATGGTAGCTGTTTGCCGGGTATCCTTCGTATCTCTGGAGTGTAAGGTCTCTCTCAAGTATGCGATGCCACCCCGGTAATGGAAGAGCATTTTGCGCTAGCTAATTTCATGCTGTCTGCACCACGCGATCATATGGTTGTTCAAGAACTTGCATCTACTTCCTCTGGAATCTCATCAAGAAATTTCTGATGAGTACCGCTGCATCCGAATAGCCGATTGTAATTGTATTCTTTCTTATATTCTGCCATCTCAAGAATATCGACGCTTCTTTCGCATCATCGCGATAAAACAGAAGTGAAGTCGGTGAAAGCCAGTACCGGTGCCGCTGCCCTTTCATGGCACAGCAGGCGATATATTTTCTCCGCGTTCAGTACTGGCCTCCATGGCGCTGTGGAGGCTGTCGAGGGCGAGCGGGTCAGCCGGCAAAGGCTCTGAGCATCCAGCATGGCTTGCTGCTGCGCAGGCGCGTATCATCCGCTGGGTGGTTGCCCGCCAGTGGGCGAAGTATCTATCCGCCTTTGCGCTTTCTGCAAGCGGGCCAGATTGCGCTCATGGCGTGTTGACCTGCTGCGGGCGTAGCTGCCGGCGTTGCCGTTGGTCTCTGCCGGTGACGGTAGCGTCGCTGCAGGCAGACGGCCCGTGGTTCCTCCTCGAGGCTGACTGGGGCGGGCTGGGCTGGATGCCCGCTGCGCTGGAGGCCGGTGCCTCAGCCAGCCAGCCAGCAGCGTCTCGGCCTGGTCACCCAGGTAAAGCAGATGTATCGATTCCGGCCGGCCAGCGCGCTCTGCCTGAAGCAGGCATACGCAGGCGCGCCAGTCTTCCCTGCCTGGGGCTTTGCCTCGCTGGCTTCCAGCTCAGCGGCATGGAAGCGGCAGGCCTGTTGGGCGTAATTCTGATTAGCGAAACCCGCCCCCTCTCTGCAGGGCAAGACGTGGCAGACCGTGAGGGCGTGATGCCCTTTCCTGGCCAGCGGGCGCAGGCAGAGTAGGGCCATGCTGTTTGGCCCTTTCGAAACAGCTGTTGTGCGCGCGAGATGCTTTTTGCCGTCCAGCAGCTTTTCCTGGGCGAAACTGCACCGTCTGTAAGATCTCGTAGTTCATCAGCGTTTAAGTCCAAGCATCCATAAAGGGTGGGCGCCGTCCCAGCCCAGCGGCACTGTGCTGGTCTCGCCGTGACGGTTCTTTCGCCACGATGCACTGGCGGTGTCGGCGTCCACCTCCTGCGCCGCTGTCGGGGTTCCCAAAAAAG
>VOFC01002011.1_pt1 | contig 10674 bp, 18 predicted proteins | sample 5384161 | NCBI WGS metagenome assembly VOFC01 (sample SAMN12384722, study PRJNA508395) | human gut metagenome | isolation source: healthy gut B | host: Homo sapiens | reverse complement strand
CCAGTTACGTATTGCTGATCGTATCCCCGTTGCCATAGCAGGCAGCGCAGTCAAAGCGAACGGTAACCTACACGGATTGCAGCCAGCCACCGCTGCGGAAACAGCATCTCGCATCTGCAATGGTCACTTCCCAAAATGTTCCCATTCCTACCGCTGGCAACTTCGCGCCAGTATAAAAGTGTTCTCTGCGGAACAATTGCCGAATCACGTCATTGTCATCTTTTTATCCTCCTTAACATTTTTTTTATATTTATTATTACAGCTGGTAATCTCAATCTGAGGCAGCAGCTTCTCCATATCTTCCATTACGAAAAAATCAGAGGTCTCCTCACGTGCATGGCTGCTGCCGCTGGAAATAGCACTTGCCAGTTTCTAAAGTCTCTCTTCCAATGAAAGTCCCTGACTAATCCAAGCGCAAACCTGCAATCATGGAATCTCCGCAGCCTACTGTATTTACTGCATCAATTTTCGGCACAACCGCACGGAAGATGCCATCCTTTTCCTACTGCCAGAGAGAGCCGTCTGCTCCAAGGGAAACTGCTACGATTTCAACCCCTTTTTCATGAATTGTTTTGGCAGCTTCAATAATATCCTGAATGTCATCGCACTGTTTGCCTGTCAGCATTCGAATTTCATCAATGTTCGGTTTAATCAATGTCGGACAGGCTTCATTCCCTATTTCCAGAAGTTTGCCACTGGTGTCAAGAATCACCGGTTTTCCTGCAGCTTTGACGATCCTTACCAGTCGCTGATATGCAGTTCCATCAAAGACCCTTCGGAACACTTCCTGACATGGAAACTACATCAGCATCTTTTACCAGTTCTCTGAATTTCTCTCAAATCCCTGAAAATCTTCTTTCTGTCAAAGTAAAACCCGGGCTCAAGGAATTCTGTCTGCACATGGTTAACTTCATCCCAGATATTAATACAGGATCTGCTTTCGCATCCACATGATAAAAGCACTCCCTTAATACCAAATGGTTTCAGCGCTTCTTCAATGTAGTTTCCCGCATGTCCGCCTACAAACCCGGTTGCCACAACCTCTGCTCCATAAATGGAAGCTGGCTTGGAAACATTAAGTCCTTTACCACCAGAAACATAGGAACATTGCTCGTACCCGATTTACTTCTCCCACTTTAAAATCATCTACTACATATCTCTTTATCGATTGGCAGCATTTAATGTCACTGTAAGTATCATCTTATTCTTCCTCATTTGAAAAAGAATCTTCCACAAGTCCAGGTGTTTTGAACAACTGGAATGCTTCCTGTGCCTGACTCATCGGAATCTTTGTAGATGAAGCCCGGATCAAATTTCAGCTGGCCTGGTTGCAAAGTAATGCGGGTCAGATCCCACTCACGTCCCGATATGGTGCACTGTAGGACATCCAGAGCCGGTAAGTTTGAAATTTTACGATTCATATTTTCCCACTGCGCCGGTGTAAATAGTCAAAGTTCTCATGAGGGGTTCCGATAAAGCAGACATGTGCTTTGTTTGCAGCCAGTCTCAAATGCCATATGCATGGTTGAACCCGTCCGCTGTCTCAAATACAAAACCATATCCTTTGCCACCTGTGATTGCCATAGCCTTTCCATATATTCTCTTTGGTTGTATTGATGACTTCATCTGCACCAAGGCGTTTTGCAAGATCAAGACGTTCTCACTAATATCAAAAACTACGACTTTCTTGGAGCCGAAGATCTTTGTCCACTGCATGGTAAACATACCAACGGTACCGCCGCCGAGGATCGCCACATACTCACCGCCGTGATAATCATTCTGGAATACACCGTGATGAGCAACAGTTGCAGGCTCAAACATGGCGCCCTGCTCATACGGAACATTGTCGGATCAAAAAGGAAATCGCATTTCTGCTCTGGAATTACTACATAATCCGCATTACTTCCCTGCTGTCTGAGCCGATAAAACTGTAATGCTTACAGAGAGAGAAATTTCCATTCTGACAATCATCACACTTCATGCACGGAAGAAGCGGTGCCCCGGAAACACGGTCGCCCACTTTTACCTTGGTCACCCTTCTCCAACTTCCACTACATCACCAGAAAACTCATGTCCAAGAACGATAGGATAAAATGAACACCATGATTCATACAAACATCAGATCCACAGATGCCGGAATATCTACTTTAATCTTTACAGCCTGGTTTTTGCCTGTGGTTCTTCCGATTTCCTGATACTGTACATCTTCATTTGCAACTACTACTGCTGCTTTCATAATGATACCTCCCTTCATGAATTCTCATTATTTTGCATCATAGGTTCAGAGATTTATAAAGTTCTATATAAGTTTCAAAAAGTTTTATCATAAACTGCTTTATTCTTTGATCCGGGCTCATGGCGTCTTGTCTCTCTTTGACTGTCAGTGAAAACTGTTTCCTCATAATCTTTGATAAAAATCCAACGCCCATACCTGCCAGAATGTGCCAAACCAAGGGTGGTTGCTGTATCGGATGCCGGTACCACCATCGGTTTGCCGGTAATATCGGATTTGATCTGAGTCCATAGCAAGGAATTGGCAGAACCTCCCATAGCTCGAAGAACATCTGCTTTTAGCACCCTGCCGCTTTGCCACCTTGGTTATGGCGCAGGGAAAATGCCACGCCCTTCCATACAGGCATCTTACCATATGTCCCTTTTGGTTTTGCAAAATCCAGTCCATAGAAAACGCCCTTGGCGTATGGATTCCAGATAGGAGAACGCTCCCCGGACATATATGGAAGAAATACAACGCCTTCACTTCCTGGCGGTACTGCCTTTTCGGCTGCAATTTCATTCAGTTGTTCCAGAGATGAGACCCTGTCTGCCTTGCGGCATCCTTCATAATCTGCAAATTCTCTCAAACCAGCGCATGACACCGCCGCCTCCGGTAGTACCTCCCTGAAGAAGCCACTTGCCCTGGCACTACGTGATATCCTAAGGATCAGGCTTGGATCTGCTTTGTATGTATCTGTGCAGATGCTCATTCCACCAACCTGTCCACCCTGCTCCTGGGTCTCCCCGGATGGATCACACCTGCCAAGTGTTCCACAGGCTGCATCCAGACCGCCGGCAACTACAGGAGTTCCGACAGTCAGTCCACTCTGGGCTGCCGCCTCTTCCGTCACAGTTCCCACTACATTATCGCACGCAACAATCTCCGGAAGAAAATCCCATGGGGATTCCAAGATTTCTCACACATCACTTCATCCCAGGTACCAGTACGCATATCAAAGCAATGCAGGCCATATCCCTGTGAAACATCCTGTGTGATGGCACCAGTCAGTCTGTAAGCAATAAAGCTGTTTGATTGAAGGATCTTGTAAATCTTATTATATACTTCCGGCATATTCTCCTTATACCAGAGAATCTTCGCTGTGGTATAAGAAGGCTGAAGAGAATTACCTGCAACATTGAAAATATTCTCACTGCCGATTTCATTATTGAGTCTGTCGCAGATTTCCTGGGCTCTTGTATCCATCCAGATAGGTGTATCTGTCAGAACATTTCCCTCATGGTCAATGGCAATAGCCGACCAGCTCTGCCCATCAATTCCCACTCCGGCAATCTGCTCTCCTGAAATATTACCTGTCTCCATGGCATTCGCAAATAGCGCCGCAAACCGCATGCCACCATTCATCCGGCTTCTGCTGCGCCCATCCCTCATGAGGATAATAAACAGGGTAATCCCCATTGGCGGAAGCCATCACCTTTCCGTTCTTGTTAAATATGGCAACCTTGCAGGCACTGGTTCCAATATCAATTCTAATAAATATGTTTCATTTGCTCATCCTTGTCTTTATCTGTTCCTTATGGATTTCCCCATAAAAATATCAGTCTGAAGTTTCCGTACAATATGGGTTCCTCAAGATCATCTCTTCCTTCAAGCCGTTCCAGCATGATCTGTGCTGTTTCCCTTGCAATTTTCTCTGTGGGCTGTGAAACAATGGTAAGTGCAGGTCTGCATGCACGGGCAAAAAGGCAGATTGTCAAATCCCACCAGGGAAATCTCCTCTGGCATGGATACCCCCATCTCGTTAAGCCCGATCACTGCCCCCATAGTCATCTCATAGTTCGTCACAAAAACAGCTGTCATATCCGGATTCTCTTTCACCAGCTCTTCTACTGCCTTTGAACCCCTCCCTGGATCGTGTAATCACCATGACAGATCAGCTTTTCATCAACCGCAATTCCATGAGCCTTAAGTGCTTTCATATATCCTAACATACGCTTCCTGGCAGTGAATACCTCATCCGGTCCACCGATCAGACCAATCTTCTGATGCTGTTCTTCTACCAGCATGCCAACAGCCTTCTCAGCTGCATTTACATTATCCACCAGAACACAGTCGCAGGATATTCCCTGGATCATACGGTCGATAAGCACAATGGGTTTACCTGTTTTCTGAAATTCATTCAGATGGGCTCCAGTCATATCTACCGGCATATTGATAATTCCATCCACACGTTTCCGGGTAAGGAAATCCACTGCTTCTTTTTCAAGCTTCTTATCTGTTCTGCAGTCACAGACAATCGCTGCATATCCATGGCTTCGGAGGATATCCTCCATTCCACTGATGATTTCTGCGCACAAAACATTGTTCAGCTCTGGAATCACAACCCCCACTGTCTTGGTCGCATTGGTCTTCAGACCGCGGGCAACTTCATTTACCTCATAATGTAATTCTTCGATGGCTTCTTCGATCTTGATACGGTTCTTCTCTCTTTACATTTCCCCATTGAAATAAGAAGAAATCGTTGCCAGACCAAGTCCTGTCCGTCTGGCAATATCTTTCATCGTCGCTGCCATAAATCATTTTCTTTTTCTCAGCCTTTCCGTCACAGCCGCAAACTTTCATACGGGCCATTACAAGCTCTTTCACAGCTGCAATTCCAGCCTTGCCATATGCCTTAGGGTCAAATACCTTCTCATCCTCAAGTGTCTCTCTGACAGCCTTGGAGTATGCTGCACGAAGCTCAGTGGCAAAATTAACCTTTACAGATTCCACTCTTTTACGCAATCCATAACATCCTCATCGCTAAGGCCGGAAGCGCCATGAAGAACCAGAGGAATATCTACAACTTCACGAATTTCACTTAAACGCTCCTTATCAAGAACAGGAGTTCCCACATAGAAGCCATGTGCTGTGCCGATTGCTACCGCAAGAGAAGTAACGCCGGTGCGCTCTACAAATTCTCTGGCTTCCTGTGGATCGGTATTGGTATCTGCAACTGCAACCAGGTCGTCTTCCTTACCACCTACCTTACCAAGTTCTGCCTCGCATGGGATTCCCCATAGAAGCTGCTACGTCAGCCACCTTCTTGCTCACCTCAATGTTTCCTTCATAATCCAGCTTAGAACCGTCAATCATCACGGAAGTATATCCAGCCTTCAGAGCCTTCATGGCGAGATCAAAGCTACTGCCGTGGTCAAGGTGCAGGCAAACCGGAACGGAAGCCTTTGCAGCTTCTGCTGCAACGATTGCCTGATAGGTCTCAAGAGTGCCATATTTAATAGTAGATGGAGTAGTCTGGATCATAACAGGTGCTTTCAACTCCTCAGCTGCCTGAATGATCGCTTTCACCATCTCCATATTCTCTGCATTAAACGCACCCACTGCGTAACCGCCCTGCTGAGCCTTCAGCAACATTTCCTTAGATGTAACAAGTGGCATATTCTCCTCCTTCTGCCTGCTGATACAGGCCGTGAATCTTCTGTTTTCAAGAAACCGAAACGTTTCTGTTTTAGTTCATATTAACTCTTTTCCAAATTTCTGTCAACAGTAAATATTTCATCTTTTTGCGTAAAATTTTACCTTGAAAAATCCAGCAAAGAAAGGTAACTTATAGAGTAGAATATTTTCGGAACCGGTATCAGTTTTTATAGATTACTGTGCCAGATTTCTGAGAAAGAACGAAGGAGAATATATTATGTTAAAAGGAATTCCAGAAATACTTTCACCACAGCTTTTTAAAAGTTTTATGCGAGATGGGACACAGCGACCGCATCGTTATCGCGGACGGCAACTTCCCAGTAGAATCAATGGGTAAAGATGCAATTGTTGTTCGCTGCGACGGACATGGAGTTCCAGAACTTCTGGACGCTATCCTTTACTGTTATCCCTCTTGATTCTTATGTAGAGAAACCAGTTACCCTGATGGAAGTTATGCCTGGCGATCCGGTAAAAAACTCCAATCTGGGATACATACAAAGAGATTGTTTCCAAACATGATGAACGTGGCGCCGAGGCAGTTGGAAATATCGAGCGTTTCGCATTTTATGAAGAGGCAAAGAAAGCATATTGTATTATCGCTACAGGTGAGAAAGCTGTTTACGCAAACATTATGCTGCAGAAAGGTGTTGTCATCAACAACTAATTTTTTCTTTCAGCTAAAAAAAGCTCCGTCGGATTCCCGGCGGAGCTTTTATTATTCATGTTTTATTATGATTCACTATTTTTTCCTTTTTTCTTAAGGGCAGATTACCACTGCGATACCAATGATAATAACTACAACCAGAATCCAGATAGCAGAACTCATTCCTTTATCTGTGCTCTCCACATTTTCGCTGGACGCTTCCTGTTCTGCACTTTCTGAAGGAGCAGCTGTTACTGCTGCCTCTTCTGTAGGCGCAATAGTCACACTTGGCTCCGGGGTGGGCGTACTTGTCTCTGTTGGTTCCGGGTAGGAGTACTTGTCTCCAGTCGGCTCCGGGGTAGGAGTGCTCGCCTCAGTTGGTTCCGGGGCAGGAGTGCTCCCGGTTCAGTCGGCACAGGAGTACTTGTCTCAGTTGGCTCTGGAAGCTGCAGTTGCTTTCTTAGTCGGTTCCGGAGCAGGAGTACTCGTCTCAGTTGGCTTCGGAGCAGGAGTACTTGTCTTCTCAGGCTTCAGGGTAGGAGTGCCTGTTGGCTCTCTGCCTCCGCATCACTGATGTCTTTGCCTTCGGTACCTGCTTTTCCAACTTCAGAAGTATTCTCTCCATCCTGAACAGATTGGGAACCGTCTTCCGCTTCTTTCTCAGTTTCAGGAACAAGTTCTACTGTACTCTCTTCCGTATTGGTGGCTTCTGCAATATTTACCCAGCCAGAAACATCACCAGCCTCTGTGTGTCCCCCAGATACCATCTTTACCAGTATCTACTTCTGTATCAATATATAACTTCTCACCATTCGCTATATTACAGCCTCCGGAAACTGTGCCGTACTTTTTTCCAGGTCCTTTATACAAGCAAACGGAACCGTTGTCCTTAGCATTCACTGTAATACTGTAATTCGCATCCTTGCTTCCGTATAAGGCAAGCTTTTTCTGATGCCACTGCCTTCGGCAAGAGTGGCCGGCTTCAGATAATTCTCTTCCAAGAAACCAAACATGCCATGAAGCTGAGCATATACCCATACCATTCCAGCTTCATCTGTGGTCATAGATACTGGAATACGAAGCATTGAGCACATTGTGATCAGGTCAGCTCCGATGTGTCCATAGCTAATGGCGCCGTGATTTGCTCCCCAGTTGTTCATTACGTCATAAGCTGTCTTGAATGCTCCCTCTTTACCATCACATCTTGGAGTAAACCATGTACATGGCCATGTGTAGTCTGTACGTTTCCAAAGTTTATCAGATACTTCTTCCGGAAGTTCAAACAGTGTCCATCCTTCTGCAATCTGAAGAACCGGTCCAAGGCCTTTTACAAGGTTCAGACGGATCATTGTTGCCGGCATCTGGCTCTTGTCAAATCATAACGGCTTGAGTATCCACCGCCACGGAAGTATCCGTTGTCAGCCATGCACCACCATGTAGTATCCATGATTGCTTTCTGGTCTTCTTCTGTAACGTTCCACCATTCTTTCATAACGCCGTTGCCGTTCTCATCTTCTTTAGCAACACCGGATGCATCAAGACAAGCTGCTCCAGAGTTGATCAGGTGAATGAATCCATCGTTCTCTTTTGCAACACCTTCAAGATCATATCCTGTAACTCGTTTAACAGCATTTGCGCTCCAATATGTACGAACATCTGCAAAAATCTGAGCACGGCCGGTCAGGAGTTTCATGAACATCATGCCCAAACCGTTCAGGATATCGTTCTCGGTAGCCAGGATGTACGGTTCTCTTGCTCCGTTCCAGTCAAAGGAGGTGTTCAGCATAGCTTCTGCAAAATCACCGTTTGGATAGAAATCTGTCCACTGTCTTTGTCCCTGGAAACCGGCAGCCAGAGCATTGTGTCCGATTGCTTCCTCTGAGAATTTCTCGATCAAGGTTCTTCGCATCCATTCATAAGTCTTTGATGATAACTGCCATTTTTACAACAAACTCGAACTGCTCTTCCTTCTGCTCCTCAGTCATCTGAAGTTCTTCTGGGTTCTTATCCCAACCGATGGTTGCAGTTCTCTTTTGCCCATTTCAGAGCCTTCTCATACTCTGCGCCTGATCATAGATTCCCTCTGTCATACGACGGATGATCTCTACCTCATCTACAGATTCAACTCTCATTCCAAGATAAGACTCGATGAAATCAGGATCGATGATGGATCCGCCGATACCCATGGTTACAGAACCAATCTGCAGATAAGATTTACCTCTCATGGTAGCAGCTGCCACTGCCGCACGGCCGAATCTTAACAGTTTCTCTTTAACGTCTTCTGGCATTGTCTGTGTCATCAGCATCCTGAACGTCATGTCCGTAAATTCCAAATGCAGGAAGTCCCTTCGTTATAAATAAAATTTGCTTTTTTTTATAAATTCATTTTCTGCGTCAGGTTCTGCGCCTGGGTCGGTCTGATCAAGGGTTCAGCAATTGCTTCTGATTTCCCTTAACCTCTCTCATATCTTATATTTCATTATATGATTGATTCTGGAAAATTACTTGTGTTATAATAGCAAAAAGCAGTACAATATTCACTTTTTCTGTTGGAATGACAAAATTTCAATAAATTTGCGGAAGGAGAAATGATTTTGCAGATTATAGATCAGAATGAAGACCGTCCCAAGAGGACTTATGAGTTTCCTTTTGAGTTTCACCACATTGACCAGAACCATCCCAGATATGTCATGTCTTATCACTGGCATGTGGAATATGAAATAATTCGCATTCTTACCGGAAGGTTTACCGTCACTTTAGACGAAAAAAGTTTTACAGCAGTGCAGGGTGATGTGATTTTTGTCCACAGCGGAATCCTCATTCCGGAATTCCTGTCAATTGTGTCTATCAGTGCATTGTCTTTGTATATGAACGTATTTTTGAAGCTGAATTCCGTATGCGCGGATTACATCCAGAAGATCGTCCACCAGGATATTCTGATTTTCACCATTTTGACCAGCGTTATCCGGATGTTCTTTCGGCAGTAAATTCTCTTTTTCAGTCTATGGATGAAAAAAACCTGGATATGAGCTTTTCTGTAATCGGACAATTTTACCACTTTTTTCGGTATTGTTTTTGGTAATCATTACTACCTTGACAGCCAGCCCAAAGCGCGCCGGGATTACAAGAGGATTTTTACAGCTGAAGCAGGTAGTGGAATTTATTGAAAAAAACTATGCTTCTCCTCTTACCCTGAAGCAGCTGTCTGATTCCGTATCCATGTCCCCAAATATTTCTGCCCGTTCTTTTTCGGAAATGACCCATCAGACTCCTATGGACTATCTGAACCGCCAGCGCATTGAGCAGGCCTGCTACCAGCTTTCCACCTTTAATGATCTGAGTTATTTTATCCGTACTTTTTAAATACAAAGGGACCACTCCTGGAAAATATAAAAAAAGCTGATCCAGTTTGAAAAACGAAAAGGGAACAGCTTGAAGCAAAAGTGATTTTCGGAATTGTGCCGGGCGGGAATGCCTTTACCCCCGCCCGTGAAAAAGAACTTTACTCTTTTTTTTCAAAAAGCACCAGATATGTAGAAGATATGATTTTTTCGCCGCAAAGAAAACGACAGAAGGACTATTCCCGCATTTTCATGCGGGCTATGGTGATACGCTTTATGCATCTTCTTTTGCTGTGTACAGACACGAAAAATCGTATTTTTCGTTATACAGGCTGGTTACAGGCTGGTTATTCCAGGACCCTTATGCTGCGCGTCTCGGTTAAATGGATGATGGAATGATTGCTGATCAGGCTGAGTATTAGCCCATGGCAGAAAACTGTCCGCACATACTGCAGCAAAACGCCGCAGAAAATCAGAAATTTGTTTTCTCTTTCGTTTCCTCTATTCTAACAAAGTTTTGGTCTGTTACAATAAAATTCGGTCGTAAAATTCTCTTATAAATCGACGAGCCGTTCCGTCATTTTTCTGCTGTTATTGGGAAATATTTTATCAATATGCAACGTTTTCTTTTGGAATAAACGTGCTATAATAGTTTTTAGTTAGAAGATGCTAACAAAAGTACGAAGAAGGAAGCTGTCAGATCATGGGAAGACGATATCATTTATCAAAAGCTGTTTCAAAGACCAGACAAATGAAATCTTAAAAAGAACTTACAGGCGGGGCGATGTGAAAACTGCCTCAATTTCAGATGATGGACGTTATCTGCATGGAGCACCATTGATGGTGGTTTTCTGTAGTAATGTATTCTGCAGTAAACATCTGCAGCCATATTGCAAACTTTGATGTCCTTCGAGGGATTTGACTATACAGCTTAAAAATATTTACAGAATGGAGAACAACGATTATGCAGCAATATACTT
>VOFC01004162.1_pt1 | contig 10678 bp, 15 predicted proteins | sample 5384161 | NCBI WGS metagenome assembly VOFC01 (sample SAMN12384722, study PRJNA508395) | human gut metagenome | isolation source: healthy gut B | host: Homo sapiens | reverse complement strand
TCTTGATTTTCATTGATATGTATTCTAGGGCGTTCGGGTACATTTTTGTATGAATGCTTTAGTGGGAAATTCAATGAAACATTGTGGTTTAAATGATTGATAAGAATCTTCCTGTTGCATAATTCTGTCAGTTTTTTGCAAAATATACTTTTTGCAAAAATCATATTCAAGTTCTTCCTTCCGTTTGAGCAACGGATGTCTTTTGCATTTATAGCATTGTATCAGTTTTCTATTTTTCGAAGTTGTTTATGCTGATTTTCCAGTGTTCTGTACTTAGAGAGATTGAGAGTATAATTGTTTTTTCGGTTCGGTATAGTCGATAGCGTTCTTAATAAATTTGTCGATGACTGGAGATATTTTACTTTGGTCGATCCATGCACTGGCATAATGAAATTCAGTTTTAACTTTTAATTTTACCTGCTTATTTGCGGCATGATCTTTTAGTGAATTGACTCTGTCTTTAAGAAAATATCCTAGTTCATACTCTGCAATATCTATGCTTTGGGGATGAATAAACAATTGTTTTAGGTTCATTAATCTGTATAGATGCTCATTGAGACAATCTATACTGCGTAATAGTTCCTGTCTGATTTCTTCAGGGTAATGCTTGTTGCATATCATTTGCAAAGAGATATGAATCTGAGTAATAGGAATACGTATGCTTTGAAAAGAATCTATAAAATACAGATTCTCTTCCTTTCAAAAGATTTGTTTTTTTGCATGGTGATAAAAATAGGATAAGGACCAGTATAATGAGACTCCTCCTGCTGTTAATAGAAGAATGGAGTTTAATAAATTGGGGATAGCTATTACTATAATGATAGAAGTGAGGACGTTGTTATTAAGTATTTCATATCAATTCGTTTTTAGAAACGCCACTTAGTGGGAATTGACCCTCCTTTGTTTGAGAAAAGAGGAAGCTCACTGTAACTATGATCTCATAGTTTTGGCCATTGATAAACTCGAGTAGAATAATGTTTGAGATTATTTACTTTTTTGAAGGTCAATATCTGAAAAACGAGGTCTATATGTAGAGTCTAAATCCTAACATTTTGAATCATTTTTCAAGGAATGGTGAATTTCCTCCAAGTAACAATAATTAATAAATCAGTTTTTCTTATTTGTTGAATGTCGCATATTATGAATGCGGCACGATGTGGGAGGTGAGCGTATTGTTTGTATGGTGCTATTGAGAGAGCTCCTAATTAGCACCTGTTTGCGTTTTCTCATATATAAAGTGAATAATTATGTAAACGTCTTTTTTGTTGTCAGAAGGTATCTATTGTTACTTCGGTGTAAAAATAATGATAAATAATAATAAAAGGACCGTTTTTATTATAGTAAATGACTGAATTTGGTAATATGGTATTGTAAAGGTGGTGGTTGGTGTTGTAAAATTATGTTTTGTTAATACTGTATTCTAATCATGTTTTGTGATATATAAAAAGAGCGTGTCATATATACGTATGACATGCTCTTTGATCGTTTTATAGCAAATAAGTATTTACCTATTTTTGCTCATATCGAAGTTGAATGTAGTAATGGGGAACTTATCTAAAGTTGTATTACCCACTTCTACCTTTGTCGCTTTTATAGCAAATTTTAATGTTTTTCCATTATAGGCAAAATCTCCTTTTTTCGTCTGCCTGAACAGTTACTATCACAGTAATTTCGGTTAGTTCTTTTCATTTGCTGTTAGTTGAGTCGAAGGATCAAATTTAATTTCTAGAGGTTCGGGTTGAAGATTGAAGTAAGATGTTATCTTTGTTTTCGTTGAAAGTAGCTGTGTAGGGAATTTTTGTAATTGATATCTCCGATAGCTTTAATAATAATTTCAGCTTGGTCCGGATCTTCGATGATACTTTTAATCAGGTCGTCAACAGGAAATTTATTGATAGCAATTTCGTTGTCTTTTACTTCTGCGTTTACTTCAATTCCTACTGGTTCTTCACTTTCACCAGCATTTTCTGTGGGATGACAGGGGCTGATTCGGTTGTCATTTTACCCAAGTAGTTTCCTTCTACGTCTTTAAGAGAATATACAGGAATATCCTCATCGTCATCATTACTACACGAAGTAAAGGTGGTAGCCAAGCTTAGTACCATTACGAATAAAACGAAAACGATTAAAACAATATACTTTTTTCATTTCAATTAAAGTTTTCATACTGTTAAAAATTAGATTGTTAATTTTCAAAATTAAGTGTACGTACAATAAGTAAATACTTGAGATATTGAAATACTGCATGAAGATAATAAAAAGACAAATAAGAATAGTGACACTATTTTTCTGAGGAAGGTGTCACTGTTTGAGTGGGATAGTGAGGCTGTCTAACAAACAAAAAAGATAGATGGTCTCTTTTTTGGTAAAATCATCTTCTATGGTCTATGCAAATAGTAAGAGTTGTCTCATCGGTCTTTCGATAACACTCCGGAAGGAGTTCAATCTTTATTGGATTTGAGAGCTGGTTATCGGCTCTCTTTATCCGAACTCTTGTCTGTGCTGAAACATGGTAAGTTATGTTACAGAGTTATCTGTTTTAAGTGTCTCCATAGGGCTTTCCCTAGCTTTAGTTCCGTTAACTATAAAGCAGCCAATAGGCTTGTAATGAGGTAAAAAATGATCGCATTGACGTCAAAAAATAGCAAACTATGCGTATTGTAAACTTGAGTTATACAAATTGCCTGACAAAGACTTGGTGAGATTTTTGAGGATGGATTATTATACGTGACAACTTGGTCAAGCAAAAGTATTAAAATAAAGTCATTGGAAACATTCTCCCAAATGGCTAAGTTCGCTGCTTGCGGAGGAAAAACACAAAGCGTCTGTAATCAATGTTGTAAGAGCCAATATCATAGCAATGTCTTTTCCGTGATACGAAAGTAAATTTCCATTCTATTGGTCAAGTATAAAAAAAGTTCTTAATTTTGAAAATGTCTTATGTTTAGGAAGAAGATATACTTCTGATGAGCAGTTACTTGATATACAAACTTACCCAAGAATACGTTGATGTTAGTAAACTTGGGTAAGATTTTTTATAATCTGCTCTGATACTAAAGAATATCAGTTTAAATATCAATATGTATCTATTATCTCTTTAATACTATTCATGTTGTTTATCACTTTTTCTTTCCTCAAAAATACCAAATAAAAAAGTCGTTTGTCAAGTGTTTCAGAAGAAAAGCTGATTATTCATTGAACCAATCTATTTTCTTTGAGAAATACATCACCATTGCCAGGATAATAAATAATCCCAAGCTGCCTGTCAACAGAGCAAAAGTCTCTAACTGGATAAGGACAAATATATAAAGATAGAGTATCCCAATAACCCAGACATGATTAATGAAGGTTTCTTTCTCTTGGTGATGCCAAACATATATCCGCCTACCAGTATAATAGTCAGTGTAGCAGATAACAGATAGGCAGGGTTGAAGCCGATAATAAACTGGTGTTCCTGACTCCCGAAGGGGAAGAATTTAAAGAACAGATTCGTCCGATTCTCGATCAGGTCTATGTATACGCAGAAAAGATTGTTGGTATTGAAAGTATTGAAACCATGTTGTCTGAATTAAACAGTGTTTATGATGTTCTTGAAAAATGTATAAAAAAAGGGGCGGTTTTATCTAGCCTGTTTTTGGCTGCTCAATCCATAAATGCACAAACAGATTCTTTGTTTCTTACCGTCGATCAGCTTTTTGAACGGGGAGTGCAGCATAGCCTGCAACTTCAGGCGGATGCAATGAGAGAGTCCATGGCGCAGGAGCGGACGCGAACCGCACGTTCTGCACAGTTGCCGGAATTGCAGATTGGACTGAAAGGGGGATTTGTAGGACAGCCCGTCGTTTGGGAACGGGGATTATCCGATCCTTCATACCCGGAAGCGCCGGACTGGTCACAAAATTATGCGATTGATCTGGCACAACCTCTCTATCAGGGTGGTAAAATCCGAAGTGCCATTCATAAAGGCGGATATAGAAAAGCAAGTTGCCGAACTACAAACGTTGACCGATGGGCGGAAATAAAGTTACGGTTACTCAATCAGTATATGAATCTTGTTTAGCCTTTTAAGCAGCATGAAGTACTGGCACGGAATATTGAGGAGTCGGAACTCCGGTTACGCGATATCCGGCGAATGAAAAAAGAGGGGCTGATAACCAATAATGATGTATTGCGGAGCGAAATGCAGCTGACTAATGACCGGCTGTCTTTGGAGGAAGCGGAAAATAGCATTGCGCTTGTATCGCAGCAACTCAATATCTTATTGGGACAGGATGAGAACTTGTTATTAAAACCCGATACCACCATTCTTTATCAGGCAGTTGCTTTGCAGCCCTATGATGACTATATTGTTCAGGCGTATGAAAATGATCCGGCGATGAGGCTGCTTCGCGCACAGACAGAATTGGCAAGGAATGAAATCCGTTCAACCAAGTCTTTCTCATTCCCAGCATATCGCTGTATGCCTCAAATACACTGGCACGCCCTGTTTCGCGTACATTGACGGATATGTACAACAATAACTGGAATGTAGGACTGTCGGTTTCTTATCCTTTATCCTCATTCTACAAAAACAGTCATAAAATAAAAGAGAGTAAACTGAGGGTGTCTTTGCGGAAGAATGAGGAAGAGCAGAAGATGCAGGGAATCCGCATGGATGTACGTTCGGCATTTTTACGCCACAGGGAAGCGTTGCAGAGGGTAGAGGCTCTAAAACTGTCTGTCCGGCAAGCGGAAGAAAATTACCGTATTATGCAGAATCGTTATCTGAATCAACTGGCTATCCTGACTGATTTACTTGATGCGAATTCCGTCCGTTTGAATGTGGAATTGCAGTTGGTCACTGCACGCACTCGTGTGATTTATACTTATTATCAACTTCAGAAGGCTTGTGGTCGTCTTTAATAAACAGAACAGATATGGCAATTGAATGGAAAGAAAAACAGAAGAAACTGAAAAAAGTAAGAGTTCGTAATATCGTTTTAAATTTAGTATGTGTCTGTTTGGCTGTCTTCCGGACTTTGGTGGACTGCTAATTACTTCTGGCGTTATGTGAACTACGAAGTGACTAATGATGCTTTCGTAGATCAATATGTAGCTCCTTTGAATGTCCGGGCTTCGGGTTATATCAAGGAGGTCCGTTTTAAGGAACATCAATATGTGCGTCAGGGGGATACTTTGCTGGTACTTGACAACCGTGAATATCAGATCAAGGTGAAGGAAGCGGAAGCTGCTTTGTTGGATGCACATGGCTCGCAGGATGTTCTTCATTCGGGTATTGAAACTTCCCATACTAATATCGCCGTGCAGGATGCCAACATAGCCGAAGCGAAAGCGAAACTCTGGCAATTGGAACAGGATTATCATCGCTTTGAACGTTTGTTGAAAGAAGAATCGGTGCCGGAGCAGCAGTTTGAGCAAGCGAAAGCTGCTTATGAGCAGCAAAGGCACGTTATCAGGCATTGGTTGCGCAGAAACAGGCGGCATTATCACAATATGCGGAGACAAGTAAGAAAACAACGAGTGCGGAAGCCACCATTTTGCGTAAAGAAGCAGACCTGGATTTGGCTAAGCTGAATCTGTCTTATACGGTTCTCACTGCTCCTTATGATGGATATATGGGTAGGCGTACGCTTGAACCCGGTCAATATGTGCAGACCGGACAGACTATTTCATATCTGGTACGCAACAAGGACAAATGGATAACCGCCAATTATAAAGAAACGCAGATTGCCAATATCTATATCGGCCAACAAGTGCGTATAAAAGTGGATGCAGTGCCCGGAAAGATTTTTCACGGGAAGTCACTGCAATTTCCGAGCAACCGGGTCTAAATATTCCTTGGTTCCTACAGATAATTCTGCCGGCAATTTTGTAAAAGGTGCAGCAGCGAATCCCTGTGCGTATCGACTTGGAAGATGTTTCTCCGGAAGAAATGGCACAGTTGAGAGCCGGGATGATGGTGGAAACAGAAGCTTTACGCAGATGATTACCATGAAGGAGTTGGAGGCACCTGTTCGCCAATGGGTGCCCGATTGGCTTGGGCTTATCAGCATTTTTATCGTGATTCTTCCGGTCACTATGCTCAATGGCTCGTATACAGGCAGTATGCTGGAAGTGTCGAACACGCTGGGTACTAATTCGGAAGATATTACGATGGGGTATTACGCTGCTTCGGCGGGTATGGCTATTGCATATCCCGATTATTCCTAAAGTGTTGGCAGCCTTTTCCGTGAAATCTCTGTTGATTGATTTAGTACTGCAATTCTTCTTGAGCTGGGTTTGTGCACGTACGCAAAACGCAGATATTCTGATTGTTTGTAGTTTTGCTGTCGGCTTTCTAAAAGGATTTCTTATGCTGTGGTTTATTCGTTATGCCCAAAAGATTTTCAGCCGGAAGAATATCCGCAGCGAGTTTTATTCTTATTTTTACCCATTAGTGTATGGGGGGGACAAGCTTCGATGTTGGTAACCGCTTTACTGGGCGTATTATTATAACTGGAAATATATGTATTACTTTTATGATGATGCTGATTTTGATTTCCATATTATTTGTTATCATCTGTTTCCGTCATAACCGTCCCATAAAAGCCGTTGCATGGTCTGATCTGCACATCCGTGAGATGTTTGTTATTTCAGCAGGGTTACTGATGCTGATGTACGTTATCAATTATGGCAAAGTACTCGATTGGATGGCTTCCGGTAAGATATGTGCCTATATCATCATAGCGCCTATGCTGATTGCGCTGGTTCATCTGGTATCAGAGCCATTCGGAGAAACCTTATGTAAGTCTGGCACCTTTATTCCAGGCCAAAAGCGATTGTGGGCTATCTTTATATGATGCTCGTCATGTTTTTCAGTACATCAACCACTTTGCTGACTAACTATCTGACTATCATTCTAAAAGTGGATACTACGCATACCTATTCTCTTTATATTTATTTGCTTCCGGGATATGTAATCGGCGCCTTTATTTGTTTCTGGTGGTTCCGTTGGCAACGGTGGCGGTTCCGCTTTCTGATAGCGGGCGGAATGAGTTGTTTTGTTATTTTCTTTGCCATTCTATATTTTGGCATTGCGCCGGACAGCACGTATGAGATGCTCTATCTGCCTATCTTTTTCCGCGGATTGGGTATGTTGACTTTGATTATTGCCTTTGCCCTGTTTGCCGTGGAAGACTTGAATCCGAAATATTTAGTTGTCGAATGCTTTCTTCCTGATTATTTTCCGTTCCGTGCTGGCACCTATCATGGCGACTTCTTTTTATAGTAATGTACTGTACCGACTGCAACAAAAATATATGTATTCTTTTGTCGGAGACTATAACGACTGCCGACCCACTGGCAGCGTCACGGTATAGCCAATCTTTGAACAACGCACTGGCGCAGGGGCACGGAAATGCCGAGGCGGTACAACTGGCTAACCAATTCTTTTATATACCACCTTGCAACAGCAAAGTCTATTGCTCGCACTGAAAGAAATACTGGGCTATCTGCTGGTTATATCAATCATCATTGCTGTTGTTTCCCGTTTTATTGCGTACCATAAGACACTCCGTGTCACATTTAAAAAGAACAGGCGACGATATGGTTTAATTTGTCCTTCGCGGATTTTGATGAATGGTAATGCAATGATTGTTAATGATTTTTTATATCTTTATGGCAAAATCTAAAATATGGAGACAAAGAAAGGCTTTCGAACTATTGTTCTTGACTGATGAGCAAGAATATACGATTGATCGATATTGGGAACGTGGTGGTATATTCGTTCTTTTTACTATTTATATTGTCAGTACTGCCATATTCATCGAAAGCCCAGATGTCGTCTGATAGCCTCGTCCAAAAAATAGCCGGATATATCGATGCTATACAGAATTTTGGGGATGTACTGCCGCAAGAAAAAAAGTCTATTTACACTTTGATAATACCAGTTATTATCAGGGAGATCCTATTTGGTTTCAATGCTATGTCGTCACACCCGACTGAACCATCCGACGGAGCTAAGTAAAACACTCTATGTAGAATTGTTGAATCCTGGTGGTGAGATAATTTCAAAACGAGTATTACCTATACGGAACGGTCGTTGTCACAGCAGTTTCGAATTGACGCAACTTCCTTTCTATTCCGGTTTTATGAAGTCCGTGCCTACACGAAATATATGTTGAATTTTGGGGAGGAGATTATTTCTCACGCGTTCTTCCTGTTTTTTGATAAACCTGCTAATCCGGGTGAATATAAAGAGAAAAATATACAAAAGTATGCGGTTTTACAAGTATCCGCAGACCAGAAAGAAAGCAATGAAGGCAAAAAAGGTTAATTTAAAGTTCTTTCCAGAAGGAGAAATTTGGTAAAAGGTGTTCCTTCACAGGTTGCTTTTTGAAGCAACTGATGCTTACGGAAATCCCATAACGCTCTTTTGGTAGGATTATCAATCGGAGAAAAAGAAGAAATCGGTCATTTTGCCACTATACATGAAGGGCGGGCGTATTTTACTTATATACCTACTGGTGAAGACGTGACAAAGCCGAAGTGGAGCTTGGTGGAAAGAAGTATCGTTTTGACTTGCCGGAGGTCCGTTCGCAAGGGTATGTATTGCACGTTGATAATCTTACCTCGGAAGATAGTATAGCTGTCAGTGTACAGAAAATACATATACACCATCAAACTTATTAGGCTTGGCTGTGATTGGTCATGGAAAACTATTAAATTCTTGTCTGTTAAATGGGGAAGAACACTCCTGTCTCCTTCAAACTCGACAAATCGGAATGGACACCGCAGGGAGTAGTACAACTTGTATTATTCGATACTGCGGGACAGATCATTGCCGACCGTCTTGTCTTTTACGCGAAACCGGAACTGCTGGTAGTTGACGTACGCAAAAGCAAAGAAAGTTATCAGCCGTTTGAACGTGTCACGTTAGATTTTTTCAGTTCGTGATACGACAGGTGAATCCTGTGTACTCCTATGTCAGTTTCTGTATACGTGACGGGTGGGAGGAAGTGGAAAGTCGTCATTCTATGTTAGTGGATTTATTGCTGATGTCGGAGATTAAAGGGTATGTTCACCGACCGCTTTACTATTTCGAGGTGAATGACATGGAGCATAGGCTGGCTTTTGGATTGCTGTTGATGGTTCAGGATGGAGACGTTATAAATGGAAGTACGCAGCGGGTGTAGAGCCATTTGAATTAAAATATATGCCTTGAACAGGGAATAGAAGTGCATGGATAAGTTGTCTCATTCGTTAGTAAACCAAAACCGAATATGCAAGTGTCTTCTTTCTCTTAGCGAAACGGGGAGAAGAGGAAATTTCATCCGAATGACTTCATTCGGTCTTCTCGAAACGGATAGTTTGGGGCGCTTTTGCCTTCATTACCAATATCGAAGGCAAATGGAATCTGATTCTTTTTCGGTGATGGAGAAAGGGAAGAAGAAAGATTGCCGGATTATACTTGATAGAGTTTTTAGCCCTCAACCCCGTAAGGTATTTGGCAGGTGAAATGCAAGTTAGCGTTTCCGGAAGGGACACCGGAATTTTGAACAGGGACTTCAAAAATGACACCGTTGTTATGAATGATGTCGATTACAATCGTTTTATGGATGCCTATGAAGATTCGTTGGCGCGACGGGGCATACAGGGAGAAGAATCACCGGTTGGGTGAGGTTGTTGTAAAAGCGAAGAAATGGAGTCGCGAGAAAGACATTTTCGAAAATCGTTCTAAGTCGGTTTGCTTATTACGATGTGTCTTCGGAAATAGATGATATTCAGGACAAAGGGGGATTATGTCAGGCGATGATATTCATGAATTGTTGATTCGTATGAACCGGAATTTTATACGTAGGGTTGATCGTAACGAATGGCTACAGTATAAGGGTCGCTCTCCCTTGTACGTTATCAATTATGAACGAACGGAGGCTACTGAAATAGATCAGACCCGATACCAGACACTCCGCCTGGTAAGGCTATCAAGTCTATTTATATCAATGAGGAATTGTCGGCAAAGTGTCGTTATGCAGATTCATCGAATGTCTCCATTGGAAGTAGACGGAAATGTAGTTGTGTTGTTTTTATTGAAACCTATCCGGAAGGAGAGATTTCCGTGAAGGGGGGGGGAAAGGAGTCAGAAAGACTTGGTTGGAAGGTTATAACAAACCGGCTGAATTTTATCACCCTGACTATTCCAGTTATTCCGAAAGAAGAAGATTACCGACGGACATTGTATTGGAATCCCGAAGTCTTGCCGGACAAAGCGGGAATGCCCCCGCGTGAGCTTCTATAATAATGGCCGTTGTCGGAAGTTGAAGATAACAGCCGAAATGATTGCAGCTGATGGAACGATTGGGATGTTCAATGAGTGACCGTAAACAAAGAAAGAGTTGCTATCCGTTCAATACATTATTGAATGGGATAGCAACTCTTTTTTTATCTATATCGATGATCTTTTTATAAAGTAACGCCTGTCTTGAAGATAGCAATTTCGCGATAACCTTTCTTTTCGTTGTTTACGAATTCACCGCTTGCCACTTTAATAATATAATCAATGAAGCGTTCGCAAGTCTTTTCCATCGGTTCGTTTTCTACAATCACACCAGCGTTGAAGTCAATCCAACCCGGTTTGTTCTTCGCTAGATTTGAATTGGTGGAAATCTTCATTGTCGGGACAAAGGTACCGAAAGGCGTG
>VOFC01006742.1_pt1 | contig 10706 bp, 10 predicted proteins | sample 5384161 | NCBI WGS metagenome assembly VOFC01 (sample SAMN12384722, study PRJNA508395) | human gut metagenome | isolation source: healthy gut B | host: Homo sapiens | reverse complement strand
CATCTGATACCGTTTCCACGCGAGGCTTCTCATAATGAAAGCGAGACGCGGAGCCTCAAGCAGGGCTTCGCGTCTCGCTGTTTTTTTTTTGTTATCTCCGTCCCGCAAGGCAGCAGAGCAGGAACACGAGCAGATTGCCGAGCACCACGCTCGCGCCGACCGGCGTGGAAAGGAGGTACGAGGCGATCAGCCCGTGCAGAAGCACACCCACGCTCAGCGCGCCCGCGCACGACCACCGCGCGAAAGCTCTTGAAAATGCGCATGGCCGAGAGCGCTGGGAAGATAATGAGGCTGGAGATGAGCATGGCGCCCATCATGCGCATTCCGAGCACGACCGTCAGCGCCGTGAGCAGCGCGAGGAGCGAATGGTAGGCGCCCACCTTCACGCCCGTGGCGCGGGCAAAGGTCTCGTCAAAGGTGACGGCAAAAAGCCGATGGTAGAAGAGGATAAAGAGCGCCAGCACGGCAGCCGCCAGCGTCACCGAGCGCCACGTCGCCGCGCGACATGGCGAGGATGCTGCCGAACATATAGCTGTCCACATCCGTGGTCATGCCCGTGGTGAGGCTCGTGACCACGATGCCGATGGCGAGCGCCGAGGCCGAAAGCACCGCGATGGCGGCGTCCGCCCCGATGCGGCTGCGCTCCGCGATGCGCAGCAGCAGGAAGGCCGAGGCCACCACGACCGGCACAGAGAACGCCAGCGGCGCGAAGCCGCAGGCGACCGCGACCGCCAGCGCGCCGAAGCTGACGTGGGAGAGGCCGTCGCCGATCATCGAGTAGCGCTTCAAAACAGAGCGGCACGCCGAGCAGCGCCGCGCAGAGCGAGACGAGGATGCCCACGGCGAAGGCCCGCAGGATAAAGGGATAGGTGAACATTTCCAGCAGCAGACTCACAATGCACCTCAAACCGCTTGCCGGCGGGGGAGGCAAATACTCCGCCACCGTGCCGAAAAACCAGCCGTCGCGCCCGATGTGCAGTATCGTGCGCGCCTCGCGCAGAGCGCCGCGCATATCGTGCGTGACCATGATGACCGCCATCTTCTCTTTTTTCGTTGAGATATCGCAGGGTCTTATAGAGATCCTGCGTGGCGGCGGGGTCGAGACCCGTGACCGGTTCGTCCAAAATGAGCAGGCGGTCCGCCGCGCACAGGGCGCGCGCGAGCAGCACGCGCTGCTGCTGTCCGCCGGAAAGCTCGCGGTAGCAGCGGTTCTGCAGCTCCAGCACGCCGAGCTTGCCCATGTTCATCAGCGCCGCGCTCTCTCTCCGCGGCGGAGTAGAAAAAGTGCAGTCCGCGCTTGTTGGCAAAGCCCGAGAGCACGACCTCGCTCACCGTAGCGGGAAAATCGCGCTGCGCGCTCGTCTGCTGCGGAAGGTAGCCGATGGCGCCCGCGCGCTGCGCGGGGCAGTCGATCGTACCGGCGAGCGGAGAGATCAGCCCGAGCAGGCTTTTCATCAGCGTCGATTTGCCGCTGCCGTTCTCGCCCACCACGCAGAGGTAATCCCCCGCGCGGACGGTAAACGTCAGATGCTCGAGCAGCGCGCGGTGTTCGTAGCCGAGGCTTGCGTCACGGCACGCAAGCAGAATATCCCCCGATCCATCACAGCAAGCCTCCCTTCAAAGCCTCGTAATTTCGCTGCATCAGCGTCAAATAGGTCTCGCCCGCGTCGAAGTCCGTGCGCGAGACGGTCTGCATCGACCACAGCCGTTCGATGCGCGCGCCCGGTGCATTCGCTCACCGCCTCCGCGACCTTCTGGCTGCTCAGGTCGATGGTGTAGACGACCGGAATGTGCTCGTCGTTCACCTTGTCGATGAGGTACTTGAGCGTGGCGAGGCTCGGCTCGGTGTCGCCCGAGCAGCCGTGGAACGCCGCGCGGTAATGGAGGTCGTATTCCTCACAGAAGTACAAAAAAACGGGAAGCGGTCGGCAAAGACCAGCAGATCGCGCACGGCGCTCGCGCGCAGGGGCGCGGAGGTCCGCGTCGAGCTTCAAGCTGCGCGCAGTAGTCCTCGCAGTTCGCGCGGTAGAGATCGGCGTTTTCCGCGTCCGCCGCGCAGAGCGCGTCGGCGACGGCGCGGCAGAGCCTGATGGCGTTTTTCGGCGACGTCCAGATGTGTTCGTCGTACTCAACCTCGTCGCTGTCGTCATGGTCATGCTCCGCATGGTCGTGAAGCTCGTGGTCGTGCGCGTCAGGCTCGTCGGTCATGGTCGTGGTCATGGTCATGCTCATGCGCGTGGTCGTGGCTGTCCGCGCCCTGCATCCCTCGGAGAATTCCTCCTCGCGGGCATCGACAAAGTCCATCATGCGCAGCACCGTGCCGATGTCCTCGCCCACGGCGTCGAGCATATCGTCCGCCCAGACCTCGCCCTCGCCGCCGTTGTAGATGAAGAAACGTCGGCGCGCGAGATGGTCACGGCGTCGAGCAGGGTCGGCTCAAAGCTGTGCGCCTCGCGGCCCGGTGCGAGCAGCAGCGTCACGTCCGCGCGGTCCCCGCGACGGCGCGGGCAAAATCGTAGTAGGGAAGAGCGTCGTCACGACGCGCAGCCGCCCGTCGTCCGCCGATCCCTCCCGCACAGCGCAGCCGACGAGCGAAAGCGAAAGCACGAGCACGAGCAGCGCGCCGACGAGCCGTATCCTGTTTTTCCTCGCCGTCACGGCGCGCTCACCTCCCCCGAAAAGACTGTTTTTCCAATCATACCATGCTTTTGCGGATTATCAAGTGATTTGTAATGAAATCGTCACACTTTCCCGCCGCGCCCTATGCTATAATAGCCACACCAGAGGATTTCATTCCAGCTTATTCTGTGAGGAGGCGCTGACCATGAAGCGTATGTTTTCTTTCTTCCTTGCCCTTGCGCTGCTCGCCGTGCTCAGCGGCTGCGGAAAGCAGGAGCCCACCCCGAGCAGGCCCGACGAGCCGACGCCACCGCCGGAGGAGGGCATCACGCTCGCGGAGCTGAATGTGGAATTTGTTGCGGGCGACCGTGACACGGACGCGCTGATGCAATTAAAGAAGGAGCTGCCGCCACTGCTCATCGGCGCGCTCGCCGACGAGGGCGTGACGGTCGGCAGGGTCAACGTGACCTTCGGCGCAAGTGACGAGGCCACCGCCGACGCGCTCGCGCGCGCGGCTCGGTGCAGGTCGGCTTCATGCCGATGGAGACGTATCTGGCGCACGAGGACGTGCTGCGGCTGGTCTCGCGCCGAACGACGCGACATAGACGAAGTTCCGCTCGCCGAATTTGCCCACATCGAGAGATCTCGGCTTCATGCGCATGGCGGAGGCCGCCGCCTCGGCGGGATTCGACGAGATATTCAGGCTCGCGGCAAAGTCGTTCGTGCTGCCGCCGGGCAGATAGCTCACGAGCGGGCGGTATTCTCGCGGAATGCGCATCACACCGTTCACCGTTTCGTTGAGCGTGCCGTCGCCGCCGTGGCAGACGACGACATCGAATTCCGGCCCGAGCGATTCGGCGAGCTCCGTCGCTTCTCCGCGGTGCGTGGTCTTGCGCACGGAGACGAGATAGCCCGCCTCGGAGTAGATCGCGGCGGCGTCGAACAGCGGCGCGAGGGATTTGGTCTTTCCCGCGCGGGGATTGACGATAAAGAGCAGCTTTTTGTCGTCCATGGGTTCCTCCTCGTTTGCTCTTCACAGCATCAGACCGGCAAAGCACCCTGCGCCCTGTCGGTCAAAATCACCCTCTGCCAAAAAAGTCAAGTTCTGTTCATCTTCATTAACAGGGAGTAAAGATTATCATAACACACGAAATGAGCGGTTGCAATTCCCGGCAAAAAATAGTAAGCTGTTTTTGGTATCTTTTTAGCAGTCATTTAACGCATTTTGCCCAAAAAAAGGGGGAGCCCATGAAGCAGAACAAAACCTATCTTCACCTCGGCGTGACGCTCGTCGTCTCGGCCTGCGCGGTGCTGATGTTTTACGATACGTTTTTCCAGTCCCGCGTGCTGCTGGACTTTTTCGACAAGCTGATGCAAGTGCTCTCGCCGGTCATCTACGGCCTTGTGTTCGCGTACCTTCTCGCCCCCATCGTCGACTTTTTCGACCGGTATATCCAAAAGGGGCTGCCGAAGGTCAAGTCCTCGCTCGTCCGGGGGCTGAGCATCCTCGTCACGTGGATCTGCGTCATCGCCCTCATCTACCTGATGTTCAGCATCCTCATCCCCGAGCTGGTCGACAGCACGAAGACACTGGCCGACAACTTTGAAAGCTATTATAAAACCGTCTACAACTGGGTCAACAGCCTTGTGGAGAATCAGACGATCTTCTCCGACGACATCTACTCCGACCAGCTGCTCTCCGCACTCAACGGCTACTACGATAAGCTCGTCAAGTGGGTCACCGACACGGTCATCCCGCAGGCGCAGGTCGCGATCGTCGCCGTGACCGGCGGCATCTGGAGCGTCGTCATCTTCCTCAAGAACCTTCTCATCGGCATGATGATCTCGGTCTATCTGCTCGCGCGCAAGGAGAGCTTTGCCAAGCAGTCGAAGAAGATCCTCTACGCCATTCTGCCCGAAACGCCGTACCGCCGCACGCTGCGCGCCGTGGCCGAGGCCGACCGCATCTTCAGCGGCTTCGTGCGCGGAAAGCTGCTCGACTCGCTCATCATCGGCATCCTCTGCTTCATCTGCTGCTCGATCTTCAAGTTCCCGTATACGCCCATCATTTCGGTCTTCGTGGGCGTGACGAACATTATCCCGATCTTCGGCCCGTTCCTCGGCGCCATTCCGAGCGCATTCCTCATCCTGCTCGTCAGCCCCAAGCAGTGCCTTTATTTCATTCTCTTCATCATCGCGCTCCAGCAGTTTGACGGCAACATCTTGGGCCCCAAGATCCTCGGCAAATCCACCGGCATTTCGAGCTTCTGGGTCATCGTGGCCATCGTGGTCGGCGGCGGCTTCGGCGGCGTGCTGGGTATGTTCCTCGGCGTTCCGATCTTCGCGTGCATCAGCTCGCTTGTGAACTGGTTCACGAACCGCAGCCTCACGAAAAAGGGCGTGACGGACGACGCGATGTTCGCCCCCGCGCCGGCTCGCCTCTCCGGATGAAAAAAAGGACTGATCTCCCCATGAAAACCCTGTACCGTGACAACAAAGGACTGCACCGCTGGCTTTTCGCCTGCGGCGCAGTCCTTGTGCTTTTCTATCTTTTCCGCGGAAACCGCGCGGCCGTCAATTTCTGGGTCTATTCGGTCACGCTGCCCTTCGAGCAATTCTTAGGCCGCGCGTGCGCGGCGCTGCCGTTTTCGGTCGCGGAGCTTCTGTATGTGCTCGCGGCGGTCACGGCGGTCGTGCTGCTCGTGCTGATGGTGCGCTATCTTATAAAGTCGCGCCAAAAAGGGCGCGCCGCGTACCGCTGCGCGCTCTTCGTGCTCGACTTGTTTCTCACGGTCTGCGCCGCGTTCTCGCTCCTCTGGGGCGCGAACTACTATGCGGACGACTTCTGCGACAGAAGCGGCCTTTCGCCCGAGCCCGTCACGTATGATGACTTAGTGCGCGTCACGCAGTATTTCGCGGACCATCTCGCCGAGGCGTCGACGCACATCATGCGCGACGAAAACGGCCTCTTCACCGCCGACCGGCAGGAGATTTTAGACTACGCCGACACGGTGTATGACTGCCTGTACGACGAATTTCCGTTCCTCGACATGCCGGATCAGAAGCCCAAGGGCATTTTTCTTTTCGAAGATCATGAGCGCGATGAACTTCACGGGCTTCTACTTTCCGTTCACGGGCGAGTCAAACGTGAACATGGACTCGCCCGCGATGCTGCTGGCCTCGACCTGCGCGCACGAGCTCTCGCACCAGCGCGGCATCACGTCCGAGCAGCAGAGCAACTTCCTCGCGGTCCTCGCCTGCACGCGCTGCGACGACGCAAACTACAACTATGCGGGCTGGATGCTCGGCTACATTCATCTTGGCAATGCGCTGTACCGCGTCGACCCCGACGCGTGGCAGCAGATTCGCGATTCGCTTCCCGACGAGATCGTGCTCGATCTGCGCTACAACAGCGCCTACTGGGCGCAGTACAAGGGTCTCACGGCCACCGTCACCCAGTCGCTCAATGATAAGATGATCAAATCCTACGGCGATGAACTCGGCACGCAGAGCTACGGCGCAGTCGTCGACCTGCTCGTGAATTACTACGCCTGAGCGCTGCTCGTCTCGCGGTAAGACTGCAAGAATTCCTTGGTTCGCTCCTGCTGCGGGTTTTCGAAGACCTGCTCGGGGCTGCCCTGCTCCACGATGACGCCGCCGTCTAAAAACACGACGCGGTCGCTCACGGCGCGGGCAAAGGGCATCTCGTGCGTCACGATGACCATCGTCATGTGCTCGTCGGCAAGAGAGCGGATGACGCGCAGCACCTCGCCGGTCAAAAGCGGATCGAGCGCGGAGGTCGGCTCGTCGAAAAAGAGGATTTCCGGCTTCATCGCGAGCGCGCGGGCAATGGCCACGCGCTGCTGCTGCCCGCCCGAGAGCTGATAGGGATAGGCGTTTTCCTTGCCTTTTAGTCCCATTTTGTCGAGCAGCGCCATGGCCTCGGCCTCGACCTCGGCTCTATCACGCTTTTGCACCGAGATCGGCGCGTCGCAGACGTTTTTCAGCACTGTGTAGTGCGGGAAGAGGTCAAACTGCTGGAACACCAGCCCGAACTGCCGCCGCACCTGCGCGAGCGCGGCTTTTCCGGCGTAGACGCTTTTGCCGTTTTCCTCGCGCGCGGCGACGTTTTCGCCATACGCGAGCGTGCCGGAGTCCATGGTCTCAAGCAGCGTCGCGCAGCGCAGCATCGTCGACTTGCCGCCGCCCGAGGGGCCGATGATCGACACGACCTCGCCCTTTTCCACCTTGAGCGACACGCCCTTTAATACTTCGAGCGCGCCGAACGCCTTTCTGGCGTTCTGCATTTCAAAAACTGCCATTGCTCTCCCCTCCCTTTAGCGGTAATAGCGCAGCGCCTGCTCCCATTTTTCCATGGCGAAGGCGACCACATAGTTGAAGACATAGTAGAAGACACCCGCCGCCACCAGCGCCAGCATACCGGGCGTGTTGGGCGAGGCGACGATCTGCTTGGCGCGGGTGAACATCTCGACCGTGCCGATGACGGAGGCGAGCGACGTGTCCTTGACGAGCGTGATGACCTCGTTCGTCACCGCAGGGATGACGCGCTTGACCATCTGCGGCAGGATGATCTTGAAAAACGTCTGTGCCTTGGTATAGCCGAGCACCTGCGCGGCCTCATACTGCCCGCGCGGGATGGACTCAATGCCGCCGCGGTAGATCTCGGCAAAATACGCCGCATAGTTGATGACGAACGCGACGATGACCGCCGTGAAGCGCCAGTTGCCCGGCACTGTGACGCCAAGCAGGAGCTTCGGACCGTAGAAGACGACCATCAGCTGCAGCATCAGCGGCGTTCCGCGCATGATGGAGATATACGCCTTGATGAAGCCGCGCAGCGGCGTCAATCTGCTGCGGCGGCCAAACATCACCGCAAGGCCCAGCGGCATCGAGAATAGCAGCGTCAGCGCAAAGATCAATAGCGATGTGACAAAGCCCTGCGACAGCAGGGACAGCATCGTGGATACAGTCATGGAATGATTCTCCCTTATTCGGTCATAAGCGGGAAAAAGCGGGGGCTTTCGCCCCCGCTCCCTCCCTGAGAAGAGGATGGGCACCTATGAGTTATAATTGGTTTTTACAGTCGCCCGAGGTAAACGTTTTTACTTGTTGATAAGGCACAGGCTGTCGAGCACGAGACCCTGATCGACGTACTTCTGCGCGATCTCCAGCATGGTGCCGTCCTCGGCCATCTTGAGGAGTTCGGCGTTCACCGCGTCGCGCAGCTCGGTGTTGCCCTTGAGGAAGCCGATGGCGTACTGCTCGGTGGAGAGGGGCTCGTCCAGGATGACATAGTCGCCGTCGTTGTTCGCGATCTGATACTGCGCAACGCCGAGGTCAGCGGCCACGGCGTCCACCGTGCCCTGGGCGAGGTCCATAAAGCCCATGTTGTAGTCGCCCAGCTCCACGACCTCCTTGAGCGACGCCTTGAAGTCCTCGTTTTCGTTGATCGCGTCGACCGCGGAGGACGCGGCCTGCGCCATCACGCTCTTACCGGCGAGGTCCGCGAGCGAGGTGATGCCGCTGTCGGCCTTCACGACCATCACGATGGAGTTATCCACATAGGGGTCGGAGAACGTGTAGTCATTTTCGCGGCCGGTGTAGGTAAAGCCGTTCCAGATGCAGTTGATCGTGCCGCTCGAAAGCTCGGCGTCCTTGCTGTTCCAGTCGATGGCCACGGCCTCGTACTCCCAGCCGAGGCGCGCGCACAGCTCCTTGGCCATCGCGAGGTCAAAGCCGTCGTACGTGCCGTCGGCGGCGATGAAACCGAACGGCGGGAACTCGGCATCAAAGCCGACGATCAGCTTTTGCGTCTCGCCGCCCTGCGCGTCCTGCGCATCACCGGTATCGTCGGCGGTGTCGTTCTTGCTGCCGCAGGCGGCAAGGGCCAGTACCATCACGGCGGCAAGCGCCATGGCTAAGAATTTTTTCATCGTTTCTTCCTCCTGTAAGTTCCGGCGCTCGGCCGTTCGATTTAGCGTGGTAACACGATAACATAATAACGCGTGACAGTAAATACACGCACTTTACAAAGATGGAGCGGTAAAGCGAATCGTTTTTTGCCGCTTTCCACAGTTTTCACGGTTTCTGGACGGCAGCGCGGTGTTTGCCTCCCGTTTTTCCCCGCTTTGCGCTTGTTTCTTTTTTTGCCGTGTGCTACAATGCAAGCAAGAATTTTTGATCGCAGGAGGCTATTTTTATGCTGTCTATCGACGTATCCCATGCCGCATCGTTTCTCTCGTTGCCGTATGAAGCGGCGCTGCGCCCGCGTCTCGAGCGCGCGGCGGGCTGGCTGCAAAACGGCGGCGGAAAGGGCTCTGATTTCATCGGCTGGGTCACGCTCCCGCGCGACTATGACAGAGGCGAGTACGCGCGCATCCTCGCCGCGGCGAAGAAGATTCAGGGCGATTCCAAGGCGCTCGTCGTCATCGGCATCGGCGGCAGCTATCTCGGCGCGCGCGGCGTGATCGAATGCCTCTGCTCCCCGAACTATAACTTAAAGAAGAAGTCCACGCCGAACATCTACTTTATCGGCAACGGCCTCTCCTCCGACGCGCTGCGCGAGGTGACGGAGCTCATCGGCGACGACGATTTCTCCGTCAACGTCATCTCGAAGTCCGGCACAACGACCGAGCCCGCCGTCGCATTCCGCTTCTTCCGCGAAAAGCTCGAGAAGAAATACGGCAAGGAAGGCGCCGCGAAGCGCATCTACGCCACGACCGACGCGCACAAAGGCGCGCTCAAGTCCCTCGCCGATCAGGAGGGATACGAGGAATTCGTCGTGCCCGACAACATCGGCGGGCGCTACAGCGTGCTCACCGCCGTGGGCCTTCTCCCCATCGCCGTCGCGGGTGTCGATTTAGATGAACTCATGGGCGGCGCGCAGGAGATGATGTCGCTCTGCGCGAAAAACGATTACAGCAATCCCGCCTGGCAGTACGCCGCCATGCGCCACGAGCTCTACCGTCAGGGCAAGAAGGTGGAGCTTCTCGCCTGCTTCGAGCCGGCGTTCCGCTTCATGGCGGAGTGGTGGAAGCAGCTCTACGGCGAGAGCGAGGGCAAGGAGGAAAAGGGCCTCTTCCCCGCGAGCGTCGACTTCACCGCCGACCTCCACTCGATGGGCCAGTACATCCAGCAGGGCGAGCGCATGCTGATGGAGACCGTCGTGCGCTTTGCGCCCGCGGAGCACCAGATGCTCGTCCCCTTTGACGAAGCGAACGGCGACGGGCTCAACTTCCTCGCGGGCAAGACGATGGACTTCATCAACCGTCAGGCGATGGACGGAACGCTCCTCGCCCATGTGGAGGGCGGCGTGCCGAACATCATTCTCAACCTCGATGAAAACAACGCGCGCACGATGGGCCAGCTCATCTACTTCTTTGAATATGCCTGCGGGCTGAGCGGATACCTCCTCGGCGTGAACCCCTTCGACCAGCCGGGCGTGGAGGCCTATAAAAAGAACATGTTCGCGCTGCTCGGCAAGCCCGGCTACGAGGAAATGGGCGAGGAGCTGCGTAAGCGCCTGCGCTGAATTTTTTGAATAAACCTGAAACTTTCCATTCAGCATTGCAAATTTGTTTCATTTATGCTATGCTGATGCCATCAGAAAGACCATCCCCCGCAAAAGAGGCGGGGATCTATTGAAAGGAGTGATTTCTATGGTCAGACTCATCATGGGTGAAAAGGGCACCGGTAAGACCAAGAAGCTGATCGAAATGATCAATACCACTGCGCAGGAGGATAACGGCAGCGTCGTCTGCGTCGAGGCAAAGTCTACCATGACCTTTGACCTGCACTATCACGTTCGTCTGATCTCTGCCTACGAGTATGACCTGTCCAACTACGAGGCCCTGCGCGGCTTCCTGTTCGGCCTGTACGCGGGCAATTACGATATTTCCCACATCTTCATCGACAACCTGTTCAAGATCACCGGCGGCGAGTGCAACCAGGCGGCCGACGATTTCCTGAACGAGCTCGATCGCTTCAGCAACGCCACCGGCGTCAAGTTCACCATCTCCGTCTCCGGCGACCCCGCTCTCGCCACCGACGGCATGCAGAAGTATCTG
>VOFC01001185.1_pt1 | contig 10707 bp, 15 predicted proteins | sample 5384161 | NCBI WGS metagenome assembly VOFC01 (sample SAMN12384722, study PRJNA508395) | human gut metagenome | isolation source: healthy gut B | host: Homo sapiens | reverse complement strand
GTTTCAACAGCCGACGTTCTAATGAATTGCATGAAATCAATAAACAAATTCGTGAAACCATCACCCAAAAAAGTGAATATTGCCGATGAACGGAAAGCACAGTCAGCCGCTCTTATAGACAAAATCAAGCGTTTGACTAACAGCGTCCTAATTGGCGAATTGAAGCCGAATACAATTTATTGCAAAAATAAACTCAAACAGACCGAGCAGGAAATTGCGGAATTGAACGGCCGTATTGCAGAAAATGATGCCGAGATTCAAAAAAGCGTAGAGCAGAAAGATTTTACCAAAATGGAGCAATCCGCCTTATATAAGGAGAAATTGCAAAAGGTCGTTTATCACTCGTTATCTGCCATGCGTGGCATCTTGGAAATAATCTTTAAGAACGGTATGATACGCTATGTACTGATTAAAAAGCATCGTAACGGGGGTGTCTTTCTGCTGCCAGAGTTCTGGACGGTGGATATATCCCGTGCCGTGATAATCATTCCGACACATCCCAGCGTAGACCCAGAACATCCCTATACGCTTTTGCCCACGATTCCCAGAGAATACACCTTGACGCTATCATTACCGAGCGGGATATGGATGAATACCGCATCACCGTATCGTGACGCCCTGCTTTTATTCAAATCGAGGGGTGGGAATATTTATAGTTCCCTGCCCCTCTCCCTTTCATTTGCGATTATCCGAGATACTGATTCAGCAAATCAAAGGTAGCCTGCTCTCGGCTCTGATTCTCTTCTTTGTGAGGATTCATAATTTCATCCGCCTGCTCCCGTGTCAACTGGTTGATTTTTCTCTTCCATTTGAGCGGTAAAAGCGACAGGGTCGTCTGCATGGGCAAACTTGGTGATTATGTGTGCAATCAAATACTTTTTGGCGAGAAAAGCATCGAGAAATTTCCCTTTGTGCCGCATTATACCACTTGATACTGCGTTGATACCATCCCGTATCTTCAAATACTTTGGGCAGTTTATTGCTTTTCAGACTTTCCACCAAAGTTTTGGGTTTGAGTGAATTTGTCCCCGTACACCACAGCGAGATAGTTGCCAGCGGATAGCTTTTGCTATGCAACTGCATTGCGAAATCGAATACCTCGTTCGATTTTTCCAGCATCATGGCAGGAGCAGCCATATAATCCGCCCCTTTCCATGTCGTCGTGCAGATATTCATTTGCGCAATGACCTCGGCAATCGACAACTCGGCATTGAGGGGTTCGCAAATTACAAGGTCACCCATATTCATCCCCAAATTCTGATAGGCAATCAATCGGTGCTGACCGTCCAATACGGCGTAATACTTTGAGGCTTCATCGTTGGGTATTTCGTGCCCTTGCTGGTCAGTCAGGCATCCGCCCATCGCCGTTACCTTTTCACCGTTTACCACGGTGACGGGTGAGAGTTGTCCATACGCTTTGATAGAGCGTTCTTTTGCCTTTACCACTTTGCTGTTTGTAGGACGATTTCCCTTGACAAATGCAAACTGACGGTTGGCATCATCTACTGAAATTACCATCTTTTTTCATGGCCTTTATTTACTCTGTCCTTTATGCAGAGGGGCTGATAATGGCTGCAATCCCTGCCCAAAGATTGCAGACCGCAAAGAATACCCTTACGGCAGAACAAAGGTCTGAACAAATTTCTGTCGAATTTTCAGTTTATGATTGATTTTCAGATGCTAACAACGCAAAACATATATTTTATTGCAAAATACATTAAACTATTTGATTATCGGTTAAATATTTGTATCTTTGTAGGGGCAATTCAGCAAAGACATCCATCCGATAAATCAAGCAGTTCATATAAAGCAGATTTTGTCTGCCTTGTTTCTGTTACATATTTCCATATTCTTTGAGTATGAAATGAAGATTTCCTTTATAAACATGAGTTCAAAATCAAGAAATATGGAACGCAAAACAGAAAATTGATAACAAAATTTCAGAGGTAAATTCATTTTTTCATGCAAAAAAAAGTTGCAAGAATTTTCTTTGAATGACCCTAATGCAATGTTTATATATTTAATAATCAAGTATTTATATTCATTTTTAAGAAAACAAAGATATAATTGACAAGATAGTAGGGGTTATAGCAGACAGGCGATTGCTCAAAACTGTCCTGTGCAGATTGCTCAAAAAGTGTCCTATATATACACTACCTACTTATACATAACCTATTAAAGTCTTTCAGACCATGTACTACCATATCAAAGACCGCAAGTGATTCGATAACCGCAAGCAGGCCAAAGAGCATTACGGCATTGCCTGTTTTCGGAAATTACTACATCTAAAAGAAATTATATTTAACGAAAACACAAATTCCATTGCTAACGATGAATTATACCGTAATCCCCAAATCAATCGTGAACTTTCAGACGGGAAACAGTAAACCCGTCGATATTTATGTGTGAGCCGTCATTAAATGTTGCTCCAACTACAAGACGAAGATTTCTCATATAACCGAAGAAAAAGCTATCCTTACTGACGGGGTTGGACGAACGAACAATCCGCCGTGTTATCAAACGGCTGAAAGATACAGGTTGTCTGACCGTACAGACTATTGTTAAAGAAGATGCAGTCAGAGGCTTTATAAAACGCAACTCGTATTATATAAAGCCAGCCAACAAAGATTATTTCTTTTTGGATAACGGTTTCTTTTAACAAGAACTATCCCGCCAAGATTGCAGGGTTTCTGCTCTTGTTAAAGTCGGTATGCCTTAATAATACCGATACCATCCAATGAAGCAACAGCCAGATTGCAAAGGCCGTCGGCTTGTCCCGCAATACAATAACTACATTATTAAATGAATGTAGGCGATTAGGGCTTATTAAAGCCATAGAGAAAGGCTATGAACTGACGGTTGGTTGTTTTATCAATTCAGCAGTCAGAAAGACTGCCGCAGGGATTTATAAAGAGATATGCGAATTCTGCAAATCCAAAAGGCGACGCCGCCAAATTGGGATAAGCGGGCAATGTCCGTACTGCTTACGAAATACAACGCGGTCGGGCTACCAGCATCGGAACCGATAACGATTACCTACCAACTGAACGAACGGTGCAAAACCTTGCCCGAAAAGGTATCGTTATCCTACTTTATAAAAACTCTCGATATGCAAAAGCCATATCGGAAGATTATAGAGCGAGAACAACAAAACCGAAGCAAATTTCAGCGGTTTTACATTTTAGATATACAGCCCCTCGTGCTTACGCACGAGGGCTTTTTTATCTAATAAGAGAGGGTGACATATTTTTGGAATTTCTTATTTATATACCCCTTGAAAATTGCGTCACTCCAATTTCTCTCTTTACATACACGCCGTAGGCGTTTATCAGAAACAGGCTGTAATGCCTGTTTATTTGTAAAATATATCCCCTGCACATACAGTTACTCTATACTAAAGCCCCCTCTCCCTTGTCGAATGTAAAACCGTTTTATATATGAAAACACTTGACAGAAAGGCGGCGGAGATTTTCCGCAAAATGTTAGCTTTACAAACAACCAAAATCGACAACTCGGACGGTACTTATATGCCCGTCCATATCGAACTAATCGGCCGTATCGACAAGTACGACTTTTTTTCGCTGGCTCATTACGGACAGCAGAACGGCGATGCCATGCGAGACCCCGAGATGCTCTTTGCCCTACACAAAGACACTCGGCAATTCATTCCGTACTACTATCGCAATGACTACTGCGGTATCGAGGAAAACAGCGTCAGATGGTCGGAAGATGGAATAGCGTTGAATCCTCGCTTGCAGGCCAGCCACACAACGTTCGCTAACCAATGGCTTCGTAACATAGCCACTCAACAAGGAATCCAATGACAGCACAGCGATTGGTTGAGAACTGCGTATTGACGAATCAAACCGCAGTCGTGGATGAAATGCTCAACAAGAACCTGCTACCCGAAGAATATATCTATCCGTTCTTGGGTGATGTCATGGAATGGTGGCTGATTGATGCGTGGCTGGCCGAACGTCTGAAACGCGAGGGAGAGGTTATTATCGAGGAATACGGTTGCTGTTGGTGGGGAAGGTTAGCCAGCGGACAGGCTATCTGTATGGACAGCGTGATTAGAAAGATTGCAGGAGAGTGAAACTACAACCGTATTTCTATTTATTGGAACGCATAAATTACAGAAATTAGGGGTATTGTAATCTCGACAGGATTTTACTACCCCTAATTTTCGTTTTTCGTGCTGCCATATTCTCAATAATTGAGGGTTGGAATGATTTGCAACTCCCGATTAGAGGGAATATGTCGGCTTGTTCTTTATAATGGAATATCCCAACCAATGAAGAACTTTTTAGAACATCAATCTTGATTTTCTGAAACTTTAATCCGAAATTTGAATCTACAATACCCCGCTTGAGTGTTGCGTATTGAGAAACATTTTCTAATTTTGTGGCATCGACCCATACGGGCGATAACATATTAGTTTAGTGAAAGTGTTTCGCTAATCCTTGACGACAAAATTTGGCGATTTTGAAAAGCACAAGGATAAGCAATACAAACATTCATCACCGTGTATAGGCATATATCGTCTGATATATTCTATTCGGTGTGGGGTATTGTTTATTTGTGCTTGGGCTACGCCAAATGCCTGTCGTCAGATAAACGAACAACTCCACACTTTCTTTTTGCATATAACCCACCGCAGCAGGAGTTGATACGGTCATTTTAGATGAACTATGACTGTAAAAGAACAAGCTTTACAACAAGCTATTGAATTCGCTCTATCTCATTATGACTGTTATTATGGAGAAGGAAGCATGAAATTAGAGATCATGTCTATTTCTAATGTTCAACTATCTGAATGTAGATTCTATCCATCCGAGGGTTTAGATGGCAGTAATTTAGAAAAATGTACAGGAGGAAAATGCAATGCTTTATTTAGAATTTTCTATAAATCACTTCAAAATGAAGGTGTTAAAATAGAAGAGGTTAAACATTGTGAAAACATCAATTTTGATGTTGTGGATTATAAAGAGGAAAAGTTTACAGTAAAAATAACAAACCAAAGATTGGTCTTATGAAAAATCTATCCTTATTTACGCTGGTTGCACTAATGGTTTGTGGTTGCTCTGAAGGTGGAAATGAAATCGACAAACAAAAATCCAAAAAGAAGATACTATCGAACTTAGTCAAAACAAATTATCTTTTGATATTAGCGGAGAAAAGCAATCCATTTATGTTTATAGCAGCCGTGATTGGACGTTGACAGGTGGTGCCCCGTGGTGTACGCCCTCCCAATCTGATGGTAAAGACTGGGACGAGGTAACCTTTATGGTAATGGAAAATAATGAAAAGAAAGAACGGAGCACGACATTCTTGTTTTCTTGCGGGACTGCAAATGAAACCCTTACAATAACACAACGCCATGGTGAGCTTATTATTTCTCCATCTAAAATAGAGATGGATGCAACAGGTGGTGAAGCTCATATTGAAGTTAAAACAACTTTTAACTTTGAATATCGGATTGATGACAGTTGTAAAGAGTGGGTTATGTTCAAAGACACCTACGGTGGTACAGCGACATTTACTGTTGCGCAAAATGAAAGCAGAGAACAGCGAGAGGGACAAATTACATTTTACTATGGAGAATTTTTCTGAAACAGCTATCATTTATCAGGCTGGTGAAGAGCTTTTAGATATTACAGTGCATGTTTCCCAAAAAGGAATGTTAGAAACAGTTCTTGCGGACTATGATTATGCCAAAATAGAATCATTGACAATTACGGGTGAATTAGGGGAACTCGATTTTTATTTAATTCGAAACCAACTCCCCCAATTGCGGAACCTCGACATTTCAGCTACCAATGTTAATGTAATTCCATCTCAAGCCCTTATAAATTCACAGATAGAAAAATGCATATTGCCGAAAGGTCTTACAACGATTCGAGAGAAAAAGCGTTTTATAATAGCCTTTTAACCTCAATTCTGATTCCTGCAAATGTTGAAACAATTGACCAATCGGCTTTTCAAGATTGTTCAAGATTAGTGGAACTCAAATTTGAACAAGGTTCAAAACTTACAATAATAAAAGGCGGATACACTTCATATAATATCAATTGTTATGGGGTTTTTGCTAATTGCGCTGCATTAACATCTGTGGAAATTCCTGCAAATGTGGAAACAATAGAAGCGGCCGCATTTAAAGGTTGCACAAATTTGACAAGCGTTACTTTTGGGAGAAATTCTAATCTCAAAATAATCAAAGGAGGCTATGATACTCATTATGAACACATAAAATTATGGCGCATTTACAGATTGTACCGCATTAAAATCAATCGAGATTCCTGCATCTGTTGAAACCATTGATGTTTCTGCATTTTTAGGTTGCTCTCAATTAAAAAACGGTTTCTTTTGAATCAAACTCTAAACTTAAAGAGATTGGTGGGGCGAGTATGCAATATCCACATGGGGCATTCACAGATTGCATTACACTATCTGCTATTGAGATTCCCACAAGTGTAACAAAAATAGGAGCTGCTGCATTTTACGGCTGTTCAAATTTGCAACAAATTACTTTTGAGAAACCGTCAATGCTTAACTCTCTCTCAATGAAGGCGGAGCCAATAGCTTTGCAATGGGGCATAGTTACGGGGCATTTGCCAAGTGTACATCCTTAATAACAATAGAGATTCCTGCAAGTATAGAGAGACTTCATAATCCGATGTTTTCGGGATGCTCTAATTTAACAACAATATCTTTCGAAAAAAGATCTAAATTAAAATATATATCAAGCGATATATTTTCAATATATAGCGGTGCTTTTGCCCAGCTTGATAAATTGACAACATTTGATGCCTCTGCTTGTACACAGTTGGAATCAATCGGCAAGCAAACTTTTAACCGCAACCCTAACTTAACATCAATAATAATAGGGGCGGTAATCCCTCCAACTTGTACTGAACAAGCATTTGTAGAAATGAACGCTAATTGTGTTCTTAAGGTTCCGTCCGAAAGTCTTTCGGCATATAAGACAGCTGACGGCTGGAAAACATTTAGTAGCATAATGGGGTTCTAAAATTTTATAGTCAGATTCTTGTATCTAAAAATCGAATTGTATGAAAAAAACATTATCCTTACTCATGTGTGGCTTGTTGTTATTGGGTTGTAGCGACAAGTATGACGATAGCGCATTGCGTAATGACTTAAATGACCTTGAAAATCGGCTTACAATATTGGAAGAACGTTGCAAACAGATGAACACGAATATTTCATCGTTGCAGAAAATTGTAGATGCATTGCAGGATAATTTGTCGATTTCCAAAGTAGAGCAAATATCCGATGGTTACATTATCCACTTTTCAGATGGTTCTACTGCTACAATTAAAAATGGCAAGGATAGCGGAACTATTCCTGTAATTGGCGTGAGAAAAGATACAGATGGCTGTTATTATTGGACGCTTGATGGTGAATGGCTAACCGATGAAAAGGGAAACAAGGTAAAAGCACAGGGTACAGACGGCAAGGACGGTGTTGATGGCGAGGATGGCAATGACGGTGCAGACGGAGAAGATGGTACGGATGGAACCAATGGCAAAGATGGCATTACGCCACAACTGAAAATAGAAGATGGTCGCTGGATGCTTTCAATGGATGATGGCAAAACTTGGACTGATATAGGACAAGCAACGGGAGCAGATGGAAAAGATGGAGTAGACGGAACGGACGGAGAAGATGGTGTCGATGGTAAGGACGGAACAAACGGAATCTTCAAAAGTGTAACGGAAGATGATGATAATGTCTATTTCACATTAGAGGACGATTCTGTCATCACGATTCCCAAAAGCGATAATTCAAAGTTTGCAATCGCATTCGATACAACGGATATAGCCATTCTCAACGGGGGAGAAAGCAAAACAATTTCTTACACAATAACAGGCGCAACGGAAAATACGGTTGTCAAAGCCATTGCACAGGATGGTTGGAAAGCAAAAGTAAATACAACATCTGCGGATAAAGGGAACGATTACGATTACCGCTCCTAATCCGATTGTAGAAAGTGAAATCCTTGTCTTTGCCAACGACGGTTCCTATCGTACCGTTATGGTGTCGCTGAATTGCATGCAGGGGCAAATCAATATAGCAGATAACTCTATTGATGCTACTCCAGCTGGAGGCACACAGGAAATCAAACTGACAACGAATTTGGACTACACCGTAGAGATTCCAGAAGATGCCCAATCGTGGTTGTCGCTGTCCCCCGAAACACGAGCCTTGCGGGAAGATACTATTGCTTTCAATATTTCAGCTAACGAGGGAATACAGCGTTTTGCCACAGTATCGTTGAAAGACGAACAAGGCAATATTTTACAAACGATTATTTTTCGCCAATTGGGAACGTGTACTGAAATTCATGTCGAAACGAAAGGTGAACTGGAGAATGAATTGACGGATTATGATTATGCCAATATCGAATCGTTGAAGATTACAGGCGTGCTGAACGATGTCGATTTTCTGTTTATCTATCGCATGATGCCCAATTTGAAAGACTTCGATATTTCAGAGGTGAATATTACGGCATTGCCTACACAGGCATTTTATAATTCTACAAATGTTGAAAATCTGATTCTTCCCAATACATTGGTAACGATTGGGGGATTTATGTTTTATAAAAAGCAAACTGAAAACTGTTGTAATCCCTGCAAATGTAACAACTATCGGTGAATCAGCATTCGAAAACTGTTCATCATTAGCAACCGTAACCTTTGAGAAAGAATCTCAACTGAAAACTATCGCTGGTGGTTATTATGGTGCTTTCTCGAACTGTACAGCATTGACCACTATTGAAATCCCTGCAAGCGTGGAAACGATTGAAGCATCGGCATTCAAGGGCTGTTCTTCTTTGGCAACAGTAACTTTTGAGAAAGGTTCTCAATTGAAAACTATCGGTGGTGATGGTTCTTTTTACGGCGCCTTTTATGGTTGTACAGCATTAACAGCCATTGAGATTCCTGCAAGTGTAGAAACGATTGAAGCATCGGCATTCAAGAAGTGTTCCAAACTGACAACCGTAACCTTTGAGAAAGGTTCTCAACTGAAAACTATCGGTGGTGGTTATTCTTCTGGTGGTTCTTCTTATGGTGCTTTCTCGGATTGTACGGCATTGACCTCTATCGAGATTCCAGCAAGTGTAGAAACAATTGAAGCAACGGCATTCTATGGTTGTTCCTCTTTGACAACCGTAACTTTTGAGAAAGGTTCTCAACTGAAAACTATCGCTGGTGGTTCTTCTTATGGTGCTTTCTCGGATTGTACGGCATTGACCTCCATTGAAATCCCTGCAAGCGTGGAAACAATTGAAGAGGCGGCATTCTATGGTTGTTCCTCTTTGACAACCGTAACTTTTGAGAAAGGTTCTCAACTGAAAACTATCGGTGGTGGTCATTATTCTGGCGCCTTTTATGGTTGTACAGCATTAACCTCTATTGAGATTCTAGCAAGTGTAGAAATAATTGAAGCAACGGCATTCTATGGTTGTTCCTCTCTGACAACCGTAACCTTTGAGACAGGTTCTCAATTGAAAACTATCGGTGGTGGTTATTATTCTAATTATGATTCTAATTGTAATCCTAATCTTTATTATGGTGCTTTCTCGAATTGTACGGCATTGACTTCTATTGAGATTCCTGCAAGTGTAGAGATGATTGAAGCAGCGGCATTTAAGGGTTGTTCTAAATTAGCAACAGTAACTTTTGAGAAAGGTTCTCAACTGAAAACTATCGGTGGTGGTTATTCTGGTCCTTATGGTCCTTCTTATTATCATGGTGCTTTCTGTCAATTGGAGAATCTAATGACCGTCGATATGTCTGCTTGTACACAGGTTGAGACAATCAATCAATACGCTTTTTATAAGGATTCTGAACTGCGATTATTCAAGATCGGCACGGGAGACACCACCGACTTGCGGGTACGATGCTTTTGAGGGGATAAATCCTTATTCTGTACTGAAAGTACCTTCAGGTTGTGCCAATGCCTATAAAGCCAAAAGTGGCTGGTACGAATTTGCAAGTATTACAGGATTAGATGAATAAAATCAATCATGAAAACAATTAAATCTGAAAACGCTCGACTATATTTTACCCTCGTTCATAATCAATTTTTGAACGGGATGATTCCGAGTGACGTTTATAAAAAACGGTTGGTAAAATTAAAATCACTAATTGCCAAACAAACGGCATTATATCGAATCTTACAAGATATTTTGCCGATAATCCCAACAGAGCAGTTCAATGATGGAAAGGATCGGCAGCAGTGTTTTTTTAGGGGATCAATGGGAAATCATCTGTAACATTGCCAATCGGGAAGATGGACTTTTGAAGTTTACTACAAATTTCAGAGTTGCTGACAATGATAAATCTCCATCATGCCCGCATATTCATGATTACGAGAATCATCGTAAGATTGATGTCTTTACGGGAATTTGTGATGATGATACCCAATTATCCGATAAAGATTTGGTCGATTTATGGAATGATGTGAAATTTATCAAGAAAATAAAGAAGAATCGAAAGGCATTGGAGAAACGTTGATTCTCATTGTTTGTTTTAAGGGACAGACTTGTGCAAAAGGGTTAACTTATAGACCCTCTGCACAAGTTTGTCCTTTCTATTTCACTTGCATATCTCATAAGTTTTTCGTATATTTATATCATAATCAGAGATTTATTTAACAATACAAATTTTAACTAAAATGAAC
>VOFC01005676.1_pt1 | contig 10731 bp, 13 predicted proteins | sample 5384161 | NCBI WGS metagenome assembly VOFC01 (sample SAMN12384722, study PRJNA508395) | human gut metagenome | isolation source: healthy gut B | host: Homo sapiens | reverse complement strand
CGTATTGCTTATGCTTGAAACAGCATAGCCGAAACAGAAAAATCTATGTAAGCGGCTCCGCCGGCGCGCGTATATTCGCGTACCGGCGTTTTTTAATTTTACAAATTCTTAATAAAAAATAATAAATATTTCGCTTATATTAAAATCAGAAAACGGGGGGACTTTTATGGAAAAGAAAAAAAACTTATAGCGGACGACGAGGAGCGTATAGTAAAGCTTGGTCCGACTTTTTTAAATGCGGCAGGGTATGAAACCGTAAGCGCGGCGGACGGCAGAGAGGCGCTTGAGGTCTTTTCCGCCAATCCCGATATAAAGCTTGCCGTGATAGATATTATGATGCCAGAAATCGACGGCTGGGAGGTAACCCGCGAAATAAGAAAGCAAGCAATATACCCGTTATTATGCTTTTTCGGCAAGGGCGGAGGAATTCGACCTGCTTACGGGCTTTGAATCGGGTATAGACGAATACGTTACAAAGCCGTTTTCCCCCGCGGTGCTTGTAAAGCGCGTCGACGCGCTTTTTTAAAACGCAGCTCCGGTCAGCCGCTTAGCGGCGAGGAGGTAAAACGCGGGCTTGTGATAGATAACGACGCGTTTACGGCGTATATAGACGGCACCGCGTTAGAGCTTACGCTTAAAGAATTTGAGCTGCTTTCCTATCTTTACGAAAACGCCGGCAGAGTGCTTAAAGGGATCAGCTTTTAAACGCTATCTGGGGCTACGATTATTTGGGCGACTCGCGAACCGTCGATTCCCCACATAGAGCGCCTTAGAACAAAGCTCGGCGATTACGGCGTTTCGCACCTTAAAACAATATACGGAATGGGGTATAAGCTTGATATTTAAAGAGCTTAAAAACCGTCTGTGGTTTAATATTTTTATACGCTTGGCGGCGGTTTTTGCCGCATTTGTGCTTGTGCTTTTGCTTTTCGGACGTGGCGCTGCTTATACGTTTTTTTCAGCTTAAAGGAAAAAAGGAGCTTAAAGAGCAGATATACGCCGTAAGCCGCCTTGACCTTGACGACGCAAACACGGTTATAAAGGCGCTTTCGGAAATAAACGAAAAATATAATTTCGATGTTGAAATATATAATACCTCAGGCAGAATACTTTACACCACGCACGGCAGCCAGATGATGGATTATTTTTCGCTTAAAACGATAAATTTGTTATGGCGCACGAGGAAATGACCGCGGTTAAAAGCGAACAGCTATCTGACGGGATAGTGTTTTGAAACGGCGGTAAGGCGGTTCGATAAGCAGGAATTTCTGCTTTGTACAAAAGCAGCTTGATAACGGGCTTACAGCCGAGGTAAGGGTGCAAAAGCAGCTTATTTCAAACTCCGCCGCGGTTGCAAACGAGTTTATTGCAATAGTATCGGTTATTTGCTTTTTGGTTTCGGTAATATGGGTGCTTTTGCTTTCGAGGCAGATATCAAAGCCTATATCCGAAATGAACGAAATAACAAGAGATATGGCAAGGCTTAACTTTAAGCGCAAGCTTAAAATTAACCGCAGTGATGAAATAGGTCAGCTGGCGGCTTCGGTAAACGAGCTTTCGGCGTCGCTTGATACGGCGCTTACGGACCTTAAGGCAACCAACGAAAAGCTTAAAAGCGATATTGAGCTTGAACGTCGCTTGACGTAATGCGCCGCGGCTTTTTGTGGCTAACGTTTCGCACGAGCTTAAAAACGCCGATTGCGATAATAAGCGGCTATGCCGAGGGGCTTAAGCTTAATATAAACGCCGAATCAAGAGAGGAATACTGCAACACCATAATTGATGAAAGCCGCCGTATGAACAAGCTGGTACTGAGCATACTGGAGCTTTCGCGTTATGAATCGGGGCAGATACCCCTTAATATAGAAAGCTTTGATGTATCGCAGCTTTGCGACGATATGATAAGCCGCATTTTTAAGGCAAAAAAATAACCGCCGAAAACTTAATACCTAAAGGAACCTTTATTTCGGCCGATCCGCTGCAAACAGAGCAGGTTTTAAAGGCATATCTTGAAAAACGCGGCGGCGCACAATTCCCCCGAAAACGGCACTGTTAAAACCGAATGTAAAGCCGAAAACGGCATAATCCGCATATCGGTATTCAACAGCGGCAGCCATATAGACGAAAAGGATATGCCGCAGATATGGCAAAGCTTTTTACAGGGGGGATACCTCGCACAAGCGCGACAGCAGCCGCTTCGGGTTAGGGCTTTCAATAGTATCCGCCATAATGAAGCTGCACGGGCATAAATGCGGCGTTTATAATACCGAGGACGGCGTTTGCTTTTGGTTTGAAGCAGACAGCGGCGAAAAATAAATTACGGGGCTGTTGCGTTAAAACAGCCCCGTTGTCATTTAAAGGCGAAAGCGGAGCGCGGTGATCCGTAATCTCCTTAAAGGGAAGGATTGCCGCGCACCTTGCGGTGCTCGCAATGACGATAGGAAAAACGAACTGCGTATACTGATACGTGCGATGAAAGGAAAAACAAATAACAGCCGAAACGCATTTGTGCGTTTCGGCTGTTATTGTTATTCGATCTCAAGCCGTTTTGTTTCGGGCAGAGCGTCTGCTTTTTTAGGCATTGTAAGCTTTAATACGCCGTTTTTCGTATTTGGCTTTAATGCCTTCGGGTATTAACACCGGATACGTCAAACTCACGGCTGTACGTGCCGTAAGAACGCTCGCAGCGTACATATTTGCCTTTCTTTATCCTTTTCCTCGTGCTCCGAATGTCTTTCGGCGCTTACGGTAAGGGTATCGCCGTTTACATCAAGGTGAATATCCTTTTGTCAAAGCCGGGCAAATCAGCCTCCAGTTCGTAACGGTCGCCCTCGTCCTTTACATCGGTCTTGAACTCGTCAAGCACCCGTTTTCAAAAAGCCGAACGGCGAAGCAAAAAACCTCTTTTCAAATTCATCCATATCGCGGAACGGGTTGTAAAGGGAATTATTCTTTTTTTAGCATAAGGTCTCATTTCAAACATATAAAAGCCTCCAAATTATTAAGCGTTATTTTTATTTTTGTGTTTCCGATTTTTCTGTTCATCGGTATCATCTTCTTTTTTCTTTTTACGCTTATTATTATACTCGCGGGGCTTGAAATTTCAACGGTACGGCGGTATAATAATCTTGAGATTATTTATGCTGTAAGCACTAAAGAGGTATTGTTATGTCTAAAGAGAAAATTTTGACGGCTTTTTTGAAAGTACCGATTTTTCGGAATTTATAAGCAATATAAGCGAAATATGAGGAAGCCCCACCGTAATTGTGGATTGTGCTTTCCGTATAGCAGCAAGCTTTGCACCCGTTGACTACGGGCAATCGGAATATACCCGTGCCGTTTTGCACGGCGAGCTTGTTTGAGGCGGGCGCCGCCCTGCCGTGCCGCGCAAACGGCTGAAAAAGAATACTTTACGTTTGAAACCGCAGCCTTAAATGCTTAGCTTATACCCTATCCGACGCCGGTGCGGTAATAGGTTATATGATATGCATAATAAAGGACGGCGGAGAAGCCCTGCTTAAAACGGGGAGTTAAGCTTTGCGGCTGCGCTTGTTTCAAAGCAGTTTTATTTTTGAGCGGCGGCAGATAGTTAAAAAGCACCGCCGAGGAAATTTTAACAGAGCTGCTTTGACGGAGAGTTTTCAGACGAGGCGCGCTTTAAGCTGCGCGCGGCTTCTACATATCTTTCAAGCTTTAACCCCGAAAGACTTGCGGTTATAGATATAAGCAATTACGGCGGCAGTACCGAGGCGGACGGTTTTTAAGAAAACCCTTGAAAAACGAATTTCACGCGTCGCACCCGTTTATTTACAAAAATAAAAATCGTTATGTTTATCCACCGCGACCACGATATAAGCCGCCTTGCCGAAATTGCAAAAGGCGAAAATCTTAAAATAGCGATGTCGGATGTGTTCGGCGGTATATTTGCGGGTTAAATCCGCCTTTGACTTTGCTTTTAGAAACGCTTGATTATTTAACGCTTTGCGGCAAAAACGGTTTTTGTGAAGACAGTGAAAAATACGCCGTAATAATAACCCTTAAAAAGCTTGCCGGGCAAAAAAAGGAGCTATAAAAGGCGACATATTAAGCCTTGCGGAATACGATATGGAAAACAGCGGCGCGCTGTGCGAAACGCTTTATACCCTTTGCTGCCACCACTCGTTAATGGAGACCCGCAATAGGCTTTTCACCCACCGAAACACCGTGCTTTTTACCGCATAAATAAAATTAAAGAGGATTTTAATATAAATACCGAAGACCCGAAAAAGCATTTTTCCTACCTTATTTCCCTTGCGATTATACTTGCGGAAAAACAAAAAGATAAATTTTTTATTTAAAATGTTGTAATTACAACATACTTTTATAAAAAAGCGAGGTTATAATGGGCACATAACAAAAACGGAGGAATAACAAATGTTAAGAAAAAATAATACAAATAGACGAAGAAAAGTGCAACGGCTGCGGTGCCGCGGCGCGGCAGCGTGTCACGAGGGAGCGATCGGTATTGTAGACGGTAAGGCAAAGCTCCTGCGTGACGATTATTGCGACGGCCTCGGCGACTGCCTGCCTGCGTGTCCAACGGGCGCCATAACCTTCACCGTGCGCGAGGCGGCGGCATACAACGAGGCGGCTGTGGCTGAAAACAAGGCAAAAAGGAAAATGATAAAAAAGGAATGTCATTCAAACGGCGCGCTTCCGTGCGGCTGCCCCGCTCGAATTCAAAGCGCATTGTAAGGGAGGAAAAGGCGGAATGCAATAATATTCCGCAGCCGAAAGCCGACTTTCGCAGTGGCCTGTGCAGATAAAATTAGTGCCTGTTAACGCACCGTATTTTGACGGCGCAAAGCTGCTTATAGCGGCAGACTGCACGGCATACGCATACGCCGCATTTCACGAAAGATTTATAAAGGTCACATAACGCTTGTGGGTTGCCCTAAGCTTGATAATGCAGATTATTCCGAAAAGCTTACCGAGATTATTAAAAACAACGATATTAAAAAGCGTTACGGTGGTACGTATGGAGGTGCCCTGCTGCGGCGGACTTGAACACGCGGCGGTAACCGCGCTTTTAAAAACAGCGGTAAATTTATACCGTGGAACGTTGTAACCGTTTCTACCGACGGAAGAATACTTGATTAGACGAGATGTAAGCTTTTTAAAAACACAAGGCTGAAAACAGAGCCTTGTGTTTTTATTTTGCGTTTTAATAAATAAGGCTTTCGCAATGACTAAACGGCTTGTCATTCTGAACGCGAAGCGTGAAAGAATCCGTAATTCCCTTTAAAAGAAAAACGGATTGCCACAGCCGTTTACACATCTCGCCTGCCGGCTCGGTCGGTGCTTGCTTTCAGAGGTGTCCACCGACACCCGCACCTTCGCAATGACGAGGAGGGGGAAAAGCGGGATTGCCGCGCGCCTTACGGCATATGACGGCAGGGTTATATCGGCTATTTCACAAAAGCCTTTAAAATTTCGTCTAAACGTGATAATATTTGCAATATATAATGATAATTTCAACAATTTTATTACTAAAGTGCTTAATGTATAATGATAGTGAAAGTGGGGAAAGCACTTGAATAATAATTATTTGCTTAAAACAGAAGAGGCACGGAGATATATTCGAAAAATAAAGGACCTGCCTATTGTTGATTATCACTGCCACCTGTCCCCGAAAGAGATTTTCGAGGATAAGCCGTTTGATAATATCGGCGAAATGTGGCTTGGCGGCGACCATTACAAATGGCGGCTTATGCGCACCGCGGGCATAGACGAAAGGTACATTACAGGCAATACCGACTGGCGCGAAAAATTTATTAAATACGCCGCCGCTTTTGGAGCTTGCCGCGGGTAATCCGCTTTATCACTGGTCGCATATGGAATTATCAATGTTTTTCGGCATTGATAAGCCGCTAAAAAAGCGATAATGCCGCCGAAATATACGACGAGGCAAACGCCTTTATTGCAAAAAACAAGCTGTCGCCGAGAAAGCTTATAGAGCAATCGAAAGTAGAAACCCTTTGCACTACCGACGATATTATTGATACGCTTGAATACCATAAAAAAATAAGGGAAGACAAAAGCTTTAAAACAAAAGTTCTGCCCTCGTTCAGAACGGATAATCTGCTGCTTGTACGGAGCACAGGCTACCCCTGATTACATAAAAAAATTAGCCGAGGTATCGGCGCCGAAATAACAGACCTTGAAGGTCTTAAAGCCGCGGTTATTAAAGGCTCGATTTCTTTTTGCCTTAACGGCTGCCGTTTTACCGACGTGGGTATTCCGTATTTCCCCGACAGAATTGCGATGAGCCTTCGGCAGACGATACATTTAAAAAGGCGCTTGCGGGCGCAGAAATTTCCGATACCGAATATTTAGGGTTTATAGGCAATATGTACCTTTTCTTGGCGGCGGAATATAAAAACGAAGCCTTGTTATGCAGATGCACTTAGCCGTTTATCGCAACGCAAACAGCAATTTGTTTGCCGCCTTGGTGCGGATTGCGGCGTAGACTGCGTGGGGGAGACGAAATAAGCGGCACGGCGCTTATACATATGCTTGACGCGATAAATAAAAAACAGCGGTATGCCGCAAACGGTTATTTACACCTTAATTCCGCAAACGCGGAGCAGATAGCCTCTGTTGCGGGGGCGTTCCCGAACGTGCGCTGCGGCGCGGCTTGGTGGTTCTGCGACCACAAGCGCGGTATACGCGAGGAAATGGAAATTATAGCCGAAAATTCGGCGCTCGGCTCATTCCTCGGTATGCTTACCGATTCGCGCAGCTTTCTATCTTACGCGCGGCACGATTATTTCCGCAGAATTGCGGCGGATATTTTAGGGCGAGTGGGTAAACGGCGGGAATACGATAAGGAAAGCGCCGTAAGGCTTGCCGAGAAAATCAGTTATTACAATATAAAGGAGCTGACAGAGCAATGAAAATGTCCTTCAGGTGGTACGGGGAAACCGACCCGATCTCACTTAAATACATAAGGCAGATACCGAATATGCGCTCGGTTGTGACTGCGGTTTACGATGTAAAGCCGGGTGAGGTTTGGCCCGAAAAAAGCCTTAAAAAATTAAAGGAGCGGGCAGAGGAAAACGGGCTTATATTTGATATTGTAGAGTCGGTGCCGGTGCCTGAGGAAATAAAGCTCGGCACCGAAAAGGCGGACGAATATACCGAGGTTTACTGCGAGAACATTCGCCGCTGCGCAAAATACGGTGTAAAATGCATTACATATAATTTTATGCCGGTGTTCGACTGGACAAGAACCCAGCTTGACAAAGAGGCGGCGGACGGCTCAACAAGCCTTTGTTATGTATATGGATCAGCTTAAAAGCCTTGATCCGCTTAAAGACGATATTCACCTGCCCGGCTGGGACGCAAGCTACACTCAGGCAGAGGTGCGGGATTTGATAAAAGCCTACCCGCTTTAGGCGAGGAGGGGCTGTGGCGCAACCTTGAAAAATTCCTTAAAAAGATAATTCCCGTGGCGGAAGACTGCGGAGTTACCATGGCGATACACCCCGACGACCCGCCGTACCCTATCTTCGGTATTCCGAGAATTATAACAAACGAGCGGAATATCGACCGAATGTTGAATATTGTAAACAGCCCTGCCAACAGCCTTTGTTTCTGCACGGGAAGTCTCGGCAGCGCGGCGTTTAACGATATTCCGAAAATGGTTCGCAAATACAGTGAAATGGGCAGGATAGCGTTTATGCATATCCGCCAGGTAAAGCTGTTAGAGGACGGTAGCTTTGAAGAGCGCGGGCATTTATCGAAAGACGGCAGCCTTGATATGTACGAAATAGTAAAGGCGCTGGTAGATACGGGTTTTGACGGATACGTTCGCCCCGACCACGGCAGAATGATATGGGGAGAGAGCGGAAAACCCGGGCTACGGGCTTTTTGACAGGGCGCTTGAGCGGCATATATAAACGGACTTTTTGAGGCCGTAGAAAAGGAGAAAAAATAATGGAAAAGGTAATCGTAATAACAGGCGCGGGCGGCGTGCTGTGCTCCGGCTTTGCCGAGTTTTTGGCGGGCAAGGGCAATAAGGCGGCACTGCTTGATTTAAACGAAGAGGCGGCAAAGGGTAGCCGATAAAATCACCGCGGCTGGCGGAGTAGCTAAAGCCTACAAGTGCAACGTGCTTGATAAGGCAAATATCGAAGAGGTGCACGGAAAGGTGCTTGAAGACCTCGGAAAATGCGATATACTTATAAACGGCGCGGGCGGAAATAACCCGAAATGCACCACGGCGCACGAGGAATACGAAAAGGGCGATGAGCAGGCAAGCGATTTCTTAACATTCTTCAACATTGACGAAAAAGGCTTTGACTTTGTGTTTGACCTTAATATTAAGGGCGTGCTTTTGCCGAGTCAGGTATTTATGGCGGATATGATAGGCAGAAAAGGCTGCTCGGTGCTTAATATTTCCTCAATGAACGCCTACCGTCCGCTTACTAAAATACCCGCGTATTCGGCGGCAAAGGCGGCGGTTTCAAACTTTACGGAATGGCTTGCGGTGCATTTTGCAAAGGAAAATATACGCGTAAACGCCATAGCTCGGGTTTTTTGTTACAAACCAGAACCGCGCGCTGCTGTTTAACGAGGACGGCACCGCAACGCCGAGGACAGACAAAATACTTGCGTTCAACGCCTATGGGCAGGTTCGGCGAGGCAGAGGAGCTTTAGGGAGCACTTGAATGGCTGCTTGATGAAAGAAGGCAGGCTTTGTAACAGGGAGTAACCATACCGATAGACGGCGGTTTCTCGGCTTATTCGGGGGTATAAAAAATGAAAATTTACGCATTTGCAGACGAGGCAAGCGCCAATATTGACGAACAGATAAAGGCAATGAAGGAAAACGGGGTTGACGGGCTTGAAATAAGAAACGTTGACAGCGTGAATATTGCCGAATATAAAGGAAAAAGCGCGCAGAAGTAAGAAAAAATTGACGACGCCGGTCTTCGGTGTGGACGATCGGCTCGCCGATAGGTAAAATCGACGAAAAAGGGCATTTACGGTGATGTGCCGGAGCGCTGCCTCGAGATACACAAGGCTCTGCCCGAAATGAAGGCTATATTTGATCCTGCAAACTACATTCAGTGCGGCGTGAACACGCTTGCCGCATGGGAAATGATCAAGCCGTATGTCAAATATATGCATATCAAGGACGCGCTTGCCGACGGCAATGTCGTTCCTGCCGGCAAAGGCGTCGGTGAACTGCCGACCATACTTGCCGATTATATAAGCCGCGGCGGAAATGCCGTCACCATAGAACCGCATCTTACCGTTTTCAAGGGCCTTGAGGGACTTGAAATGGAAGGCGAGCGCAGCGTCGTCGGCGAGGTATACAAGTACCCGACCAAGGAAGCTGCGTTTGAGGCTGCCGTTTCGGCATTTAAAAAATATTTTGGTAGGTGAATGAAAATGATAATAGGCGCACAGTTTTACACTCTCAGAAATTTCTGCAAAACGCTTGACGACTTTTCCGAAACACTCAAAAAAGGTCGCCGACATAGGCTATACATCGGTCCAGATATCCGGCACCTGTGCTTATGAACCGGAGTGGCTGAGGGATCAGCTGAAAGCAAACGGACTGAAATGTGCCGTCACCCACATACCGGGCGACAAACTAAAGGCTGACCCCGTAAAGGTCGCGCACGATCATGATATTTTTGATTGTGAATATGTCGGTCTCGGCTATTACCATTTTGCCGCCGAGGACGCGACCACCGAAAAGTTTACCGAGGAATATCTTCCGGTTGCAAAGGCGATACATTCCGCCGGAAAATACTTCATGTATCACAATCACGACGCGGAGTTCAAGTGGGAAAACGGCAAAACCATCCTTGCAAATCTTGCCGAGAAGATTTCTCCCGAGCTCATGGGATTTACCCTCGATACTTTCTGGGTGCAGGCAGGCGGCGGTGATCCGGCAGCATGGATTGAATATCTGTCGGGCAGAGTACCCTGCATACATCTCAAGGATTATTCATACGGCAGAAAAATGGCTGTAATAGGAGAGGGCAATATCAATTTTGACCGTGTTTTCAAGTCGGCGGAGAAAGCCGGCACGAAATACATGCTGGTCGAGCAGGACGAGGGCTACGGTGAAGATCCGTTCGACTGTCTTGCCAGAAGCTATAAATATCTCAGTTCACTTGGATTTAAATGATCATTAAGGAGAGATAACAATGGATAAGAAAGTAAGACTTGGAATTATCGGTGTAGGTAATATGGGCTCCGGTCATGCAAAGAGCGTGACGCTCGGCAAGTGCCCCGATTTTGAGTTGGTCGCCGTGGCTGACATAAAGCCGGAAAGACTTGCCAAAATAAAGGAGCTCAATCCGAACGTCACATGCTTTGATACTGCTGAGGCAATGCTCGACAGCGGAATGATCGACGCCTGCATGGTCTGCGTTCCGCACTATTCGCACCCGAAATACACTATAGAGTGCATGAAGCGCGGAATACATGTCATGTGTGAAAAGCCGGCAGGCGTTTACACAAAGCAGGTCCGCGAGATGATGGAGGAGTCAAAAAAGCATCCGGATGTAGTGTTCGGTATGATGTTCAATCAGCGTACAAACTGCATTTACCGCAAAATGCGGGAGCTTGTGCAAAGCGGTGTGTACGGAAATATCCGCCGCACCAACTGGATAATAACAAACTGGTATCGCCCGCAGGCATATTATGATTCGGGCGACTGGCGTGCAACAT
>VOFC01003648.1_pt1 | contig 10733 bp, 21 predicted proteins | sample 5384161 | NCBI WGS metagenome assembly VOFC01 (sample SAMN12384722, study PRJNA508395) | human gut metagenome | isolation source: healthy gut B | host: Homo sapiens | reverse complement strand
TCTTTGATATTATCCGCAATGTAGATCTCCCCCAGATTGATGGTCACATAAGTGGCGTTTGGCTCGCCGGCCACCAGGCGCATCATCGGAGCCTTGATCAGCTGATTGCGCCAGCCAATGCCCAGCTCCAAACCACCAGTTTCTTCCCGTGGTAGGTTTTCAGAAAGTTTTGGAACCGTGCCTGGGCAGCGGTATCCGGAATCATTCTCTGACCCGCGCCCATGTGGATGTCCATGGGACCGCCGCACTTGGGACAGCGCGGCACCAACTCTGTAGGCACATGGCCGCCCTGTTCGGCAGCCGATATTTTTTTCGCCACCTCCAGACTAGGATATATGGTGTCGTGGCAGGGGGCGGGCACACTGCATAGTAATCCAGTTGCCCTCAATCTCATAGATTTTCGACGGATCGAAGCCACACAGTTCAAAGTGACCTTCTCCGTTTGATGTGACGACAAAGTAATCTTTTTCTCCACAATGCCCTTCAAATTGTTCATCACCGGCGTAGGCTGGTACTGCCCACAGTAATGATGGACGAGCCGGGCCCAGAAGGCCCATTTTTCCTCCTCGCTGGGCCATCCAGCCATCATGCCCTGCAAAAAAATACACCCAAGGCCGTACTTCCGTTTAAAATCCCCAAACAGTCTTTCAAAGGCTGCATTGTCCGCAAACAAATGCAGTCCTTCGGTGATAGACAGGCCGTTACTGGCTCCGATCAAGATAGCGTCCGCTTCTCTGAATTTTTTTCCGCAATAGAGTTCCAATCAATCATATTCGTTCGCTCCTTTCTATTTTATGGTTGCTGCGATGGAGCGCTCCTGCCGGAGAGCAGCCAGAGTTTCCGCCAAATCTCCTTGCAGATACAGGCTGCGTCCCCGCAGATGCTCTGGCCTATGAGATGCCTCTCGATTAAGACAGGCATAAAAGACGTTTTCGTTTTTGGCAGTAAGTTCCCAGAAGGGTAGTTTGATGATACTGGGCGTCATCTCACCCACGCCAAGTTCCAACAGCAGGACTTTTTGTCGGACTGATCCATTATCCAGCGTCGCAGGAATCTATGGTAGCGGTCCAGGCTATCCTGCCAGAAGGTTCCCTCCAGGAAGGTATCATCTCGTACCCAGGGCACCAGCACCCGCCCGCAATCCGGGCAACGAGGAACAGCCTCCTCCGGCAGGCGAACGCCTGCCAAGCAACCAGTCAGCTCCTTCACCAGCTCGCGGTTTTCCCCAAATATCATCCCGGCAGGGCTGACTGCATTGGCAGTAGCTAAAGTCTCCCTGAAAGGCGCAAATTTGTTTCTGGGGAAATACTCGAAAAACTGCTGATCCACATTAGTGGTCAGAACAAAAAGCAGGTTTGTCCGCAACAAGCGCCTGCAGGTCCAGATAGGGCTGCCCAGTAGGAGTTTCCCACATAAAGCGCATATATTGGCTGTAATACCCCCCACTGCTCCCCATAGCTGGAAAAGCAACGGGAATCCAGCCAGCGGAGAGGTAAAGCCATACTGTTCGCGAAAGGGGGCCAATGCCTCCGAAAGTGCCGGGGACCAATGGTGAGTGGTCGTATCCAGCCGCGCTTGACAGGCCGGAGCCGCCTCCGATCACAACGGCATCTGCTTGATCAATACGCTCGGCAAGTTCCTGAATCACCGCTTGGTTTCCAATCCTCATTGATCGTTATCTCCGCTGTTCCATGGTGTCCCGTGCATCCCTTAGCACTTGAGCAATGTCGGCCACAATGGTCATGCCCTTGTCCTCCAACTGCTTGGGCAGGAAGTCATACTTGTTGTTGATAGCAATATATCGAGCATGGGGAAAGCTGAGGTCAGGTTCCAGAAAGGCTCTTGGATAAACATGGGAGTCATTCGGCCAACGCCCAGCTCCAGGAACAAAATTTTGCTGTCTTTATGCTCCAGTACGTAGCGAGAGAAATTTTTTCGTACTGTTCTTCATATTTCTTTCCTTGCAGAAAATTCCCATATCCTCGCACCCAGGGAATGCCTCACCGCCGCAGTGGGGGCATTTGGGAATAAGATCCGTGGGAATCTTCGTGCCATCCCCCATAGTGGCTACCATATCAGCCACCGGCTTTACCGCATCCCAAGTGTCATCGGTACAACAGGCGGCACACTGGAAGAAGCGGTGATCCCCTGGATCTCTGCCACCTTCTCCTCCGGGTAAAGTTTGACGAATTGGGTATCCTGGTTGGTGGTGAGGACGAAGAAGTCCTTGCCTTTCAGCAAAGCGTCTAAATCCAAATAGGAATGACGCACAGGTGCGGTCTGGGTGGTGAAGGAAGGTGGCGAGATACCCCCAATACTCTTCCCTTGTCTTCCAGGGGTGCATCATCCCTGCAAAAGCACCTTTGAAGTGGTACTTCTCAGCAAAAGGCCGGAAGTATTTCCGGTAGGAGTCGTTGTCCTCGTAGTAAAAATTTCCGCCACCGGCAGCGGACAGGCCGGAGGCTCCGCCCACTACCACACAGTCAGCTTCCTTTATCTCCTGTACCAACCGATCGATCTGTTCGCTATACGAAAGCGGCTTTTTGTCAGTCAGCTGATAAGGCGTACTGCCGGAAGCATAGATATGATAGTACTTGGAGTAATTCATCTGGGTCTGCATGACCAAATCATCATAGAAGTTCATTGTCACCATTCCTTTCGAGTTGGTGTTATTTTTATTCTTACTTCAAACCATATTAACATTCCCTTGCATCACTGTCAATATGCTGTTATAATAAAAATAACATCAAAACAAAAAAAGGAGATCAGGCCATGAAATATCCAACCCGCCTTAGCGATGCTGTTCATATTCTGGCTTTTATCGCTCTGTACCCAGACTGCGACCTGACCAGTAACAAGCTGGCAGAGAGCGTTCAGACGAATCCTGCCTATGTGCGTCAGATCATGTCCGCCTTGCGGAAGGGTGGACTGCTGGTCAGCGTGAAGGGACATCCCCGCCCTGCTCTGGCTCGTGGGCCGGAGAAAATCACTCTGCTGGATGCCTATCGGGCAGTAGAGGGCAACAAGCCCCTGCTCCATCAGGACATCCACACCAATCCTGCCTGTGGCGTTGGTGTAAATATCCAACTGGTGCTGCGGGATTTTACTTGGACAGATTTTTGAAATCCATATGGACATTCAAAAACAGCCCAATTTTCGGAAATCCGAATGCAAGGGAATCACGTTTCAAAGATTCATCAGTGCGGTGGAACAATATCACATGAACTCCCATTCAGCAAAGGTTTGGTTACCCCTGTCCTTTTGCCAAACGTATGCGGGAGCTGGTGCAGAAAGAGATAGGTGATGGTGTCCGTATCTTGGATTACACCCATGACGCTGGTCCTGAACCAGAAACATTTCAGAAGTAAAGTTTCTTTTCCCTCCGGCCTATGGTAAGATAGACTTTCAAGGAGGAGTGCTAAATGGTTCAGAACCACTTACCACACGACCACGGACAAACTATCGAGCAGGAACTGGAACATATGCCCAGCGTAGAAAACTTTCAAACCGTAGCTGATATTTTCAAGCAGCTGGGGATGGCAGCCGTATTCGCATTTTTTGGTTGCTTTGCCACTGTGAGGAATGTGTCATCAATCTCTCGGCCATGATGGATATGAGCAGTCCTGCAGTTTCTCACCATCTCAAGCAGTTGAAATCAGCAGGTCTGATCGTTAGCCGCCGGGACGGAAAAGAGGTCTATTATAAAGCGGCTGATACCGAGCAGGCCCGAAATTTCCATCACATGATTGAGTGGCTTGTAAAAATCACCTGTCCATCGCAAGTAGAAAAACAAAAAGGAACGCCATGAAAAAAGAAGAATCCAAAGTTATCGCTCAAAAACTTCAAAAAAGATCCCAAACGGCACCCTCGCCTTGAAGCATTGCCGGGCTGGCGGAACGGGTACCACACTCTTTGGAGAACAGTTTCGAGCGGTTACCGCTGGAAAAGGGGTGTATGGAGGCATATGAAACTTTTCCTGGAATAGAGGTATCCTTCAATGTTTTTCTTGCTTCAGAGATCAAGTTTCGGCACGAAGCTTCGGATTCTGTTTTAGAAATTTACTATTGTCTCAGTGGTCGCGTGGGTTGGAATATGCAAGGCGGTACTGCCTTCTATTTAGGTGCAGGTGATGTGACAGCACACAGTATGGCCTGCTGCGCGGATTCCGCCATGATGTTTCCCCTAGGATATGCAGAGGGAATATCCATTTCCGTGGATCTGAAGCAGCTCTCTTCCATTTGCCCGGAAGTTTTAAAGAATGCCGATGTGGAAGCAGACCAGTTACAGAATCGATTTTGCTCCGGAAAGCCATCCGCAATCCCGTCCTGTTCCGATTTAGAGCATATTTTTTGCCCCACTCTTTTCTGCTCCTGTATCCGTTCGAATTTCCCTCTTGAAATTGAAGGTGCTAGAAATTTTGATTTATTTGAGCAACATGAAATCGGAGCATAAAGAATTGACTCAAGTACTTGAATTTATAATTTGCATGGAGATAATTATAAGCAGGATGAACAGTCCTGTCAATATGATCACAAGGAGGAATTATCATGCGAACAAAGCTGAAAATTACCGAAGGCATTCATTGTTTTCTATCTCTATCGGACGTGCATAGGTTCTGAAAAAATGTTGTCTGACGTTCCATCCAATCCGGCACAAGCCTTTCCTGTGGCAATACAGGGTGCGAAGATGTATATATCTGCACATTTGACGCAATCAATACCCTGTCGCCAATTCGGATAGTTTTGTTATCCACAAAGGTACAATTCATATTGACGATCACATCATTTCCCAAAAAAATATTTTTTCCCATAGTCGCAATGAAAAGGCGTGTCGATTGCCACATTTTCCCCTATTCCGCCCAACAGCTCCCGAAGAATGGAAGTGCGTTTTTCTGTATCTACATAATCAGAAAAATAATATTTCCGTGTCAATTCCCTTGTGCGGGCAATCTGCTTTAACGTATCGCTGTCCGCTGTTTCCAAAAAATCACTGGATTCGTAATACATAATATCCCTCCTTAACGAAAACTGTTTTCCATAACGCCCGGAAGCAGGGCATAGATAGAACAGCCAATCTGATCCTCAAACCGTTCTTTAATCTCTAAAATCTTTTTCCATCTGTCTATTGTCGCTGGGTGAACGCCGTACCGTATTGTCACGTCTACAAATCGCTTTTCCAAAAGACAGAACCCCGAAGGCATAGCCAATGCGTCACATAACTGTACAAGACGGTCATAATCATCATATACCGCATTTGCAACAAATTCTTTCATAAACAGGTAATCCTCATCACTAACATCAAACACACCGATAGATGTGGCAATATCCTGAATCATAAATGCGTGGGATATACATATTTGTGCAGCTTTTTCCCATCCGCGCTCCATACAGTACCGATAGCCGTCTATCAGATGCCTTTCCGAACTCACTCCGGTATAGCGTCCAATATCGTGCAACAGCCCGAAAATATATGCCTGTTCAGAAGATAAATCCTTACAATGTGATGCGATGTTTTTTGGACATGCTGGCTACAAACCGAATGCTACAAACCGGGAATGGTCTGCCCATGCTCCCGGATTGATTCTGACGCTTCCAATTTAATGCCAGTTCCGCGGTCTGAATGTTCAGTTTTATCATCTTGCGCTCACCTCCTGTAAATGACGGATTTACTTTTACAGGTATCATTATAATGCAGGAAGATATAAGAAAAATATTTTATTTCTGCCATTATCTATCACTATTCTGCCATTTTTCCTATATTCTATAGGTGAACAATGTGCATATTCCCGAAAAACCTTTCCAAAATAACTGCTGCTCCCTAAACCACACTCATGACTGATAACAGTAACAGCTTCCTGCCCCTTTGCCAGCATCTGGCAGGCAGCTTGCAGACGGTAAGCTGTTATATACTCTACGGGTGTCATATGCAGGTAGTCATGAAATACTCTATAACACTCCCTTTCACTTAGATATGCTGCCTCAGCAAGTGCCGGAATAGATATTTTTTCTCTGTAATGTTCATGAATGTATATCATCAGCAGCTTAATTTTATCGTTGCTTTTGCTATGTTCCCCTTTCTTTTTCACGCATAGAACGAGAAGTTCAAAAAACATGAGCCATATTTCCGTTAGGGCTTCCCGCAGTTTTATTTCATATCCAAATTCATCACTGGATAAACGAAATGAGTCAGCAAGCAGTTTCAAAATCCTTTCTTCTTCTGCATTGCCCGGAAAAAGCGGGATTACGCAGATTGTATCCAGCTATGGTGTAGAGGTCAAAAAAAGAATATACCGCTCCGCCATACGCTGGATATTTTCAGGAAAGCGGTTTCCTACTTAATCGGGGTGTATGCAGAGAATTGGAAAGAACTTTCAAAAATCGGGAATACACAGACGCTTTAATGCAGCGGAGCATCTGGTACATGAAACGAAAAAGAATCGTGCCAGGTTTGCGTTTGACCGCCATTTTCCCAAAATGCCATCTTACCTGAGAAGAGCGGCGATCCAGCACGCGCTTGGAAGTATATCCTCCTATCAGACACGGCTGGGTTTGTGGGAAAAGGGAGGCTTGAAGGGAAAACCGAAGCTGACTTGCGAGAATCATGCGATGCCGGTATTCTATCGTGATGTAATGTACAAGGAAGCGGAGCACGGAGAAGATGTGCCAGATTTAAAGTTATTTGATGGGCGTGAGTGGAAATGGTTCCCAGTAAAATTACTCCATACAGATATGGAATATCTTCGGAAAAAATGGAGTGGGAAAAAAGCATCCGCTCCAACTTTGGAAAAGAAACATCATAAATATTTCCTTCGGTTTTCATACACAGAGGAAGTAAGCTTATCAAAAACAGCTGGTAAAAGAGCAAGTGGTATGCAGCGTTGACCTAGGGATGAATACGGATGCGGTCTGCAGTATCATGTGTGTGGATGGCACTATCCTGGGGCGGAAATTTATAATTTTATCAGTGATAAAGACCATTTGTATCATGTGCTTGGCAGAATCCGCCGTTTTCAGAGAGAACATTCCTCCAGACAGGTCCAAAGCCGATGGAATTATGCAAAAAGGTTGAATATGGAGTTGTCCCGTAAAATCGCTGTGGAGATCACGAAATATGCCGCAGAATATCAGGCAGATGTAATTGTGTTTGAGTATCTGGAAATGCAGGGAAAGATATCCGGAAAAAAGAAACAAAAACTTCATTTATGGAGAAAGCGGGATATTCAGAAGCTGTGTGAACATCAGGCACACGGAAGTGGAATACATATGTCCCGAGTAGTGCCCGGAACACAAGCCGGTTAGCCTGTGATGGAAGCGGAACAGTGGTAAGAAACCAGGAGAATCATAGCCTGTGCACCTTTCAGACAGGGAAATGCTATAACTGCGACCTGTCAGCTTCCTATAATATTGGAGCGAGATATTTTATACGGGAACTTTTAAAAACCTTGCCGGAAACGGAAAGGTCTTCACTGGAGGCAAAAGTACCTGCAGTGAAGCGCAGAACCTCATGTGTTTATGCAGATTTAAGAAAGCTTTATGTGAAGTAAACAACTTAAAAGCGGCATAAACACAGGCAGATATCCGGAGGACTACCTGTTATGTGGAACCCAGCCGTACCCGGCATGGAAAAAGTGCAGTAAATCTGGAGATTCTTTTGCTATTCGGGTGCAAACACAACACAATATTTACAGAATATGTTAGCAGCAGATGATCTTCCCGATATTTGTACACAGACAGTTTATGATCCAAACATCAATGACATGAGTGACAAGATGATTGATCTTTCAAGTTATGATTTTACAGACAACTATGTAGAATCCAGACTGCAGGATGTCTCAGATGATGGAGCCATTTACATGCTTCCGTCAGCCTACAGCTGTGCCTGGCGCAGATTGCATATCCGGTTATGGATTTCAATATATGTGCAATATTGCGGACACAGGATTTCTGGGAACTTTTCAGGCAAGCAGTGGCAAAAACGGATCTGAAAATTGGGAGAGGATAGAACGGTTGCTCTGGCGGCACAAGAAGAAACAGATGAGCAGGATGGTAATATCCTTCAAGGAATGAGATTCCTGTGTGCAGAGGATAATGAGCTGAACGCAGAGATCCTGACAGAACTGTTAAAATTGAAGGCGCTGAGTGCACCATCTGTGAAAATGGTGAAAGGATCCTTGGTTTGAGCATTTGCCCTTTTCAGGGGATTATGACATGATCCTGATGGATGCAGATGCCTGGAACGGCTGCGCTGAGGCAACATAGAATCCGCATGATTCCATGAACTGGGGAAAGACGATTTTTATCATTGCCATGACTGCCACGCATTTTCCTGAGGATATCCGCTGAGTGCATTCCATCTGCTGCAGGTGATGAATGCCCATTTTCAAAGCGGTTGATGATGAAGATGCTGGAAAAGACGATAAGAAGCATAAAATTCCGGGGGGGGTACCGAAACGCAGGCTACTTGAAATAGCTTAAAATCAACAGTACAGAAAGAATAACAGGCCAACACAACAAACAGCAGGGATGGATATAAAATGAAGGGAAAAACAGTGATTGCAGGCATTTTGCTTGCAGGTATTTCAGGCGGGCATTCTGGCAGGGTGCAGAAATGCAGCTGCCAGTAAGCAGGAAACAAAAAGACCTGTCATCACGCTCGGCAGCGACAGCTATCCGCCATACAACTATCTGAATGAAGATGGTATTCCGACAGGAATCGATGTAGAGCTGGCGACCGAAGCCTTCCAAAGAATGGGGTACGAGGTGAAGGTTGTCCAGATCAACTGGGAACAGAAAAAAGGAATTGGTGGAGAGCGGGGAGATTGACTGTATTATGGGCTGCTTTTCCATGGAGGGACGTCTTGACGATTACCGCTGGGCCGGACCGTACATAGCAAGCCGTCAGGTGGTTGCTGTAAATGCAAGCAGTGACATTTATAAACTGAGTGACCTGGAAGGAAAGAATCTTGCAGCTCAGTCTACAACCAAGCCGGAAAACATTTTTTTGAATCGGACAGATGAGAGGATCCCGAAACTGGGAAATCTGATCAGTCTCGGACACAGGGAGCTGATCTATACATTTCTTGGGAAAGGATAATAGTAGATGCAGTGGCTGCACATACAGGAATCCATCGTTCAGTATAAGAAGGATTATGATACAGATTTTCGTGTCCTGGGAGGAACCTTTGATGGTTGTGGGGGATAGGAGTTGCTTTTTGCAAAAGCTGATGACAGAGGAATCTGCGAGCAGATGAACCAGACACTGGAAGAAATGCGCCGGGATGGCACATCCCTGAAAATCATCGGAAAATATCTGGATGATCCGAAAGTATCTGGAGGTAGATGATCTTGGAGATTAAGCGTAAGAAAAAGAAAAACGGATCCAGATAGTCGGTGCTCTTCTTGGAATCTGTGTGGCCGCCGCAGCTCTGTTTTATTTTTTTTTCATGTGGAAAAAAGAGGCAGAGAGACGGATGGTGGAGATTGTAAACTACGTCAAGGGGTGCAGTGCTCAACCTACACCCATTATAATGAATCTTCGGAATCCAAAAGCCTTCTCCGTGCGATTGAAAGTGCCAACAGATGAGTACCAATATTGATATGGAAACAGAAAACGGCGGTCAGCTGAGCCGAATTTTTGAAAGAGAATCTGCAGACAGGCGCTCAGGGTGGACAGGATCCTTATCCTGGATACAGAGGGGAAGGACAGTCTGTGAATACAGCGCGAATGAGTCTCTTGACCAATGAAATCACGGATTATCTGCAAAAGACATTATCATGGATTTTGCCGGATATGAAGAACGAAGCTATTCGGAGCGGATAGCCAAGAGCAGACGGGTCACGTGATCGATATTGCAGCCTGCGCCAGAAAAGATGCCCTTAGGGATCGTTGCAGTCACTATTGCTAACATCTCCTCGGGAGATTTATCAGAAATTATACTCTTTAACGATCCAGAGTCTTCTTTGAAGGCACAATACTGGGAGAAAGATTTGGGACGATCGGTCGTTGCAGACAAAGGGAGATTATTGCCAGTAACGTGATGAGAAATTATTGGCACAGGATGTCGTGCAGTAAGACAATGATTGTTCAGAAAATAAGAAGCATTAACAGATAGTCGGTATATCTTTCATCTGAAGAATAAAGGAACTGATGCTATGGTATCATGCTGGAAACTGTGGATTTATTATATCTACGTGTTACCAGATTAAAGAGAAAATTGAAAATTCAAGCCTGTGTAACAGGTGTTGTATTCTTTATCTTATCATTCTAGTTTTTCATGGTCTTGATATATATAAACCGCTAACGGCACCATCAGAAACAGGAACAGAAAAGAAATATAAAGCAGAACTTGAAATCGGCAAAAAAGCAGAGGCAGCGAACGAGGCGGAAACTGAGTTTCTCCAGAGGATGAGTCAAGGATATCCGACACCGATCAATGGAATATGCGGTATGGATCGATGTGGCGGAGCATTATGCAGATGATATGGAAAAAACAGACAGAATGTGCAGGGCAAAGATCAAAGAAACATCTCATCTGTTACTGAATTGATCAATGAAGTTTTGAATACGAGCAAGCTGAACCGACGAAGTAGTTCTGAAGAAAATCTATATAACCCAAGCAATATTTCAAGGAAATCTTTAAGTTGTGATCGAACAGATAGCTGCAGAAGAAAATATTCGATCGTGGAGAAAGAAGAAATCACACACTGGAATCTGATCGGGAGTCCAGGATATGT
>VOFC01002651.1_pt1 | contig 10741 bp, 17 predicted proteins | sample 5384161 | NCBI WGS metagenome assembly VOFC01 (sample SAMN12384722, study PRJNA508395) | human gut metagenome | isolation source: healthy gut B | host: Homo sapiens | reverse complement strand
GTGGTATGAAGACGAGACAGGATATCGAGCGGTTGGAGCAGAATGGTACCAATGCCGTACTCATCGGAGAGACATTGATGCGTAGTGCAGATAAGAAAAGCGGCTTTGCAGGAACTCCGCGGATAGGGTTATAGAAAGGGTAGAAGATTTTATGAAAGTGAAAATGTGCGGTCTCTATCGTCCGGAGGATATTGCTTATGCCAATGAGGTACAGCCGGATTACGTGGGATTTGTATTTTATGAAAAGAGTCACCGGGCGGTTACGAAGGCGCAGGCAGCCGAATATCGCAAAAAGCTTCTGCCGGGAATCCGGACGGTGGGGGTGTTTGTGAATGAGGATCCGAAGAACATCATAGAACTGCTGGAGGAAGGTATTTTGGATGTGGTACAGCTTCACGGGGATGAGACGGAAGAGGATATCCAGTATCTGCAGGCGGTGTGCCACAAGCCGGTGATCAAGGCGGTCAAAGTAAGAGACCGGTATGATGTGGAAGCCTGGCTGGACAGCAGTGCGGACTATCTGTTATTCGACAACGGAATGGGATCGGGACAGGCGTTTGACTGGAGTGTTCTTGGTGGGATCGACAGAGGAGTTTTTCCTGGCAGGAGGATTGCAGGCGGAGAATCTCACCGAAGCCATGGAAGCGGTAAGACCTTACGCGGTAGACTTAAGCTCCGGCATCGAGAGCGACCGGAAAAAAGATCCGGAGAAGATGCGCCGGATCATGGAACTGGTAGAGCGTTATCGGAACAATACAGATTGAAAATACAGAATAAAAGAAGAATTAAAAATCAGGAAGAAAGAAGAGAGGATAAACATATGAGCAAAGGACGTTACGGAATCCACGGAGGACAATATATCTCCGAGACATTGATGAATGAACTGATCCATCTGGAGGAGTGCTATGAGCATTATAAGAAGGATCCGGAATTCAATGCGGAGCTAAATAAGCTGTTGAATGAATACGCGGGGCGCCCCTCTCTGCTGTACTATGCAGGGAAAATGACGAAGGATCTGGGCGGCGCGAAGATCTATCTCAAGAGAGAGGATCTGAACCATACCGGTTCCCATAAGATCAATAATGCCCTGGGACAGGCACTGCTTGCCAAAAAGATGGGCAAGACCCGCCTGATCGCAGAGACCGGTGCCGGACAGCACGGTGTGGCTACCGCAACGGCAGCAGCCTTCCTGGGGATGGAATGCGAAATCTTCATGGGAAAAGAAGATACCAACAGACAGGCATTGAATGTCTACCGTATGGAACTTCTGGGAGCCAAGGTACATCCCGTAACTTCCGGTACCATGACCTTAAAGGATGCTGTCAATGAGACTATGAGAGAGTGGTCCAACCGCGTAGCGGACACCCATTATATACTGGGGTCCGTTATGGGACCTCATCCCTTCCCCATGATCGTAAGAGATTTTCAGAGTGTCATCAGCCAGGAAGCAAAGAGAACAGATTCCTGAAGAAGGAAGGAAAAGCTTCCGGCAGCCGTGGTAGCCTGTGTAGGCGGCGGCAGCAATGCCATGGGTGCGTTCTATAACTTTATTGAGGATAAGGATGTAGAACTCATCGGCTGTGAGGCAGCAGGCAAGGGTGTGGATACGGCACTGACCGCAGCAACTATTGCGACGGGCTCTTGGGAATCTTCCATGGCATGAAATCTTATTTCTGCCAGGATGAGTACGGACAGATCGCTCCCGTATATTCCATTTCTGCGGGACTGGATTATCCCGGCATCGGACCGGAGCATGCTTATCTGCATGACATCGGCAGAGCACAGTATGTGCCCATCACGGATGACGAGGCAGTGGATGCTTTTGAATATCTGGCAAGAACTGAAGGAATCATCTGCGCTATTGAGAGTGCTCATGCGGTAGCACAGGTACGTAAGATCGCGAAGAACTACAGCCCGGACCAGAGCATTATCATATGTCTGTCCGGCAGAGGCGACAAGGATGTGGCCGCTATTGCGAGATACCGTGGCGTGGATATTCATGACTGATGAAATCAACATATGAAATATAGATAGAAGAAATGGAGACAGATACGATGAGTAGAATTGGAAAAAGTATTTGATACACCGAATAAAAAAGCATTCATCGGCTTCCTTACCGCAGGAGACCCGGATGCGGACAGCACTGTACAATTCATCCTAGAGATGGAGAAAGCAGGAGCGGATCTCATAGAGATTGGTATTCCCTTTTCCGATCCCACGGCGGAAGGCGTGGTGATCCAGGAGGCAAATATCCGCTCTCTTGGTAACGGCATGACAACGGACGGCGTGTTCGAAATTGTGAAGAGAGTACGGGAGCAGTCACAGATTCCGCTGGCATTTATGACGTATGTGAATCCGGTATTCCATTACGGATATGAGAAATTTTTTACCAAGTGTGAGGAATTGGGTATCAGCGCCATCATTATTCCCGATGTACCTTATGAAGAGAAGGCAGAGGTGGAAGCTCCCGCCAAAACCCATGGCGTGAAGGTAATCTCCATGATCGCTCCTACCTCCGAGAGCCGTATCCGCCAGATTGCATCGGAAGCAGAAGGTTTTATCTATGTGGTAAGTTCCATGGGGGTCACCGGCGTGCGCAGCGAGATCAAGACCAATCTGCCTGCTATCGTGGAAAGCATCCGCACTGTGACCGACGTTCCCTGTGCTATCGGCTTCGGCATCAGCACCCCCGAGCAGGCGAAAGCTATGGCATCCATATCCGACGGAGCCATTGTCGGAAGCGCCATCGTGAAGATCATTGCAAAGTATGGCAAAGACGCAGCTCCTTACATCGGAGAATATGTGAAGACATTTGCTCATACAGTTGAGGGATTGACGGATAAGCAGATTATTAAATATCAGAAAGATTTTTGGAGTGTTTTGAATGATAAAATAAGGTGTCCAAGAACATCCTGTTGAATCATCATGTACAGGTTGCCGAAGTAGAGGATAAAAAGATACTTAGAATAGATGTTCCGGCAGCAGACAGGCATGATAAGCCGGTTTATATTGGAACGGATCAATGAGAGGTACTTATAAAAAGATTATGAGGTGACTTCCTTTGTACAGAAGAGGCAGTCCGGCGATGTTTGCTGACCAGAGAGAGATGTATCTGGTGATGTGGAAGTGCTGGATGAGTTTGGACTGGATGTGCTGAATCAGGATACGATAAAAGGGGTATAGAATTATTTTGAACAGCTTCACGGTGGACATCCTTGGAATGCTCTTGAAATGATGAGTTCCTTATGAAACTAAGGGCTGCAGCAAAGAATAAGAATGGTACATTATCTCCGACAATAGCAGGGCTATTATTCTTTGGAGAAGCTTATCATATTTACTGAGGTCTTTCCAAATTATTTTCTGGATTATCGAGAAGAATGCGATGATAAAGCAATACGCTGGTTATTTCGGACGCATTCTAATGAAGGCGACTGGAGTGGTAATATATATGATTTCTTCTGCAAGGTACGTACAAGAATGGATGATGAGGTAGCTGTTCCATTTTGCAAACAGAAGAGATGGATACAGGATAGACAGAGTTGATGTGCATGATGCATTGGAAGAAGCATTGGCAAATGCGTTGGCACATGCAAAACTATTATGGCAGGCGGGGAATTCTTGTTGTAAAAAAAAGGAAAGGAGCTTAGTATTTCCAATCCTGGTACTATCCGGGTAACAAAAAGAAGAATTTTTATGCCGGAGGCAATAGCGATCCACGAAATCTAATATTTTAAAGATGTTTGGATTTGTTAATGTTGGTGAGCGTGCCGGAAGTGGTATTGATAAGATTATGACAGCGTGGGCAGAACAAAACTGGAAAAAACCGGAATTTGATTTTTCGGAACGTAATGACAGGGTAACATTAAAACTTGAAGTTGGACAAGTGGTATACATTCCGGGGGTTGCTGATATAAGGAATACAACGGAGAACAGGAAAACAGGATTTACAAAAGAAATGTCGAAAGAAGACAGGATACTTGATTATATTCGGCAGAATGGAAGTATTTCAACGCAGAAAGTAATGGGAATCTGTAATTATAATTCCAGAACTGGTGCAAGAAATTTATTGGACAAGATGGTAAATGCAGGATTGATAGAAAAAGTTGGTGAAAGCAGGAGAATGCATTATAGAATAAAGAATAATTACTGGTCACTTTGGACAACTGACTGACCGATAACTGACCAGTAAGTGATCACTTTTATGGTTGGTTGATCAATAACTGACCAGTAAGTGGTCACTTTTTACAGCTGAGTGACCGATCAGTTGATTATCTTTCTGAAAAATAATGCAATAGTATGCTACAATTTGATAAAATGATAGTCATAGACTGCGGGGAGCGTAATATGAAAATGGGTAAAAAATGCTGGTGGATGAAAAGTCTCACCGGGGTAATTCTGGTATGTATATTTCTTACGGCCTGCGGCGGAGAAACGCAGGAAACTGAGAGCAAAAGCACTGTGCAGGAAAATGAAACGGTAAGTACCGCCAGCACCGTCGAACCGGCAGACGAACAGACACAGGAGGCAGTGCAGGAAGCGGAAAACTTTGTGCAGACCGATAATATTCTGGAAAACCTAAAAGGGAAAAGAGATCCGCAGGCGATCTTACAGGAACTGTCTGAACTTCCATTAAATATAGAAGAACTGAAAGCCTATCCGGTGTATGTGTTAAGTGATCAATTCGAGGAGTGCAGCGGGCAGAACTGCTGACGGAATTCTATGAGCAGTCCACGCAGGGGAATCCGGCACAATTATTGATGGTAAATTACTGCTATAATGATAAAATGGATCCTGTCTTATGCGGAATTTGACGGAAGTACCTATTATTTGCTCAGAGGCAATATAGATGCCGGGACAGTGGAGGAAGACTATAGGGAAATGTATTTTCACTCCCTGAATATTATCGAAAAGAAAGAGGTAGACCAGGGAATGTCACTCATTATGATCGTATTTTCCAATCAGGAAAATGTATCCGACGAACAGGCGGAGCAGTATGTGAAATGGTCGGAGGAAGGAAAACGGCCTGATGACATAGAAATATATTATTTCTTAAATCTGAGATACGGTCTTATGAGCGGTGATGATGAACTGAAAATACTGGATGAAGTGGAGAGAACAGCAGACAGAATGGCTGTGTACCGGATCGCAAAGGATTTCACAAATACATATTTTCAGGAGGAATACACAGGCGAAGTTGAGATCATGGGCATCAAGGGACTTTCCGGGGTGGATACGGATAGCAAGGGTGATTGCACGGTGGAAGTAGAGTTCCGGCCGGTACAGGAGGATTCCTTATCTTATCTGTTTCTGTCGTTTGGATATGACGAACTGGGATGGACAATCCGCAGTTATGGACTGGAAAAAAGAGAGAACGAAAGAGAGGGATGGTATGGAACAGAAAAAGCGTGGCAAAAAAAAATCATTTTGACAGTGGCTGCAATGGTTCTGCTGGCAGTAGTTATCTGCGGAGGTATGAACTCTGGCTGTATGAGCACCCGGATATCGAGATCAGGTTCACCCGGCAACAAAGTGAGGGGATTGACCGGTTGTATCCGAGGCTGTTCGATCGGCAGCAGATCTCATATCGGAGAAGGATATGATAAACGGTTCAATGAGCAGCTGCGCCAGTACTGGGAGGCAACCAACGAATTCGTTGTATGGATTGCAGAAGACTTTGATAAACCGATGTATGTAACTTCAGACGTGAAGATAGGGGACGGTAAGACAGTGATCTTACCGTGGTAACGACGTGCTGCGGGAGACGGGAGAGAACGTGGAAATCAACATAGAGTACATACTGGATTTTGAGATGGATGCAAAGGTGATACCGCCAGAGGAAGATGCGGACCAGGCATAAAAAGATGCTTTCAAAATGTTGTTATTGGTATTTATTGATTTACAAAATTTCAATCATCTTTAATATCTTTTTGTTTCTTTTCGTTATCACAGTTTTTTAATGCTCTTAATATCTCATTGTCTAATGCCAGTGATGAATTTTCATATTGGTCGGATAAAAGATAATCTATCGAGGTATTGAGAGCATTTGCAATAGCGAGAAGTACATTCAAACTAACTTTTATGTGATTATTCTCAATATTTGAAATATGAGAAGTATTGCAACTAACCATTTCTGCTAAATTATCTTGCGTCAAACCTCTATTAATACGTATCTCCTTTATTTTCAGTCCTAGCATTTTATAATCTATTTCCTGTTGCAATCAGAACACCACCTTGCCTATATAAGTACTTTTATGCTCTAATTGTAATATTGATAGTTTTGTGTTAGAATAATTCACATAAGTTAAATATACTCATATAGACAAAATGCAAGAATGAGATGTATTGCAGGGGATGCGACTTGCAGATTAAAGAAAAACAAAAGTATGAGCCAAGTGAGGCTATAGAGCTACCATCATATTAGTGTATGAGGATAACTAAATAATGAAAATGGCAAATGAAAAATATAGTAATTTAACGGTATAAGACAAATGCACACAGTGATATTAGACACGATGCAACAGAATAGCAGAAGAATATCAGACTTTATAAGTGAAAAAAATATCCCGGGTGGAATGTTAATGCCTACCCAACAACCTTTGCATTGGCGACAGCCGTATATGATGAATTCAAGGGTGATGTTGATTTGTTAATGATACATGTGGATGCAGACAGGAAAAGTATCGAATTGGCAAAGGACTTACAGGATTATTTCCCTAATATCCGGATAGTGTTTATTCAGAAAACACAGAATGTGCAGAAGAAATATTCAAGGCTGTGCCTACTTATTTTTTAAAGTTACCTTTTCAGGAGCAGTATTGGGAAATGGCGCTTGAAAGGGTTCGGATAGGGTTGGAGGAGGACATAGGAAGAACACTTGTTTTGCAGTCCCATGGGCAGAAACAGAAAATTCGGTTTTCAGCAATCAGATACATAGAAAGCATTGGAAGAAAACTGCTATTGTATACAGATGATGGCTCCTTTGAAACTTATATGACAGTGGAGGATGCAATGGCGAAGCTTCCGCAGCAGTTCGTGCAGTGCCATCGAAGTTATATTGTCAATGTTAATCGAGTTGAGAAGTATAGCACGGAGGGAATGCTTCTTGCAAATGGCGAATTAGTTCCCATATCCAGAACATATCAGAAGAAAAATGAAGGAACTGCTAACCATGGAAAGATGAAATTCTTTTTGTAAAAAAGATGAGAAAGTGCAGGTGGAAAAATGATAGCGAAAAGTAAAGCATTAACAAAGGTTCTAATTGCATTAGAACAGTAATCTTGATAGCAATTGCAGCAATAGTTACAACTGTAGGCTTGACAGGGCAGAGTAAGGACAGAAAATTGCAGACACAATTGGATCTTGGCAATAAATATTTGACAGAAGGACAGTATGAAGATGCTGTTGTAGCATTTGAAGCAGCGATATCAATTGAACCCAAGACTCCTGAGGCGTACAAGGGACTGGCAGAGGCTTATGAAGCTATGGGGAGATTATGAGGCTGCAAAAAAAGATTACAGCGAGGAATAGAAGCTACAGCGGATGAAGGACTGAAAGATTATAAAGAGTCTATAGAAGAGGAACAGAAAAAAGCAGGAGGCGAAGTAAGTTGTCGACAGGAAGAGGAACGGAAAAAGAGAACAGATAAATATTCAAATGTGAGAATTTTTTTTGACAAATTATTTGAAGTATAGCAAAAATGATTTTGATATTGAACACATAGATTATCTGACTATATTAAGCTATGTATATGCATATGTCGAGGATGAAGCAGCTGATGCGGTGGAGATTGTAGGTACGGGTGAGTGGATCCCAAAGAAAAAATCTTGTGGATGGCATTGCAGAGGAAACATATGGCTGTGATGTCCCTGGGCAAGACTATGATTATGTCACATTTTTGAAGATGGATTTCTTTTATCCGGCAATGGGTTTGCCCCCGGGGAGTTGGGGAATAGAGTATGCAATCATTGATTCTGTAACTGAGGAAAATGGCATATATCAGATAGCTTTTCTTGATACTTATTATATGGGAGCGGAGGGAAAAACAGATGAAGAATTGAAGGAAATATATGACTATACAACGGATCAGGTCAGAGAAACAATGATTTTGAAATTCGGGGAACGGTATCGTGTACTTTTTAAAGAATGATGGCGTGAATTTACTCATGCAAAAGATTATATATACACCGATGTCGGAGAGCGATGAAAATACGGCAATGAGTGCTACAGAACTGAGAAGTAATGCAGGAAGTTCCGGAATTGCAGGAGCTGTTTCAAAAAAATTTATGAATTAAGCTCACAACAGGCAGGAGTGAGTTTGTGGGAGGACGAACAACAGTTATATGATTCGAAATGGCAATATGTATGATTGTACATTGGTATATGTAGGGAGGATAGGCCGGAGCACGTTCAGGTAGTTTATTTTTGCGGTAGATAAAAACACAAGTCAAGTATATTGGTATGATCTGGAGAATGATTATCTTGCAAGGGATAGACAGCTGGAGAGAAGCAGCAGCGTACTGGTTTCAGTAGATACAGATAAACGCTTGAAAGCGTGAATGGGAATTATATTTCTATTCCTTATTGATAAGGAGGAGTATGGAAGCGGGATTTAGTGTGTCAGAAGTTTTAAGAAAATATAGTTAGGAAAAGCACAGTGGAGAAAAATGATAACAAAAATAAATCAATTTAAAAATTTAATCGCATTGGGAACAAAGTACTTTGGCAGCAATGCAAAAAGCAGTAGCCATGATTGGTAGTTTTAGCAGGGCAGAGAGAAAAAATTGCAGACAATTGATCTTTGGCAATAAATATTTGACGGAAGGACAGTATGCGAAGATGCTATTGTAGCATTTTGAAGCAGCGATATCGTACCTCGAACTCCAAGACTCGAGGCGTAAGGGACTGGCAGCAGGCCCATGGCAGACATGGGAAATAATGAGGCTGGCAAAAAGAAATTACAGAGAGAGAATAGAAGCTGTATGGACTGAAGATTATAAAGAGTCTATAGAAGAGGGAGCAGAAAAAGCAGGAAGCAGCGGAGGCGGAAGCACGTCGACAGGAAGAAGAACGGAAAAGAGAGCAGAAAGAAAAGGAAAAAGAGCAAAAGATACTGGAAGAAATGAGAACGGGGGATCAAAGCAGTTCTGATTATTGGCTGACAGTAGATTTTGATAAATATGCAGATGATTTTGTGATTAACGGAAAAAGTGTGTGGAATGCTACACTGGATGATTATATTACACAGTATGATTTGGAACTGGTGACACTCGGAAAGTACCATTGGTATGAAAAAGGGAAATATTTCTTGCCTCAGATGATGAAGACAGCGTTTATTTTGGCGCTGAAACACGGTATTATGGTCCGGGGGATAGTCCCAACTAGGAAAAAATAGAAGCGAACTGAATACAACTGGAAGCAAAGTGTAGATGAAGCTATGGACGTTATGCATTTTACAGATATAGCGAAAAGCCTTTTATCATACCAACAAGTATGTAGGGTATATGGCGTAATCTGAGGGAAGATGACAGTATCCAAACGGGAGAATGGTTTTTTGGTTGATGTGGATGTTACCTTGATATATTGAAACCTAAAAGGATATAAAATATTCATCCAGATGCACTTTGGGGATAGTTTAGTAGTTGAATTAATGGTTGACGATGAGGGAATTGTTATAGGCATTGCTATTGAAGCATATAAATAACGATGAAGACATTTAACAGTATTAAGATGAAATTTATGCAAACAGAGGAGCACTTTAAGAACATGTATGAAACAAAGGAGAAAAAAATGCCATTACAGAGGAAAAAACGAAGAGAAAACGTATACTTATCATTGTACTTTACGATAGGTGTATTTCTTTTTTGCGGATTACTGATGAGAAGCATTGTTCTGGGAGGCAATGGTAATAAGCTACAGAAGCAGTTGGATCTTGGCACAAAATATCTGGATGACATGGATTACGAGCAGGCATTGGTTGCTTTTGAGGCTGCATTGGACATTGATCCCATGAATGTGGATGCCTATTTGGGAATTGTGAGTACATATCAGAACCAATGAGTTTGAGAAAGCATTGAAGTAGCAAAGAGGGCTATGAAACTACCGGAGATGAACGCCTGAAAGAGAAAAATTGACATGATAGAAAGTGGCGATATCTTTGCTACTAATGGGTGGGATTTCATGAGGACAACCGGCTATGATGCTGATGAAATTTGATGTACGCTCATATTTATACTTACGATATAAAGGGCCGAAAGCGTCTGTTACCAGAACAGATGAAAATGGAGTGAAACCCAATATTTGGAATTGGATTATGACGAGGACGGTAGACAACTTATTTCCTACGGCTTTAAAGGGTATGAGTGGGGAACTATATAAAGAGGTATATGAATACGGTAGCAATCATTATCGGGTAACGAAGTATGATGATGTAAAAAGAAAGTATAGTGTCATATCGAGAAGTGGATACTGATGATGACGGACATGAACTAAGGAAATAAGCTATGACCCGGAAGGAAAAGTGAGCGGCTCAGCTCAATACGAATATGACCAAAACGGGAATGTGGTAAAGAGAACTTACTATGATGAGAACGGTGAGGCAACCTCATCCCCATATTCATACTTATGATGCAAATGGAAGAAGATTACAACAGCAGCGATATGGAGCTGCTGACGGTGAATATAGAGGCTATAGTGAGGATGTCTATGATGAGGAAGAGCAATACGCAACTGAACGAAGTACACA
>VOFC01004531.1_pt1 | contig 10745 bp, 17 predicted proteins | sample 5384161 | NCBI WGS metagenome assembly VOFC01 (sample SAMN12384722, study PRJNA508395) | human gut metagenome | isolation source: healthy gut B | host: Homo sapiens | reverse complement strand
ATTATGGGATATTTTTTAGGGCAACACAACTGTCGAATTATTTTGCACTTACTGAAAAGGTACCTGCTATTTGGCGTTTACGTTATTTCAAATACAATAGATAAATTATGCTCTTCGAGCGGCATAAACTACAAACTTCTAAACAAGAAAATATATTATTGATAATTTATACAACTATCTATCATTATGTATTATTAAGCACCTGCACAATTCCTTATACTATAACTATACATATAATGATGAAGCCCAAATTATTGCTTAAAAATTATACTTTTATTTCAGATATATAAGTCTTTAATTATCTTCTGGCGGTTCTGATACAGGACCTACTACTTCGACAAAAGCTATTCCTTGAAAACCAACTGCAACCAAAAAATCCAACTACTGCCGTTTCTACAACTGCATAGTTATGCTGCCATACATAATCATTAAGTCCAGTTGGAACTGGTGTATTAAGATTTTTTACTTCTGGGATTGATATTCCATGATTTATTCCTCCTATCATATTTACAAACCTTTTATTCCATCTTATCAACAATATCCCTTATCAGATTAATATCATCCAAGTTATTTTCAATAAGATCTATGTATAGCACACTATCCATATTAATGTCTGAAATTATATTAGTAATCTCTTCCATTTCTTTTAGTGACATCATTCTAGATACAAGGAATTGTACAATCTTTGTGCTCCATACCTTATTTAAACCTTGATTCCAATATTCTTCTAGAGAATGTTTTCTAATATTTCCTACAACTAATGGTAAATATGCAGAAACAACAATATCACCATTAGCATGTATCGTTAGCTGATCTAATAAATTATTAACATTCCTAAATTTAATTAGGTGATCCACAGGATCTCCCCAAACGACTTGAATAATCTTAGAATTTCTCTCCACTTCCAGTTTTCTAATAGTACTTACCAGTTCCCTATACTGTCTATCTGTCGGAACAATGTTCTTATGTTTTTTTGCTCTCCCAAGAATCATAAGTGGTTGGCATCGTAATTCAATATAGTCTTTTTCTGAATTTCTCGAACTGCTGAGAAATAAATTTTCTAGCATATCATATACTTTTTATAAAAATCTTTTAATATTAAATGATGTTGAGAAAACGCTATCGATAAGTGTAATGTTGTATGTTTAATCACATATTCTATTGCACTAATAACTTTCTGATAAACTCCTTCTCTGTTTCTCAATTTATCATGTGATTGTTCAAGGCCATCTAAACTAAATTGAATTGCATTTAATCCTAATTCATCTAATTTGTCCAATACCTCTGCTGTTGCTAAAATCCCATTAGTAACCATTGAACATTTAATATCATGCTCATGCAATAATTTAATGCACTTAAACACTAAATTTTTTTCGTAATAATGGTTCTCCTCCACATAAACATAAACTATAAATTTTCATATCACATAAAGATTCTACAAATGTCAATATTTCTTCATCTGATAATTCTTGCTTTAAAACATCGTTTTTCGCCGCTACTATTATAGCAATGAAGGCATCTCAAATTGCAATTATTTGTAATATCAATTGCCAATGTGGCCCCACTAATATATTTGTATATCTATTCGGCATAACACGTCCTTCTTTCTTAAAGTAATATTAAAGAGAATATATTTTTAGATCTATATTATCTAAATATTCTTTTTTCAATACTCCTTCAAATTTAAATCCGCACATTTTTTATAATATTTTCTAATCTTTCTTCCTGTTCTGGAAGGTATATTCTTAATGAATTGATTTTTCTATATTCACACTTTTCATAATATGATTTAATAATATTTATTACAGAATTTAGTATTTCTGCAGGTAAAATAGCATTTGAATTGTAGCACTATTTAAAAACACCTCATACATTGGTTTTACAACTACAATTCCAACTATTTTATCGTTCTTTTAATAATGAAAAAATCCTTGTAGTAACTATATAAACACTGTCTGATAGCCGTAAAATTCAGAAATTCTCTTTTTATCGTTACCAAAGAAATAACTAATGTCTTCTACATTCGGCTCCTTCTTTTTTGAAAAATTCAGAAAACATTTTCTGCAGAGTTCTAATATCTCCCTCATTAGCCAAAGACAAGGTATAACCATTTTCTAGTTTCTCTGTTCCTGTTGATAAGAATGGACTATTATTCATATTTTCTTTCTCCTTTCCATTTAATAAGCCTGATTCTAGTTAAATTAAACAATACATTTTCTAAATCTGTTGCCAAGCGCTTTCTTTCCACATTTTTATATTGCTCTGCTAAAATGTTTAAAATTTCTTCAACATTTTTATTTCCATCGCACAAATCTAAAATATATTTGCTTGTTATATTAAGCATTGTATAATTTAAATCTCCATTGTCTGTTAATAATGAATAATAACCATCTTTCTCTGCTCTAATATATTTTTCACCCTCCTGACGTTTTTCAGAACTAACTTGAGTATTTTTGATAAATCTCCCAGTTCAAATTTTTTTTGTAATGACATATTTTATCGAGTAGGCTCGCCTCGATCTCCCTCCATTCATTTTATATTTTACATATAGAGAAGTTTAAGCCTCGTTCTCCTCTCTTTCAACAACATATATACCTTAGGTAACTATTTCTTTTTAATCCCTAAAGTCTTATTTTTTTATCACCTTATAGCTTATATTCTTTATTGATTCCTACAATTCCACAATATAATCACTAATTGCCATGAGTTCTTGATCATGTGTCATTATTATCACTATTTTGCCTTGTACATAGCCTTTTAAATATACAAACAGTTCACTTTTACTTTGTTTGTCTAATTCCATTGTTGGTTCATCAATATTAATACATCTGCTGATTTGTGTAAAGCCATCCATAAATTTACTTTTCTAAATTCTCCTCCCGAAAGGCTACCACACGGTTTAGCAAAATTGTTTTTAACTGTCTTTACATATTCATATAAATTTTTTCGCATCTTGATTTAACATATTTTCTATCTCTTCTTCATTCTTTTTAGTGATTTTGTTAAAAAATCACTAACATTTTCTGAAGATAAATATAGATGCTGTGGAACTACTGAAAACATATTTTCTCTAAGATTTTCTCCATTTATTTCTTTGAAGTGATTTACCATTGATCAAAATTTTTCCATCAACTTCTGTATATAAAACCGGTTATTATTTTAAGTAATGTACTTTTCCCTGAGCCATTAGGTCCTACAACTGAATATATATTATTTTCAAAAAATTCATAAGTAAATCCATTAAAAACAACATTAGTTTTTTTTGTCAGTATGATAAGAAAATTTGATATTTTAGCACCTACCGATTTTATATTTTCTATTTCTATCTTTCCATTTTCAATTGATTCATAATTTTTAATTTTTAAAATACGTGCATATGAGGCCTTTGCATCTTGTAAATCTTTACAAAAATTAATGTAATATTTAACTACTTTTAAAAATATACCAAAATACGTATTTACCATAGTAAACTGACCAATAGTCATTTTTCCATCAATGATACTAATTCCACCAACAACGAACATTATTGATTGAAAAATTGTTGATATGACATTGTCAATTGAGGAAAAAAATATATTCTATTTTTTTTTTTTTTCACAAGCACTGGTAAAAATTTTTTCAAAAGCATATTTTAACTCTTTTTCACTAGCTTTATAAAGAGAGTGTAACTGTATATTAAAAATTTGTTTTATCTGAGAACTAAACCGACTAAAAAAAGTACTATCAGCTTTTTTTTTTCAAGAAAAGCTTTTATATAATGGAGCATGCATATAAAATACAACAAAATATATGGAACTATTAGTAAAAACCATTAGCAGCAATAATATCTTACTTATAGAGCAATATAAGCATACAATAGCTATAGCTAAAATCATATTTAATGGAATAGAAACAAAATTTGCTATAACAAATCCTGAAAGCACATTTACATCTGTGTTAATCTGTTGTGTCACATAAATAGGATCATTTTTCTCTACTATTTCCAACCGCACTCTTTCAAAATATTGAGTAATGTCACTAAGCATATCAAAAGATACTTTTGCTAGTTATCTTTACTGTCATAATATTTTTAAATAGGAAAGTAAAATTCCCATAATACCAATTACCATAATCAGAATAGACAAATATACGACTAATTGTCTATTTTTATTGCTAATTAAAAAAAAATCAACAAAAAAGTCCGGTCAAATAAGGAGAAATAGATGTAATTATAAAAGTAATCAATAATATTACAATAAGGATAAATGATTTTTTGTTGTTAAAAAACTGTTTTAATACATATTTAAGCATTTCTGTTTCTCCATCATATATTATTTTTTAAATTTCTTCCGATAAAATAAATTCATATTTTGTAGTATATCGCCGAGGTTTGGGGAATATATGACGGGTATTCCCTACCTTGTTTTATGCAAGTACCGGATTTGGGGCATAGTTTCCCAGACCCTTCACATAATTGAAGAGTTTCCGGAAATTCAACGCTGCTATCTTGGAACCGAAAAAGAACTTGCCACGCTGTTTCCCACGAGGAATCTTTTCCAAATGGTAATTCTTACGGATATTTGACGGAACTGTTTCTACTCCATTACGCAGCCTTGCATAATTTTTGAATTCCTCGCTGTTCATGTTCCGCTGGATTTTCGCACGTTCATGCGCTGCCTTGGATGTTACTATTTTTGCTACCCGCTTAAAAATCTTTGGCTTGCATTGATCTTGATACGGACAGTTGGCACACTGCTCATGCAGAAAAGAAACGGCACACTGATCGCTTTGTTTCCTATAAGAACAGCTTTTTGGTGCATGGCCAGCCGGACACCGGAGGACTTTTGTTCCTTCTTTGTTAAATTCAAAATCAGCAAGGATATCCGGAGCTGGTTTCCCTGTCAGGCTTGTGGTAATCAGTTCTACGTTTTTATGAGCTGCAAGTTGTGTGTTTTCTGTTCCACTATATGCTCCATCCGTGACTATAACAGTCCGTTCTTCCTGGTTATCCATCTGCGCAAGGTGCTCCTGGATAAACTGGCTGTCACTATGGTTGTTCTGCCCATACTGGTACTCTGTTACAACCGAACCATTGGCTCCAACGGATTCTTCAAGATTGGCAGCATATCCCCGGTGCTCTTTTCCTGCTTTGTTTCGGAATGTAGCTTCCGGATCAGATGGATTCTGCATCATGGATGATTTCATGCCGCCGTCTTCTTTTGTGCGGAGCCTGCGTTTTTCATTTTCAATAATGGTCTGTTCTGACAGACATCTGACAAACAGATCATACTCTGTTGAATCATTGTAATCAGACTCACATAAGGCAAGAAGCCTATCAGCATCCGCTAAAAGCTGCTTTATACGATCATCTGCATCCGTACTTCTCTGATGATAGATCACTCTGTTAAAATCATTAGGATCCAGATAGTGTTTTAAATCATCTGGCAGGGCGGAAGCATTGGCTTTATTTACATGAATTGCCAGCTTTGAAATACAGGTATATAGCAGTTCCATCCGGCTTAGTTTACGGATGTTGGATTCAATCATCATGGAGTCCATACGTCTGACTTTCCCGCTGATTCCCATCAGTTTTGCAATGGAAGCACTTAAATCTTTCACGCAAGCGTGGTAGAGATCCTTGTTGTGAAGTGTTTCATAATCATAGCACCTCTTGCGGAAACGGCTCAATGTCTTGTCACTCAAAGGCTGTTCTTCAAAACTTGTTGTGTGCAGTGCGTACTGAATCCGAAAATCCAGCATAAGATTTTCAACCATTTCATCATCAGAATAGTCAAAAAGCTCTTTGATAATGAGGGCACCAACAATCACGTTGACTGGAGTATTCGGTCTGGATGCCTTATCGCTGTATAAGACAGAAAAACGCTTTTCATCAATGGCAGGAAATATTTCATCAGCAAAGACTTTTGCCCAGGATTTTTCCAGCGCTTTCTGCTCTCTGGCAGTTAATCCAGAAAAACTGTCTGTAAATGATATTTGCTGGTAAGCGTTTTCCTTGAATGACATAGAGACTACCTTCTTTCTTAAGATACCTCTATTATACAGCAAGTAAAGCATTTAAGCTTGTATTTTTAATAAAATATTTCTTCCCGTAATACACGATAGAAAGTTGATTCAGAGGCGATATAGATGCCTTCATCGGCTAGTGTTGGAACGATCTCACATGGTGCCATGCTGGCGTATTCAGGCTTGTTACAGATATTTATGATCTCACGGCGTATCTCTGCGGGTATCTTATTAGCAGGATTTGAATGATCTGCGTGGGGACGTCCATCTTCATAGGAATCCGTATCCGCTTTTCGCTTTTTCCAACGGTAGAAAGTCCGTTCTGTGATTCCGAGGCGTTCACATGCCTTTTTACAAGACGCTCCTGATTTAATGGCTTCATTGATTAGCAGTACAGCATTTTCGCGGTCTGAGGCGCTAATCATTCGTCCTCGGGATCCCCCCCCAGATCGCATTTGCTTTTTTTGACAATACAAGTAAAGCTGCAGCTTCGGCAAGAGCTTTTTCCTTGCGTTGTAATTCCTTTTCAAGTTTTCTGCGTTCTTTCTCAGAATCCTTGAGTTCGCGGTTAAGCCGGGAAGCCTCTTTCGCAATGCCGCCATTTGCATTCATGCAGGCATCTTTCCAATCCTTAATCTGCTCAACATAGAGTCCTTTTTACGGGCATATTCAGCAAGTTCCGTTTCATTCATGCTCGCTGTTTCAACAACAACTAAGAATTTATCCTGTGTGCTCCAGTCATCAGAACAGCATCTGTACCAGGAGTGGCATAGCCTGCTTTTCTGGCTTTGATCCCGCCAGTTACGCAATGTCTGTTCGGAAATACCTTCTTCTCTGGAAATTTTTGTAATGGATTCATTGTTTGGTATGGCTATTTTTTCAAGACCAAATATTAGGTATGAAATGGTTGAATGGCTTAATTGGTAATGGGCTATCATTGCTAGGGCTAGACATTAACAGTCGTTTAGGTGGAAGTATTCAATTCTTTTTATACGATGTAATCAAAATCACAATCTTGTTATGTTTACTGATTTTCTTTATATCGTATATTCAAAGTTATTTTCCACCCGAACGAAGCAAAAAAAATTTTAGGGCGATTTCATGGTATCGGTGCAAATATCATATCCGCATTGTTAGGAACAGTTACACCATTTTGCTCATGTTCTTCTATCCGTTGTTTATAGGTTTTACAAGTGCAGGATTACCGTTAGGAGTAACTTTTTCCTTTTTTGATTTCTTCGCCTATGGTTGATTTAGGGAAGTCTTGTATTGCTAATGAGTATTTTCGGGGCTAAAGTTGCTTTTGCTTATGTGATTGTAGGCTTGATAATCGCTGTAATTGGCGGTACTTTAATTGAAAAAAATGCACATGGAAAAATATGTGGAAGATTTCGTGAAAAATGCAAGTAATGTCGATATTAGTTCTCCTACTTTAACCAAAAAGGATAGAGTTCAATATGCAAAAGAACAAGTTGTAGGAACATTCAAGAAAGTATTTCCATACATTTTGATTGGTGTGGGTATCGGAGCAGTTATCCATAACTGGATACCTGAAACATGGATTGAAAGTATCTTGGGCAGTAATAACCCGTTTGGTGTTATTTTAGCCACTCTTGTCGGAGTTCCTATGTATGCTGATATTTTTGGAACAATTCCAGTAGCAGAAGCATTACTTTCAAAGGGTGCACAATTAGGTACAATTTTATCATTTATGATGGCTGTAACAACATTGAGTTTGCCGTCTTTAATAATGCTGAAAAAGGCAGTAAAGCCTAAACTATTGACCCTTTTTATTGCCATTTGTACGTTTGGCATTATTATTGTAGGTTATCTCTTTAATATTTTAGTACATTATTTATTTAAAAGGACGAATAAGAAATGAAATTATTTGGAAAGAAAAAAAGAAACAAAATCATGTTGTTGTGGTGGAAATTGCACATCAGAAACAATGCAAAATGCAGAAAACAAGAAACAAGAGCAAGGCATTAAAATATTAGGTTCGGGCTGTGCAAAATGTATGGAATTGGAAAAAGCAACTAGAACAGCAATATCGGAACTTCAATTAGATTATGAGATTGAACACATTACGGATTTTGCAGAAATCGCTAGTTATGGAGTAATGTCTACACCTGCATTGGTGTTTAATGGCGAAGTAATATCCTATGGAAAAGTATTGACCGTAGACGAAGTAAAAAGCATTATTGAGCAAATAATAAAAACAAAGAAAGGTTGGTAATTCATTTATGAAAAAACCTAAAAGTAGCCTTTGTCTGTGTTCATAATTCTTGTCGCAGTCAAATTGCGGAGGCATTGGGCAAGTATCTTTCTTCAAATGTTTTTGATAGTTATTCCGCAGGCACAGAAACAAAGCCACAAATCAATCAAGATGCAGTTCGTCTAATGAAAGAAATGTATCAGATAGATATGGAGAAAACACAATATTCTAAATTGTTATCTGAAATACCACAGGTAGATATTGTGATTACAATGGGGTGCAATGTGAATTGTCCTACAATACCATGCAAATATAGAGGATTGGGGGTTGAATGACCCTACAGGGAAAAAATGATGATGAATTTTAAAGACAATCCATTCAATCCATGCAAAAATACTTGAATTGACAGAAAAAAAATAAAAAATAATGCGTTGATTTCAAGGAGAAACTAAATGAAAATATTAACGAAGAATATTGTCATAAATTGTTTTAAGCACACTATTAAACAGTCTAATATGGCAATTATCAACATCTGAATATAAGGAAATTTTGAAGGCTCGTGCAGACTATATGTTTTGTGCGGGCTTTTTTTCTTGCTTTCTTTTTACATTACCAAAAGGTATAGGCGGTATTCCCGTTTATATATTTCGGCGTATGCAGAAAGGGGTGAGATTATGAACACATCTTCTTTCGAGCATATCGTCAGAATACAGTTTAATGCTTTTGATGATGACTGTTATTAAATGCACAGTAAAAAACAGAAACAGACAGTTTGCAAGATGTTCTAAGCGTGAAGTTTTATTCTGTGAATTATCAGATACGAAAAATGTTGAATGTGTAACTAAGGATAACTATTCTTGTGATTACATTTCGTTTTGAAGTCTTGAATTTTACAATTCAAATATCAAATGAGAAACTTGCTGTTGCTTTATATAAGTTATCGAATAAAGAGCGTGATGTAATTCTATTACGCTATTTTCAAAGTATGAGCGACCAAGAAATAGCCGAATTATATCATGTATCACGTTCTGCTATTTATCGCAGAAGAAGTAACGGATTGAAGAAATTAAAAACATTATTGAAAGAAAGGAATTGAAACAATGAAAAAAAATATGGCTACCCTACATTAAAAATTAATATGTAAAGCGTCTGCCATACCTTAACTTCGCTCTTTTCAAATACCTGTGCAGTTTCAATATTCTTAAGAAGTGCACGATATCTTTCCTCATGGTGCTTCTCAATCTCACCTACAGCTCTGAACTTGGCAGCAAGCTCAGGGAATCCTTCTTCCTCAGCTGTTTTAGCAAAGCCTTCATACATGTCTGTCCACTCATAATTTTCACCTTCCGCAGCTGCTGCCAGATTTTCCTTTGTATCACCAATTCCTGCCAATTCCTTGAACCACATCTTTGCATGTTCTTTCTCATTATCTGCAGTCTTTAAAAATAATGCTGACATCTGCTCGTAACCTTCCTTTTTCGCTACAGAAGCAAAATAGGTATACTTATTTCTTGCCTGTGATTCCCCTGCAAATGCCTCCTGTAAATTCTTCTCTGTCTGTGTTCCTGCATATTTGTTTGCTGCCATCTCTTTTACCTCCGTTTTCTTTACTACTTTTTTCAAAATCTGATGCCGGGTGCTTGCACAAAGGACATATAAAGTCATCTGGTAATTCCTCGCCTACATATTCATATCCGCAAATTCTGCAACGCCATATTGTCTGACTGTCCTCTGTTTTTCCAACCTCCTGTGGCTTAGGCTTAATATTATTCTGATAATAATCATATGTAGCTGAAGGAATATTGCTTAAAACTTCCATATCGGTTATCTCACCGATAAACATCGTATGTGAACCCAAGTCCTCTGTTTTAGTAACTGTCACAGAAATGTATGCATTTGTACCTTCTGTAATATAATAAATACCATTTTCTCCCCATGGAACACTTTTCAAATGTTTCAAACTTATTTGTATCCCTTCCTGATTGGAAGCCAAAATGTTTAAACAATTCAAACTGTGCATTCTTTTAAACCTAACATTGTTACCGTCACTCCCAAAGCTAATGTTACAACTCCCCAATCGTCTTGAACACTCGCTCATGAAATTTCTGCTGCTGTAAATATAATTCCGTTATTTTATCAGCTTCTTCCATCATTTTTTCAGAAAATTCCCTTCTTTCCTCCTCTGTTAAGTTTTCTTGTTCCAGCTGATTTGCGAAGGTCTCAAGAACATACTGATGTGCATGAACTGCTTGTTCATATTCTTCTTTATTTGTTTCTAAAATTGTTTTGCATAACTGTGTATAATTTTCTATTGCTGATTCCACAAACTCTACATATACTGGGAACTGCTTTATTATTTCAAAGCGCCACTTCCTTTTCCATATATGGAATCATAGATGTAAACTCCATCACTTTATCCTTTGTTAAATTTCGAAAAATGATTCAATTTTTAACGCTTTTTTTACAGCTTCTTCTGAATGATATCTTTTTCTTATTTTTCTTTTCCATGATTATGTTCCTACTTTGC
>VOFC01005256.1_pt1 | contig 10746 bp, 16 predicted proteins | sample 5384161 | NCBI WGS metagenome assembly VOFC01 (sample SAMN12384722, study PRJNA508395) | human gut metagenome | isolation source: healthy gut B | host: Homo sapiens | reverse complement strand
GCCCGTTCTGCGCCCTGACAAGTGCATACTCCCAACCTCCTCCCATTTTACCCGAATTAGGAGGTATTTTTATGTCCGAACGTCCACACCAATGCACCTGCCCGCGGGCCCAAGTGGCCCGTGAAGGCCATGGTCACCTGCGCCCTGCTGACGGCTGATCAGCGTGGTGCTGGCCCGGTTCCTGATCCCCACCCCCAACGAGGTGACCCGCTTTCTCCCTGGAGGCGGTGCCCATCTTCCTGGCAGGGATGCTGTTCGGGCCGCTGCCGGGGCGCTGACCGGCTTCGCCGCCGATTTCATCGGCTGCCTGTTCTCCCCTATGGCTACAATCCCCTTTTCTGCGTGCCCCCTCATTCTGTATGGCCTGTGCGCCGGGCTTTTTCCGTCCCTGGCTGAGCCCGCAGGTGCAGTCCCCTGCGTCTGGCGGCTGGCGTTTTCTGCCGGCGGTGGTTCTGGGGTCCATCCTGTACCAGAGCTTCGCCCTGGCCATGATCTATGGCGGCGGCGCGAAAGCCGCGTACTTTTCTCACCGGCTGGCGGCCCGCAGCGTGCAGTTTCGCCATCACCGGGATCCTGGACGTGCTGGTGGTGTGGCTTTCTGCAGCGCTCCGGCGCCCTGCGGGCCGTGGGCCTGCCGCCGGTGCAGTCGAAAGGAAATGATACTACAATGAACATTGACGAAACCCTGTCTTATATCCACGCCGTCTGCTGGGCAGCGTATCCCGCTGGAGCGCATCGGCGCGCTGCTGGCGCTGATGGGGACCCGCAGCAGACGCGAGTTCATCCACGTCACCGGCACCAACGGCAAGGGGCTCCACCTGCGCCATGATGGCCAGCATCCTTCGGGCGGCCGGGCTATCGGACGGGGCCTGTACACCTCGCCCTTTCCTGATCCGGTTCAACGAGCGCATGCAGGTGGACGGCCGGCAGATCACCGACGACGAGCTGTGCGAGAATCACCGCCCTATGTCCGCCCTCTGGCGGATGCGCTGACCCCTCACCCCACAGAGTTTGAAATGCGTTCTGGCCGGCATTTGCCTTTGCCTATTTTGCCGCTGGCTGCGACATCGTGGTGTGTGCGAGGTGGGCATGGGCGGCGAGTCTGACGCCACCAATGTGATCCCCGCCCCGGGAGGCCGCCGTGTTCTGCAACATCGGCCTGGATACACACCCAGTATCTAGGGGACACCATTAGAAAAATCGCCGCCACCAAGGCCGGGATTATCAGAAGCCCAGCTGCTTGACGCGGTGCTGTATCGCCAGACGGCACTCTGCGGAGGAGATCATCCGCCAGCGGTGCAGCGTCACAGGTGTTCCCTACACCTGGCGGATTTCGGCTGACGGCATCCGTCTGGAAGCGCCGGGTTGGAGATGATTTTCGGGTAGGAGGAGCTTACCGGCCTGCGCCTGCCGCTGCTGGGACGGCACCAGCTGTACAGCAACGCCGCCCGTAGCGGCCGGCCATCCGGGTGCTTCAGGCCCGGGGCTGGGCCATTACCGACTCCCATATCCGCCGGGGCTGGCCTCCACCGACTGGCCCGGCCGGTTTCCCAGATCATCGGCCATGATCCCTGTTCATCATCACGACGGCCACAATCCCCCAGTGCATCCAGGCCCTGGGCCGTCATCCAGGACTATCTGCGGGCGACCCTGACAGTGCTGACCGGGGTCATGCAGGACAAGGACTACCACTGCATGTACCGGGGGCGTGGCGCTTCGCCAACTCCTTCATCACGGTGACGCCCGATGTTGGTCCTGCCTGCCGGTGAGCTGGCGGCCTATATCCAGGAGCTGGGCTGTTCCGCCACGGCCTGCAGCACCATCCGGGAGGTAGCCCCTGGCCCTGGAGCAGGCAGGGCCTGACGGCGCAGTGCTGTGCTACGGGTCCCTTGTACCTCATCGGGGCAGTGGGCCTTCAGCTGTGGGAGCTGAGAAAATACTTTGAAATGGCAGGCATGCATCCGCCCTCTTTACCCGGATGCACGCTCATTTTCACTGAACGGGAGGCTAAAGACCCTCTCCGTTTTTGATTATATTTGATTTTCCTAAATTCGTCAAGTATAGAAATTGAACAATTGCAAATTCTGTTGTTTTGGCAAGGCATCTTGACGCCTTGCCCATCGCGACGTATAATCAGCCTGACAGAAAAAAACCTTTTTTGCGAGGCCCATGACCCAATGCGAAACCTGCTTTTGCCCAGTTGCTGCAATTACGACGACGAGTACGACGAATACATCTGCGACGTGGACCTGGACGAGGACGAAATGGTCCGATTTCTGTCCGCGGGTGACTGCCCCTATTGGCGGCCCGGCGATGAATACCGCACTGCCCGGCGTCAATAAGCACAAATATGGGTGATTTTTCCACCGCCCTATGGAATGGCCCCAACACCGCAAATGCGGTCAAAGGGGGGAGAATGAGGAAATGGATAAGCTGTGCGAGCTGCTGGGCATCCGCCTGGCATCACCGCCCTCATCGGAGGCGGCGGCGGTAAGACGACCCGATGTACCACCTGGCCCGGGAGCTGCGGCAGTGCGGCACTGTGGCGGTGACCACGACCACCAGGATCTGGCCCCCCACGGGCATCGCCGTGGCACGGGAGCCGGACGCCGCCCGGGAGATCCTGGACCGGGAGGGTCTGGTATGCCTGGGTGCCCTCGGCCCAGGGAAAGCTGGTGTCCCCTGCCTCGAGGGCTGGGATGCCCTGGCGGACTATACCCTGGTGGAGGCGGACGGCTCCGCCGGAAAGCCCCTTCAAGGGCCACGAGAAATACGAGCCTGTGCTGCCGCCCCGGCGCAATACCACGGTGCTGGTGCTGGGAGCGGACGGCTTTGGGAGGCCAATCAGCGGGCGGCGCACCGTCCGGCGCTGTCATGCCCGGCTGGCCGGTGTACCGGAGAACCGGCCGGTGACCCCGGCCATTGCCGCCCGTGTGGCGGCCTGGGAAGGATTTCATGACCAGGTGTTCGTGAACCAGGTGGACCAGGAGGATGAGGTCCCTTGGCCCGGCAGCTGGCGGAAAAGCTGGACTGCCCGGTGGTGGCCGGTTCCCTGCGCTCCGGCTATTGGGAAAAAAGATCAAATAACAGGAGGATTCTTTTTATGGAACGTGCTTATGCGGAATATGCCGCCCATCAGGCAGCGGAGCTGCTGGCCATCGACAGCCCCACGGGCTTCACGGAGCAGGCGGCGGTATGGGTGCAGAATGCATTTCAGGCTCTGGGCTATGACGCCCGACGCACCGTCAAGGGCGGCGTGCTCATCGACCTGGGCGGCAGCGACGACGCAGACGGCCTGCTGCTGGAGGCCCCCATGCCGACACCCTGGGCGGCATGGTAGCGGAGGTCAAGAGCAACGGCCGCCTGCGGCTGACGGCCCTGGGCGGTATGCGCCCGGAAACGGCGAGGCAGAGAACGTCGGGTCTATACCCGCAGCGGCCGGGCATCATTGAGGGCACCTTCCAGCTGTGCAACGCCTCCGTCCATGTCAATGACGACTATGCCGGGGACCAAGCGCAGCTACGATACCTGCGAGGTGGTGCTGACGAGGATGTGAAGTCCGCCGACGATACCCGGGCTCTGGGTGTGGAGGCAGGCGACATCGTCTGCTTTGAGCCGCGCACGAGCATTACGTCCTCCGGCTATATCAAAAGCCGCTTCCTGGACGACAAGCTGTCCGTTGGTATTCTGCTGGGCCTGGGCAAGTTATGAGCGACCGACTCACCCCCCGCCGCCGGGTATACGCCCATGTGACGGTGTATGAGGAGGTAGGGCCACGGCGGAGCGCCAGCGTGCCCCAGGGCGTCACCGAGGCCATCAGCGTGGATATGGGCTGCGTAGGCGACGGTCTGCGCTGCACCGAGCGGCAGGTGTCCATCTGCGCCAAGGACTCCGGCGGGCCGCTACAGCTATGAAGTGGTTGGGGCAGGCTCATTGACGCCGCCCGGCGGGAAAAGGCCGACTACGCCGTGGATGTATATCCCCACTACGGCTCTGATGTGGAGGCTACTCTGTCTGCGGGCATGATCTGCGCCACGGCCTCATCGGCGCCGGGGTCTACGCCAGCCACGGCTATGAGCGCAGCCATGTGGACGGCGTAATGAATACCCTGAAGGTGCTCAAGGGATATCTTGAAATTTAAAAACTGCCCATGTTGGAGCAGCCCCACAGGGGCTGTTGTTATTTGGGATGCTTTACCGGCCGGCAGACTCCTCAGCGATCTTTTCTGGCGACTTCCTCGTCAGTCAGATATGGCGCTGGGGGCGGAACCACACCCACCCTCGATCCAGTTGACCACAAAAGGAGATGGTGCTCACCAGGCATCCGGCACCACCGGCATCAGGAACATCCAGGTGCCGCCGCCGCCCACGATCTGCCACACACAAAGGCGATGGTGCCCGCAGATGATGGAGATGATACCGGAGTTCTTGGTGGCCTGGGGCACCGCCAGTCCCAGGCCGTAGGCGGCGAAGGGCCCGGAGCAGCGGATGCCGAAGGCGAAGGTGTTCATGGCCACGATATAGACACGCCGAACAGAGAGATCAGCATGGCCACAACCCAGCGGACAGCACGTTGCAGGCCAGGTATAGAAGATGGTCTGCTTGTCCGTCAGCTGCTTCTGCCGCCCAGACCGGTGTACAGGTCGTTGATGATCATGGTGGACATGCACAGCAGGTTGGAGTCGGCGGAGGACATGGTGGCGCAGATGATGGCGGCGGAGATCAGGCCGTCACCACCGGGGGCATAATGACCGGTGACGATCATCATGGCGTTGCTTTGCCGTTCTCAGCCAGGCCGGGCAGCTGATCCTGCAGAGCAAAGGCAGCCAGACCCAGCAGGGTGGGGGAAGATGGACATGGCGGCCATGAGGATGGCGGAGACAAACGCAGCGTTCTTGGCGGTCTTTTCGTCCTTGGCGGTCTCAAAAGCGGGAAACCATCAGGACCGGCCAGGAAGGTGCAGAAGTAGTTGAAAATGTAGCCGATGATGGAAGACCCAGCCGATTTTGGTCAGGTTCAACTTCTCACCGGGCAGGGCCGCAGAGATGGCGCTCCAGCCCCGCCGGCATGGTTCAGCACGATGGGGTGGCGATGGCCAGGCCCACCAGGATGATGCCGAACTGCACCAGGTCGGAGATCTGGTCGGCGATCATGCCGCCCAAGGTGGTGTACAGAATGATGACGATACCCGCGAAGATCAGGCACCACATTCAGGGAATGGAGGGGTCAGGGTAGTTGATGACGGTTCCGGAGGCGGCGATCTGGGAGGAGGTCAGGCAGAACAGCGACAGTACGGACAGGACCCGTGAAGTTGCTGGAGAACCGAACGAACCGGCGGCCCACCACCTCGGGGATGGTCACGGCCATGGATTCTTGCGGATCTTGGGAGCGAAGTAGGCCAGGGGGGATCATGGCGATGGAAGCCGCCAGGACGTACCACACGGCGCTGAGGCCCCAGTCGCCGAAGGCCTGGGCCAGGCCCGTGGTGCGGCCGCCGCCGATGTTGTTGGCGGACAGGGAGAACGCCACCATGAAACAGGCCCATGCGGCGTCCGGCCACCATGTAGTCCTTGGCGTTCTTGATCTGGACCTTGCTGACCACGGCGCCCACGGTCAGCATGCCCACCAGATATGCGACAACGATAATCAGGGGCAGAATTTGAATTTCCATATGCTTTTCTCCTTCTTTTTCTTTCCCGGATTCCTGCCGGGTACTTCACTACTTTACTCGCAAATATTGCACCATGCAACAAAAAATCTCATCAACTTGTTAGCTTTCTGTGAATTCAACAAAACATGCCGTTTATAATCGTCTATAATGCATAAAAACGCAGAATTGCGCTAAATTATGTCATTTATCGACAAACATCCCTGTCATTTGCTGGAATTATACCGGCATGATGCACTCCTCCGCCGGGCGAAAAAATTCCCCGGTTCAACGCGAACCGGGGACAGGCCTTACTTCTCCCTTATAGTACAGACGGCAGTGGCAGTAGCCCTCAAAGTTGGGATCCGCGATCTGATCCTTGAACTCCTTGCACATGCAGCGGTTTTCTTCCGTCCGGGCCAGACGGCATGGGCAATAACCGCCGGTGCGCTTCAACCCCTCCCGGATGGCGTCCACCACCTGCCGGTCTCGTTGAGCCGAACCTTCATGGCGCGCCTCCTTTCTGATTTGTACACTCACTATAACATGTACAGGCCCCGTCCGCAATATACAAATGCAACACTTTGTCCCGAATAATTTTCATATGCCGAAATTTATTGTATTTATACGAAAAAATTTTCGTCACGATCTTGGCAATGGAAAATGTTCCCGGTTTTTCCGCCGTTTCCGAAGATTTCAAAAATTTCAGGCCGCCCTATGGTTCCCGTGAATTTTTCTGCAATATTTTCTCATCAATTATGAAAATTTCTTATCGGATAGACAACTTTTCTGAAACAATTGACTTTTGAAATCAATTGTGGCATTCTGTGATGTGCTGCCGGACTTTACCGGCAAGCGCGTCGTGGTCATCGGCGGCGGCAACGTCGCGATGGACGTGACAAGAAGCTCTGTCCGTCTGGGCGCTTCGAGCGTCACCTGCGTCTATCGCCGCAGGAATCGCGGATATGACCGCGCTCCCGGATGAGGTGAAGGGGCGCGATCGCAGAAGGCGCGGAGGTCCGCGAGCTTTGCGCGCCGGTGCGCATCGAGGCAAACGAAGCCGGCGAAGCCTGCGCGCTCTGGGTACAGCCACAGATCATCGGCTTTGCCGACAAGACCGGCCGTCCCCGTCCGGAGACTGCCGATCAGCCCGAAGAACGCATCCCGGCAGATATCATCGTTGTAGCAATCGGTCAGGGCGTCGAAATTGCAGGCTTTGAACAGACCGGTATTCCCATCCGCCGGGGAACCTTCATGGCAGAAAGCTCCAGCCAGATCGACAACATGGAAACCGTCTTTGCAGGCGGCGACTGCGTGACGGGACCTGCGACTGCCATCCGTGCGATTGCGGCGGGCAAGGTTGCAGCAGCGAACATCGACGAGCAGCTTGGATTCCATCATGAGATCCGCACGGATGTAAAATTCCGCGCCGCATCTTGACGTATGTCCGCCGCGCGGGCGCGTCAACACGAAGGAGCGCGAAGCTGCGCAGCGTAAGTGCGATTTTGAGGACATCGAATGCGGCATGACGCACGAAGAAGCCTGCGCCGAGGCGGCCGCTGCCTGCGCTGCGATCACTTCGGCTACGGCATCTTCAAAGGAGGGAGGACGGAAAGATGGTAACGCTGACGTCAACAACAAGACCGTCTGCGTGCCGGAAGGAACCACATTCTCCATGCGGCGCGCAAGGCGAGCATTGATATACCGACGCTTTGCTACCTCAAAGACCTCAATGAGATCGGCGCATGCGGCATCTGTATGGTAGAGATCGAGGGACAGGACACGCTCGTTGCCGCGTGCGACAATGAGGTACATGAAGGCATGGTCATTCACACGAACTCGCAGAAGGTTCGTATGACGCGCCGCGTCAACCTCCAGTTGTTGCTCAGCCAGCATGAAGTGAACTGCGTCAAATGCACGCGCAGCGGCAACTGCAAGCTTCAAAAGCTGTCCAACGACTATAACCTGCTCGGTGCGCCCTATCAGAAAAAGCTGCGTCCGGCGCCGGTCGACTATTCCTCGCCCATTTTGCGCTTTGAAAACCGCTGCGTCAAGTGCATGCGCTGCGTACAGGTGTGTGATAAGATGCAGGGCGTCCATATCTGGGACCTGGTCGGAACCGGCTCTCGGACCACCGTCGGCACGGCAAGCGCCAACAGACTTTCCCAGTCCCTCTGCACCTATTGCGGACAATGTGTGACGCACTGCCCGGTCGGCGCATTGGAGGAGCGCGACGATACCGACCACGTCTACCGCATGCTCGCCGATCCCACCCTCACGACCGTCGTACAGGTTGCACCTGCTGTCCGCGCGGCGTGGACAGAATATTTTGGTCTCTCACCCGAACAGGCTGCGCCGGGCGTTCTGGCTTCCGCACTGCGGGAGCTGGGCTTTGATTATGTATTCGACACCAATTTCAGCGCCGACCTCACCATCATGGAAGAGGGCAGCAAGTTTATTGAGCGCTTTACGCACAGGGATGTGTATTCTGGCCGATGTTTACCTCCTGCTGTCCCGGTTGGGTGCGGTTGTAAAGGGGCAGTTCCCGCAGTTTGCAAAGAACCTCTCTACCGCGAAATCGCCGCAGCAGATGTTCGGTGCGGTGGCCAAAAAGCTATTTCGCAGAGAAGATCGGTGTCGCCCCCAAGAACCTTCGCGTTATCTCCGTCATGCCGTGCACGTCAAAAGGCAGAGGCGGCGCTTCCCACGATGAAGGATGCATGCGGCGATCCCGATGTCGACGTGGTCATCACCACGCGCGAGCTCGTGCGGATGCTCCGCTGCTCGATGATCGACCCAGCGTCCGGAGGAGAGCAGCTTCGATTCGCCGCTCGGCTCCGGTACGGGCGCGGCGGTGATCTTCGGCGCGACCGGCGGCGTGATGGACGCGGCGCTTCGCAGTGCATACTATCTTGTGACCGGTGAAAATCCGGACCCCGATGCCTTTACTGCTGTGCGCGGCATGCAGGGCTGGAAGGAAGCGAGTTTTCGACATTCCCGGTGCAGGCACGGTCCGCACGGCGGTGGTCAGTGCTAAAGTCTAATTAAAACAATTTATTATCCAACTACGCCGTGTAATGCTCTTTATCGTATCAGAGGTCAAGGTGCAAATGGTATCGCAAAGCCGATCTACTACCTTCTCCAAAGTAGCAAACACTTCATTGCGGAAGCCCGTGATTTGAAGTTCTTTCCATATCTGCTCGATGGGATTCATCTCAGGCGTATACGGTGGAATGTAAAACAACTCTATGTTTTCCGGGATATGAAGCTTGTTAGACTTGTGCCATGCTGCACCATCACAACACAGCAGGATCAGATCATCCGAGTATTGCTTGGACAGTTCCTCGAGAAATATGTTCATACAAGTAGAATTGCAATACGGCATAACAAGAAAACAGGAGCTTCCCGTTACTGGTTCAACAGATCCGTATGCATACCGATATTCACGAATGTGATGGCAAGGTACCGATGGACGAATGCCCTTTTCACACCAGCAGTATTTGGGCTTATTGATTCGTCCGAATCCTGCTTCATCCTGGAACATAAGTCGTACTTCTTGATGTGGATGACCAGAATTGTTTACATAATCCTTTTAGTTCGCCGATTCGCTTGTTAATTTTTTTTGAGGTCTCGATGACCTCATCACTGGCTTTCTTCGGATGCTTGCTCCTTGGCATGACTTTCCTCCAACCGTGGCGGTGGAGGACGTAATAGATCTGTGATGTCCCTATGGAATGGCCTACAGCTTCCCGGATATGCAGTCTCAATATCATGCACCGATACCGTTTTTCCTGCATTTGAAGCCTGACGAAACGGCTCCAAGAGCGCTTCCTCTTCTGCATAACTCAGGTTCCGGTGGTTTCCGTGATAGTGGCTTTCTGTGATACTTGCAAGACCGTTGGCTTTATATCGGGAAACCAGCACGGTAATATATTGCGTGTGGAAGCCGGTTTTTTCACGAATTTCTTTGTTCTGCTTCCCTTCTGCTCGCATCTCAAGTGCTGCCAATCTTTTTTTCAACATTCTTGTCTCGATTCTTTTTTTCCTCGCAGCCTTGATTTCTTGCGTTTCCTCAAGCGTGAAAGTGTATCTTTTTCATTTCTCATCACCATCTTCATTATACATCAACAGTGATAAATTATCAACCTTTTAAAAAGAACAGATTATGGGCAAGTTCAGAAAGCCAACAGCCGCCTGTCTGAACGCTTTGCAGGTCAAGCTGGAAAATAAATCCCTTCGGCGTACCTCTGCCGACTATGCACAGCTCAAGCAAATTCTCGGCGCAGAACAGATTGAAGCAACGCTAAATGCCGCCAAACGGCTGAAGCAGTCGGAGAAAGGCTGCAAGCAGCCCCAGTGACCACGGAGTACGGTAAAAAACGGATGGACTTTCCTACATACCTTATGGTATATTTATTTTTGAGAAATATGATAACGGCACGCATAAAGAGCCAATCATAGGAAGAGGATGGGAATAAAAAGAAATGTTTTGTATTAATAGTTATTCATAATAGTAATAATTGCACGTTTAAACGCAGTCGTTAAAAGTCCAGACATTGGAACAATATGATGCCATATCTTTTTTAGAGAAAACAGCGAAAAACTAACGGAAGCAGAAAATGTCATCAAAGAGAAAGCAGGATCAAATGATGAAGGAACTTATATAATCAGAGTTCGTTATGTATCTCCTGCTGGAAGAAAATCTGCCTTCAAAGATATTACTGTGCGGCAATATGATATAGACAGATTTAAAATGATCCCTCTTTGCTTATGAGCAAAGGCGAATATAATAAATACATTAACAATTAATGATGACGAATATAACTATATTCGTCCATACAAAAAAGACTATCACGCCCTTTACCGCAGAGGTTTCAGCAGCGGTATTCGCAAGCGCTGAAAACAATCCTCTTGAGTATCCAGAGCCGCCTCCAAATGCTTCATGTTCATGTATTTTTGCAGCCCCACTGGGTGCCCGCCACATGGCGGAGCCGGGCGCAGACCAGCATCAGGGCGGGAGTTGCCGTCAGGGAACGTCCCTACCACTCGCGTCCGTCAGCGGATCTCCCGGTTCAGCCGCTCGATCACGTTGTTGGTACG
>VOFC01006647.1_pt1 | contig 10750 bp, 21 predicted proteins | sample 5384161 | NCBI WGS metagenome assembly VOFC01 (sample SAMN12384722, study PRJNA508395) | human gut metagenome | isolation source: healthy gut B | host: Homo sapiens | reverse complement strand
CGTTACGCTGCGTTGCTGCCGGTGAAGTTGCCGGATTTACAGTTCCATGCGCTCGGTGAGCGCCTTCGGCAGATTCTGTTGCGGTTGTCGTTGCCGCGCGGCGCGCGTGTAGGTACGATGAGGAATTGCTGAGATTCGCGCCCGCGCTCCAGACGTAGGAAAAAGAGCCTCGACGAGCACTCTTCGTTTGCCAGATCCAGCCGCCGCGGAGACGAGCAGACTGCGCCGCGGCTGTCCACCGCTTGCTGCCCGTTTGTCAGCTGGCCATTGTGCGCCCCTCTCCTGTTCGTTCTCGTCGATGAATTCGTCGTTTTTTCGTCGCTTGATGTATTCCATACGGTCAGCAGCTAAAGTGGCCGAGAATCCCATGCAGTGCAGGCCAGACTGCTGCGGCGCGGCGCGCGTAGGGTCGGCGTCGATGTTGCCTGCGGAAGACCTCCCGTGTAACGATCCGCAAAATATGGTCACGCATTTCGAGAGTCGTCGCCTGGCGAGGCTGGATTCCCGTCACCGCGCTGCCGTCCTTTTTTCACCGCGATGGTAGCACGGCGATCTGAGTGCTGCTCCATCGCCGCAGAAACTGGCTGGTCCCTGAGCACTGCGCCGCCGTGGCGCAGCCCTTTTGAGCGTTTTTCATCTTTGGGCTCCAGTCGTGCGCGCGCGGTGGCAGCACGGCTCGCGCGCAGCGCGGCAGAGAACCCGCCGCAGACCATCCTCGTCCGCCGAAAAAAGCATCTGTCCCTTCTTGCTGCAAGAGATCATCCAGCCTGGAAGCGCAGCTCGGCGGTGAGGCCAGCTCTTGCCTGTCTTAGCCCACGACGCAATATAGCTTTCCGTCGTGTGCAGCCAGTCCAATACGGTCGACCTTGCCGACAACGCGCGCCGTGCCGTTTTCCTCGCGGATCGTGATGCAGTGGGCAGCTGTCCGCACCAAATTCAATGCCAGCGGTTCAAAATCGCCCACCTTGTCCAGATGGGTGCCTGGACCGTCGGGTTGAACAGATAACGGAAGCGCGCGTTGGCACAAGTCCGGCAGCGCGCGGTCGATGGTCTCAATCGACGCGCGCACAGAGCGCGTGGTAGCTTGTCCTTCGATAGCGCGTATGCAGTCCGCCGCACTTCCCGCCTGCCGCAGCAAACATGTCGCATCACATCGCGCACGAACGGGATCTGCGGCGCGTCACCTGGCGCCTGTGCGCCCCTGGCTTTCCAGGCCGTAGCGCATGAAATAGGCAAAAGTGACATGAGCGCGCCATGTTCATGCGCGAGGCGGACAAGTCACCGCTGCCGTAGAGCGGGCGCGTGCACCGCGTCGCGCGATAGATGCCCGCGCGTATATACGCGAAGCGTCCTTTCATCGCGGTAAGCGCACGCCCGCGTCGCCCTGTCCTTCAAAAATACTGCCACAGCGCGCCGCCGATATGCTCGCCCGTATACTGATGCCAGTCGATCTTTGCTGACAGGCGATATCCCTTTGTCAGCGCTTCGTTTGACGCCGATCGATTTGCAGCAGGACGCGCGATGCGCCCGATGACGAACGATGGCCGCCTTTCTCCGCCTCTTTTCCGTCCGGAAACGGACACCGGACACCGTTTTTTTGTCGGCTGAGGCCAGCGCGGCGTAAAAAGATTTGAATTTGCGATGAAACTTGCTCCATCCTGTGCGGCGCGAGGAAGATTTGCTGCCCCTCGAGCGCCTCGCGTCCTCGTCGCGCAGCACGCCGCCGCGGTTCTTCCGCCGCAGGCAGCACGCCGTCGTTCGCGCCGAGCAGGAACAACAGCGCGCACCGTGGGCGGTCGTTTCGCGTCATTTCGCACAGGCTCAATGCGTCGAGCGTCACGGGATCGTGCCCACGCTGTAATGCGTCAGCACAAGGCGCGCATCAGATCGCAAACTCGGTGTCGAGGATCGCGTCGCCCAGGATTTCCACAACCGGTCGAGCACGCTGCAAGAATGTTCTCCACAGTTGCTGTACAGCCTCGGCGCGGGCCTCGCCTGCGGCGAAAGCTGCTCGGTCTGGTGTCTGCAAAAGACCTCCGCAGTTTGATCTCCTCCAACAGCCGTACAGCGCGCGCACCTTCTGCTCGGGTTCCGCCGCTGCCGCCCACGCCTTTTTTAGGGCGCGCAAACGGCCCCCTGCACGCGCTCGCGCAGGGCGTTGACTGGCGTCTTGAGCCGCGCCCTGCCCTCGTCCGTCCATTCCTTCGCCCGTAGCCGTCGGGATGTGCCGACCAGCGCGTCGCGCGTCCACATGCGCCGCGGACCTCCCACTTGAGCGCGTAATTTTTTTCCAGAATGTCGCATTCCGCCATGTTGAGGCCAAGTGAGACTGGTCTTGAGACAGCGGAACACATCCTCGATATTTCAAAGCCGCTGCTCGCGGCGTCGAGCGCGTCGAGCAGCAGCGGTCAGCACGGGACTTTTCTAAAATGTCGCTGCGGTGGGTATAATAAAGCGGGAATACCGTAGCGGGCGAATACGTTTTCGATTGCGCCCAGGTAGGAGCCGAGATCACGCGCCGTGACGGGCGATCTCGTGGTAACGATAGCCTTGCTCACGCACTCCACTTTCAAAATCAGCATGCGACCCATCTGCACTCGCTGCAATGCGCGCCTGCCTCATAGAGATGGCGTCAGTCGGTGGGTAAATTCGTCCGCTGCGCCGAAAAGCAGCGTCGATATGGTCGGAGCGCGCCGGCGCACCTCGCCCTGCGGAAGAATTTCCTCGCATGCGGACGCCGGTGGCATCGCGCGCGAGCTCGTATAGTCGCTCGCGCACGCGCAGGCTCTCGGAAAAGAGCTCGCGGTCACGCGTATCGCCCAGCGAGCGTGACGGTCACGCTGTTTGCGCGCCGCGACAGAAGGCGCAGAATGTTCAGCTCCGCCCCAAAATAGGAAACCGTCGAGGAAAATGTCGCTTCCGTCGGTCAATATATCCGACGCCTCCAGTGTTTCCTCCAGCTGAGCACGGTCGCGCGCATCACGTCCCGCGCGTGGAGCTTGCCAAGATAAATGCCGTAGATCAGTGCAAAGGTCAGCGCAGCTTGTCGCCCGCTCTCCCCTTCGATTCAGCTCCACGCTCTGCGCAAGATGCTCGGCAAAACTAGCGTAAGCCTGCAATTCTCCATCGCGGCGAGCAAACTCTCCAAATGCCGCGCCGGCGACGGCCGCTTGTAGACCTGAGCACGGTGCAAGCTCTGAGCGGTACGCTGAAGCGTCCAGGAGCTTCCGGCCATTGTCCGAAAGTCACGCCGTCCGCGCTGCCGCCGCGTTTGCGAACACGCGAGGCGAGCAGCGAACGTCAAATGCCTCGGTATGGCGCGCGATCGCGGTATCGCCACAAACCCGGCAAAGATCCATTTCCGCCTACCATGCGAGGCGTGCTCGGCACGAGCAGGATTTGCTGGTGACGAGTCCCCCAACGCGGCGATCGCTGCAGCACGCGCCGATTTACCCGTGCGCGCGCGTCCCCTTCAGTATCAATATTTTATCCTACAACAAGACCAAAAACCCGTCTGCTGACACGCAATCTGCGCGCCGAAAATCGTCACGCCCGCCATGTATAGGCGCACGCACGGAATCGCGTACGCACGCAGCGCCGCGTCCGGGGTCAGCAGATAGACAAAAATCTGCGGCGCAAAGATGCACGTCAGCCCCAGCACCAGTGAGAACGACAGGCACGAAATCAGCAGTATCCGGAACGCGGCTTTCACCCGCTCTGGGTGCTTCGCGCCGTAGTTGAAGGAGATAATCGGCTGTGCGCCCTGCGAAAGCCCCTGCAGGGGCAGCAGCGCAAACTGCATCAGCGTGGAGCAGATGGTCATCGTGCCGACGGCGAGCGTGCCGCCTGCCGCGCGCAGCGATGTGTTGAAGCAAACGGACACAAGGCTCTCCGTGCTCTGCATAATGAACGGCGCGAGTCCCAGCGCCACGCACGGCGCAAGCAGCTTCCAGTTCAGCCGCAGCAGACGGCGCTTCAGGTGCAGTATCGTCTGCCTGCCCGTCAGGAAGCGCAGGACGAACGCCGCGCTCACGGCCTGTGAAATCACCGTCGCCAGCGCCGCGCCACTTCAAAGAGGGATCGTCAGCACAAGAGATGTAATGAGCAGCATCGTCAGGCAGTTGCCCATAATGCGCTCTGACCTTTTCACTCTCGCCCGCACCATCGGCAATCGAAGCGCGCGGGTGCCGATGGCCATAAAGGGAAGCAAAGGCCGAGATGATCATAATGATCGGCAGGCATACGCCCACGCCCGTGAGCGCGAGCTTGCCTACCGTTTCCGCCGGCTTTTGCATGTGACCGATGAACACGCGATCCGCAAATTGTAGCATGTTGACGATCTGCGAAGGCGATCGTCGGCACAGAGATGAAAAAGCAGTTTTTGACGTTTCCGTGTCCCAGATCTGCGCTTATCCAAAATCATCACCTGAATTCTTTGTTTTAGCATTGTTCGTTAGAATATCATGCCGCGGGGCATTCGTCAAGAGCGGGCCGCGAAGCAGCCATCGTACCATTGTAAAGCACGTTTTTAAAAGACATTTTTTCACTTTCTCCATTGCTTTTTTTCTATGCCCTTTGTATAATTCATCACATACTATCGCACCGGAGGAGCGTTTCTCTCCCCCTATCAAACAATATCTGGAGGAATCACCATGAACGAAAAGTTTTCCAAACTTGGCTTTTATCCTTCCGACATTCTGCCCCCAGGAGAATGTCGATATGAAGCGTAAGTGGGCGGTCGTCGCATGCGACCAGTTCACCCTGAGCCCGAGTACTGGGAGAGCGTGGAGAAGACCGTCGGCGACGCGCCTTCCACCCTGCGCCTCATCCTGCCCGAGGCCAACCTGAAGGCCCCTAATGTCGACGAGTTCATCGCCGACATCAACGCCTCGATGAGCAAGTACCTCGAAGAGGGGCATCTTCGAAACGACGCTCAAGGACTCCCCCATCTACATCGAGGCGCGGCCAGAGCGACGGTAAAGATCCGCCACGGACTCATCTAGGCATGTCGACCTCGATCAGTACGACTTCACGCCCGGCTCCGGCGCGCTGATCCGTGCCACCGAAAGGGGCACCGTGCTCGATCCGTATCCCCCGCGCCCGCGTTCGCCGCAACGCCCCCATCGAGCTGCCCCATGTCATGCTTTGCTGATCGACGATCCCGAGAAGACCGTCATCGAGCCGCTGACCGCCGCTGCCGGCACGATGGAGACCGTCTATGACTTCGACCTCATGGAGAACGGCGGCCACATCAAGGGCTTAAGCTCTCCGATGCGCAGATCGACGCCGTCGCCGACGCGCTGACCGGCCTCACGACCGACGAGGGCGATGAAGAGCAAGTACGGCGTCCCGGCGTCGCGCCCACTGCTGTTCGCCGTCGGCGACGGCAACCACTCCCTCGCCACCGCCAAGGCCTGCTATGAAGAGCAGAAGAAGGGCAAGACGCCCGAGGAATACCTCGCGCTGTCCCTCCCACTACGCGCACGTTGAGGTCGTGGAACAACCACGACGATGCGCTCCAGTTCGAGCCCATCCACCGCGTGCTCTTCGGCGTCGACCATGAGAAGTTCATGGAAGAGTTCAAGAAGTTCTACCCCAACGCCCACGAGGGCAAGGGCGAGCCATGTCATCGAGGTCTGCTGGAACGGCCACGACGATTTCATCACCGTTCCCGACCCGAAGGTCCAGCTCGCCGTCGGCACGCTGCAGGCCTTCATCGACGAGTACCTCAAGCAGTTCGGTGGCGAGGTCGACTACATCCACGGCGATGAGGTCACCCGCGAGCTCGGCTCCAGGAGGGCAACATGGGCTTCCTGCTTCCCGCGATGGGCAAGGCAGCTCTTCAAAGACCGTTATGGCCGAATGGCGTTCTGCCGCGCAAGACCTTCTCCATGGGTCATGCACAGGATAAGCGCTACTATGTGGAAGCGCGCAAGATCCGCTGATCAATTACAACCATTGCAGAAAAGCGCCGCCTTGCGGGCTTTTCATCAGGAGGATTCATTATGGATTTGAAAACAGCCAGGATCTGGCAGGACGTATTGTTTGGGGCGGCGCGCTGGTCTCCTCGTCGGCGCATGGGGATTTCAAAACAATGTCGCCGCACTCATCGGTCTTATGATGATGGGCGCTTCGCTCATCGTCTGGTGGCGCTTTACCGCTGCCCCAAGTGCGGCGAACACCTTGGCCGCGGCACGACCGAAGCGCTGCCCGCACTGCGGTACATGGGTCGCAAGCGAACCGGAGCCCGAGCAGAAGAAGAAAAATTCAGCACAAGAAAAAGAAACACTGAGCGCAGAAGGAGACCGCAATGAACGACAAAAAGCCCCTGATGGATTATCGCGGGTTCAAAAACTCAAACACCGCTGTTGCTTTCCGGCGCACTGCTCAGCGGCGTTGGCACAACGTCAGCATACCGCTCGTCATTCTCGGCATCGCGATCATGCTCTTTTGCCATCGTGATCGGTGTACTTTACTACCGCTGCCCGCACTGCGGCAGGCCGCTCGGACGCATAGGCGATAGCGTTGCCTACTGCCCCCACTGCGGCAAGGCGCTCGACGCGCCGGTGGAGGAGCCCGTGCGCCCGCATAAGCGTTCCCGCCTACGCCAAGCTCAACCTGACGCTCGACATTCTCGGCAAGCGCGATGACGGCTACCACGAGATGAAAATGGTCATGCAGACCATCTCGCTCCACGACTATGTGACCGTTACGCTCACGGACAAGGGTATTACCTGCCGTATCGCGGGCGCGGAACTGCCGTGCGATGAACGCAACCTCGCCGTCAAGGCGGCAAATGCCTTCTGCGAGGCCATGGACTACCGCGGCGGCATTGACATCACGCTCACCAAGCGCATCCCGTCCGAAGCCGGTATGGCCGGCGGCGGCGCGCGGACGGGGCGGCGGTGCTGCGCGCACTGCGCGATCTTGTCTCCCCCACGCTCACGGACGAGCGGCTCGAGCAGATCAGTGCGCGTATCGGCAGCGACGTTCCCTTCTGCATCTGCGGCGGCACAGCTCGCCGAGGGCCGCGGTGAGAAGTTGACCGTTCTGAATCGGTATATGTTGTCAACTGGCCATATCTTTACGATATGTAACCCTCACCGTGATCGTGGCGAGGGTGAGAGTTCTTATTGCGCCATGGGCAGTTCATAGGTAGCGCATTCGTTGATGCTGTCGATACCATTCAGGAACTGCTCTACATTGATGTTGAATTCAATCTTGACCCTATAGTCCCGGAACACCGAAACCTTCTTGATGATGTAGCCGCAGATCATTTTCTTGACCTCCATCGGGCTTTCATCGAAAATCTTGGACCAGGACACGATCCGGTTGAACTCGGCCTTCATCTCCTCGATCTTAGAGTTTCCATCATTCAGTTCTGCGGTAAGGGTCGTGATTCGTTCACTGGTGGACAGTACCTTCTGTCGGGTATCCTCCAGCATTTCAGTCAGCACATCTTGCGGCAGGGCGCTTTTCCCTTGGATCGCCTTCAGCACCTCGGCCTTGAGGGATTCATATTCCTTATTGGCCTTGGTGTTTTCGGCTCTGGCCCGCTGCAATTCCGAGCGTATCATTGCCATCTGCTTTTGAACCGCGCTTCCCACAATCATGTCGTTGGAAGCTCCCTGCATCTTGTCGAAGACCTGATGCAGCACCTCAGTGACGATCCCGTCCAGAATGTGCATTGTGTATCCAGTCTGTCCTGTACATTCCTGACGGCGCCGGGTCTTGTTGTAGCATACATAGCGAATACGTTTTTTATGGACCGGCGTCCCATCCGCAAGGCGGGTGGTTGTCCCGTTGGTAGTGAGCACCAGCCGGCCTCCACAGTGGCCGCAGAAGATGTTCCCGGAAAGCAGGGATTGGCCTGTGGTATTCAGCGGTACTGTGCGCCGCTCTTTCCGCTCATTGGTCCGCTCCAGCATCAGTTTCTGCGCCAGGTCGAATTGGTCTGGGGCGATGATCTGGAGGGCCTCAAAGGGACCGGCATAGGTTTCTCCGCTCCGAAGGATTCCCTTGTAGAGCGGGTTGTGCAGGATGCCCCCCACACTGGCGTCGTGCCAGTTTTGTCCCTTCCGGTTTTTGATCCCGTGGTCGTTGAGGAAGTTGGCAAGGCGCCATCTGCCGTAACCGGACGAAATGCAGAGGTCAAACATCATCCGGACGACTCTGGCCTCGTCCTCATCAATGACCAGCATGTACACCTCATGTTTGCGCTTGTTGAGGATGCCGCTCTTTTCCAGCCGGTACCCGTATGGTGCGTTTCCACCGCGGAACCGGCCTTCCTCTACCATCTGGCCAAGAGCCGTTTTGGTGCGCATCGAAGTTTTCTGGCTCTCTCCATCGGCCTGCCAGAAACGGATGTAGTTGGTCAGGCGGTCCGTGTGGGACTCAAACCGCTGCTCTCCTTCCTGTACGCTCCAGACGCGGACGCCCTTTTTAGTAAACCACTCCACAACGAAGGGTGTTTCATCTGACTTGCGGCCCAGTCGGTCGAACATGAAGACAAGCAGAATATCGAACTTGCCCTGCTCCGCATACTTCTTGATGAGCTGCAGTTTATCACGGTCATCGGCGCTGACTTTATAGCCGGACACGCCAGTTTCCTGCTCCTCGCCCACGATGACCCAGCCCATTTTGGCCGCGAACTCATGGCAGGCTTTTTCTCTGCATAGGGATGTCTGCCTGGTTGTTTTCATCGTGATCGACCTGCTTGTTGGTGGAAACTCTGTATAAACAATAAACTCTTTCAGCCATTGATATCCGTCCTCTCATGTTTTTTGTGTGAGAGGGCGGACACCCAATTCATTCTATTCGATTATCAAGGTTCCCGGCTTTCGCCATACCCATTATCTCACACTACGGCCAGAATAGCCAGGGGAATTGATAATCTTTTTATAAACAAATCTGCAGTAAATGGGCTGGTGTGTTGGGTTATCCTGTACTTTGCTCAAAGTTTTTGGGCCTCATCAGTCTGCCAAAAGCGAATGTAGTCAAGCATGCGTTCTGCATCAACGCCGTCTATGATCTCTCCCTCATAGACGCTCCAAACATGGATGCCCTTCTTGATAAACCACTCTACGATGAATGGGGTTTCGCTGAGATTGCGTCCCAGCCGGTCATACATAAAGACCAGCAGGATATCAAACTCACCCTGCTCAGCAGCCTTTCTAATGCGCTGTAACTTAACACGGTCATCAGCGCTGACTTTATAGCCGGACACGCCGATCTCCTGCTCCTCGCCAACAATGTTCCAGCCTTTTTTCTCTGCAAAATCGTGGCAGGCGTTCTTCTGCATGAGAATGCTTTCCTGATCCTTACCTCTGTATAAGCAATAGACTCTTTCAGCCATTTTACTGACCATCCCTTCATCAAATCTTCTGAATGCAAAACCTTCAGCAAGTCGTTCTATTTCTGGGGCATTGCATAGGTGCTCAGGAGAGCCTGCTTTACTAATACAGCAACTTCAGGATTTTCTTTTTCTGCAAAGCAGAGAGTGACCTTATAGCCCTGAACCGAGATATGCATTTCAGGCTTTTCTTCGTCGATTCTGAGTACCCTGTTCATAGTAATCCTCCTAAAAATAAAGCATCGGCTATCCTAAAAAGATAGCCGATGCTTTTCAATTTCTAATTGTAACTGCTTAGTGGCGATAGTCAGCCATAACCAGCGGCCTCCGCTCCAATGTCAGCCTGTTACGGTACTCGGTTCGCAGAACCGACACGATTCTGTATCACCGTCCATTGACCGGTAGCCGGCTGGGTATCAACAGGGCATGCCTATACTCACCGCCACCGGATCACCATGCCTGCAGCGTGTGGATGTGTTCAAAAGCAACGAGGTGGTCAGCACTCAGAGCGCCTTTGTCAGCACAAAGACGCAACAGATGATATCGCTCCAAGGGTGCCTTCCGACTCCGCCCGCGCCTGCAGGATAAAGCACTGGGCAACAGTGTAGCGATTCCTTGCGTCGACTATGTTTTTGCAAGGAATCGCATGGGCGACCACAGCACAGATAGCTTGAATGATTATGAATAGGAGATGCGATAATGGAACCGATGAAAAACCTCTGCGGCTTGATTCCCGAGTCGCTTCACAAGCGGCTGATGGAGGGCAAAAGTCCTGAAATGACAAACGGTGAGTACCTCACTAAGATACTCACTACCTATCTGGACCAGCCTGCCACAGCAAAGCAGGAACAGCGCACCCCTGGCCGTTCAGATCTCAGATGACATGTTTCAGCGGCTGAAGTCCTACCTGGATGCTCATGCGCCCCTCACCCAAAAGGCACTGGTTCAGAGCCTTTGAATCAGGCACTGGATCAGTGGGAACATGGCGAGGAAACTGCTCCAGAGTGCGGCCCTTCAGGACAACAAGAAAAAGAACGGACGCTGGCCATTGCTATGCCCGAATCTCTTTCTTCCACCGCGTTGAGCAGTATGGAGGCGCATAATGGCGTATCCAAACGAGCCTTCGTTGTGGGGTTATGGCACAGGAAACCCAATCTTGGTTGATGGAACAAAGCCCAGACGAAGTACAAGATCAGAATTCCGGCCCCCGATCAGATGAACAGGGGTTTGAATGCATGACGATGTGAGGTGAAACATGCGCCATTTATCCCGATAATCTGAAATCCAAAGCCGTACTGTGCCGGGAACGGGACATCGCTATCATTGGCGTGGGCGCCCTGATCTCTGTGTTTGTTATGCAATTCAACTTTGGCTTCCTGCCCCCAGTGGTAATCACTG
>VOFC01004793.1_pt1 | contig 10752 bp, 16 predicted proteins | sample 5384161 | NCBI WGS metagenome assembly VOFC01 (sample SAMN12384722, study PRJNA508395) | human gut metagenome | isolation source: healthy gut B | host: Homo sapiens | reverse complement strand
ACGGTATCCGCCTGCTGAATAATCTGAAGATGGCGAATTCCCGATGGCATCGATCCGGATCACTGTCAGAATGTCCGGATCAGTAACTGTCACATTGAATGTGGAGATGACGCCATCGTATTGAAAAATTCCGGGGATTATAAGAAATACGGTCCCTGTGAAAATATCGGGTCACCAATTGTACCCTGGTATCCACCAGTGCTGCCATCAAATTCGGCACGGAGGAGAGTCTGACTTCCGGAATATTCTGGTGGAAAATTGCTGTATTTCCAGAAGTAACCGTGGAATTTCCATTCAGATCAGAGATAATGGCAACGTGGAAAATGTAATCTTTTCCAACATCATTATGGAGACCAGAAGGTTCTCTTATGAATGGTGGGAAGAGCGGAGGCTGTCTGCCTGACTGCGCTGGATCGCAAACCCGGAGTTAAGGCCGGTAAGATCCGCAATATCCGCTTCCAGAATATTACCTGCGAGGGAGAAAACGGCATTTTCCTGCTGGGCAGTGAAGACAATTATATTGAAGATGTGACCTTTGAGGGCATTCGGCTGACACTGGATAAGAAATCCAAGTGGGAGATCAACGGCTACGATAAGAGACCCTGCCAGGGAGAGGGAGATCCACACAAAGATTTCCGGAATCTATGCGGATTATGTGAAGAATGTCTCCTTCCATGATATTCAGATCACGAAGAAAGAAGGAATCCTGCCTTTTTACGAGGAGGACGTGACACTGGGAAATGTAGAAAATGTACGGATCGATGTAGAAGAGCCGGAAGATGGGAGCCAGAATGGAGAAGAGTAATAGAAGGATCGCTCTCATCGGATTTGCAATCCTGATGGTCGGCCTGGGAATCAGTGACAGCCTGAGAGGTATTTTCTCCGGCATTTTTCAGACGCATTTTTGCATTGACGGCAAAGGGGCTGTCCACGATCATAGCCGTAAGCTTCTGTGCTTCCTAAGCTGGCCGGAGGCAGAATCATGGATAAGATCGACCGCAAAAGGCTTTTTTGGGATTTCTCGCAGTATGGATGTGCAATGCTGGTATTCCTGCTTACAGATAACTATTATGCATTGCTGGTGGGAATGTTCCTGGCAATGGGAGCTTCTACGCTGTTGAATACGTCCATTACACTGATCACACCGTTCATTTTTGCCACATCACCGGCCATGATCGTCAATGTATTGTTCTTTACGCAGGGAATCGGTACCAGCGGAGGACAGAGTCTGATCGGAAATCTGGCTAACGATTTTGGCGGATGGAAAGTTGTGACAGGGTGTGCTTTTTGCCATCGGCGTTCTGGCGTTCCTGATCATTTTAAAACTGCAGATCCCGGACAGCGGAGAAGTGAAGAAGGCAGAAAAGGATCGGCAGGGAAGGAAAATGAAGGGAAACTACCTTTGGATTGTCATGGTGGTGATCTTTGGTGTATACTTTATTGCAGAACATGGAATGCTGAACTGGTTTGTGATCTACGGAACCAATGCGCTGGGACTGGAGCAGGGAAAGGCTGCCAATTATATGGCGTTGTTTTTGGCGGAATGACGGTGGGAAGACTGGTCTTTTCTCCGTTGGTTGACCGGCTGAAGGTATTCCCGAGCATTGCCTTGTTTTCTGTGATTTCTGCAGTGCTTTATGCGGCAGGGATCTTCAGTGGGGCACTCTGGATGCTGAGTCTGGCCGGACTGTTCTGCTCGATCATTTATCCGACACTGGTTATGGCCATCGGGAGACTTTATGATCCGTCGCAAGTGTCTACGATGTCCGGATTGATCATCAGTGTGGCATCCCTGTTTGATATTGGATTTAACTATATTTACGGAGACATTGCTGAAAAAACAGGATATGGCAGGAGCTTTCTGATCATGCCGGCAGCAATGATACTCTTTACTCTGTTGTTTGTGCTGGTGTTCCATAAGCGGATCCCTGAACAGGGAACAGGCATAGTAAAAAGTTGTATTGGGAGGATGTCAGAATGAAATTAGGCGGAATTGAAGCCGGCGGCACAAAGATGGTATGTGCCATAGGAGATGAGCAGGGAAAGATTTTCGACAGGGCAGTATTCCCTACGGAGACACCGGAGAGTACGGTGCCGAAAATGATAGCATATTTTCAGAATAAAGGAATCGAGGCACTGGGGATCGGCTGTTTCGGCCCAGTGGATCTGAATAAAAAATCAGCAACCTACGGCTATATTACCAGCACTCCGAAGCTGGCATGGAGATTTTATGATTTTGCGGGAGCGTTCCGGGAAGCACTGAAAGTCCCTGTAGGTTTTGATACAGATGTCAATGGAGCAGTGCTTGGCGAGGTACGCTTCGGCGCAGCCAAGGGGTGTGAGAATGCACACTCTATATCACCATTGGTACGGGAGTAGGTGTAGGGGCATATATTAACGGCAGACTGCTGCATGGCCTGATGCATCCCGAGGGCGGACATATCTTCCTGCGCAAGCACCGGAGGATAACTATGAAGGCTGCTGTCCTTATCACGGTGCCTGTCTGGAAGGACTGGCTTCCGGTCCTGCGATTCAGGGCAGGTATGGCAGAAAAAGGGAGCTGAACTGGCCGAAAGAGAGGATGTCTGGGAACTGGAAAGTTACTACATCGGACAGGCTGTGGCAGATTACATGCTGACTTACTCACCGGAGAAGATCATTCTCTGGGGCGGTGTGATGCACCAGGAGAAGGTTTTCGACATGGTGAGACAGAATGCGGTGGAGTTTCTGAATGGCTATCTGCCGGAGACCAGCCTGCCGAAGGATATGTCACAGTATGTGGTGGCTCCTGCACTGGGCGAGAACTTGGAATCATCGGTGCAATGTGTCTGGGAATGGATGCATACCTGATGGAATGCGGGAAGAATCTGTGAGGAGGCTTGATGAAGTAGCGGTTGATAATCCAGAGAGGGTGAGATCACAAGAGGAATGTCACAGGACGAGCTGGCAGATAAAATTATGGTTAACAAGGCAGGCGGTATCGCGTTGGGAACACGGTGATACCATTCCCAATACTGATACCCTAAGCTCTTATCGAAAGAATTTGATGTCTCAATCAATACGCTTTTGGGAGAACCCAGAAAGCTGATCTGCCAGTGCTGCGGAATGCCTATTGATGATGATTCCATATTGGGGCGTGATAAGGATGGCACATTAAATGAGGAGTATTGTAAATGGTGCTATGCAGATGGAACATACACATATAATGATATGGATGAATTGATTGATGTATGTGTAAAGAATATGGTAAGGCGAAGGGCAGTTATTAATATATTCTTTTACGGTGAGGGATTCTGTCCGCGCTGGACAGCCCGGTGGAATATATTCATGTCGGGACAGCCAACATAGCTTTCGGACACACCGCAGGATTCGGCGATATCCCGGACGGTCTGAAGCGTTGTATAGTTTGCGTTAATATAATTAATGATCCGCTGAAAACCGGAAGCTTTATTCTCACTGACAGAAATTTCATTTTCAAGAGGATACTGATAGCGAAAAGCTGCCAGATCTGTAAGAATCTGTGCAAGCAACAGGTAGGCAGTGGGAGATTTGCAGCAGGAAGCTGCGTTCCAGTCGACGAGCTTTTGCTCTGTAATCCTCGGGAATGAAAATAATCGGTGCCTTGAAACAGGTCAGGTAGGAAGATACTACGGCAGGTAAAAAGTATTTTTCAAGATAGACTTTTGAAAAATGGATGCAGATCCCGGTATAATCCGTGTCACCGACGCTTCGGTGAGAGATATTGCTCTCAAACAGGCTTGCCATGCCGGCTTTTACCCGGTAGGTGATATCGCCGATGGTAACCAGACGCTCCCCGGAGAGCAGAATATAGATTTCATAGTTGGTGTGGTGATGCGAATAGGGCATGGACCATCCTTTTTTTGTATCTTCATAGGAAATTTCAAAATCTTCGCATAAAAAAGTTCTTCTATCTGTCATTTCTGATTCACTCCTCTCAGGTATTATGATGTCGCAAAAGCCCTTAACTTTGATGCCTTTGTTCCGTGCTTATGGGCTTAGACCTTTCGCCCCTGGCATCATATTATATCAAAAAGGTTCAGAATAATGCAATAAATATAAAAAATAGTTCATGATAGTGAATTTAAAACACTAAAGTTAAGCTATATAATGATTCCGTGATCAAGGAGAAAACATCAGAAAATTTACTATGGATCTGCTAGGGGATTTTCTGTATGGAAAAGGGTCTGTGGGATGGAGCTTATATGAGAATATTGTTGAATGGAAAATGGCATGTAGTACTGGAGGACGGAACCACGGGACAGATGGATCTGCCGGGGACGTTGGATGAGAACGGGATCGGACATAGAGATGTGGGGGCGAATCAGTGGCATCCGGATGCGGTACTGGGGAATGCGGCGGGAGAGATAGACAAAGATGCACCGATCGCTACGAGATTTACCAGGCGGCATACCTATGAGGGAGAAGCCAGGATCAGTCGTAAGATAACGGTACCGGATTACGGAACCGACAGGCTGTTCGTACTGGCGGAGCGGGCAAGGGCACTCCGCTGCTAGTGGATGGAGAAGTGTGTGCGGTGTTCCGGCAGGGGACACTAAGTACACCTTATATTTTTTGAACTCACCGGGGCGGCACCGGGAGAACATGAATTTACGTTTCTTTCGGATAACAGCTATCCGGGAATGCCCAAAGCTGCCATCTGTTATTCTTCCGCAGCGACGGATGAGACACAGACGAACTGGAACGGGATACTTGGCGAATGCAGCATGTATACCAGACCGCAGAATTTTATAGACAGCGTTCGGGCATATCCGAGGGCGGTGAAAAAGGAAGAAAAATAAAGCAGGCGGATATGTGCTGGATGTATGTGTGGAACTGGCACCTGGCGCAAAGAAAGTATATAAAGATGCGAAAATCATATTACAGTCAGAGGCTCTGGCGGCAGGAGAGTTAGAAGACACACAGACATTGACGGAAATTATCAGCTATTCCGGGAGGGATTAGCGGAAGCCGGAACAGATAAAGAGGAGAATCCGAAACAATGGAAATCTGGTTCCGTGATCTGCCTCTGCGGGAGAATGTGAAACTGTGGGACGAAGATGAGGGCAATCTCTATGAGATGGCTGTAACCCTGGACAACGGTATGTCAGCAGAAGATAAAGGCGGTAGCACTGCTGAGTGCAGGACCCGTTTCGGCATCCGCTCTTTTGGTGATAACGGCAGCGGCAGACTGGCACTGAACGGTAGGGCAATTTTTCTGCGGGGTGAGGCAAATTGCGCAGAATACCCGGAGACCGGGCATCCACCCATGACAATTCCGGAATGGAAAGAGATGTTATTAAAATATCGCAGTTATGGAATCAACTTTGTAAGATTCCATTCCCACTGTGAGCCGGAAGCTGCGTTTGCGGCAGCGGATGAACTGGGAATGCTTCTGCAGCCGGAGCTGTCTCACTGGGATCCGAAGGATGCCTTTGGAACGGAGGAAAGCTATCGGTATTACCGGGCAGAACTTGTGGACCTATTGAAAACCTATGCCAATCATCCCTCTTTTGTAATGCTGACACTGGGCAATGAATTGCAGGCACAAGATGAAGGCAGAGAACGGATGCGGAACTGGTCAGAACGGCGAAAAGGATGGATCCGACCAGACTGTATGCGAACGGATCCAATGCCTTTTATGGTGAAGAAGGATGTGACCCAGAGAGCGATTTCTATACATCGCAGAGTTGCAAGGATGTGGTGATCCGCGGAACATTCTCCGGCATGCGGGGGTATCTCAATGAAAACTATCCTCCGCAGATCGAACCTATGATGAGGCGATGGCAGAGATACGAAAAGAGTATCAGAAGCCGGTATTCAGTTTTGAAGTGGGGCAGTTCGAAGTGCTGCCGGATTTTGGGGAGCTGGAAAGCTTTCATGGAATATCGGATCCGGTGAATCTGAAACTGATCAAAAAACGTGTAGAGGAACGGGGGACTTTTTGCCCACATGGGAAAAATACGTAGAAGCCACCGGAGAACTGTCGAGGCTGGCATACCGGGAAGAGATTGAAGCAGCTATGCGGACGAGAGAGCTTCAGGGATTTCGCTCCTCGGACTGCAGGATTTCCCGGGGCAGGGGACGGCACTGGTAGGCATGATGAATTCCCATTTAGAACCGAAGCCCTATGATTTTGCCAGACCGGAAAGGTTCCGGGAATTTTTTCAAGAGTGTAGGATTTTGGTAAAGCTGCCACATTATACCTATGAGGCAGGAGAACGGCTGATCGCAGAAGTGGAAGCAGCGAATTTCGGCAAGAGAAATATCGAAGGAGTATTTTGCTGGACCCTTGCGGGAAAAAAGAGTGTGTCTGAGAATGGAAACTGTGAGCCGGCGGAGATAAAAAGCAAAAATACAGTTATCGCAACCGGAGAAGATACAGAGATAACAATCTGCCGCCCTGGAAGTTATACAGAGGTAGGAAGTCTGGATATTCCGCTCGACTTTGTGGAGAAGAATACCGCACTCACGCTTAAGGTGCGCATCGGTGACAGTATCAGTGCTTATCCGATATGGGTGTATCGAAAGACCACCCGATATGCCCGGAAAATGTATATGAGACCAGAGCCTTTGATGTGAAGACGAGAGAAATCCTTCAAAATGGTGGAAGAGTCTATCTGTCTCCGGATGCAGACAAAGAGAGTCTGCCCAATTCCATTAAAACACAGTTTACGACGGATTTCTGGTCGGTGGGAACTTTGCAGATCAGGAAGGCGGTATGGGGCAGCTGATCGATACGGAGCATCCAATTTTTAAGGAATTTCCGACGGATTTTCACACGGACTGGCAATGGTGGATTATGGCAACGAAGCGGGCGGTGATTCTACCGCATCCCATGAAGACGATCATTACGGAGATGGACAGCTATGCATTCTTACGTCCCATGGCACAGATGATAGAGTTTCGATGCCTGAAGGGAAAAGTATTGCTATCCACCATGGAATTGCATAAGAGTCAGCAGTATCCGGAGGTGAGGGCACTGCAGGCGTCAATTTATACGTATCTGTCGGGAGAGAATTTTGAGCCGGCGGAGGAAATAACGGAAGAAGAGTTAAGCATGCTGGTGCGAGGTTAAAATAATATCGGGCGGCGGAAAGAAAGCTGCACGGAGATAAAAGGAGGAAACCATGAATAAGGTTCAGGTCTGGGAAGAAAAAGTGATCATTCCCACATACGAAGCAGGAAAGCCGGATAAGAATCCGATGTTTTTGGAGAAACGTGTCTATCAGGGAAGCTCGGGAAGGATCTATCCCCACACGGTGATCGAGAAAATTAGCGATAAGAAAGTGGATAAGGAATACACGGCGCTTTTTCTGGAAAATGATTATCTGAAGGTGATGATGCTGCCGGAGCTGGGAGGCAGGATCCAGAGAGCTTATGACAAGACAAATGGCTACGATTTTATATATTACAATCATGTCATCAAACCGGCGTTAGTGGGACTGGCGGGACCATGGATTTCCGGCGGTATTGAGTTCAACTGGCCGCAGCATCACAGACCCAGTACCTTTGATCAGGTGGAATATACCTATGCGGAAAATGAGGACGGGAGCGCCACAGTCTGGATGGGAGAGATTGAGAACATGTTCCGGACCGAAGGAGTGCTGGGCGTGACCCTGTATCCCGACAAGGCATACATCGAATTGTCTGCAAAGCTATATAACCGGACGAAAAATGCCCCAGACCTTCCTGTGGTGGGCGAACCCTGCAGTAGCGGTAAATGATGACACCATCTCCGTATTTCCGGAGGATGTGACGGCGGTCTATGACCACGGCAAGCGGGATGTTATCAGCTTCCCCTATGCGGAGGGAACTTATTATAAGCATAAATACGACCATGTGAATATTGCCCAGTATAAAAATATTCCGGTGCCCACCTCCTATATGGCATATCGTTCCGATTATAATTTTATCGGGGAGTACGATTACGGAAAACAGGCAGGACTTCTGCATGTGGCGGATCACCATATTGCCCCGGGGAAAAAACAGTGGACCTGGGGATGCGGAGAATTTGGCAAGGCATGGGACCTTGCACTGACCGACGAGGACGGTCCGTATATCGAACTGATGACAGGCTGTTTTACGGATAATCAGCCGGATTTCACATGGATCCAGCCCCAGGAGACCAAGAATTTCAAACAGTATTTTATGCCCTATAAAAATATCGGTTATGTGAAAAATGCCACGATCGATGCGGCGGTAAATGCGGAATATGAAGAGACAAAGGGCAGCTTACGGTATCGGCCTATACCACTTCCGTGCAAAAAGGGGCACAGATACTGCTGACATTGCCGGGAGAAAACGGCAGACAGGAAAAAGGTACTGTATGAGGAAACCTCAGATCTGTCACCGGAGGAAACTTATGAAGTAAAGATCGACCGTGAAAAATTGCAACAGATACCGACATTTGCAGAGGGAGAGCAGAATGGAACAGAGGTACTCTGCGGTCTGCGGGTATGTGTTTGTGCCGCAGATGGGAGAGAACTGGTCTCTTACCATTTTCCGAAAAAAATTGAAGCGGAAGTGCCGGAACCGGCGAAGGCAGCGCTACTTCCCAAAGACTGTGAAACCACGGAGGATCTGTTCCTCTACGGTCTGCATGTGGAACAATACCGGCATGCCACTTATCATCCCGGAGGATTATTATCTGGAGGGGCTGCGCAGGGATCCTACCGATATCCGTCTGAACAATGTCTATGGAAGATGTCTGCTTAAAAAGTGTGATTTTGCCGGGGCAGAAAAGTATTTTCGGAAGGCAGTGGAGAAATCCATTCGTTCCAATCCAAACCCTTACGATTATGAGCCGTACTATATCTGGGACTTTCCCTGAAATATCAAGGGAAAGAAAAAGAAGCCTATGATGTCTTTTACAAGGCCATCTGGGGTGGCAGCTTCCAAGCACCCGGATTCTATGAACTGGCCTGTCTGGATGCAAAAACGGAAGATTCGCAGAGGCTCTGGAGCATGTAAATGAATCTATTCTCAGACAGTACCAGTGTATGAAGGCCCGTGCATTGAAGGAAAATATTTTAAGAAAACTGGGAAGAGTGAAGGAAGCAGAAGAATTACATAAGGAGAGTCTGAAGATCGATCCGCTCTATGACAGACAGCCGGAGAAAATCAACCATAACACCCTGCTGGAGCTGGTGATCGATCTCTATGAGGCAGGAGACTACGCACAGGGAATCACCCTTGCCGAAAAATGGGTGAAACAACAGAATGTATCACGGCAAGAGGATATTTATCCGCTGGTATATTATTATATTGCTTACGGATACCAGAACCTGCATAGGGAAAGAAAAAATACGGAACAGGCAAATTGTTACATGACAATGTACGACATTGGGAGAAAATGCTGCAGCGGGATGGCTGTTTTCCTCACAGAACGGAAGATTATATCGTGTTAAAGCGTCTGGCAGAAGAATATCATCTGGCCATGGCTTACTATTATCTGGGATGCCTGCTCTATGACAGGAGAGTGTACGACGAATCCATAGAAGATTATGAGGAATCGATTCTCCGGAGTCCGGATTTCCCGACGGTACAGGAATCTGGCACTGGCATATTACAATGTGAAAAAAGCTGCCGCAGAGAGCGTACGAGGAAATGGAGAAAGGCTTTTGCACTGGATGAGACAGGATGCCAGAGTGTATCTGGAACTGGATCAGCTGAAAGAAACGTCTGAATATTGCTCCATGAAGGAACGACTGAGCGATATGGATAAACATTTTGTGCTGGTGAAAAGCAGGATGATCTGTATCTGGAATATGTGACACTGATGAACACCCTGGGGAAAACGCAAAAGGCGCTTGTCCTGATCGAAGCAGGCAGTTCCATCAGTGGGAAGGCGGTGAGCAAAGTGGCAGCCCAGTACCTGACCGCCTTGTATCAGCTGGCAAAAGCGGCTGTGGAAAAAGGGACTATGCGGAAGCAAAGGAACTTCTTCTGCGGGCAGTCGGGGAATATCCTCATAACCTGGGAGAAAGGAAGACTAGAGTCGGGGCAGGAAAATAATCTGTACTATCTGCTGGGAGGCTGGTGCAGGAAAAACTGGGAGAGACAGAGGATGCGTTAGACTGCCTGACAAAAGCCTGTCACGGAGAGTCAGAACCGGTGGGCATGATGTATTATAACGATCAGCCGCCCGAAATGATGATCCTACTATCAGGGACTTGCATGTACAGAATGCTTGGGGAAGAAGAACAGGCAGTACAGAGATTCTGCAAACTGGTAGACTATGGCAAAGAGCATATAGGCGATGATGAGATAAAGATAGATTATTTTGCGGTATCTCTGCCGGATCTGCTGATCTTTGAGGAAAACCTGAATGAGCAGAATCGGAAGCATTGTCTGTTTATGATGAGCCTGGGACTGCGGGGGCTGGGACAGACGGGGACACGAAGCAAAAGCCTGCGCGGAAGAACTGCTTTCCATGGACAATGCACACCAGGGAATCGGGTACATGATCTGTAATCACGCATAAAAAGAATTTGATATGATTTTACTGGAAAAAGGACATTCGAAATGAAAAAGGAAATCTATAGCTATAACAGCGAATACTTAACCCAACGGCAGTCCAATCCTGCCAATCATGGGAGAGTTCCATTTCTCCGTTGCGGAAAAAGGAGTGGAGGTCCTGCCCTGGAGAATATGAAACTGGGCAGGTGGAGGTCCATGGCTACTGTCTTCTGGATCCATCATGAGGAAGCGGAAGGAGAATGGGATTTTTTC
>VOFC01002242.1_pt1 | contig 10757 bp, 26 predicted proteins | sample 5384161 | NCBI WGS metagenome assembly VOFC01 (sample SAMN12384722, study PRJNA508395) | human gut metagenome | isolation source: healthy gut B | host: Homo sapiens | reverse complement strand
ATGCTCTATTAACAATTTATTTAAAAAGAAAAAATATTATTACATTAAACCAACGAAGCAATACTTAGTTATAAATTTTTTAGAGAATACTAATAATTCCTTTGAAATATATTTAAAAGAAACAAAGCAAAAGTGGGGCTGTCTCAATGAAAACAAAACAAATAAAAGAAGGAATTAATTCCTTTTTAGTAATTTATAGAATAGATGGTAATGATTTTGACCACGAATATAATATAGAATGGGAGGACTAAAATGAGTTTAATTAAACAAATAGAAGAAGATTTAACAAAAAAATGAATAAAGGCAAATATTCAATTGAAAAAATAAATTTATTGGAAAGTAAACGTAAAGATTTAGGTGATTACCAATTAAATGATGCAATGAGCCTTGCTAAAATTTTACATAAAAAATCCGATGATTATAGCTGAAGATATGAAGAAGGTTTTAGAAGAAAGTGATTATTTTTCTAATATTATAATCGCTTCTGTTGGATTTATTAATGTTTCTTTAAAGGAAGAAGTATTGATAAATTTTGTTAACAATTATTATAGTAGTGATGATAAGGATATTGATGTACTAGAAAACAAAAGAATCTTTCTAGATTATGGTGGTGCTAATATAGCTAAAACTCTTCATGTTGGTCATTTAAGAAGTGCCAATATTGGTGAAGCGTTAAAAGATTAACTAAAAGATTAGGTCAAGAAGTAATTTGCGATGTTCATTTTGGAGATATAGGTAGACAATCAGGAATGGTTATTTATGAAATTAAAAATAGATATCCTAATCTTAATTATTTTACTAAAGAAGAAAGTGATAATTGGGATGAATTACCAATAACAGCTGAAGATTTAGAAGAGATATATCCAGTAAGCAAGTCTTAAGGCTAAAGAAGATGAAAGTATAATGGAAGAAGTAAGACTTATTACGAAAAAGAACTAGAAGAAGGAAAACCTAGTTATGTTGCTTTATGGGATAAGATTAAGAAAAATATCGATTGAGGACATTAAAGAAGTTTATAAAAATTTAATACTGACTTTGATTTATGGGAAGGTGAGAGTGATTGCTATTCTTATATGGGGCCAATGATAGAAAACTTAAGAAATCAAGGTTATTTACAAAAAGTGAAGGAGCTGAAGTAATCGAAGTTAGAGAAGATACAGATAAAGCCCCTATGCCTGATCTTGTAGTTGTTAAAAGCAATGGAGCTACTTTATATGCTACTCGTGAATTAGCAACTATGGTCTCAAGAGTTGAACGTTTTAATCCAGATGAAATGTGGTATTTAACAGATTTAAGACAAGGTCTTTATTTTGAAACAAGTATTTAGAGCGGCTCATAAAACAAAAATAGTTAGTGATGATACAAAACTATCTTTCTTTGGTTTTGGTACGATGAATGGACCTGATGGAAAGCCTTTTAAAACAAGAGATGGTGGAGCATTGTCTTTAAAAAGCCTTTTTAAAAGAAGTCAAAGAAGAAGTAACTGCTCATTCTCATAATTTAGAAAATGAATCAAATAAAGATGAAATAATTGAACAAATAGCAGTAGCAGCTATTAAATATGCTGATTTATTATCAAATAGAACAACAGATTATATTTTTGATCCTAAAAAGTTTGTTGATGTTGAAGGAAAACTGGCCCATATCTTTTTATATACTACTATTAGAATTAAATCATTACTAAGGAAAGCTAAAAGAAAATAATTTGAATTATGAAAAATATACTTCTATAACAGATGAAGTAGAAAAAGAACTGATAACTTTATTATTAAATAAAAATAAAATCTTACATAAGGCATATGATACAAAAAGAATTAAATGTAATTTCAGATTATCTATATCAGTTAACTAGTACATATAGTAAATTCTATGAAAAATGTCATATTTTGACAGAAAATAATAAAAATATTCAAGAAAACTGGTTACTTTTTAACAAAAAAAATGTATATGATACAAATGTAGAACTATTAACAATTTTGGGAATTGAAATCCCTGAAAAAATGTAAACAGTATAAAAAAGTATTGCATTTACATATAAAAGATGATATAAGTTTATATGACTTGATTAAGAAGCAAGTATTCATTTTGAAATATACTTTAATATGGGAGGAAATAAAATGAAGTTATCAAAAATGAAAAAAGAGGAATTAGAATTATTATCAAATAAAAGATATTACATTTTATCTTTTTAGAAGAACAAGGAAAACAAAAATACTGCAGAACTTTTTTAAGAGCATTATAACTTTATTAGAACTTCCAGGTAGTACTTTTTGAAGAAAAAATTGGGGATTATTATACATCACTTACCACCGATAAACGTTTCATAATGTTAGAAGATGGTTGTTGGGATTTGAGAAGTCGTCATACATCTGACAAAATTGCTAAAATGGATGATGAAGATGAAGAAGATGAAGAAGAAACAGAAGATACAAAAAGACGATATGTTATCAGATGAATTAGAAGAAGATAACTATGATTCTGGTGATGTTGATGATGATGACGATTATGTTGATCCTAATGAAGATTTAAAAGACTTAGTTGTTGTAGATGAAGAAGAACTAGAGAATGAATAGTTCTTTTTATATATAATATTTGCAAGGAATATTCGAGCTATGATATAATTAGCTAGACAAAGAAAGGACTTGGTTTAGATGATAGAAAGATTAGAAGCTTACTCTTACAAAAATATAATCAGTTGCAGTCAGAATTAATGAGTGAAGATGTGCTAAAAAAATATTAATAAAACAAGAGAAATATCTAAAGAAATAGCAGATTTAGAAGAAGTAGTAACTGAATATAAGAAGTATAAAAAGTATTAGAGTCTATTGAAGATACAAAAAAAGAAATGTTAAATGATGAAGAATTAAAAAAAGAAATAGCTAAGGAAGAACTTAAAACTCTTGAAGAAGAAAAAAGAAAATATTGAGAAACAATTAGAAATATTATTAATACCAAAAGATCCTAATGATTCTAAAAACGTAATTATGGAAATAAGAGGAGCAGCAGGTGGAGATGAAGCTAATATTTTTGCAGGTGATCTTTTCAGAATGTATTCAAGATATGCTGAAAAAATTGGACTTAAAACAGAAATAATTAATGCTGTAGAAGGAACAGCTGGTGGTTTTAGTCAAATAGAAGTTATGATAAAAGGTCAAGGAGCTTATTCAAAACTTAAGTATGAAAGTGGTTCACATAGAGTACAAAAGAATTCCTGTAACAGAAAGTAATGGAAGAATTCAAACTTCAACAGCTACTGTTCTAGTAATGCCAGAAGCAGAAGATGTTAATATAACTATTGATCCAAAAGATTTAAGAATTGACATATTTAGGTCATCAGGTTGTGGTGGACAAGGAGTAAATACCACTGATAGTGCGGTTAGAATTACACATTTACCAACAAATACAGTTGTGACTTGTCAGAATGAAAGAAGTCAAATTCAAAATAAAGAACAAGCAATGAAAGTTCTTAAAGCAAGACTTTATGATTTAGAACAACAAAAACATGATCAAGAATTAGGCAGTGAGCGAAGAAGTAAAATAGGTACTGGAGATAGAGCAGAAAAATAAGAACTTATAATTATCCACAAAACAGAGTTACAGATCATCGTATTGGTTTTACCACTAATAACTTAGACAGGGTAATGAATGGTCAATTAGATGAAATAATTGATGCTTTAACAATGGAAGATCAAAGAAGAAAATTAGCTGGTGAAGATGACTAATGACTGTTGAAGAATTAATAGTTTATGGAAAAAGTAAAACAAGTAGTGCTCATGCCAAAATGCTACTTGCTTCTTTTTTAGAAGTCAATCCTTTGGAATTGTTAACAATACTAGATAAAAAGTGGATGAAAATATAGAAAAATTATACAAAAATTCATTAGAAGCCTTAAAAGAAAATAAACCAATTCAATATGTTATTGGTAATGTTAATTTTTATGGAATCAAGTTTATTGTTAATAAAAATGTATTGATACCACGTTTTGAGACAGAAGAGCTAGTAGAACAGGTAGTAGAGTATGCTCAAAGTTTGAATAAAGATAAAATTAAAATATTAGATTTAGGATGTGGTAGTGGAGCAATAGGCCTCACTCTTAAAAAGTATTTTAAAGGATAGTTTGGTAACACTAGTAGATATATCAAAGGAAGCTTTAGAAGTAGCTAGATTAAATGCCAATAATCTTAATCTTGATGTTACATTTATTGAAAGTGATTGGTTTTCTAATTTAGAAATTACTAAATATGATATAATTGTTTCCAATCCACCATATATTAGAAATGATGAATCAATTGAAGAAATTGTAAAAATAATGAACCAGCATTAGCTTTATATGGTGGTCAAGATGGACTTGATTCTTATAAAAAATATTAGCTGGCATTGAACCATATTTGAATGAGGAGTATTTAATTGCTTTCGAAATTGGTGAAAGTCAAAAAGAAGAAATCACCAATCTAATAACTAAGAATCTCCCGTCAACTATAGTTACTTGTAAAAAAAGATTTATATGGTCGAAATAGAATGATATTTGTTAGAAATAAAATTAAATAAAAATAAAAAATCACTAATAATATTAATAAGAAAGGTGATTTTTTATGAAAAAAATTCTAATTCTTATAAGTTTAATTATTATTAGTTTATCTAGTTATAAAAGTTTTAATGAGGAAATTACAATTCCAGATGAAGCGATAAGATTTAGAGTTATTGCTAAATCTAATTGTAAAAAGACCAGGAAATAAAACTCAAAGTAAAAAGATAACTTACAGAAAAAAATTAAATACTTTATTAAAAAAAATAGTAGTTCCATAGAAGAAACTAGAAAATTATTAAAAGCTAATCAAAATGAATTTTCTTTAATAGTTAAAAACACCTTATTAGTTAATAAAGATGATAATATGTATGTAGTAAAATATGGTTTAAATTACTTTCCTGAAAAGAAATACAAAGGAATAGTTTATAAAGAAGGATATTATGAATCACTAGTAGTAACAATAGGAGAAGGGACAAGGTGAAAATTGGTGGTGTGTTTTATTTCCTCCGTTTTGTTTGTTAGATGAAGATGATAAGACAGAAGTAGAATATCATTTTTATATCAAAGATATGTTAGAAAAATACTTCTAAGTATATTACCGTCTACATAAATTCAAAGTAGGAGGCACTATGAATTTAGGACAATTAATAATTATTTCAATCAGTTTGAGTATGGATGCTTTCTCTTTAGCAATTATCTATGGTACATCAGAAATTGAAAAAAAAAATGATTAATCTATTAAGTACTATGGTGGGGATATTTCATTTTTTTATGCCAATTCTTGGGAGTATAGTTGGTGTTTTTCTTATAAAATCATTTATTCTCAATTCAGATTTATTAATTGGAATAATATTTACAATATTAGCCTGTGATATGCTTTTTGGCATTAAAGATTTAGACAATAGTAAAATTAGTATTACTGGAATTTATCAAGCATTGTTGTTTGCTTTTAGTGTTAGTATTGATAGTTTTTCAATGGGAATGGGGCTTGGACTTCATGAAGAAAATATTATCTTATGTGGGTTATTATTTTCTATATTTAGTTTTTTGTTTACAAAAATTAGGACTAGATTTTTGGACGTAAATTAACAATTAAATTTGGAAAATTTGCTAACATTGTGGGGAGTATTATTCTTTAATACTAGAATAAAATATTTAATTTTTAATGTATAAACTTTTAAATATTGTTAATAGTATTAAGGGAGGTAAAAATGAAAAATCGAAATAATAAGCAAAAGATATAGGTCAAATAAAAAAATGTCCTAGTGCAAAAACAGTAAATGAAAAAGAAATGTTTTCTCTTCAAGATGATTGTCCTAAAGATAATATTAGAAATCAAGAAGAAAATAAAATAATTAATAGAAATTCAGTTTTTGAATTTCTTTTTTTTTTGACAAAATCTGTATTTTTATTTATTATATAGATGTAAGAATTATCTTTTGGAATCATTTTGATTTTCTTTTATAGGTATCAACAAAATAAAAAATAGTAATATAATATAGCGAAAGAGAGTAAGATATATGAAGTTATTAGAGATTAATGGTGGAAAAAAATTAACTGGTACCATCAGAGTTAGTGGTGCAAAAAATAGTGCTGTAGCATTAATACCAGCAGCAATTTTATCAGATGAGGAAGTAACTATTTGTAATGTACCAGACATTACTGATACAGAAGCGTTGTGTGAAATATTATCATTTTTAGGGGCAAGAGTTAAAAGAGCAAGTGAAACTATAGTAATAGATTCAAAAGAAATAGAAAATAAAGAAATACCAGCTACTTGCAAAAAAAACTTCGTGCCTCGTATTATTTTATGGGTGCATTATTAGGTAAATATAAAAAAAAGTTATTATGTCTTTACCAGGTGGCTGTTCTATTGGAGCCCGACCAATTAATTTACATTTAAAAAGGTTTTGAGGCACTAGGAGCAAAGGTGACAAGTAAAAGATAATTGTTATATTGTCGAAGCTGATGAATTAATGGGAAATAACATCTATTTGGATTTTGCTAGTGTTGGAGCAACTATTAATATAATGTTAGCAGCAGTGAAAGCAAAAGGTAAAACAATTATAGATAATGCTGCTAAAGAACCAGAAATAGTGAATGTTGCAACTTTATTAAATAATATGGGAGCAAAAAATAAGGGGAGCAGGAACTTCAAGTATTGAAATTGAGGGAGTTGACTATCTAGGAAAATGTTTTCATGAAGTAATACCAGATAGAATTGAGGCAGGTACTTATGTAATTTTAGGAGCTGCTGTTGGTGAAAACTTGAAGTAGATAATATTATTCCTGAACATATTGAATCGCTAACAAGTAAACTTGAAGAGATGGGTGCCTTTTTAGATATAGGCTCAGATTATATTATTGTTAGTAGACAAGACAATTACAAATCTATTCATGTAAAGACACAAACATACCCTGGTTTTCCAACAGATTTGCAGCAACCACTTACTCCGTTATTAACCGCTTGCAAAGGACAAAGTAAGATAGAAGAAACTATTTATGAAAATAGATTTATGCATATACCTTATTTGAATTCTATGGGTGCAGATATAAGAGTTAAAAATCAAACTTCTACTATTGTTGGTCCTACTAGATTAACAGGGTGTGATGTAGTGGCAACTGATTTAAAAGCTGGAGCATCTTTAGTAATAGCTGGTTTGATGGCAGAAGGTACTACTAAAATTACAAATGTTGAACACATTTTAAGGGATATGAAAACATTGTAGAAATAATTAACTAATGTTGGTGCTAAAGTAGAAATTAGAGAAATATAATATTATAACTCTAATTTTTTAGGTGATAAAAATGCAACATAAGAAGTTAATAGGTTTTATACTATTACTACTAATAATTTATTTTATTTACATTTCATTTCATGATAATAAAGTTAATTACTTATCGATTGGAGATTCTTTAGCAGTAGGTGTTAATGCATACAATGAAAGAAGTTATGGTTATAGCGATTACTTGGCTAATTATCTAAAAGATAAAAACTTGTTAAAAAATTACAGTAAAAGACTTTGCAAATGCCAATTTTAGGATAACTGATTTACAGCACCAATTAGATATGAATCAGGTAATTAATAAATACAATAAGTCTTTATCTTTCAAGAAATGTTTAAGAGAAGCAGATTTAGTAACAATATCAATAGGTATCAATGATATATTGACAGAAATTAATATGTCAACAAGTGACATAGATGTGATGGAGCAGGACAAAATATTGGAAATTTTTTTGCTGATAGAATGGTAGATTTTGAAAAATTAATAAAAGACATTAGAAAATATAATACAAAAGAAATAATAGTTTTAGGTTATTATAATCCTTACGAGTATAAAAAAATAATTCCAGATAGAATTTTCAGTTATTTTGATAAGAAAATGGAAGATATTACAGAAAAGTATGATATTAAATTTATTTCTTTTTATTTCAGTTGTTCAAAAAATAACAGAGATTATTTACCTAATCCTACTAATATTCATCCATCAACATTAGGTTACGAGGCTATATATAAACGAATAGTAAGGCAACTTGACCAAAAAAAGCTTGCCTTTCACTAAAAAAGTTTGATATATTATTAGCGGTTAGTTAATTACTATGATATTTAATATATCATGGCGGAAGGAGAGAAAAAATGAAAAAGGAATTCATCCAGATTATAAAAACTTGTAAAGTAACTTGTGCTTGTGGTGAAACATTTGAAGTAAAATCAAATAAAGAAGAATTAAACGTTGAAGTTTGTTCTAAATGTCATCCTTTTTATACAGGAAAGCAATCACGTGCTTCACGTACAGGTCGTGTTGATAAGTTTAATAAAAAATATGGTTATAGTCAAGATCAAGAAGAAGCTTAATTGCTTCTTTTTCTTGCTATTAAAATAAAAAATGATATTCTCAATATGTTGATAAAGATATCTTTCTAGAAAATATAAACAATTTCTGTGGAAAAAGCAAAGTATGCAAGAAAATTATCAACAAAATTTGTGGAAAAAAGTTTTTATTACAAGTAATTTGTGGTTTTACTTGTGGAAAAAAGTTTACTAAATATAACGATTGTGGAAAAGAGGAAAATATGAGAATAGGAATAACATCCGATCATAGAGGATTTAAATTGAAAAATAAATTATTTGAAAAATTAAAAGAGGAATATAATATAGTTGATTTTGGTACATTTAGTGAAGAAAGTGTAGACTATCCTGACTATGCTTTTAAATTAGGTGAAGAAGTAGCAAAAAAAAATCTTGACTATGGTATTGCTATATGTGGAAGTGGAATTGGAATAAGTATAGCTTGTAATAAAGTAAAAGGAATACGAGCTGCTAGAGTAGTAACATTGGATGACGTTTTTGAAACAAGAAATGATAATGATGCTAATATAATTTGTCTTAGTGAAAAAACACAGTCGAAGAAGCTTACAATTTAGTTAAAAAATTTATTGAAATACCATTTTCAAAAGTAGAAAGACACAAAAGAAGAATAGATAAAATTAAAAATTATGAGGAAAATAATGAGTGCTAAATATTTTATTTATATATTGGTAGCAATATTAGTAATTTGGTCTTTTGACTCTTTAAATATAAACTCATTTTTTTAAAAAAAATCGTGTACTCCAAGCAAGAATAATGTATTTCTTAGCACTATCAATAATATACTTAGTAACTAATTTTATTTGGGATTTTTTAATACTTCAAAAATTTTTTAAAAATAGTATAATTTTTATCTTTTCGGTAAAACTTTAAATGAGGTGAAAATATGAAAAGATGGAAATTGAAAAAAAAAGTGCTATAATTGGAATTTATACTGCTATCTTTGTTTTTACAGGGGTGGGAGCTTATCTTGTTAGTCAAAATATGAAGACTAATTTAAAACAGAATGAACAAGTCGAGCATGTTAATAGTTCTGTTTTAGATGAAAATGAGGACATAGAGGTAATAAATGAAACTCCAAAAATGATAAAGCCTTTCAAGGATGAATCAGTTGCTACAACTAAATATTTTATAATTACCAAGCAGACAATGCAACACAAGAAAAATCAATATTGTATCATGAAAATACGTACATTCAAAATTCAGGAATGGACTTTACTAAAAATGAAACATTTGACGTAATAGCAGTACTAAATGGTACAGTTATTAATGTAAAAGAAGATGAACTACTTGGTAAAATAGTAGAAATACAACATGATAATAATTTTGTTAGCAGTTATCAAAGTTTAAGTGATGTATCAGTTAAAAAAAATGATACTGTAAAACAAGGTCAAGTAATAGGAAAAAGTGGTACAAATAGTATCGATAAAGAATTAGGAAATCATCTACACTTTGAACTTTATTTAAATAGTCAAGTGGTTAATCCAGAAGATTATTTTGATAAAGAAATAAAAATAGAGGTTCCAACTGATAATAATAAAACAACTGATAGTACCATTAATAATCAAGAACAAAAACAAGGTGAATAACTATTAAGATGATGCTTTTTTTAAAACTATCATCTTTTTTATATATCTTTAAAGTAATAAATATCATTTATTGTGTATATATTTAGAATAGTAGGAAAAACTAATTTTGATGGGAAATTAATTTACAACTAAATGAAAGTTTGTTAAAATATTAACAGTAAAAAGGACGTGATAGGATGTTAGCAAAAGATATTGGAATAGATTTAGGTACAGCCAATGTGTTAATTTATATAAAAGGTGAAGGAATAGTCTTAAATGAGCCTAGTGTAGTAGCAATTGATACAGATAATAAAAAAGTCGTAGCAGTTGGACGGGAAGCAAGTGAAATGTTAGGTAGAACACCAGGAAAAGTGAAAGCAATTAAACCGATGAAAGATGGTGTTATAGCAGATTTTGAAGTTACTGAAATTATGCTTGATTATTTTATTAGGAAAATTCATGCTCGTAACTTTGTCAAGACCTAGGATTTTGATTTGTTGTCCATCAAATATCACTCCAGTGGAAAAAATGCTATAAAAGAAGCAGCAGAGAGAACTGGAGCTCGTAGAGTGTTCTTGGAAGAAGAACCAAAAGTAGCTGCTATTGGTGCTGGACTTGATATTAATAAACCAAATGGAAATATGGTTATTGATATTGGTGGAGGTACTACTGACATAGCAGTACTTTCTCTAAAAGGTATAGTAACTAGTGCTTCTATTAGAGTAGCTGGTAATGTTTTTGATCAAGATATTATAAAATTTATAAAAAAGAAAAGTATAAACTTTTAATAGA
>VOFC01002501.1_pt1 | contig 10763 bp, 17 predicted proteins | sample 5384161 | NCBI WGS metagenome assembly VOFC01 (sample SAMN12384722, study PRJNA508395) | human gut metagenome | isolation source: healthy gut B | host: Homo sapiens | reverse complement strand
TCATTATTATAAACATTTATAATTCTATTTTTAACACTGTCATTTGAAAATACTGCTGCATATACAGCTAAGTTTCCGCCTTTTGAATGTCCTCCAACTCTTAATTTTATATTAGGATATTCTTTAGCAATTTCTTCTAAGTATTTTACAGAATCTAATTGTGATGCAACATGACTTTTAAAACTCATGTTGAAATCTTCTTTCCATCCAACTATTGTATTATCTGTTCCTCTATAAGATACATATATAGTATCATCTGGCATCAATACAGTAATTGCCGAAAATTGTTTTTCCTCTTCTTCATCTATTTTATTTATATATTTTACAGCAATCATATTTTTAAATCTTTCTGCTTTTTCGAGTGCTGGTAACAAATTAACATCATCTTTCCATAAAATATCTTCTGGTTTAATATTTGCTTTTTTATATCTTTTGGCTAATTCCTCAATACTAACATTTTCATTTTCTTTTATTAATTCATCAAATGGAAGATATGAAAATCTTGCTAATATTAAATTATCAATTTCATTAAATTCATCTTGTTCTAACGTTAAGTCTCCTCTCCATTGTAAATAATCAAATATATTTTGCCATAATATCATCCTCTCTGTCCCAAAGGGACGGTTCTTGTGGACATTTTTGTCCCACAGGGACACATCTTTTTTTGACATTATACTACATTTGATTTTTAAAAACTAGAGTTTTGAAATTATTTTTTCCCACTCTAAATCATTTTTTCCAAAATGTCCATAATTAGTTGTTTTTGAAAATATTGGCTTGTCTAATTTCAAGTATTTAATAATGCCTTGCGGTGTTAAGTCAAATTTATTTTTTATAATTTCTACAATTTTTTCTTCACTAATTCTTCCTGTTCCAAATGTATTTACAAAAATTGATATTGGTTCTTTAATTCCAATTCCATAAGATAACTGTATTTCACATTTTTCTGCTAATTCATTTGCTACTATGTTTTTTTGCAATATGCCTTGACATATATGCTGCTGAACGGTCTACTTTTGTTCCATCTTTGCCTGAAAATGCTCCTCCACCATGTCTGCTATATCCGCCATAAGTATCCATTATTATTTTTCTTCCTGTAAGACCCGTATCTCCTAATGGTCCTCCAATTATAAAACTTCCTGTTGGATTTATATATATTTTTGTATTTTTATCTATTTTATCTTCTGGAATTATTCTATTTATAACTTTTTCTTTTATATCCTCTTTTAATTTTATTAAATCCGTTCCCTTTCTGTATTGTGTTGATATCAATATTGTATCTATTCTTTTTGGAATATTATTTTCATATTCGATTGTTACTTGTGTTTTTCCATCTGGTCTTAAGTATGGTAGTTCATTATTTTTTCGTACTTCTGTCAATTTTTTAGAAAGTTTATGTGCAATTTCAATAGGATATGGCATATAGTTTTCTGTTTCTTTACATGCATTTATGAGTTTTAATGGTAAACATCTTTCTTTAGAAGATAGAAAAATTATTGAAGAAAACATTTGCAAAGGATTAAGAAAATTTGAAACAGCAAAGCAATTAAACAAAAGTCAATCAACAATAGGAAAAGAAATTAAAAACAACAGAAAAAGAAGATATTCATATAAAGATGATTCACCATGGATGTGTAAACACTTTAATGAATGCAAAGTTTGTGTAAGTAAATGTGCAGATTTTGAGGAAATACCATGTTTTAGAAGAGACAGATTTATTGGGGCTTGCAATTGTTGCCCAGAAATAAAACATTGTAAAAAAAAGCAAAATATTTTTATTACGCAAATGTAGCACAAAAAAAAAATTATGAGTACACTTTAAAGGAACTCAAGAGAAGGCGTAAATTTAAACACAACAGAGCTTTATGAATTAGCACATATTATATGCCCCTTAATAAAGCAAGGACAGTCTATATACACAATTTTACAAAATCATAAAGAAATTACACAATGCGAGAAAACAATTTATACATACATCGAAATGGGTTTATTTAAGGATTGGGGTGTTACAAATCTTGAATTAAGAAGAAAAGTAACAAGAAAATTGAGAAGAAAAAAAACTTAAGAAAAGAGCAGAACCAGCAGATTATACAGGAAGAAAATATGAGGACTTTAGAATTTATCAAGATAAATCAATGTTCTGCAACAACGGAAATGAACACAGTTTATAATCACCAAGATGGTCCATATATTCAAACATTTATATTTGAAAATACAGGTCTTATGATTGGTTTATTAAAACAAAAGAAAACAGCTGAAGAAATGTCTAATTCATTGAATTATTTTCAAGACATTTTGCTAAATGATATGTATCAAAAATTATTCGGTCTAATACTTACAGACAGAGGGTCAGAATTTGCAAAACCACAACTTTTTGAAATAAATCATGAGACAGGAGAAATTAGAGGAAATATATTTTATTGTGATGCACAAATGCCAAGTCAAAAACCACATGTAGAAAATAATCATGAATTTATTAGAGATATTATTCCAAAGAAACAAAACATGAAAAATCTGACTCAGGACAAGCTTAATTTAATGTTTTCACACATTAATTCAGTACCACGTAAATCACTTGGCGGAAAAAACACCATATGAAGCATTTGAGTTCTTAGTGATACAGAAGTACTTCTAAAAGCATATATTCATTATGGAAAAGATGTAGTTAACCACTTAAATGGAATCTTCGCATTCGCAATATGGAATACTAAAAAACATGAACTTTTCTTAGCAAGAGATCACTTTGGAGTAAAACCTTTATTTTATACTCAATTTAATGGAAATTTCATTTTTGCATCTGAGCTTAAAGCAATATTTGAATTTCCAGGAATTCCTAAAATATTAGATAAACAAGGAATAAATGAATTATTTGGGATAGGTCCCGCCCATACTCCCGGAACAACAATCTATAAAGATATTTTTGAAATAAAACCTGCTCATTTCGCTATTTATAATGAATATGGCTTAAAAATACAGAAATATTGGGAATTAAAAAGCAGACCTCATACAGAGAATTTCGATACTACATGTGATCATTTAAAAATTTTAGTAAAGGATTCTATTAGTCGACAACTTGTTTCAGATATGCCAATATGTACATTTCTTTCTGGTGGATTAGATTCTAGTATCATTTCGAAATTTACTGCAGATTTTCTTAAAGAAAATGGAAGACCTCCTCTAGATACTTATTCTATTGATTATATAGATAATGATAAAAACTTTGTTAAATCGGATTTTCAGCCTAATTCTGATAATTATTACATTGATATTATGACTAATAATATATATTCAAATCATCATAAGATAATTTTAGATACCCCTGAACTTGCCCAAAATTTATTTGATGCTATGGTTGCAAGAGATATGCCAGGAATGGCTGATGTTGATTCATCTTTGCTTTTATTTTGCAGAGAAGTAAAAAAAGAAAAAAACTGTTACACTTATGGGTGAATGTGCTGATGAAATTTTTGGAGGATATCCTTGGTTTTTTAGAGATGATGCACTAAATTCAGGTACATTTCCTTGGTCTATTGCATTCTTAGAAAGACAAAAAATTTTAAATCCTAAAATTGCTGAAAGAACAGATCTAAAATCTTATATTGATTTTAGATATAATGAAAGTCTTCAAGGAGTAAATATACTCTCTCAAGACAGTTCAGAAACGGCACAAAAAAGAAAAATCTCATATCTAACAATTAATTGGTTCATGCAAACTCTTTTAGATAGAGCAGATAGAATGAGTATGGCAAATGGCTTTGAGGTAAGAGTTCCTTTTTGCGATTACAGATTAGCTGAATACATGTATAATGTCCCTTGGGAATTTAAAGCTTTAAACGGTAGAGAAAAAGGACTTTTAAGGCATATAATGAAAGGTATTTTACCTGAAGAAATTGTTGATAGAAAAAAATCACCTTACCCAAAAACACACAATCCTACTTATTTAAAATGTGTTAAAAATATGCTTTCTAAAATAATGGAAGACAAAAATGCCCCTATAAATATTTTACTTAATAGAAACTATATTTTAGAAATTATAGAAACAGATGGTAATGCCTTTCATCATCTTCTATATCGCTATCATCAAAATTATCTTTGTACTCGTCTTCTTCATCCTCATAATCGTCTATATATTCCGTTATTTCATTATCAATTTCTTTTTTGACTTGTATGTTAGCATTTCTTCATAATCATCTTCTTGTTCTTCAATATCTTCTAATTGATATTCTGATAAATCTTTTCCAAATTTGCTTGTAATTTCTTGATTAAACGTTTCATATATATTTTTTATTCCATCATTCTCCAATAGTTAGAATTAATGATTGTTCCTGCTTTTATTTTTAATCCATTAATCTCTTTTTCAAAGTTTTTCTCTTTTTCTTCAATATTTTTTAGATACTCTTTATTATATAATTCATTGTATGCTTTCTTAGTTGATTTTCCAGCGATTTCTCTTAAAACTAATTGATATAAATTATTAATTTGTGTTATATCTAATTCGAAATTTTCACAAGCTTCTGCCATTAGATTTTTATGCATTTTTGTACCATTTATTGCCGTCATTCTTTCATTATCTAGAAAATCTACAATATATATTTTTTCTGCTTTTAAAAATGAAAATTTTACACTTATATCTCTTAGAATCTTTTGATATTTTTCAACATTCACATCATCTGAATTAATATCATTGATTAGTTTTCTTGTTTTATCATAAGCATTAGCATAGCATTCTGCTTCTCTCTTTGCAATTTCATTTCTAGCTATTGCAGCCTTTTGCATAACTTCTTCATTGAATTTTATTCTTTCATCTTTTCCATTTGAAAGCATAATTTCAACTAGTTCTTCTGAACTATTATTTTCTGAATTCATAAACATTTTTATGTTTTTTATATTTTCTTTATTTATTTCATTTATTTCATTCGCTGTTTTTTGTATCAACTGCATATAATTTTTTTTCTTCAACTCTTTTTTCTTTGGAAACACTATTTCTTTCTTCTTGTTTGCTATTGAAATCATTTAAGCAGTTTGTGAATTCTTCTTTTAGCTCTATTAGTCTGTTATTATTATCAGTAATCACATTTTCTATTTTTTGCAATTTTTTTTCAATAATATCAGGGGATTCGTCTAGATTGTCAAATAATTGATTTCTTTCTTCTTCAAATTTTATATTTGACTTATACAATCTTTTTTGTTATTGTTGTATTTTTCTAATTTGATTTGCAGAATCATCAAATTCATTTATTATTTTTTCTTCTTTTTCTGATATCACCTGATATTTTTGGAACTCTTCTATCAAATCTTTAAAATTTTTATAATTAGTTTTTAAATTTATTTTATCTCCAAATCCAAATATATTGCTAAAATATTTTTCTAATACAACTGCACTTCTTTCATACATATTTTATTCCCCCTATTAATTTTAATTATTCTACTTTTATTTTTTCTTGTGTATATGTATGTTTTTATCTTTCAATTTACATGCTTATTTTACCACGTATTTTATAAATTGACAATAAAATATAGGAAAAATAATATATAAAATATAAGAATAAAAGCAAGCATAACTAACATTGGCGTTATTTAAAACATTTTTAAAATCCCTCATATATTTAGCTCATGCTCAAATTTTTATTGTTCTAAAATTTACACACTATAAAATAACACTATTAAAATTGTCGACATTTTTCTACAAAATTATGAGACAAATTCTTTACGTCCCCAATGTTCCCGTCCCCAATGTTCCCGTCTCCAATGTTCCGTCCCAAATGTTTAATTTCAGCTGGAATTCCTACTACTGTTACATTATCTGGTATGTCTTTTAATACTACTGCATTTGCTCCTATTTTTACATTATCTCCGATTTTTATTGGTCCTAAAACTTTTGCTCCAGACCCTACTATTACGTTATTTCCTAAATCTGGGTGTCTTTTATATTTATCTTTTCCTGTCCCTCCGAAGTGTACTATTATGATAAATCGTACAATCATCCCCTATTGTTGTCGTCTCTCCAATTACAATTCCCATACCATGGTCTATAAATAATCTTTCTCCTATTTTTGCTCCTGGATGTATTTCTATTCCTGTAAAATGTCTCGCTATTTGTGAAATAAGTCTTGCTAAAAAATAACATTTTCTTTTTATATAGAAAATATGCAATTCTATGAAAAATTATTGCATGAAATCCTGGATATAAGATTATTGTTTCTATTATACTTTTTTACAAGCTGGGTCTTTTTCTTTTATATTTTTAGCATCATCATATAATTTTTTTTATTGTTTTTATCATATTATCACCTTATTATATATAATATGATAAATCCTTGTAATTGCTTTTTTATTTTTTAAACATCCTAATTTTTATATCATCTTTGATTAAAGGTATTCTTTTAGTATTCTTCTATTTTTATTACTATTTTTTCTTCATTGCCATACTTTTTTTTCTACTTCTAATTTAGTAATTTGAGTGTCATCTTTAAATGCAAATTTGTTCATTGCATCTAATACTATTTTTGCAATATTATCAATATCTGGTTTTTTTGTTGGACTAATTTCATTATTTAACATTGGTTCAATATCTGACTTTTTTGTACTTTTTGGTATATCAAAATATGCTATAATACTTACTTTTTACTCTTTGTTCTATTTGCTTAAATCTTGATATTTTAATAAAAAATATTGTTCAATTAGGCATTCATAATCTTTAGTTTTTGTTGGTGTATATACAATTCCTGTATATGAGTTTACTCTTGGTCTTCCTTTTCCTGTAATTTTTTCTGGTACTTCAAATTCATATGTCATTTTTACTTCATTCCTTTTTATTATGTTTCAGATTTATTACTTAATTATTTATACTTTATATCATATTTTTATATTTTTTCATAGTATTAAGGCTTATTTTTTCATTCTAATATTTATAGTACTATCATTTTTTATTTTTTGTGAATATAATGCTAACATATAAAATATGCTAAATTCAATTTTACTTAAAAATTTTATTTTTTTAGATTTATTCTTATGGAGGTATATATGAAAAAAATTTTATTTAAAGGTGTTGCTTCTGCAGTTCCTACTCCTTTTGATGAAAATGGTGTAAATGTAAAAGTCTTTACTGACTTTTTAAAATTTCAAATAGAAAATAATATTGATGCTATTGTAGTTTGTGGTACAACTGGTGAAAGTTCTACCATGACTGAACTTGAAAAAATTACTGCTATTAAATGTGCTGTAGAAACTTCTAATGGTAAAGTTCCTGTAATTGCTGGTACTGGTTCAAATAATACCAAACAAGCAATTCATATGTCCAAAGTTGCTCAAAAGCTAGGTGTAGATGCTGTTCTATTAGTTACTCCATATTATAATAAGACTACTCAATTAGGTCTTATTACTCATTATACAGCGATTGCAGAAAGTATTGATATTCCTATAATTATATATAATGTGCCTTCTAGGACTGGTATTAATATTTCTCCCGAAACTTGTTTAGAACTTTCAAAAATAGATAATATCGTCGCAATTAAAGAAGCTAGTGGAAATATTTCTCAAGTGGCTGATATTGCTCATCTTTGTGGAAATGATTTAACAATTTATTCTGGGAATGATGATCAAGTTATTCCTATTTGTTCTTTAGGTGGTGTAGGGGTTATTTCTGTATTGTCCAATATAAAACCTAAATTAGTTCATGATATGGTATTGGATTTTCTTAATGGTAATATTGAAAAAAAGTAAAAATACACAATTATCAGTTCTTCCCCTTGTGCATAATCTTTTTTCTGAGGTCAATCCTATACCAGTAAAATCTGCATTGAATTTATTAGGTTTTAATTTTGGTGTTCCTAGATTACCTTTAATTGAATTAGGTGATATAAATAAGATAAAATTATTAGAAGTATTAACACAAATATAATTTTTAATTAATCTTTTAAATTTAAAAAATTATATATTTTCATTTAAACATTTTTTCAAATTTATATAAAAGTTGATATTACCTATATTGTATATATTGACATTTTTTAACAGATTTATATAAAAATACTGTTAAGGACTTCACCGAGTCAGATATAAAAAAGCCACCCACGACGGAAGATATTGAACGTATAAGCAAAATCTTCCTCAAAAGAATCTAAATCAATCCCCCAAAGAATTCAAATGTTCGAATTCTTTGGGGGTATTTCTATTCTAAATACTTTTTCAAAAACTTGCCTGTGTGACTCTGTTCATTCTTGCAAATTTGTTCTGGTGTGCCAACAGCAACAATCTGTCCTCCACCTTCTCCACCTTCTGGTCCTAAATCAATAATATAATCACATGTTTTTATTAAATCCAAATTATGTTCAATAACAACTATGCTATTTCCTGTGTCTACCAATCTTTGTAAAATGTCTATAAGTCTGTGTACATCTGCCATATGAAGTCCTGTTGTTGGTTCATCTAAAATATATAATGTTTTTCCAGTTGCTTTTTTTAGAAAGCTCTGTTGCAAGTTTAACTCTCTGTGCTTCTCCTCCTGATAATGTTGTTGATGGTTGTCCTAGTTTGATATATCCTAGTCCCACATCATATAATGTTTGAATTTTTTGTTTTATTTTGGGTATATTTTCAAAAAAATTCTAATGCTTCTTCTACTGTCATATCAAGTACATCAGCAATATTTTTGCCTTTATATTTTACTTCTAATGTTTCTCTGTTATATCTTTTTCCATGACACACTTCACAAGGTACATATAAATCTGGTAAAAAGTGCATTTCAATTTTAAGAACTCCATCACCATTACAGCTTTCACATCTTCCACCTGACACATTGAAGCTAAATCTTCCTTTTTCAAATCCACGTAATTTTGCTTCATTTGTTCCTGCAAATATGTCTCTAATTAAGTCAAATACTCCTGTATATGTGGCTGGGTTTGAACGTGGTGTTCTTCCTCCTATTGGTGATTGGTCTATATTTATTATTTTGTCTATATTTTCTAGTCCTTTCACTTCTTTACATTTTCCAGGTTTTTCTGATGTTCCATTTAACTCTTTTGCTACTGTTTTATATAAAACTTCATTTACAAGTGTTGATTTTCCTGAGCCTGATACTCCTGTTACACAATTAAATACTCCTAATGGAAATTTCACACTTATATTTTTCAAATTGTTTTCTGTTGCATTCTTTACTTCTATTACTTTTGATTTTACTGCTTTTCTTCTTTTCTTTGGAACTTCTATTTTTTTTCTACCGCTTAGATACTGTCCTGTAACAGAATCTTTTACTAATTTAACTTCTTCGGCTGTTCCTTGTGCCATAACATTTCCACCATGTACACCTGCACCTGGACCAATATCTATAATTTGATCTGCAGCATACATTGTATCTTCATCATGTTCTACAACAATAAGCGTATTTCCTAAATCTCTTAGTTTTTTAGTGTTGCAATCAATTTATCATTGTCTCTTTGATGAAGTCCAATACTTGGTTCATCTAAAATATACATAACCCCTGTAAGTCCTGAACCAATTTGTGTTGCTAAACGTATACGTTGAGCTTCCCCTCCTGATAATGTTCCAGCACTTCTTGATAATGTTAAATATTCAAGTCCTACATCTATTAAAAATTGAAGTCTTGTGTTAATTTCTTTTAAAATCATGTCTGCTATCATTGCTTCTTTTTTTGAGTTAATTTTAATGTACTCAAAAAATTCTTTTAATGCTTTTATTGACATTTCTGTTATTTCATTTATATTTTTTCCATTGATTTTAATACACAAAATTTCTTTCTTTAAACGCGCTCCATTACATGTATAACAATGAGAATTTGTCATATACATTTCGTAAAAAGCTCTCATTCCTTGTGATTGTGTTTCACTGTGACGTCTATCTAAAGTTGGTAAAACTCCTTCAAATGGTGCTGTAAATTTTCTAACACCTGCTGCTGATGAATATTCAAAATCAGTTTTTTCATCACCTGTACCATATAAAATTTTTTTCTAAAAACCATCTTGGTAATTTCTTTATTGGAACTCCTTTAATTTCTACTCCATAATGTTTTGCGATGCTTTCAAAATACATTTTAGCCATTGTATCGCCCTTTTTTCATAGTACTTGCTCCAAAGGCTTTTATTCCATCATATAATGTCTTACCTTTATCAGGAACTATTAAATCTTCGTCCATTTTCATCAAATACCCAATACCCATACATGTTGGACAAGCACCATATGGATTATTAAAAGAAAACATTCTTGGTGTTATTTCTGGGAAGCTAAAACCACAGTCTGGGCATGCATAGTTTGAGCTATATAAAATCATTTTATTTTCTTCACTTGTAATTACATTTACAAGCACTAAGTTTTCTGCATTTTTTTAATGCTGTTTCTACAGATTCTGTAAGTCTGCTTCTTATTTCTGCTTTGACAACTAATCTATCTACAATTAATTCTATTTCATGCTTTTTATTTTTATCTAATTTTATTTCATCTGATAAATCGTAAATTTCCCCATCAATTCTAGCTCTTACAAATCCATCTTTTTGATATCCTTCTAATTGTTTTACAAATTCGCCTTTTCTACTTCTTACAACAGGTGCTAATATTTGTATTTTTGTGCCTTCTTCTAAATCCATAATATTATCAACTATTTGGTCTATTGATTGTTTTTCAATTTTTTACCACAATTAGGACAATATGGAACTCCTATATTGGCATATAATAAACGTATGTAATCATATATTTCTGTAACTGTTCCAACAGTTGAACGTGGATTTTTGAAGTTGTTTTTGGTCTATTGATAT